>Ga0209415_10002384_pt1 | contig 35187 bp, 31 predicted proteins | sample PeaSoiSIISIP2007_FD_187696 | JGI IMG/M metagenome (GOLD analysis project Ga0209415, IMG submission 187696) | Peat soil microbial communities from Weissenstadt, Germany - SII-SIP-2007 (SPAdes) (version 2) | ecosystem: Environmental > Terrestrial > Soil > Wetlands > Peat | place: Germany... | reverse complement strand
CGGTGGGCGCAGAGGGACTCGAACCCCCGACCTCAGCCGTGTGAAGGCTGCGCTCTAACCAGCTGAGCTATGCGCCCCGAGATGACACGTCTGGTCCGATGACGGTTGAACCACGCGACGAGGGAGCCGTATCAACGCTACAACAGCGCAGGTGCGGGTGGACGCTTTCGTCCTGTGAGGGGATCGAGAGGATCAGAGACGCCGGCGACGTGACCGGGCCCTCAACCTTGCGCCCGGAACCTGTTCGCCATGGTGGACATCACCTGGAGGGCGAACATCGGGGTCTCGTGGACGAGGAACAGGAACCGGTGCTGGTCGATCACGGCGAGCACCGAATCCTTGGTGGCCACCGCGGTGGCCATGCGTGGCGATTGGTCGACGACCGCCATCTCCCCGAAGACATCATCGGCGCCGAGGGTGGCGATGACCCTGCTCGTCGAGTGCAGCTCGATCTCACCCTCGACGATGCCGTACATCTCGTCCCCGGCTTCACCTTCGCGGAAGACCACGTCGCCGGCCGGCACAGTCAGGGTCTTCTGCGCATTGCGAAACAGACCGACGACTGTCATCTTCGCCTCCCTTAGAGCTCCGAGGTGTGACGTCCGAGGGACGGCCGTCTGACGATCGCCCCGCCACTTCCGCCCGTTCGGCGCCCCTTGGCTCGGAGCGCCGGTCGACCGGTCGCCCAGGTTACGACATCGACGGGTTTCCCGGCGACCGCTACTCGCCATCGGAGATCAGGGCCGGCGGCACGCCGGCAGGGCCCGGCCCGGGGTTCCTCGGGTGGAACGCCAGAGATCGCCCGGGACCGGTCGGGCGAAAGGAACCCACCGCCTGGCCACCGGGGTTCGCTGACCTCACCTCGACCCCGCGCGTACCGCCGGGCCGACCGGGAGGGTGCCAGGTGATCTGGAGCGGGATCAGATCTACTGTGCGACCCCGGGAGATCCCCGAGTTGGACTTGGAGCGTCAACATGTACAAGGTCATCGTGGTCGGCACAGACGGGTCGGATAGGGCCGGGATCGCGGTCAAGGAGGCGTTCGGACTCGCGAAGCTTTCAGGGGCGACGCTCCACGTCGTCCACGTCATCCGGCTCGTCTCCATGGCCAATGCCGGGTACGGGGATCCGGGGGCGATCGTCACAGCCAACACGGCAGCACGCGAGAGCGGAGAGCACATCTGTGCCCAGGTGGCGGCGGAGGCCGAACGCCAGGGGGTGAATGCCCAGATGCACAACGTCGACGGGGATCCGGCCGACATGCTCATCAAGGTGGCCGAGGCCACCCATGCCGACCTTGTGGTGATCGGGAACCGGGGCGTGGCCGGGGTGAAGCGTTTCGTGCTCGGGAGCGTCCCGAACAAGGTGGCCCACCACTGCCCCTGCGGTGTTCTGATCGTCAACACCGACGCCGGATAGTCCCGACCGGGCGGACGTCGTCCGGGGCGGCCCGGCCGGGGGACGGCCCGGGGCCCCGTTCGTGGGCCACTCGGGGGCATCGGCACGCTGCGCCGTGCCTATGCTCTCCTCAGCCGAGGTGATGGTGCGCGGCTCGCGGGGGCCGTGGCTCTGACGGGGAGCGGGGTGGACGCGATCATGGTCATGGCGCACGAGTCCGCCGACACGTCGCCCGAGGATGCCGCCCAGAAGCCCGATCTGGCCCATCTGGCGCGCTACCTCCCGGCCCTTCTGGCCGACTGGGACGACGACCGCGAGGTCCGGCACCGTGTGATCCAGGGGACGGTGGCGTTCGTCGACATCTCCGGGTTCACGAAGCTCTCGGAGAGGCTGGCCAAGAACGGGAAGATCGGCGCCGAGGCACTCACGGAGACCATCGACCGATGCTTCGTGGAGCTGCTCGGGATCGCCTCGGGCCGAGGTGGCCAACTGATCAAGTTCGGCGGCGATGCGCTTCTGCTGCTCTTCACCGGAGACGACCAGGCGACGCGGGCGTGTCAGGCGGCCGTGCAGATGCGACGTGCCCTACGCGACGTCGGTCGCCAGCGCGTGCTCGGTCATCCGGTGGTGCTGCGGATGTCGGTCGGGGTGCACAGTGGTGATTTCGACTTCTTCCTGGTCGGCGGCTCGCATCGAGAGCTGATGGTGACGGGGCCGGCGGCCACCATGACGGTGGCGATGGAGTCGACGGCCGAGGCCGGTGAGATCGTGGTGAGCGACACCACCGCCGGCATGCTCCCTCCCGGTGTGCTCGGGGACCGCAAAGGCGACGGCACGTTGTTGCGGAGGGCACCTCCCTCCGCTCAGGGCTGGGCGCCGGCACCGCAATGGCTGGAGGCGGCCAATGCCGTCGACGTGGCCGGATTCCTCCCGGTGGCGGTGCGCAGGGCACTGTCGGCCGGCATCCGGCTCTCCGAGCACCGGCGGGCTGTGGTCGCCTTCGTCCATTTCGACGGCACCGACTCCCTGCTCTCGACCCGGAGCTCATTGGAGGTGGCAGACGTCCTCGAGACACTCGTCTCGGTTGTCCAGGAAGCGGCCGACCGTCATGAGGTGGCCTTCTTGAGCAGTGACATCGACGCCGATGGCGGAAAGATGATCCTCACGTCCGGCGTGCCCCTCGCCGTCGAGGACGCTGAAGACCGGATGCTGCGGACCGTGCGCGAGATCGTTGACCGGACGGACGGTCCGGTGACGGTCCGGATAGGGGTCCACCGGACACCGCTGTTCGTCGGCGAGATCGGTCCCCCCGAGCGGCGCAGCTTCACCATCATGGGCGACGGGGTCAACCTGGCCGCCCGGGTGATGGCCAAGGCGCGTCGGGGCCAGATCCTGTGCACCGACGACGTCATCGAGCGCACGCGGTTGTCGGTCGAGGCCGACGCTCTCGCCCCCTTCATGGTCAAGGGCAAGGCCAAGCCGGTGTCCGCCTTCTCGATCGGTGCCATCGGGGAGAAGCGCGAGCCAATGGCATTCACGGCCGCACCCTTCGTGGGGCGGCAGGATGAGTCCCAACGCCTGCGGCGAGCCCTGGAGACGGCCCGCGACGGGAGGCGGGTCGTCGTCGAAGTCGTGGGCGAGCCCGGCGTGGGCAAGACGCGCCTCATCTCGGAGGTGTGGGAGGGCGTGGAGGGGTGCCGGCGGATCGATGTGGTCTGCGAACCCTACGACGGGACGGTCCCGTTCCGATCGGCCCGCGTCCTTCTGTGCCACGTCCTCGAGATCGACCCCCGAGGCGACCCCGACATCGCCGTCCGACGACTCGCCGACGCCGTCGAGCGGGTCGATCCCGGGCTCCTGCCCCGATTGCCGCTCCTCGGTGTCGTCCTCGGGCTCCCCGTGCCCGAGACGCCCGAGACGAGCCAGCTCGAGGACCGTTTCCGCCGACCGCTCATGGCATCGACCGCGGCCGACCTCCTACGTGGCCTGCTCCCGACTCCCACACTGATCGTCTTCGAGGATGCGCACTTCATGGACGACGTGTCGGCCGAGATCCTCGCCCCCCTGACCGACGACGAGGGCAGCGAGCCCTGGTTGGTGGTCATCGCCCGTCGTGACATCGACGGGGGTCTGCGGGCGCCTTCTGAGTCGAGCTCCCGGCTACGCCTGGGCGCGCTCCCCGAGAGCGACGCCCTGGATCTGGTCGACCGGATGACGGCCGAGGCGCCGTTGCCTCGGCACACGGGGACGGCGCTGGCCGAGCGCTCCGGGGGTAATCCCCTCTTCTTGATCGGGATCGTGTCCGCCGCCCTCTCTGGCACCGGCATCGACGAATTACCCGACTCGGTCGAGGCGGTGGTGTCGGCCAGGATCGACCAACTGCCGGTCGGAGACCGGTACCTGCTGCGGCGGGCGTCGGTCCTCGGACGGAGCTTTCCCGCCGACCTCCTCGACGCCGTGGTGGACGAACCGGTCGATGACGAGGTGCCGCAACGACTGGCGCGCTTCCTCGAGTGGGAGGACGGGACCATCCGCTTCACCCATGCACTCCTCCGTGAGAGCTCCTACGACGGGCTGCCCTACCGGCTTCGTCGCGAGCTCCATGCCCGAGCCGGCGACGCCATCATCGCCAGGAGCGAGGATCCTGAGGAACAGGCGGGTCTGCTATCACTGCATTTCCTCCACGCTCAGCGTTATCCCGAGGCCTACCGATTCTCGTTGACGGCCGCCACGCGGGCGGCCCGGGCCTTCGCCGATGTCGAATCGGTGGGCTTCTACGAACGGGCCGTGGACGCGGCCCGACAGCTCCCCGATCTCGGATCCGCCGAACTCGCCGCCCTCTTCGAATCGCTGGCCGACGCCCGGTACCGGGCGGGCCTGTACGGGCCGGCAGAGACGGCCTACCGCCGGGCCCGACGGCTGCGCAGCGGTGATCCGGTGGCCGAAGCCCGGGTGCTGCTCAAGCTCGGGCGACTGCAGGGATGGCTGGACTGCTACCCCCGGGCACTGCGGTGGATCTCCCGGGCGCTACGGGCCCTGGACGGCGTGGAGGGCGTGGATGCCGTCCGCCAACGGGCCCACGTCCTCGCCTGGTACGGCCGGTTCTGCCAGGAGGAGGGCCGGCACAAACGGGCCATGCAGTGGTGCGAGCGCGCCGTCGCCGAAGCGACACCGGTGGAGGAGAAAGAGGCATTGGCCAATGCCCTCAAGGTGCTCGACTGGGCGCGGATGGATCTCGGGCTCCTGCATGATCCGTCCGACTGGCACCGGGCGCTGCAACTCTTCGAGGAGATCGGCGACTCCCCCAGTGCGGCCAGCATGTTGAACTTCCTCGGCGGCTTCGCGTATTGGCGCGGCCAGTGGACCGAAGCGCTCGACTACTACCGCCAGGCACAGGAGACGGTGCATCGAACCGGCAACGCCGTCATGGACGCGTTCTGCCGGAACAACATCGCCGAAATAGCGCTCGACCAGGGTCGACTCGACGAGTCGGAGCGGCTCTTGCGCGAGGCGTTGGCCATTTGGCGGGCGGCCGGATACCGGTCCGTCATCGCGTCGGCCACCTGCAATCTGGCTCGTCTGGCGGCGGGGCGCGGTGCCTTCGACGAGGCGCTCCGCCAATTCCAGGAGGCCGAGTCACTGGCCGACCATGTCGGCGGTCAGGCCGAGGTCCGCGAGATCCGGGCCCGCACCGCAGAGTGCCTTCTCCTGGCCGGTGACCCCGACGCGGCCATCGCCATGGCCGAAGGCTGCCTCGAACAACTCCGGACGTCCGATGGCGTCCCCCCCCAGAAGCCGCTGCTCGAACGTGTCCGCGGCGTGGTCCTCTTCACCCGGGGCGCCGTCGACGAGGCGATGTCCGCGCTGCAGGCGAGCCTCGACTCCGCCCGCACGCGCGATGCCCGATACGAAGAGGCGCTCACCTTGAGGGCCATGGCCGACATGGGCCGGAGCTCCGGCCTGGGCGACGGGGAGGAGTGGGAGAGCACGAGCGACACCATTCTGGAGACCCTCGGGGTCGAGTGGACCCCCCGTCTGGTCCCGCGGACGGCGGCCTGACCCTTGACCGGCGCGGTCCCCGTGCGACAGTGTCCGTGCACCCATGGAGACCCGGTGCGGGCAGACGGCAGATCGAGGAGGGGGCCGCAGTGAGAGCGCCTCGACCACGGTGGACGCGGTGACCTGAGTGGAGATCGCCATCATCGGGACCGGCTTCATCGGTGGAACCCTGGGCCGGGCGCTCGCCCGGTCCGGGCACCACGTCACGTTCGGATCGCGTCACCCCGGAGACGATGATGTCGCCACCGGGTTCTCCGCGTCGGTGGCCACGCCGGCGGACGCTCTGGCTGCCGCTGACGTCGTCATCCTCGCCCTGCCCGGCGCGGCCGTCACCGAATTCGCCGCCGACAACGACGACGAGCTTCGGGGCAAGCTGGTGATCGACGCCACCAACAACATGAGAGAGCCTGTCACCAACAGCAGGGCCAGCCTCCCGCCCGGGGTGCGCTATGCCAGGGCGTTCAACACGTTGGGCGGCGAGAACATCGCAGATCCCGTCTTCGGCGACGGTCCCGCCGACATGTTCTTCTCCGCCGCCGAGGCCGACCGTTCGGTCGTCGAGGCCGTCATCGACGGTGTCGGTCTGAGGCCGGTCTACGTCGGGCCCGACCAGGAGCAGGTCATCGACTGCCTGTTCCGACTGTGGATCGCACTGGCGGTCACGCAAGGGCGGGGTCGCCGACTCGCGCTCCGTCTGTTGGAGAGATGATCAGGAAGCTCTGACGCAACCGTCCGTGGACATCGAAACCCCCCGCTGTGGGCCGTTTCGTGGGTGGCGGCGCGGCCCGAGCGGCGACGTGGTGACACTCAGGTCCCGACGGGGGCCACCTCGTCGAAGCCCAGAGCCGCCTCCAGTGCCGCTGCCGACCGGATGACGACGAGGTCGGCGTGCTGGGGGCCGACCAGCTGGAGTCCGATGGGCAAGCCGTCGCCACTCAGGCCGGCACACACGGTCGCGGCCGGGGAACGCGTCATGTTGAACGGGTAGGTGAACCGCACCCAATTGGGGTCCACCACGCCGTTGATCATTCCCGATGCCTCGAGCGCCCGAGGTGGCGGCGCGGCGGCGCACGTGGGGGTGACGAGGAGACGCACGTCGTGGAAGAGGTCGACCAATCGGGTGTTGAGCCGGTGACACGCATCCTCGGCGCGTACCAGGTCGAGAACACCGAGATGCTCCGCCGCCCAATCCATGGAGGCGGAGAGGAGGGGGTCGATCCGAGCCCAGACGTCGGTTCCCCGGTAGGGAGCGAGCGTGCGGAGGTTGTAGGCCATGGCCAACGTGAGCCAGTCCTGCACCGGGTCCTCGTCGAAGACGGCTTCGATCTCCACCACCTCGACCCCGAGCGCCTCGAGCACGCCGACCGCTCGTGCGCAGATCTGGCGCACCTCGTCGTCGACCGGCGCGTAGCCGAGTGTGGGCGACCAGGCCACGCGCACCGGCATCTGGGCGTCGAGCAGGGCTGCGGGCCACGAGGCTTCGGGCCGGGGAAGTGACCGCAGGTCGGTCGGATCGGGTCCCACCACGACGTCGAGTGCGGTGACCACGTCGGCCAGTTTGCGCGCCATGGGTCCTTTGGTCGACAGGTGCTGCCAGTCGGGCGGTTCGGGGCCACCCGAGGGGACGCGACCGAGAGACGGCTTCACGCCGCTCAAGGCGCAACACGACGACGGGATACGGATGGAACCGCCGCCGTCCGACCCCGTGGCCAGCGGCACCATGCCCGATGCGATGGCCGCCGCGCTCCCCCCGGAGGATCCGCCGGGGCTGTGGTCCAGGTTCCACGGATTCCGGGTGGGACCGAAGACCGTGTTGTCGGTGTCGCCTTTCCATCCCAGCTCGGGAGTATTGGTCTTCCCGATCACCACACACCCCGCCGCCTTGAGCCGTGCCACCAGGGACGAGTCGGCGGTGGCGGCGGCACCGCCGGCGAACACGGGGGACCCGTGGGACGTGACGAATCCGGCCGCGTCCTCCAGGTCCTTGACGCCGATGGGGATGCCCGCCAGCGGGCCGGGATCACGCCCAGCGGCGACCGCCTCGTCTATCCGCGACGCCGCTTCGAGTGCGGCGGTGTCGTCCACGGCCACGAACGCGTTCACGGCGTCATTGAGCGCATCGACGCGGGCCAGGGCGTGCGCGACGAGCTCACGGGCGCCCGTCCGGCCGGAGCGGACGTCGTTCGCCAGTTGGGTGACGGAGACGCGGCGGAAGTCCATGCGCTCACACGTAGCACGGTTCGGGCCCGTGTGTCACCGGGGCGCCGGTTCGACAGGGCGAGAACGCAGGCGGCAACCTGGAGCCGATGGCCTCCCCCCCGTCGTCGTCCGGTGACGCCGCCGCCACCGCGGTGCTCGATCACGTCGCCGTCGCCGTCGAGCGATGGTCGGACGCCTGGCCGCGGTACGTCCATCAGCTCGGGGGGACATGGCACTCGGGCGGTGTCAATAGCGGATTCAGCCCCGCGCAGCTCTCCTACGCCAACGGTGCCAAGGTCGAGATCCTGCAGCCTTGGGAACCCGAGGCGAACCCGTTCCTCCGCCGCTTCCTCGACCACAGCGGGCCGGGGCCGCATCACCTGACCTTCAAGGTCCCTGATATCGAGGTCGCCCTCGGACGTGTGGTCGACGCCGGATTCGAACCTGTCGGAGTCCGGTTGGAGGATCCGCAGTGGCGGGAGGCCTTCCTTCATCCACGTCAGGCCACCGGCGTCGTGGTGCAACTGGCCCAGGCCGAGTTCGAATGGATCTCACCGGCACCAGAAGGATTCCCGGCCGGGCGCCGTGCCCCGGCGGCCGCACTGGACCACGTCACCCACGGCGTGCGCGACCTCGACGCCGCCCTGACGCTCTTCCAGGAGCTGCTCGGGGGTGTCGTGACCATGCCCGCCGTGGGCCCCGACGGGACCTGGGAATTCGTCGACGTCTCGTGGACCGGCCCACTGGGTCTGCGCCTGGTCGCACCGACGGCCGGCGCCGACCCCGCGTCGTGGCTGCGGACGTGGCTGGGCGACCGACCTGGCCGCGTCCACCACCTCGCCTTCGACCTACCCCGGGCGCTGCCGGCGACCGACCCCGCCTCGGCCGAGGCCACCGGGGCCCAAGACGGCGCCGCCGTCCCGGGCGTGACCGTGGGCTCCGAGGCGGTCCAGGTGGTGGCACCACAGGACAACCTGGGCACGGGACTCGTTCTGCTGACCCGAGGTGGACGCTGACTACGCTGGGCCTGTGAACGAGAACGGCGACGGCGCCACCGACGGCGACGGACCCGGGAAAGGCGCCGTTCCTCGACTCACCATCGGGCAGCGCGTCCTGGCCTCGCTGCCCAACCTGCAACGTCCGACGACAGCGGCGCCGTCGTCGCCTCCGTCACGTCCGGGACGTGGTACCGGCGGTGGGGAGGCGACCGTCGACGAGGGCGACGTGGTGACCCCGGACGACGTCCTCGCCCCCGACCACGCCCGGTCACCCTCACCGGGACGGCGGCGCGACGCCCTCATGAAGCCGCCCGCGCCGCGGCCGCAGCGTGGCGCCCCCTCGGGCATGACGAAGGACGAGCTGAACCGCATCATCAAGCGGATCGACGATCGTGAACAGCTTCTGGCCTATTCGTCCGCCGTCCTCGGTGTGATCGTGGGAGTCGTACTCACGGTGGCGGCCGTGCACGTGAACCCGCCCGTGCACCACAAGGGCCACGAGACGGCGGGATTCATCGTCTACTTCGAGGGCGGTGCCCGGGTGCTCTTGTCGGCCGTCGTCGCCCTCGCCGCGTGGAGACGCCGGCGCTCGTTCGTCGGCTTCGCCCTGCTCTTCCTCGGCACCTCCCTGGGCTTTCTCTTCGCCCTCCCGTTCTGGGCTCTCGGCGTGTGGATGATCTTCCGGGTGCTCAAGTGGCAGAAGGAGCTGGCCGCCATGACCGGGGGTCCGACGCGGACACGGACAGCGGCGGCGCGGACGCCGACGACACGGACGCGGCCCGAGCCCGCCGCCCGGGGACGCGATGCGGCCGAGGCGCGCCGCCGTGCCCGGGCCGAACGCCTGAGTGCCCGGACCGCCAGCGGCCGCCGGGCCAAGAAGCAACCGGAACCGAAGGGGCCACCACCGAACAAGCGTTATACGCCACCGAAACCACCACGCCCGCGACCGCCGGCGGCGTGACCTCTCGTCCCACGACACCCTGACCACCGGTCGGCCGCGAGCGCCGGCCGTCGACGGTGGGCGTCAGGCGGCGTGATCACCCCGGGAGGCGCTGTCGACCAGGAGGGCCGAGCGCAGCAGGCTCAGGATCTCCTGGCGCCGGCGCACGAGGGAACGTGCCGACGGCTCCTCGCCCAAGGCGCGGAGCACCTCGACCTCCGTCACCATCCCGATCACCGTCGAGTAGATGGCGAGAAGGAGTAGGCGGGGCTCGTGGCGACGCATGGCTCCGGCATCCATCTCCGCCTCGAGGAAGGCCGACGCCCGGCCCACCAGAGGATCGAGGGCCAGCGTGAGGCGCGTGGCCGCCGGGGGCCCGAGCCGTCCCACCTCGCGGACAAGTCCGAGCAACTCGGGCCGTCTCGCCGCCAGCCGGAAGACCGATCGGACGACGGCCTCGATGCGGGCCCAGCCGGTCCCCGCCCGGGCCAGCGACGCTTCGAGGGCCTCGGCCAGTTCAGCGGCCGAGCGGTCGATCAGAGCCTCGAGGAGGACATCTTTCGAAGAGAACCAGTAGAGGATGGACTGCTTGCGCATCCCGAGCCCGTCGGCCAGCGCGTCCAGGGAGGTGGCCTCGTAGCCGCGGGAGCCGAAGGAGACGAGGGCGGCGTCGAGTATCCGGTCTGCCGTGGCCCCCGTCCGTCTACCACTGTCCATCTACCATATGGTAGACAGAGCCGGTGCCCGAGGTGCGAATCCCTCCCGCCGGTTCGGCGGACGACGGCGTAGGGCCGGGCGCCGTGATCGCGTCGACGGCGCCGCCCTCCCGCCCCCTCTTGGTCACGGCCGCCCTGGCCGGGACCCGGATCCTCGTGACCGGAGCGACCGGGTTCCTCGGCACCGCGGTGGTGGAACGCCTCCTGCGGTCGGTCCCGGGCTGCTCGGTGGTGGTGCTGGTGCGGCCCACCCGCCGCCTGTCGGCGGCGGAGCGCACCGCTCGGGAGATCGTGCGCAACGACTGCTTCGACCGCCTGCGGGGCGAGTGGGGCGACGGGTTCTCCGAGCAGGTGGAGCGTCGACTGGTGTCGGTGGCCGGCGACGTCAGCCGTGACGGGCTCGGCCTCGACGACGAGGGGAGGAGGGTCCTGGCGTCGTGCGACATCGTGGTCCACTCGGCGGCCACGGTCTCCTTCGACGCCCCCCTCGACACGGCGGTGGAGGTCAACCTCCTGGGGCCCTCCCGTGTCGCCGCCGCCATCGAGTCCGTCGGTGGCGACCGGCAGAGGGCGCACCCGGGGTCCGCCCCCACCCATCTCGTCACCGTGTCGACCGCCTACGTGGCCGGCACGCACCAGGGCGAGGCCACCGAGACCCTGTTCACCGAGGCCGTGCGGTCGGGGGCGCGGGCGCGGACCCACTCCACGGTCACCACCGACGTCGACATCTCCGCTGAGATCGAGGCGGCCCGGCGGCTGCGTGACGACCTGGAGTCCGAGTCGCGCCGTCCGGGACCGCTCGGGCAGTTCACCAAGGCGGCACGGGCCGAGCTCGGTGCGGCGGGGACACACGTCCTGGCCGAACGGGCGGAGAAGCTGCGCGACGACTGGGTGCGCAAGGGCCTCGTCGACGCCGGCCGGGCCCGGGCCCAGGCCCTCGGCTGGCCCGACGCCTACGCCTTCACAAAGGCGCTGGGCGAGCGCGCTCTCGTCGATGGGCACGCGGCCGTCCCCGTCACGGTGGTCCGACCCTCGATCATCGAATCGGCTCTGGCCGAACCCCGGCCCGGGTGGATACGGGGATTCCGGATGGCCGAGCCGATCATCGTCTCCTATGCCCGGGGGCTGCTGAAGGAGTTCCCCGGTATCCCCGAAGGGGTGGTCGACGTGGTCCCCGTCGACCTGGTGGTCGCTGCCATCGTGGCGGTGGCGGCGGCGGGGCCCGACCCCGACGGGGCCAGCGTCTACCAAGTGGCCTCGAGCGTCCGGAACCCCCTGCGGTACGGACAGCTCGTCGACCTCGTGCAGTCGTGGTTCACCGAGCACCCTCTCTACGACGCCGACGGTCAGCCGATCGTCGTTCCCGAGTGGTCGTTCCCCGGACGCGGGCGCGTCCAGCGCCAACTGCGCCGGGCCACCACGACCTTGGCCATGGCCGAGCGCCTCCTCACCCTCCTGCCCGTACGCGGCGAGCGTGCCGATCTGGCGGCCCGGATCGAGGACCAGCGGACGCGGGTGGAGCGCGCCCTCGGCTACGTCGAGCTCTACGGCGCGTACACCGAGACGGAGGCGCACTTCCGGATCGACCGCCTCCTGGCTCTGTGGGAGCGGCTCTCGCCGTCCGAGCAGGAGACGTTCTGCTTCGACCCGGCCGTCATCGGGTGGCCCCACTACGTCCACGACGTCCATCTCCCGTCGGTCGTCGATCACGCCCGGGTGCGGTCGACGCCGGCCAAGTCCACCATGGTCAGCCGGACCGATCGGGCCCAGAGCGCCATCTTGTCCCCCGACCGGCACCTGGCCGCCTTCGACCTCGAGAACACGCTCATCGCCTCCAACGTCGTCGAGTCCTATGCCTGGCTGGCCAGCCGCCATCTCCCGGCCGGCGAGCGCGTCACCTTCACGGCGCGACTTCTGCGCGAGGCACCGGCGCTCCTCGCCCTCGACCGCCGCGACCGGGGAGACTTCCTGCGCAGCTTCTACCGCCGTTACGACGGGGCCCCGGCGGCGCTGCTGCGTGACGACTCGTGGGAGCTGTTCCACCGGATGCTCCTCACCAAGTCCTTCCCGGCGGGGTTCGCACGGGTGCGCGCCCACCGCGCTCTCGGGCACCGGACGGTCCTCATCACCGGAGCCCTCGATTTCGTCGTCGAGCCCCTGCGGCCCCTGTTCGACGAGGTGGTGTGCGCGTCCCTCGGTGTCGACGACGCCGGACGGTTCACGGGGCGGTTGGACAGCCGGCCTCCCACCGGTGAGGCGCGAGCCCTCGTGCTGGCGCAGTACGCGACGGACACCGGACTCGACCTCGGCGAGTCGGTGGCCTACGCCGACTCGACGTCGGACCTTCCCCTGCTCGAATGCGTCGGGTTCCCCGTGGCCGTGAACCCCGAGGCCCGGCTGGCCGCGGTGGCCCGTCGGCGGGGGTGGCACGTGGAGCATTGGGACAGAGCCCGCGGCGGGGCGCGTCCGGTCGTGCCCGTCGGACCGCTCGACCACGGCGTGTCGCGCTGGTGGACGCGTCTCGAGACGATGCTGGACACGCTGTCAGCCGGGAGCGGGGCAGCGGGAAACGGATCGGCCCGGAACGGATCGGCCCGGAATGGATCGGCGCGGAGCGGGTCAGCCGGGAGGTCGGACCGGTGAAGGCTCTCGTCGTCGAGCGGAGCCTCCCCCGCTTCGCCGCCGCACGCCTCGTCTCCTCGCTCGGTGGGTCGGGATCGGGCACGGCGCTCGGGCCGTTGCGCCTGACCGACCTCGGCGCGCCGGCGCTGCCCGGTCCCGGGTGGCAGCGGGTCCAGCCGCTGTTGGCGGGGATCTGCGGGTCGGACCTGGCCACCGTGGACGGTCGCAGCTCGCGCTACTTCGAGGACATCGTGAGCTTCCCCTTCGTCCCCGGCCACGAGGTCGTGGGGGTGGTGGACGGAGACGGTGGTGACCCCGAGACGGCCGCCGGCGACGCTCTGGCACCGGGAACCCGGGTGGTGGTGGAGCCGGTGCTCGGATGCGTCCCCCGGGGGATCGACCCTCCCTGCGCGGCGTGCGCCGAACGCCGGGTGGGCGGGTGCGAGCGTGTCGCCTTCGGCCATATCGCGCCCGGCCTGCAGATCGGCTTCTGCGCCGACACCGGCGGTGGGTGGTCGCAGGCCGGGCTCGTCGCCCATCGCAGCCAGCTCCATGTCGTGCCCGACGCCCTGTCAGACGAGGACGCCGTCATGGTCGAGCCCGCCGCCTGCGCCACCCACGCCGCTCTGGCCGCCGGCGTCGAACCCGGGGACACGGTCGCCGTTCTGGGGGGCGGGACGGTGGGGCTCACCACGACGGCGGCGCTGCGCCAGCTGGTGTCGCCCGGGGCGCTGCTCGTGGGGGCGAAATACTCACACCAGCGTGACCTGGCCGGGGAGCTCGGTGCCGACCTCGCCGTCACCCCGGCGCAGTTGGCCCGGGCCGTGCGCCGCCGGTCGCGCTCGCTCACCACCTCGGGCCATCTGACCGGCGGAGCCGACATCGTGGTCGACTGCGTGGGCAGCGCCGAGTCCCTCACGGAGGCGCTCGCCATGGTGCGCCCCCGCGGTCGGGTCGTCCTGGTGGGGATGCCGGGCCGGGTGCAGATCGACCTGGCGTCTCTGTGGCATCGCGAGGTGTCGGTGACCGGCGCCTACGCCTACGGATCGGAGCGGACCGGTGGGTGGGTGCGGCCCACCTTCGAGATCGCCATGGAGGTGGTGGCCGCCGCCCACCTCGGACGGCTGGTCTCGGCCCGCTACCCCCTCGAGCGCTTCGAGGAGGCGGTGGCCCACGCCGGGGCGGCGGGGCGGCGGGGAGCGGTGAAGGTCGTGTTCGAGTTGGAGTCGCGCCGTCGGAAAGGACTGACCGCATGAGCCCCAGGCCGGGATTCGTCCTCGAGGTCGAACGATCGACCCCTCCGACCCTCTTCTGGCACGGCGAGGGATTCCGGCTGGAGCGGCTGCCCTCGGGCAGCCGGGTCCTGTACCCGCCCGAGCCCGTCGACCCTCTGGACGATCCGGTGGGCGCCATCCGTCACGCGCTTCTGCACCCGTTCGGGGACGCCGAGCCCCTGCCGGCGCTGCTGCGCCCGGGGATGCGGCTCACGATCGCCTTCGACGACGTCTCGCTGCCGCTGCCGCCGATGCGACGGCCCGACGCCCGTCAGCTGGTCATCGAGGAGGTCCTCGACTTCGCCGCCGAGGCCGGTGTCGACGATGTGGTTCTCGTCTGTGCGCTGGCGCTGCACCGTCGGTTGACCGAGGCGGAGCTGCGCCACGCGGTGGGCGACCGCGTCTACGACGCCTTCGCGCCTCACGGGCTCCTGCAGCAGCACGACGCCGAGGATCCGGACAACCTGATCCATCTCGGGCTCACCGATCACGGGGAGGACGTCGAGATCAACAAGCGGGCGGCGACGTCGGATCTCCTCGTCTACGTGAACATCAACCTGGTGGCCATGGACGGTGGCCACAAGTCGGTGGCCACGGGACTGGCCAGTTACCGGAGCCTGCGTCATCACCACAACGCCAGGACGATGCAGCACAGCCGCTCCTTCATGGACCAGCACCGGTCCGAGCTGCACACGTCGAACTGGCGGATGGGTCGGCTGATCGCCGACGCCGGGGTGAAGGTCTTCCAGATCGAGACCAATCTGAACACCGACACGTTCCCGCCCCAGATGCGCTTCCTCGAACGACGCGAATGGGAGTGGTCGGGACGCGACCGGGCCGCCTTCCTGGCCACGTCGGCGGCGCTGGCCCGGACACCGGACAAACTGGCCCGACAGATCCTCCACTCCGTGCGCTCGCCCTACCGGCTGACGAGCGTCCAGGCCGGCGAGGTGGAGGCCGTGCACGCGCGGACCACCGAGAACGTCTACGCGCAGCAGCTCGTCGCCGTCGAAGGGCAGACCGACATCCTCACTCTCGGGCTCCCCTACATCTGCCCGTACAACGTGAACTCGATCATGAACCCCATCCTGGTGGCCTGCCTGGGGCTCGGGTACTTCTTCAACATGTACCGGGGACGTCCCCTCGTCCGGGAGGGCGGGGTCGTCATCATGAGCCATCCGACACCGTGGGCGTTCCACCCCGGACACCACCCGAGCTACATCGACTTCTTCGAACAGGTCCTGTCCGAGACGACCGATCCGGCCGACGTGGGCAAGTACGAGGAGGCCTACGCCACCGATCCGTGGTACGTCCATCTCTACCGCACCGGGAACGCCTACCACGGGGTCCACCCCTTCTACATGTGGTACTGGTGCGCGCACGCCCTCGAGCACCTGGGCGGGGTCATCATCGTGGGCGGGGACCGGGCCGCGGTGAGACGTCTCGGTTTCACCCCGGCCTCGACCATGGCCGACGCCCTCGAGCTGGCGGCCGACGTGGTCGGGAACGATCCGTCTCTCACCCACCTGCACTCTCCGCCGCTGCTCATGGCGGACGTGTCGTGATGGCGGTCGCATCGTCATGGTGACCGGTGGTCTGGCCCGGGTGACGGGCCGCGTGCGGCGGGGAGGTGCCGGGGGGTTTCCGTGGGCGGCTCCCCAATGGCCCGAGGGGGTCGAGCGGGAGGCGCCGGAACGGAAACTGGGCGTCGACTACGAGACGGAATGGTCCCGTCGCTATGCGGCCCGCCTGGTGCGGGCCATGGTGCTCGACAACGTGACGCGTCCACTGGCCCACGCCGTCGCGTCACCCCAGGTGCGGGGCTCAGAGATGCTCGAGCTGGTGGAGGCCCCGGCCATCTTCGTCGCCAACCACGCCAGCCACGTCGACTTCGGGCTCCTGCTGGCGGTGCTACCCCGGCGGTTTCGTCACAAGACGGTGGTGGCGGCGGCCGCCGACTACTTCTTCGACCGCCGGTGGAAGGCGCATCTGTCGGCTCTTGGTCTCGGCGCCGTCCCCATCGAGCGGCACAAGGTGAACAGGCGCTCGGCCGACACCACCGCCCGTCTGCTCGAGGAGGGATGGAACCTCGTCATCTTCCCCGAGGGGGGTCGTTCCCCTGACGGGTGGTTCCAGGAGTTCCGCGGGGGCGCCGCCTACCTGGCCCGGCGCACTGGCCGACCGGTCGTCCCCGTCCACATCGACGGCACCTGGCGGATCCTGCCCAAGGACGGCAACCGTCTGCGCCGGAATCAGACCCGGATCACCTTCGGTACCCCCATGAGTCCGGCCGAGGGCGAGGACACCCGGCGGTTCGGGACCCGGATCGAGACGACGCTCGCCACCATGGCCGACGAGGGCCGGACCGACTGGTGGACCGCCCGCCGGCGCGCCGCGGCGGGGACGACCCCGTCCCCGCGTGGCCCGCGGGCCGGGGCGTGGCGTCGGGCCTGGGCCCTCGGAGCCCACCCCCGTGACACAGAGGACGTCGACGAAGGCCGGTGGGCGGTGTCGGGCGACTGAAGGCCCCGGCCCACTGTCACCGTCAGTCGTCGATGGCCGCGTAGGCGCCGGTCAGGAAGTCGAGGGCGACGGCGGGCGGCCGCGGGGAGGTCCACGCCGCGTTGGTGAGCAGGAGGGTGACCAACCCTTCCGACGGGTCGTTGCGCCAGATGGTCCCGAGACCGCCGTCCCAGCCGTACTGCCCCACCGGCGCCGCCGGACTCTCGCGACGGGTGACCATGCCCACGCCGAAGCCCCACCCCCGGGCGTCGAAGTCATGGGGGAAGAACCCCGACACGGCCTTCTGTTCGGCGGTGAGCTGATCGGTCGTCATCGTCTGCACCGAGGGACGCGACACGAGGGGACGACCGCCGCGCAGGAGCATCTCGGCGAAGAGGAGGAAGTCGGTAGCGGTGGAGACGAGGCCCGCTCCGCCCGAGGGGAAAGCCGGAGGGGAGCTCCACTGGCCGGACGGCTCGTCGTAGAGCCGGAGCGCGCCGGTCTCGGGATCGGTGAGGTAGCTGGTGGCCGTCCGGGCGATGTCGCCGGGCGGGACCGAGAAGGCGGTGTCCTTCATGCCGAGCGGGTCGAAGATGCGCTCGGCCAGAAAGGTCTCGAACGGCCGACCGCTGGCGCGGGCGATCAGGACACCGAGGACGTCGGCACCGGTGTGGTAGAGCCAACGCTCGCCCGGCTGGCACATGAGGGGCAGAGTCGAGAAGCGGCGCATCCATTCGTCGGGGGCGGGAGGGAGCGCCGGTTGGGGAGGGCCGACGCTCAGCTGCAACGGAGCCGCCGCCTCGTTCACGGGGCAGGGCCCGAAGTACCCGCCGAAACCCATGCGGAAGGTGAGGAGATCCCGCACGGTGATGGGCCGGTGGGCGGGCACGGTGTCGTCCACGGGGCCGTCGATGCGACGCACCACCCGCCGGGCGGCCAGCTCGGGCAGGAACGGGTCCACGGGCTCGTCGATCCGCAGGACGCACTCCTCCAGGAGGATCATGGTGGCCACCGCGGTGATGGGCTTCGTCATGGACGAGAGACGGAAGATGGTGTCGGCGGCCACCGGGGCGTGACCATCGAGCGAGGTGGACCCGATGACGTCGAGGTGCGCCTCGCCCCGTCGGCTGACCACCGAGACCAGACCGGGGGCCGCGCCGGCCTCCACGTGTCGGGCCAGGACGTCGTGGAGGTGGGTGAGGCGGTCGGGGGAGAGCCCGGAGACGGTCACGGTCGGTTACGACGGGGCGCGCCGCGGCGACTCATCGGTGCTTCGCCGGTGCCGTGGCGACGAACCTCGGTCGCTCATGTCCGACCTCTCTGGACGAGGCGCCGCCAGACGCCAGGGGGCACCCCGGCGCGGGCGCGGTCGGCACCCGTCGGCGCCCCGAGGCGCTCGTCGTGCAGCGCCTGCTCCTCGACGTCGTCGAGGGGTGGTGGGACCGACCCGGTGGCCAGGGCCAGGAGCAGGTCGGCCAACGTCGGGTTGCGGGCCAGGACGGGACCGTGGAGATAGGTCCCGACGACCCGGTCGGCGCGCGCACCGTCGGTCCCCGATCCCGGACTGTCGCCAACGCCGGAGATCACCCGCGCCAGCGGTCGGGCCGAGGGACCCAGCCTGGTCACGCCGGCGTGGTTCTCGAAACCGGTCAGCCGGTCGAGACGGACGGGCTCTCCCGGCACGGCAAGCGGCTCGGCCACGATCTCGCCCACCGCCCGGCGGCCCGAGCCCTTCACGGTGTCCACGTCGAGAAGGCCCAGCCCGCCGTGACTCCGGCCGTCGGGTCCGGGAAACGACGTCCCCATGATCTGGTAGCCGGCGCAGACGGCGAGGACCGTGGCGCCGCCGGCCACGGCCGCGGCCAGGGCGCCGCCGGCCAGGCGCTCGGCCGCCTGGACCTGTGGCCCGTCCTCCCCCCCGCCGATGCAGTAGAGGTCGCCACCGGTGGGAAGGGGCGCGTCGGAGACGGCCAGGAGGAGCTCGGTGGCGATGCCCCGCCACGCGGCACGCGCCGCGAGGACGCGCCCGTTGCCGCCGTCGCCGTAGGTGCCGAGGAGATCGGGGTAGATCACCACCACCCGCAACGCCGACTCGGACCGGGTGCCGACGGGCCGGTGCGGCCGTGACCGCAGGCCGGAGCGCTCCGCCGTCGACGTCGGCTCCGGGACGGGGCGCGCCGGTACGAGGGCAGGCGACCGCAGTGGGAGGGGTCCGCCGTGGGCGCGGCCGGCCAACTGCCGGCGGAGATCCTGAAAGGCCGTGTAGTTCCCGACGTAGTCGACGTCCGACGTACCCGACGCGCCGAGGGCGTCGCGCTGGTCGGGCACCGTCAGGTGGGCCACCCCGGCGTAACGCAGACGGACGGCGAGATCGCGCCGACGGTCACCGGTGGCCACGACGAGCCGCCCGGCCAGGCGCTCGAAGGCGACGTCCCACAACCACGACGGGTCGTGGCCGTCGGCGATGCGGGCGTTGATGCCGATCACGACCGGACCACCCCCTCCGTCGAGCATGTCGAGGAGCTCCGTCCATCCCGCCGGGTTCTTGGCCAGCAGGAGGCGGGCGGTCACGCCGCCGTGGGTGACGACGGCGAAGCGTCCTTCGACGTCGGTCACCTGGGTCATGGAGGCGAGCGCGTCGGCCTCGTCGACACCCAGGACACCGGCGGCCACGGCCGCCACGGCGGCGTTGGCACGGTTGGCCCGTCCCGGGAGGGCGAGGTCGAGCACCAGGCGCCGGCCGTCGTCGGTCACGAGCGCGTCGCCCTCCAGGCGGGCGTCGGGCCGCGGGCGGGCGAAGCCGCACGGGCAGGACCAACCGGCGGACGCGTCGGTCCCGGAGAAGACGATCTGCCCGTCGCACGACGGGCACCCGACGGCGTCGCCGTGCCAGAGAAGTCCGGCTGCCACCCAGATCACCCGGGAGGCCGTCCCCGCCGCCCACGCCACGAGGGGATCGTCGGCGTTGGCCACGACGGTCGTCTCCAGACCCGACAGGGCGCGGCGCCAACGGTTGGCCACCATCCGGACCTCGCTCACCCGGTCGAGCTGATCGCGCGACAGGTTGAGGAGAGCCACCACCCGGGGCGCCACGGCCGAGGCCACCGCGCCCAGATAGGCCTCGTCGACCTCGAGGACGGCCGGCGCCCCCGGAGGCGACGCGGCCAGCGCCACCGCGAGTCCGGGCGGGAGGTTGGCGCCGGCCGACGACGTGGCCACCTGCGACGGGCCGCCGAGGGCGGCGGCCAGCAGACGCGTGGTCGTGGTCTTACCGTTGGTCCCGCTCACGAGGGCCACCTGGCGGTCCGCCGCCAGGCGGTCGAGGAGGTCGGGCTCCATGAGGAGTCCCACGCGCCCGCCGATGACCGACCCGCCGCCCAGCCCCAGCCGGCGCGAGGTGGCGCTGACCGCTACCGCGGTGCGCCCGGCGAGCCGGGCACGAGCCGGCACACGGGTGCGGGCCGTGGGGACGCTACGACCGCGGATGGCCCGGTTCACGTAGGGCGATGCCCGGGCGGGAACGTCCGTGCGATCTCCTCGTCGGTCGGTCGGGCCACGGCGGAGGCCTCCTCGGGAAGCAGGGCGGTGATGGCCGCCATGATCGCCGCGCTGTCGGCCACGGCGTCCTCGAGACCGAGCTTCACCGCAGGGCCGACCCGGATGCGGATGGCGGGCGGGTTGGTGATGGTGGTCATGGTGGGGAACCGGGCCGACCGGGGCCAGACGCGTTCTGTCCCCCACACCCCGATGGGCACGACGGGAACGCCGGTCATGGCGGCCAGCCGGGCCGTCCCCGTCTTGGCCCGGAGGACGGGGTCGAAGAAGGCCTCGCCCCGGGGGATGGTGCCCTGAGGAAGGATCACGACGAGCTCGCCCGCTTCCAGGGCCCGCTGGGCGTCGCGTAAGGGTTGGCCCGATCCGCTGCCGCGGTCCACGCTGATCCCGCCGAGGGCGCGGGCCAGGGGCCCGACAACAGGCGCATCGAAAAGTTCCCGCTTGGCCAGGAAGCGGACGGGCCGGCCCAGACGGGCGGCGATGATGGCCAGGGCGACGACGTCGAAGTAGCTGCGGTGGTTGGAAGCGAGCAGAGCCGGTCCGCGGACGGGGATGTTCTCGATCCCGGCGATGTCGAAACGGGCGTACGGAAACGCTTCGGGCCTGACGAAGGGGCGCAGGAGGTGGTACGGCTCGAGGCCGGCCATCTTCGGCACCCCCGGTGGGCGGTCCCAGTGCTCGATGGGCCAGTGCGCCGCCGTGGCCACGGCGCGCAGCCGGCGGTCGGGGTTCACCGCATGGGGATGGCCGACGGCGCGCAGCAAGGGCACATCGAAGACGCTGTCGGAGTAGGCGTGGCTCCGGGCGAGATCCACTCCCGCCGTCGATGCCCAGCGCCGCACGGCGGAGAGCTTCCCGGTGGCCCAGACGAAGTCCCCGTCGATCCCCCCGGTGTACCGACCGTCGCGGCGCGCGTAGCGGGTGCCCACGACGTCGTCGAAGCCGAGAAGCTCGGCGAACGGAGCCACCAGGTCGATTGGTGACGTGGTGGAGAGAACCAGCAGGCGGCCCGAGGCCCGGTGCCCGGCCAGGACGGACGGAGCGTAGGGCTGGACGAGTTCGGCCAGATCGGCCGCCGCCCGCGCCCCGGCACGGCGCACGGTCCCGACGTCCCAGCCGTTCGTGAAACGGGGGGCGGCCCTGACCATGGCCATGAAGGCGAGGCTTTCCCCGTGGAGGTCGTAGAACCGGTAGAAGAGGCTCTCGCCCGGGATCGAGGGACGGCCGTCCAAGAGACCCTCGGCCCGCATGGCGGCTCCGAGGACGAGGCCGCTGGCGCCTCGCAGGAGCGTGCGGTCGAGATCGACGAAGACGGCCTCGTCGCGGCGCGCCTTGTGCCCGTCCCGGCCGGTTGCCCCCGGCACCTCACGCGGGCCGCCCTTGGCCGGAGCGGTCCGTGGCGTCCCCGATTTGCGAGCGGTCACCATGGACCGAACGTTAGAGCCTGGGGCGCACCGGGCACGCCGGGAAATGGTGGTCCTGACGCGGCGAAGGGACCGGATGGGGGATATCCGATCCCTTCGCACCGACTCGACAGGGATGGCGGGGGGGGTGCCCAGTCCCTGGGGTCCGCGCCTATTTTGCGCCTTTCCGAACAATCAGTCAAACAGCTAAACGAGATTTATGATATCTCTGTTAGCGATGGAACTCAGGCACCTGCGGGCGTTGGTGTCGGTCTCGGAGCACGGCTCGTTCTCCGGTGCAGCCGACGCTCTCGGCACCGTCCAATCCAACATCTCGGCCCATGTGGCCCGCCTCGAGAAGGAGCTCGGGACGACGCTCGTGGACCGCTCCGCCGGCCGGCTCACGGCCGAGGGCGAGGTCGTCGCCGCCCGCGCCTACCGGATCCTGGCGGAGATCGACGCCGTGACCGCCGACCTGGGGGCGCTCAAGGAGGAGGTGGGCGGGACCGTCCGGATCGGCATGATCGGCACCACGGCCCGCTGGATCACGCCTGTGCTCCTGGCCGACCTCTCCATGAAGCACCCCAACCTGCGCCTGGTGGTGGCCGACGGGATCACATCGAGTCTGGAGCCCCAGCTGGCCGCCGGGCGTTTCGACATGGCCGTCCTCACCCTGCCCGTGCCCGGGCGTGACCTGGTCTTCGAGTCGCTGTTCGAGGAGGACCTGGTCCTCGTGGTCCCTGTCGACGACGACCCCCTGGTGGGGGTGTCCCGGATCGCCCTGTCCGACCTCACCCGGTTCGAGCTGCTCCTTCCCGCTCCCGGAACCGCCTTCCGGGCCGAGATCGACGCCGCCGTCAGACCCGCCGGTGTCCAGCTTCGCCCCCGGGCCGAGCTCGACGGCGTCCGCCTCCTGGCGTCGCTCACCTTCGAGGGCTACGGACCGGCCGTCCTCCCGGCCACCGCCGTCCCCCCGCACCTGCGACCCCGGTTCCGGTCGATCGGCATCGACGATCTGCCGCCACGCCACGTCGTCCTCGCCCAACGGACTCGGGGCATGCCGTCGGCCGGGGCCCGGGCCGTGATTCAGACACTGCGCAGCCTCTTGTCCGATCCCGACCGCTTGCCCGTCGGTGTCCACGTCGTTCTCCCGGCCGTGACGACCCGGACCGAGGGTTCGCTGCGGGCGGTGGGGATGCCGAACGGCTAGGAGCGGAAAGCGGTCGGCCCCCTTCGTCGCGGGGCCTGATTGGGTAAGGTGCGGCCGTGCGTTGCCCGGTGGACCCTCGTGGCATCGGGCCGACGCGCCGTCGACGATCGTGGACCCGGATCCTCGGCACCGTGGGCGCCCTCGCTGTGACGGTCGCCGCCTGCTCGAGCACCCCGACGCCGGCTCCACCGCGCCCGGGACCGCACGACGCCGTTCCCCCCGCGCCGGGCACCGGCCGGGACACAGGTTTCGCGGCCGACGGTCCCTACAAGCCCGGGGTGGTCTTCGAGACGACGCCTGAGGGCGACACCGTCGTTGTCACCTACCCCGTCGACGCGTCTTCCACCGTCGGCAAGCCGACGTACGTGATCAACCTGCTGCGGTGGTTCACCGGGTCCCCCAGCGCGCCGATCCCCGCCGGGCTGCCGTCGACGCTCCCGACAACCCTGGCCACCGACGCCTACACCGGGGTGCCGATCAGCTCTCGGGGCCCGTTCCCGGTTGTTCTCTTCAGCCACGGCTACGGGGGGTATCCCGAGCAGTCCAGCTTCCTGACGGACCACCTGGCCGCATGGGGCTTCGTGGTCGTCGCTCCCGATCATCGCTCGCGCGACCTGAAGGCGGTGGTGTCGGGCCAGACCGGCAAGGGCCAGAGCGACGTGACCGATCTGCGCGACGCGCTGGCGTTCGTCCGGACCATGGACACCACTGCGGGGACGCTGCTCACGGGCAAGCTGGACCTGACGCGGGTGGCGTCGCTCGGCCATTCGGCGGGAGGCGGTGCCGCCATCACCGTGGCCGACGACAGCGACATCCGGACCTATATCGGCCTGGCCCCCGCCAACGGGACGCCGCCGCCGAGCAAGCCGGGGCTGATCATGCAGGGGACGTCCGACAAGGTGGTCGCTCCTTCGGGCACGCGCAAGCTCTACGAGAGGCTCAGGTCACCGAAGAGCCTGGTCCTCATCGACGGCGCCGGGCACAACGTCTTCGACGACGGCTGCACCATCGGCGCCGCCCAGGGTGGTCTCGTCGCCTTCGTCAAGACCCTGAACCTCCCCCCCGCGTTCGAGGCCATCGCCACCGACGGGTGCTCACCCCCGGACATCTCTCCTCCGACGGCATGGCCGCTCATCGACCAGGTTGTGACGGCGCAATTGCGTTTCGGTCTCGGCATCGACACCACCGCGGTGGGGCTCGGCGGCGGCGTCGACCACGCCTTTCCCGGGGTGACGGCCTCGGTGAAGAGCGACAACGGGTCATAGCGGCAGCGCCACCAACGGTGGCCCGCGGGGGTCGCCTCACCGGTGAGGCCCACGCGGTTCGCGCCACATGAGCCAGAGGGTGGGGCCGCGCGGGGTGGTGATCTCGCCTGTCACCTCGAATCCGTGGCGGGCATAGAAGGAGAGATTGCTCTCCTTCGACGACTCCAGATGGGCCGGTACACCCTCGGTGTCGAGGCGGTCGAGCACGACGCGGAGCAGGGCCGAGCCGACCCCGTGGCCCTGACGGTCGGGATCGGTCCCGAGGGTGCCGAGGTACCAGTGCGCCTGACGGGGACGGCCCCGTTCGTAGGCCGCCAGGAGGCGGATCACATCCGGCGTCTTGCGTCCCCAAACCGAGAGATAAGGCGCCACCGGGAGGATCCTCACCAGGTCCATCGCCCCGGGGCGGGGCATGGTGGGTGGTGCCCACAGGGCGGCACCGGCGCGGTCGGGCGTCGTCCAGACCTCTCCGTGACGGAGATAGGTGTGGCGGAGCTGGATGGAGAAGAAGCGGGCCAGTCCGGCCGCGCGGAGCCGGGGACGACCGAAGAGGTAGAGCGACAGCGGATCGTCGTCGAAAGCCCGCGCCAGGACGGTCGACAAGACACCGACGTCCCTTGGTGCCGCCTGCACAACGTCGCTCATGACGTCGCGCAACTCAGTTGACCGAGGGATGCGGAGGATAGGTGGCGAGCAGCGCCAGCTTCCCCCCCTGGCGTCGCAGGACATCGTGCCAGAGCGCATCGGCCTCTTCGGTGAAGACGTCGGCGACGAGCGCTTCGAGAACGATCCACGCGCCTTCGGCGAGCTCGTCCTCGAGCTGGTCGGGTGACCATCCGGCATAACCGGCGAACATCCGGACGCCGACCACTGCCACCGGCTGTTCCTCGGGCGCGACGGCCAGGTCGACGGTGCCGACGCCGTCGAGGACGAGCCGCCATTGCGCGTCGTCGACCTCGGGGAGCTCGGTGCGCGCCAACCCGATGACGGCGTCGGGTGAGACGGGGCCGCCGCGGAAGACGACGCCGGGCGGCGCTGCCTGGGCCTGGTCGCGCCAGACGTCGAGGATCTCGTCGACGGGGAGGCCGGTGGGCCGGTTGAGCACGACCCCGAGGGCTCCGTCGGGTCCGTGGTCGAGCATCAGGATCACCGAGCGCTCGAAGTTCGGGTCTCCCAGCTGGGGTGAGGCCACCAGGAGACGACCGATGAGATCGTCGGCGCCATCCCCTCCCGGCATCCCCTGATCATGCCCGCGCCGCAGCCGGCAGATGCTGATCCCGTCCCGGCTCGGACAACCGGGCGCCTCCAGCTCTAGGTGGGAACGAGGACCTCGACGGCCAGCGCCCTCTCGGCCAGGTCGACCTTGGCGTTGTCCTCGGCATAGCGCAGACCCTGGACGTTGTAGAGGGTCACGGGACGGTCTCCCAGCGGGAACGGTCCCCAGTGCCAGGTACCGCGGTGGAGAACGAAGGAGTCGAGCGGGCGGAGGAGAAAGACACGGACGGCGTCGAGATCCCCGGAGCCGGCGAAGTCGACATCGGAGGGTGCGACGGCGATCACCGAGAGGACGTCGAGGGTGAGCAGCGCCTGGGTGTGGGTGTCGTGGCGGTACATCGCGTCGCAGAGGAGCCCGTGCGCCGTGTGGACGATCTCCTGCGGAGCATGGGAGATCACGTTCAGATGGACGTCATCCCACTCGAAGGTGAGTCGGTGGGCGCCGTCGGCCGGATCGGTGTCGGCCACGGGGAGCCAGCCGAAGGGCACCCACGCGTCGGCGGTGAGCGGCTGGGCTTCGATACTCCTGGCGATGTCGGCCACGGCCCTGATCCCCCTTGATCTACGCTGACGTCGCCGTCAGTCTACGGAGACTGGCCGCTCCCGGGTGAGGAGGGCAGTGCCATGGATGTCCGCAGCATCGAGGACCACGAACCCGTCGTCGAGCACAACGGGACGGTCCCGGTCTGGTGGCTGGTGAACGCCCGGGAGATGAAGGAGATCACCGACGGCGGTTACCTCGAGCTGGTGAACGAATTCGAGGTGCCGGGGGGCGGACAGGTCTTCCCCCATTCCCACCCGACCCATGAGTTCTATTACGTGATGACCGGACGCGGAATCATGACCATCGAGAATGAGGAGCGGCCCGTCGCCCAGGGTGACCTCATCCACATCCCGCCGGACAAGGTCCACAGCCTGCGCCCGGTGAGCGACCACGCCCCCATCCACTGCTTCTGTTTCGCCGTCGGTGTGAAGGACGCGGGGCCGATCGACTACACCACCCACTGATGGCTTGTCCGTGGCCCGCGTCCTCGTCACCCGCATCCTGCCCGATGGTGGTCTCGATCCTCTCGCGGCGCGGGGCCACGAGATCGTGCAACGGGCCGACGACACCCCGTACTCCCACGACGAGCTCGTCGCCGCGGTGGCCGACACCGACGCCCTCATCTGCCTGCTCACGGATCGCATCGACGACGCCGTCCTCACCGCCGGGGCCGCCGGTCGCCTGAAGGTGGTGGCCAATGTGGCCGTCGGCTACGACAACATCGACGTGGCCGCCGCCCGGCGGGTCGGGGTCGAGGTCTGCAACACACCGGGGGTGCTCGACGAGACCACCGCCGATCTCGCCTTCCTTCTCATCCTGGCCGCCAGCCGGCTCGGGTGGGACGCCGAACGCGACCTGCGTGCCGGGACGTGGGAGGGGTGGGGCATCAACCAGTACCTGGGGCGCGACGTCCATGACGGCGTCCTCGGTCTCGTCGGCTACGGCCGGATCGGCGCCGCCGTCGCCCGCCGCGCCGGCGGCTTCGGGATGCATGTCCTTCACCACACCCGCCGCGACACCCAGATCCCCGGCTACACGGCCTCGCTCGACCATCTGTTGGCCGAGGCAGACATCGTGAGCCTCCACGTCCCTCTGAACGACACCACCCGGCACCTCATCGGCCGACGCGAGCTGGGCCTCATGAAGCGCCACGGTGTTCTCGTCAACACGGCACGGGGGCCGGTGGTCGACGAGGAGGCGCTCGCCGACGCCCTGCACGACGGGACCATCTTCGCCGCCGGCCTCGATGTCTACGAGCGTGAACCCGTCATCCATCCGCGACTGCTCAGTGCCCCCCGGACGGTGCTCCTGCCCCATATCGGCAGTGCCACACAGGCCACGCGGGCCAAGATGGCCCAAATGGCCTGCGACGGAGTCTGCGCCGTGCTCGACGGCGCCCGACCTCCGAACCGGGTGACGAGCTGACCGGGCGTGCCGAGCGCACGCAGGGCCGTGTTGGTCCGGCGGGCTATCTGACGTCGATGGGTGACGGGTCGAGTCCAAGGAGCTCCACCGTGGTCGCCCCCTGGGTCAGGGCCTCGAACAAACCCTCCTCCTTCTCGGCCCGGGCCCGGCCGGCGACCAGGACATCCTCGACGGCGCGGGCCGGTATCACCGTCACGCCGTCGGCGTCGCCCACCACCCAGTCACCGGTGTGGACCTCGACCCCGCCCACCGTGGCCGGCGCCCCCACCGTTCCCGGCGCCAGCTTGGCTGCCCCTCGCAGGGCCACGGTGGCCGAGAACGCGGGGAAGCCGTGCGCCTCGAGGGCAGCGACGTCGCGGACGCCGCCGTCGATGATGAGCCCGGCCAGGCCCCGGGCCTGGGCACCGGTGGTCAGGACCTCGCCCCAGTAGCCGAACTCGTCGGCCTCGCCGACGTCCACCACCAGTGCGTGCCCCGGGGGTGCCGTCGTCACCGCCACGTGGATGGCCAGGTTGTCGCCGGGGGTGCAGCGGACCGGATAGGCCGGCGCCGACAGCACGGCTCCCCTCCAGGCGGCTCGGATCCGGGGGCGCATGGGGCGTCCCCCGCTTTCTCCCAGGGTGGCTGCGCCGAGGACGAGGAGCTTGGCCGCGTGGCCAGGGGACGGGGCGTCGTCGTGGGTCATGCGTCTGAGCGTAGAGGCCCCGTCGCGCCGACCCCAGCCAGATGTCGGCGCAGTCGGCGCGCCCGGGCCGCCTGGCGCCAGGTCACCGCCACGGCGCCACGGGCGACGGCCTCGTCCCTCAGCCGGTCGGTCACGTCGTAGTGGTCGCGCAAGGGGTCGTGGGGATGGCCCTGGAACCACGATCGGCGCATCCCGAGCTCGGCCGCGAAGCAGTGGAGCTCCTCGGTGGTATCGGCGGTGAGATGGGACCAGCGGGCCGTGACCGGTCCCACGGTTGCCAGTTGACGCCAGTCGTCGACGTAGACGGTCACGACGCTCTCCCCGTCAGTCGCGCCGCGCCACGTCCGCCGTGACCTGGGCCATGGCTGCGAGTTGCTCCATGTAGTGGTCACGGGAGCGGTGTCGGAAGCGGAGGCTCAGGCCGGTGGCGCCCAGTTCGGCGTAGGCCCTCACCGTGGCCGCCGCCGCGACGGGGTCTCCCACCGGATCGAGGGCCGGTTCGGGGGCAAGGATCACGTCGAAGGCGCCCTGGCGATCGGCGAGGGCCGATACCACGGGTGCCGCCGCCAGCATCGCCCGCAACTCGTCATGCGGGAGTCCGAAAGGGATCCAACCGTCGCCCAACTCGAGAGCACGTCGCAGCGATCGGCGCGTCCGCCCGCCGACCCAGATGGACACCGGACGATCGATCCCGCTGGGCTCGACGAAGAAGCCCGCATAGCGGTAGTGGCTGCCCGCGTAGCTCGGACTGCGCTGACCGAACGAGGAGCGGATGGCGCGCAGTGCGTCGTCCGCCCGCGCACCACGGTCGGCGAACTCGACGCCAAGGAGCTCGAACTCGGCCTGGAGAGATCCCACCCCGACTCCCAGGATCACCCGGCCTCCGCTGGCCACGTCGAGCGTTCCGTACCGCTTGACGATCTCGAGGGGGTGGTGATAACCGAGCACGACCACGTGCGAGAGCAGGCCGATGGTGGTGGTCGATGCCGCCACATAGCTCAAGGTGACGAGGGGATCCCAGTACCGCCCGCCTCGCACGGAGGCGACCTCCTCGGGGATGGCGATGTGCTCGGGGCACGAGATCCAGCTGTAGCCGAGCCTCTCGGCTTCTCGGGCCACGGCGGCGACGTCGGTCATGGTCCCGTCGCGCTCCCACGCCAGGGCCTCGAAGCGCGGATTGAGGTTCACGATGGGGGTGACGAGTCCGAGCTGCACCCGACGAGCGTAGCGACGGCGCCGGCGGGTTTCCGCCGCCCGTCAGGCCAGGAGGACGACGGCTGCGGTCACGCCCACAGTGATGATCACGATGCGCAACAGCCCGGCGGGAAGACGGCGGCCGACGAGACCACCGATCTGGCCGCCGACCACCGATCCGACGGCGATCAGGATGGCCGCCTCCCAGGCGATGTGCGTCACAGCGATGAAGACGAGCGCCGAGACCCCGTTGGTGAGCAGCGCCAGCACGTTCTTGGCCGCGTTCAGGCGCTGGAGGTGGTCGTCGAGGAAGATCCCGAGCAGCGACATGAGGATCACGCCCTGGGCGGCGCCGAAATAGCCACCGTAGACACCGGTGGCATAGACGGCCAGAAAGAGCGGGGCTCCGCCGTGGAGTGGGCGGTGGTCGCCGCGTGACAGTCGTCGCGACAGACGCGGTTGAAGGGCTACGAGCAGGCAGGCGATGAGAATCAAGACCGGGACGACATGGCGAAAGACACTGCCCGGAAGGGCCAGAAGCAGCGCCGCTCCGGTGATCCCACCGGTGACCGACGCAGCCCCCAGGACGAACAACCGCGGCCTCTGGCCCTGGAGCTCGCGACGGTAGGCGATTGCCCCGCTCAGCGATCCCGGCGCCAGTCCCACGGTGTTGCTCACGTTGGCCACGATGGGGGTAAAGCCGAAGGCGAGGAGCGTGGGGAAGGTGATCAGGGACCCCGACCCCACGATCGTGTTGATCGTCCCCGCCACGAGCCCCACGCCCACGATGGCCAGGGCTTCGAGCAAGGACATGGGCAGGGTCTACCGGAGTGAGTCGCCCGGCTCAAGGCTGGGCACTCCAGAGCCGTGGGGAGGACCCGGGCGGTGGCGGCGGACTACAATGGGCGGTGACCTGGGTCCGGGGGGTATGCCAGGTGGAGGGGGCTGGCGTGTTTCGAGGACAGCGGCGGGGAACGTCGCCGCGACAGGTGTGGTGGAAGCGGAGCGTGCCCATGGGCGCGCTCTTCCTCGTCACTGCCGTCAGTGTCGTCGTGACCGCTGGGGCGGCGCCAGCAGGAGCCAGGAATCGGGCCCAAGGCACGGAGTCCGTGGTGGCATTCACTCATCCGGCTGAGGGTCCACGATCGATCCGTTCCTGCGTGCCGACGCCCACGAAGCCCTGTCCGCAGGCGAACTACCTGTGGTCCGGCTACGTCGACACCTCTCTTGCCGGCGGACAGTTCACGTCGGTCAGTGCCAATTGGATCCAGACCAAAGCCACGTGTGGCCAGGCCAACAGGGGCGCGTGGGCCCTGTTCTGGGTCGGACTCGACGGCAGTCGATCCGTGACCGTGGAACAAGGCGGAACCGAGGCCCAGTGCGTCAACGGGAAGCCCCGGTACAGCGCCTGGTGGGAGATGTATCCGACCAATCTCGTGCAAACCTCGTTCCCCATCGCCGTCGGCGATCACATCAGCGCCAGCGTCGTCTACTCCTCGGCGTCAGACACGTACACGGTGACGGTGCAGGACACCACCTCAGGACAGTCCCTCGTCGTGGTGTGCTGGACCAATGCCTCGGCGGTCAATCCCAATATGTACACGGTGACGCTGGACGGCGGTCCGCCCAGCGGTCCGACCGCATTTCCGGTCACGCAAACCCAGAGTGGCATCCTGTGCAGTCCCAGCAACCCCTGCCAGAACGCGTCGGCCGAGTGGGTGGTCGAGGCACCGGGCGACGACCCCTCCAACCCCGGAGGCCTCTACCCCCTGGCTCATTACCTCCCGGTGACGTTCCAGTCGGCGAACGCGGTCGACGTCTCGGGCGACAGCGGCTCCATCTCGGACCCGGCCTGGGAGCACACGGGTTACGATCTGACGACCACATCAGACGTGCATCTGGCCGACGTGTCGGCACTCAAGAGCGATGGCACACAGTTCCGCGATGTGAGGGTCCACGGCTAGTGACGTGAGTCACCAGGTCTGGGCGCGCCAACGATTCTCGCCGTAGGCGTCACACCCTGACGGAAGCATCGACCTCATCGATCAGCTTGCGGGGGTGGCGACCGTCGACATACCCGATGAACGGCGGATGGATGTTGTATCCGAGAAGCTCCTGAAGCCGCTCGGGCAGGCCGGCGGCCGCCTCTGGAGGGACCACGAGGACGTGGTTCTCGACCGGCCGCAACCACGACACGGCGTAGTGGAGGACGACACCGAGGCGGTTGCTGTCACTCCGATTCGCCCCTCCCCCATGCCAGATGCTGCCCGTATAGATGAGCGCCGTGCCCGCCTGGAGCTCGACGGTGGTGGTCTCGGTGTCGGCACCGGGGCGCTCATCGGTCCATCTGTGGCTCCCGGGAACGAGCCGGGTGGCGCCATTGATCGAGGTGAAGTCCTGAAGTGGCCACATGACGTTGACCACGACCTCTGGGTGCGGACGGGGAAGCGGGTAGATGGCGTCATCGGGATGGAGGGGTTGGGCCGTTTCCCCGGGCCCGATCGAGATGCCGGTGGGCGCGCTCAGTTGGTAATGGCCGAGGACGCGGTCAAGAACGCCCAGCACCACCTGGTGGACGGCGAGGGCATCGAGTGATCGCGTCTTCGCGAAAAGACCGTAAACGCGCCGCGTCCGGTGACCTTCGAAGTCGTCACGGCCTTTCGGGGTGCTTTCGACGATGGCCTCGAGCTCCGACCTGGCCCACGCCACCTGTTCGGGTTCGATGGCCCCGGGAATGGTGGCGTAGCCGATCTGCGCCAGCTGCTCCAGGATGTCCCCGACCATGGCAACTCCTTCTTCTTGCATTGCTGGTTGAATGGCCTTGTCCGCACCTCGGGTGGGGCCGACGCTTACGCTGTCTGACGCACTTCTGAGATCATCGTCTTGAAGGCCGACTCTCCCATCGTTTCCCACATCGCGCGAGCCGGTGGAGGCATGCGCTCGAGCATGGCGTCTCTCTGATCCTGTGTGAAGTTCTCACGGATGAGCCCAAGGATGAGCCAGACCTTGTCACCACCGAAATTGGCCATGGCGTGCCCGGGCAGGGCGCCCCATTCCTCCATGGAGAGATGCTCACCGGCCAAAGGGAGGATCTCTGCCTCTTCCTCGTCGAGGTGGGTCCTCAGTGCATCTGCGAGTGCGACGAGCATTCCGGTGGCGCTGTCGGCTGCCTCGTCACCGGCCTCCGACCACGTGGTCAACGTCGCCTTGCTCTCGGAGAGCCGCCCGAGGACGGCGGCGTGCTGCGTGGCCATCCTGGTCACGAGTGCCCGCGCGTCCGGTGCCCGTTCCATCAGAAGGGGGAAGATCAGTGTCTCCTCGCCGTCGTGGTGGACCTCCAGAAAGGCGAGGAGATTGGCGTAGTAGTCGGCGATGAGGGCCCGTCGGACATCATCGCCTTGGGTGCTCGAGACGAGTGTCGGGGCGGATGCCAACGACGATCGGAGGACCTGATGGACGGCGACCATGTCGCTCGTGTCCGGCCGTGACACCTCGAGATCCGTCATCGCTCCTCCCTCGTCTTGTCAACCCAGTCTGTCAGTTCGTCCGCGCGTCGCAGGTCTGCGTCGGGCGCGTCCTCCGACGGTCGTATGGGGCCGTGAGGAGTCCCCCTATTGTGGCCGGAGACGATCGCCACTGCCATCGAACTCGAGCAGTGCGGCAACCGGACACCCTCCCGACCACAGACTTCCGGGGGCATGACGGTGCCGTGAGTCGGGGCGGTGCGCCGTAGAGAGGTACCGGGGCCGTTCGGAGCCATCGCGAGATCGGCTCGCCGCCGCTTCGGCGCGGAAGCGCTGACTCCCGCTGTACCGGAGATCGGGGGGTCTCGTCGGGACCCGGCGGATGCATCGTCACACGCCGATGCCACCTCACGGTCGATGGGACCGGGACACCACGTACCCGAGGCCCGGGGCACTTCGTCAGCCGACCATGAGGTAAGGCCATCGGACCTTTGCGTTTCTCAGGGCGACGGCGGACACTCGACCCCGGCCGACGTCATCAGCTCGCAGAATGTTGTGCGCGCCATCTTCCATGCCGAACCAACCACAACTGCCTCACCACGTCGCGACTCCGTCGATATTCCTTCCACCGATGGTGCGAACCAAACCAAGGCGCGTCCCTCGTCGATGAATTCAATGCGCTCGGTGACGATGGTGTGGTCCTTACGTCTCAACGCGGCATGCCGCTCCTGGGCATCCTTCAGACACGGCGCGAGGAGCTCTCCACCCTCGACGCTCGGGACGGTCCTCCTGTCGTCGCTGAGGACCAGGGCATGGGCAAACGCCGCGGCGATCGCCGTCCGGGCCTCTTCCTCATCGGCGGGAGCGCGCCCGGTAATGACCACCGGTTGCGTGATGGCTCCCGAATCGTCCTCCGTGTCCTCGGACAACCTCGCACCGAGGTCGGTGACGCAGTGTTGACAGACATATGCGCCGCCGCGCCCCGAAACGAGCCGACCGGTGTCCGGGGGACGTCGCCCACAGAAGGAGCATTCGACGATTCCACCGAACGGGGGGCTGAACCGGGATTCGTTCGGGCCCTCGGACTCCACTCCACCGACGTCCGACAGGAGCTCGACGACTTGCTGGCGCACCGCCGCCAGGTCGAGTCCCAGACCGACCAAGACGTGCGCCGCGATACCCTGGCCTTCGCGGACGAGCCCGAGCAATATGTGTTCGGTCCCGACGTAGCTATGTCCGTAGTGAAGCGCCTCCCGCAGGGATAGCTCCAATACCTTCTTGGCGCGCGGCGTGAAGGGTGTCGATCCGGACACGCCGATCGGGGACGGTCCGATGGTCTCGTGCACCTTCATCCTGATGTCCTCCGGCGTGATCCCGAGTCGTACGAGAGCCTGAGCAGCCAGACCGTCTTCTTCACCGATGAGGCCGAGGAGGATGTGCTCCGTTCCGATAAAACCGTGGTTCAACAGCCGCGATTCCTCCTGGGCCTGTGCCAGGACCCGACGGGCACGATCGGTGAACCACTCGAACACCTCCCTAGGATCGCACCTGGCTCACCCCGTGGCCACAGCACTGGCAGATCGGCACGACTCCCGGTGTACACCCCCGCTCAGCGCCCTCCTGGGGCCCTATCGTGGCTAGAGCTCAGATCATCGGTGCCGGTGGGTCGATAGTGACGGTGGCGGTGCCGGTCGGGTCGGTTCCGGCCTCCACGTTGGCGGTCACCTGCACGGACCCGGCGGCACACGAGGAACCGAGAAACGTGACAGTGGCATTGCCGTCGTCGTCGATGGTGGCGACGGTCGTGGCCCCAGAGGACATTCCTTCGTCCGTGATCCAAGTGACGCCTTGTCCGCAGCGATCGCTCAGGCCGGACACGATCTCGACCGACTGCTCGGCGTAGACGGGGTCGACTTCCACAAAGAGCACGCCGTCAACGTCGGAGCCGCCAGTCTCGACGATAGGGTTGGGGGAAACGGTCACCTTGACGCCGGGCGACGAACCGCCTCCCGCCGGACGACAGGCGGGCCGGGTGCTTCGCTGATGATGTGCGCACCACTGCGGCGAACCGGGGGCGTTTCTCGCCGAGGCCGTGGCCGAGAGATTCAGAGCGCAGAGACAGACGACGGCCGTGACGACGGTCGCTGTGGTTCTCATCCTCACGACCACTCCTTCCCACCCAGAGCGCGTTGTTCTGCCGCCAGAGTAGGAGAGGCGATGCTCGGACGGCACCGTCGATATTGAGGAACGGGTCCATCCCGACGAGTGACGATCTTGGTGGAATCCTCATACTTTCCACAGGGTCTTCACAGCCTTCGGGGCCAGACTCGATGGTGACAACCGCTCCAGGAGGAATCCCCGGTGCTGAAGAAGACCATCGTTACTCTGGCCATGTGTACCGCGCTTGCCGGGGGCGTGGGATCTGCCGGTGTGGCGGCCGCGGCTGCTCCCAAGACTCCC
>Ga0209415_10002383_pt1 | contig 35202 bp, 25 predicted proteins | sample PeaSoiSIISIP2007_FD_187696 | JGI IMG/M metagenome (GOLD analysis project Ga0209415, IMG submission 187696) | Peat soil microbial communities from Weissenstadt, Germany - SII-SIP-2007 (SPAdes) (version 2) | ecosystem: Environmental > Terrestrial > Soil > Wetlands > Peat | place: Germany... | reverse complement strand
TTCATCGCCGGGATGTGGTTCCAGGATCTGTTTAACTACGACTTCCGGCGCACCGAGCAGTGCATCATTCCTTACGCCACGCAGGAAGGCGAGATCAGCTTCTGCGCTTACAACACGGGCGTGGGCTGGCGCAACATTATCGAGAAAATGCACATGACGTCGACGCTCACCAAGTGGTACGAAGAGCACGGACGTCACGAGATTTTCGCGGGCGGCAAGAGAGTCAACATGGAAGACAGGGAACACGCGCTCTACCTGCGAGAAGAGATCGTTACACACGAAGTACAGCACGATCTGGACAATCTGGGGATTGCGAAGACGGCGCGCGAAGAAAAAGCGCGGGCCCGCGACAAGAAGGCCGAGACTAATAAGGTCAAGAACGACGCCGCATACGACGCGCGCATGGCGCAGCTCTATCGGGAAGTTGTCCTGAAAGAGAAGCCGGCAACGTCGAATGAAGGTGGATTCATTCCCCTGGGCGCAATCACCGCTGCGATCGCTCCGGCAAATGGGAATGGCGCCGCGCAAAAGAATGCAGAGGTTGGCGAGCCGGTGGCGGGAGACTAACGTTCAAAATTTCAAGGTTTCAGAGTATTGGGCCGCTCGAAAAGAGCGGCCTTTTGTTTTGACGGTGATGAAGCAAGGATCGAACGCACGCCAGACAATTGCAGCAAGAAGCCCCACTTCTCGAAAAGCGCGAGAAGTGGGGCATCCCGGGGCGCTGGCCCAGGTCAGAAGGAAATGCGCCCGGCAAGCTGGATGATCCGCGGATCGAAGGTTGAGGTAATTTGGCCGAATAGCCCACTATTCGGGTTGGTGCCGCCGGCGCCGCTGCTAAAGGTTCCGTTGGCATAGTTGATGATGCCGGGATTTGTGAAATTCGCGTGGTTGAAGGTATTGAAAAATTCCGCGCGAATTTCGAGTTTCACGCGCTCGGTAATGGCCGTTGTTTTCGAAAACGCCATGTCCACATTGATGTAACCCGGTCCGCGGAAGTAATTGCGCGGCAAGGTTCCATAGGTTGCGAGTGAGGGATTTGATTGCACTTGAAAGTCTGAGGGCAACATTGCGGGTCCTGGCACACACCCTGGCACAAACAAAGGGTCGTTAGGGTTAAGGCATTGCGCGTTGCTGAGGCTATTCGGATTGAAGTAGTACTGGCCGGGAGTGCCGTTAATGGTCTGGGTAGTGCGCGGGTTCAAGGTATTGAGCGGCCCGACGATGTTGGCGTGGATATTGGTGGGGTCACCTGCGCCGGACGGGCCTTCGGCATTATACGTAAAGCGCTCCCCGAGGTTCGCGAACACATCGAAGGGCAAGCCGGTGTGCCAGGTCACGATGGGGAAAAGGCTCCAGCCTTGCGTCAGGCGCTTGGGACCAGAGTCCCACAGGTGATCGAAGGGCAAGTCCCAACCGCCGCTGAAGGTGATGCGATCGCGAATGTCCTGATCGCTCGAGGCGCGGAACAGATTGGGCTGATAAGACGGCACCTGGCTGTTTCTCTGCCGGAATCCCGAGGCAGTGTCGATGCTGTGCGCGTAGGTGTAGGCCAGCGTAAAGTAAGTGCGCCCCAGGTAATGGGAGTCGACCATCTGCCGGTTCAGGCTGGCCTGCAAGCTGTTGTAGTTGGCATTGCTGATGTTCTTGAATTCCGGCACGGAACCAAAGCTGCATGGTCCAGGAGGGGGAGGGTTGGTCATAGCGTCCCCCGAAGTGTCCGGACACGTACTGTCCCCGGCGCCGAGATTAAGAATGCGGTCCGTGGTGCCCAGTACGAACGGGTTGACGTCGATCAACGAGGTCAATCCATGCGAGACGTTGCCCACATAGCTCACTTCCAGCGCGGTATTCGGAGCCAGCTCATGCTGCACGCTCAGGTTGTACTGATACGTAATCGGCGTTTTCAAATGCGGGTCCACGAAGTATGCGCTTCCACCTTGATTGATGGGTAGGAATCCAGCCGCGTTAAAATCAAGATTCGAAGGTGGCGTGTGCGACGGAAACGGATCGGGGACGCCTATCGTTCCGTTCGGTCCTATGGCGTTACCGAACGGGTCCGTAAAATAGGGCGAGGCGCCATTCCCGCTAAAGGAAGGAAAGTTCAAACCCGCACTGGAGAAGAAGGGCGGCTGGCCGTTGAACTGCAAATTGTCTTCGCCTTTGAGGATATCGTAGAACATTCCGAATCCGCCGCGGATGCTGGTTTTGGCATTGCCGCGCGGGTCCCAAGCGAAACCCAGGCGTGGCGCCCAGTTTGTCCGGGTCGGAAAATTCGACCCCACGGGCGCGCCGGCATCTCCGGGAAATACCATTCCGGTCGGGGCGCCGGTAAAGACCGTTGACTGTAGCCCGGGAATGATCGAGTAGGAGCGGCCTTTGGTGTCTTCTTTCGGGGAATTGTATTCGTAGCGGATGCCCAAATCGAGAGTCAAGCGCTTGCTCACGCGCCATTCATCCTGCAGGAAGCCATAGTAAGACTTGCTGCGGATGTTTGACGGGGCGTGAGGATACTGGAAGTACTGCGACGGAATGCCGAGGACGAAGTCTGCCAGCGAGTTATCGGTGCCGGCGCCGCCGGCGAAGAAATCGAATTCGCCGTTGACGTAGTAGTCGAAGACGGTATTGTCGCGGTACGCGGAAATCCCGGCACCCATTTTCCAATTATGCCGTCCGTGAACGTAGGTGAGCGTATCGGAGAACCCGAATGTCGTATCCACCAGGTCGGTGGGGCCTTGTTCGCTGAATCCGACATAGAAGTTATTGTCGAACCACAGGTTCGGCGGGCCCTGCGGGTCGTCCTGGTTGATTCCGATGTTGAGCTGAGAAGCCGTCGGCAGTTTCACCGCCGGCTTGTCCTGGAGGAAGTTGCTTCTCTGCAAAAAAAGCCGGAATTCGTTCAGCAAATTCGGCGAGAACGTATGGGTGTAGGCTGCGTTCGTATAGTAGTTATTGTTCTGCGTGGAGTTGGGAGTGCCGGGCACGCTGGCAAACTGGAACGGATTCAAGAGTGGATTGCGGTAGCCGCCGATGGTGGCGCTCAGCTTGTCTTTGTCCGTGATCAAGAAATCAAACTTCATGGTCAGTTCGTTACGGTTGTCTGTATGCGCGCCCTGGAAATTCTGATAACCGTTGGGATTGGTCGGAATCAGCCCGAGTTTTACATATTCAGTGGCAATCGGATTTATTTGATTTGGGTCGATGATCGCTTGCTGGGCCAGCGCTAGGTTCGACTGAAAGTAAGGGTGAGTAGGACCCTGGATCGGTAGGCCGGTGTTGGGATCGGTGGCACATCCGGTCCCATCAGAATAATTCGGGCTGTTGTAATAGTAGCCGGTCAGGAAACAGGCCACGCCCGGATCGGGTCCGTTTGGATTAAGACCATTGACGCCGGCAGCTTGCGAGAAATCCCCAGTCAGTTCCGCCGGAGTGAAAACCGTTCCCGTTCCGGTGGACTCTTGCTGGGATAGCCTTTGTCCCTGATACCCGACGAAAAAGAAGAAGCGGTCCCTGCCGTTCAGCAGCTGGGGCAAGGTGATAGGGCCGCCAAAGGTAAATCCGTACTGATTGCGCTTCAGGACATCGCGCGGAAGCCCATCGGCATTATCGAAGAAAGACGCGGCGTTGAGGGCATCATTGCGCAGAAACTCAAAGGCGCTCCCGTGCCATTGGTTGGTTCCGGACTTGGTAACGACACTGATCACACCGCCGCCATTCCGTCCATATTCCGCCGAATAGTTGCTTTCGAGAATGCGAAATTCCGCGATCGTATCCGGATTGGGGTTATAAACGATGCTGTTGTCGAGCAGGTTGTTGTTCAGCCCGCCATCCAGCAGGAAGGTAACCGAATCAGTGCGCCCGCCGGCGATGCTGTAATTGCCCGCGGCAGTCGAGTCGCCATTGGTTTCGGTAACGCCCGGCTGGAGCAGCGCCAGGTCAAGGACGTTTCTGCCATTCAGCGGGGCGCGCTGAATGGTTTCTCCGATCACACTGGTTCCGATGGTGTCGCTGATCGTGTCCACCAGAGTGACGTTGCCGGTGACTTCGACCGTTTGCGTGTCGGTCCCGACCTCGAGCGCCACATCCAAGCGTGCATTTTGATTAATCTCAAGCGTGATGCCCCTGCGCACATACCTGCGGAAACCTTCGTGCGTGACTTCCACCTGGTACGAGCCGATGGGGACCAAGGTGAAGACAAAATCCCCGTTTCTGTTGGAGGTCTCGCTTCGAGCAATGTTGGTATCAGAATTCTTCAGCGTGACCTTCGCACCCAGGACAACGGCGCCGCTGGCGTCCCTGATGGTTCCGGTTAGCTGTGCGGTGGCTTGCTGAGCAGAACTTCTCTCTCCACAGAAGAGCACGAGGCATAACGCTGAGAGCAGAACGGCAACGATTCTGGAAGCGCAAGCGGCAAGGTTAGGAGCAGGCATCTGGGTTCTCCTCTTCGGACATGTGTCCTCAGGTCACCCAGGAAACACTGGTAGACATAAACCTGGGGAAGTTGTTGGGCGTCATTGTGCAACTGCGGGGCCCCAATGAGCAAGCTGAATTCTCAGCTGCTTGCCGCTTTTGCAAGGGAGGCGATTCGTCTTCTCACATACGACGTTTCAGATTTGGAAGACTCCAGCGTGTTTCATGTATTGGTTTGTGGAGCAGGATCTGCTTCCTTGAATGTGCAGCCTTCAAAAATCCGCATCCGTCAGACTTGAGATGAACGCGAAGCCGTAGGCACACGGGAGTCGGTTGCCCTGCGTTGCCGGCCGAGGCGCGCGATGCGCGGAACGATAATCAAAGCGACGGCGTACAGGAAGAAGGAGATGGCGATGGATCCCGAGTGACCGTGGGGCAAGTCTTCGAACAGAAGTTTGGCGGTAACCAAGGCCAGAGTGCCGTAGGCGGTCCAGACAAGTTCGATGCGCTGCCAGCGGGAGCCGGCGAAAGCCAGGGTGAGCGCCAGAGCACAAGTAATGAGCGTGCGGATGACGGCGACATGGGCAACCCCGGGAGTCATGGCGACCGCCACCAGCCAGACCAAGGCAGAGACGAGCAGGGTGGCGGCGGCGCTGGCGGCCAGAATTGCCGATAGCAAGCGCAGCAGGCGATGGTTCCATAGTTCTCCGGGGAAGCGTCCTCCGATGGCGTAGCAGAGAAGCACAGAAGCGGCCACCAGCCAGACTATCCACCCTGGTGCGTTGGGAAAGGTTCCGGCTAGGGCGCTGGCAGCGTAATCCAGCAAGCCAGAAGCAAAAGCCGCCGCCGCCAGATACAACAGGCCGTGGAACTCAGGCGTCAGGCGATCCTTCCGGACGCCAACCACAGTGGCAAGAATTGCGACCGCGCTCAATAGCAGCACCAGCAGCAACGGCGGGAGACAAAGAAAACTGCCGGCCAGTAGAAGAAAGGCGCTCCAGGTGGAATACACGTAGTAGTTGCGTTGTTCCGGCAGAGGGTCGAAGCGGATAAACGCCGCCGCGTAACATGCGGCCGAGAAGAGCAGGCAGAAAATCCCCAAGCCCGTGCGCAGAGCAGGCTCGTACCAAAACAAGCTGAATGCCGCCAGCAGGAAGGCCGCGACGGTCTGCACAATCTCGAAGATGGTGATCCGATGGCGCAACCAGGTCGTGCGCACGGTGACGCTTACGCCATAGATCAAAAACAGGGCCCAGGGGAGCGCGAGCAATACTGCGGTCTGGAGGTCCGGGTAGTCGGCGCGGAAGTGCGCGGGAAGGGAATAGATGTAGAGCAGGATCCAAACCGCAAGGTCGGTGGCAGGCGCCACCAGAAAACGCAGACGCAGCCAGCGATTGCGATCCGCCGCGAATTCGCTGGCCAGAGCCATGATGAGGAGCGCAGCTATGAAAGGCGGCAGATCGTGCGTGGCGATCATCAAGGCAAGGGCAGTGCAGACGGCAGTGACGCTCGCTACCCAGATCAGCGGTGTGAGATTGCGTTTCCATGCGAGGGTCCCGGTGCCGGCCACGAACGCGCTCAGTATGCCTGCCGTCGCTGAGGCCGGCAATATCTTGAAACGAAGTGTGAGTTCCCAGAGCATGGGAGTGAGAATCAAGGCCGAGGTAACGGCGTATGCCGTACTGGTAAAAGGAATATTTGCCGGGACGCGAGCCGCCCAGAGCAACCACATTCCGGCATAGGCAAGGGCCAGGACTACGACCACCCACTGCGGCAAAGCTCCCGATTCAGCCACGGCACGGAGCAGATAAGCGCCCGCAATTCCAAGCATGGCCTTACCCACCACCGGAAACGCTCCTTCAGTTTGGGGAAGGTCGGACTCTTCAGCGGCAGGGGTTCCACGCACAGGCGCAGTTGCAGCGGAAGGGCGAGAGTGGGCGGTTGCGGAGGAGCATTCCATGGCGGAGACGCGCCGCTCAAGGTTTTCCAGTCGGTCGGTGAGCCGCGCTAAAGCGTCGAGAAGATCATCCATAATCTCCACCGCTTTGAGACTGGCAACGAATGCTGATCGAACGTTGCGTTCGGACTGTCGTGCTCGGAACGGTGTCCGCGAAAGTCAGTGCGCGGGTGTGGCGACGGGAAGTGAACCCGAGCCTCTCTCCGGCCATGGTGGCAGGAGCTTCACCAGTACCCACAGGATCGCGAGCGGTAGAACGGTTAGCACGATGGCCACCAGCAGTCCTTCGCGCGTGATCAGACTCATCTTGTACGTGGTGTATCCCAGGAAACTCTTCGAAAACAGCTGGCCGCCAATCACGACGTTCCAGCGCATGGCAAAAATGCCAATCAGGGTCAGGCATCCGGCTAGAGCGTAAATGCGTTTGCGGGCCATTTCGCCGAGCCGCAACACCTGCGTCAAAGCGAGAAGCGCGATGGGAGTAACCGTGCCCAGAATAATCTGGACCACAATATGCGACATGTACAGCTTCGTATGAACCATGAAATCCAGGCTGCGGAAACTTTCATCGGCCTCGTAGATGCGGTGAATCAGGTCGAGCATTTCGAGGCTGAAATCGATGATGAAAATGTAGAAGAGGTAGCTGGCCACCGTGTCCACGCAGCGCATATCGATCTTCTCTCCGCGCGACCAAGTCATCAGCATGTAGAGCAGCATTACGGCGGCGATCCCAGACACCATGGCAGAGAAAATAAACACGACGGGCATGAGCGGCGACGACCACCATGGGTTCGCCTTGATCGAGCCGAAGATGAAGCCGACGTAGCCGTGCAGCAGAAAGGCGGAAGGGATGCCGATAAGTGTGACCGTCCAGCCTACACGGTCATCAACCGCGAGCGCGCCCGGGCTGACGTTGCTCGAGCCCAGCGTCATCAGCCGGTAGATAAAGCGCTTCCATCCGGTTGTGGATTGCGACAGGATTACGATGTCGTGCCGATAGTCGAGCCAGATTTCCAGGACCAGAACCGCCATCAGATACCACAGATACACAAAGCCGAACATGGCCATCGCCGACGTTTTGTGCGGCGTCAGATACATCTCGTAGGAGCGTTCCGGATGTCCAAGGTGCAGTTGCAACGGCAGCGGCGCCACCAGCAGGAAGGCCAGGGCGGTCAGCAGCGCCAGCCGGTAGGTGGGCTTTACCGCCTGCACCTGGAAAACGCGTTCCAGCGAAGCCAGAATGAATGCACCCGCCACCAACCCCGTGAGAAACGGATACAGCACGATCAGGACGCTCCACTGGAGTTCGACTTCGTTCGGATACATGAAGCCTTCAACGCCGGACATATCTTTTACCAGTCTCCTTGCTGTATCGAAGCATTCGCCGTACCGTCCATCGCGCTGGTCATCGCACGGAACCATCCAAGCCGTTGTAAAACACCTTGGCGTGCGTCGCCATGTAAGGTTTCAGTACTTGAACGCTATGGGTTTTCAGGAACTCGTGAATCGGGTCATTCGGATTCTTCAGGTCGGCCAGTTGCCGCGCACCCGTCGGACAAGACTCGCAGCATGCAGTGGTCAGGCCTTTCGTGATCCGGTGATAACAGAGAGTGCATTTCTCGGCGGTGTTACTTGCCGGGTTGATGAAACGGCAGCCGTAGGGGCAGGCCTGCACACAATACCGGCAGCCGAGGCAGTATTTCTTGTCGATCAGAACCACGCCATCCGGGCTTATAAAGGTCGCGCCCACCGGACAGACTTGCGTGCAAGGTGAGTCGGCGCATTCGTTGCACAACTTGGGCACGAAAAAGTTCTTTCCGCCCTCTTCTTTCACTGGGGGAAACCCCTTTATTCCGCCATCGGGAGAGTCCACGTGTGGATTCTCGATGTCGAAATCTGTAACCTGATAACGCTCTACCCAGGTGCGGAAGTATCCGTCGGGCACGTCATTCTCAGCCTGGCACCCGCGCACACAATTTCCGCAGCCGATGCATTTGGTCACGTCGATCAACATGCCCCACCAATGCTGGCTCATGGTGTAGTTGGGGGCGGACTCCGGCGTCCCCGCCAGAACGTGCTTCCAGGCGACGGCTGCCGTCGGCAACAGCAGAAGCATATGGCGCCGGGAAATGCTCATTTCTTTTCTCCGCTTATGGCCGGGCTGTGCGGCTGATGGCAGGTATTGCAGGCAAGGCCGGAGGAGTGGTCGGCGGAAGCAACTTGCGGAAAACTTTTCGGCTTGGCCGCGTTGGCCTCGTGACATTTCACGCAGAGTACCGCCGTGTCGAGCTTGGGAGGTTGAATCGTGGCGGGGTCGTCGGCGTGCTTGGCTTGTGCTCCGTGGCAGGCCTCGCAATTGACGTGGGCGTGCTTGCCATCCTTTTTCTTGTCGAGGACGTCGCTATGGCACCCTTCGCAAGTCTCATGGCCGGCGAAGTTGACGGGCCTTGCGGCGATGTCGGATATCGCATCCCCGCGGTAGTGCCCGTACTCTCCGAAGCTTTTTGGGACCAGGAAGCCGCGGATGACCAGGAACACCAGGATGCCCACGACAAAGACGGCCGCCAATCGCAAAAGGTGTTCTGAATCTTTGAAGGCATTCATGGTTTTTCCAGCGCTCGATCATCTGTGTCGGAGACTTGCCTGCCGCCCTCCGGCTGGATGTCGCTCTCAAGTAGATACAGGAGACGGTGCACAGAGCGCTGTGTTCCGTGTCACGCGCCGCGCGTCTGAATATCACAAGTGCATGTGACGAGCGGGGCAACTTGCGGGAAAAAACTCTGACCTCTCCACAACGGGAAGGGCACGAGTTTACTCGTGCCACCAAGGCGCCGAAACGTGTCTGCGCTTTAGCGCCTTGAGGTGTGCCTTTCGCATCCTCGGCTAGTTTTATTCGGCGGCCATGAACTTCAAGCACACTGGCGAGGGCACGCGGAGGGTCTGGCCGGTGGCGGTGAGTCTTCCGTCGTTAGGGTCGATTCGAAGAACAACGATGTTGTTCGTGTCCTGGTTCGCTACCAACAGGAGCTTGCCGGTAGGATCGATTTCGAAGTTACGTGGCGTCTTGCCTTGTGTGGGAAAGTGATCCACTAGCGTCAGGGCTCCGGTGTGGCTGTCGATGGAGAAGACAGCGATGCTGTCGTTTCCGCGGTTGGAGGCGAATAGAAACTTGCCGTTGGGATGGACCTTGATTTCAGCGGCATCGTTGCTTCCGGAAAGTCCTTTTGGGAGTGTTGTGACCGTGGCCAACTTCTGCAGCGCGCCGCGGCTGGCATCGTAGGCAAATGTGGTGATGCTGGATTGCAATTCATTGACTACGTAGGCGAATTTTCCATCCGGATGAAAGGCCAGGTGGCGCGGTCCGGCTCCGGGATCGAGTCTGGCGTAGGGAGGGTCGTCTGGACTTAGGGAGCCCTTACTTACATCGAAACGGTAGACGAGTAACTCATCGAGGCCTAGATCCACGGCGATCGCGAAACGATTGTCGGGCGTGGTTTCGATCCAATGAGCATGCGGGCCCTCCTGGCGTTCTTTGTTGACGCTCGACCCCCGGTGCTGAACGAACGCGGAGGGTTCGTCGATGTGGCCGTCCGGCTGAACCGGGAATACAGCCACGCTTCCTCCAGTGTAGTTGGCCACCAGAGCGTACTTGCCGGCCCTTTCGAATGCGATGTAACACGGGTCGGCGCCGCGCGATGGGACTTGATTCAGGAGCGATAATTTGCCGGTTTTCTGATCGACAGCGAAGGCGCTTACTGCTCCGCTGTTGGCGCCTTTGTAGTTCTGGACTTCATTCACGGCATACACGAACCGGCGGCTAGGGTCGATCGCCAGAAATGAGGGATTGGTCGTTTCTGCTGCCACACCGAGCGGAGTCAGTTCGGAAGACGCGGCGTCGAAGCGGTAGGCATAAATACCCTTGCTCTCTTTCTCGGTGTAAGTGCCGACGAAGAGGAGGTATTTGTTCTTTGGGGATTCCTTAGCGGCGGTCACGATGACCAGCGACAGAATGAAGACGAGCCACGGCAGACATCGGCGGAGCGAAATTGTCATGGGGATTATGAAAAACTATTTACAGATGGAGCGCAAGGCGACCGGCGCAATGCGGTATGCTTCCGGGATGCCAGAGCCACCACGAAGGTTGCCGGCTGCAGATTCGGCCCTGATCCAGATCGTCGACGCGGCTCTGGCCGATGCCACGCGCCGCAGTGGCGAGTGGCTGGTGTGTCGTCCGGGATGCACTCAGTGTTGCGTCGGTGTGTTTGCCATCAATCAACTGGATGCGGTGCGTTTGCAACGAGGACTGGCTGACCTGGAAATCACCGACCCGCAGGGGGCGCAGCGCATTCGCGAGCGGGCGCGCGATTCGATTCAAAGCTTGTCGGCCGAGTTTCCCGGCAACGCGAAAACGGGCGTGCTCGATGCGGGTCCAGAGGCGGAAGAACGCTTCGCGCAGTTTGCGAATGAAGAGCCGTGTCCGGTGCTTGATCCGGAGACTGGATTGTGCGATCTCTACGATGCGCGGCCGATGACTTGCCGCACGTTTGGTCCGCCCGTGCGATCTGAAGGGGGACTGGGTGTTTGCGAACTCTGTTTCCACGGCGCGACCGATGAACAGATTGCGGCATGCGAGATGGTTGTCAACCCCGATGACCAGGAGTCGGAGCTGCTGAAGAAACTGGAGAAGACGAGCGGTCCGCGCGGGCAGACGATAGTGGCGTTCTGCGTGAAATGAGTTCGCGGAAAGTGCCTTCCCACGCCGCACGTTACGAATTGTTAATAGGATTCTTAGCTCTCGTCTCCATACCTAAAGATAACTTCCGCATTGCGATAGAAAATGGTAGTTTCGTGCTGCAGCGAGTCGCGATATGCAGGCTAACGAATACGATCTGGTGGTGATCGGCAGCGGTCCAGCGGGCCAGAAGGGCGCGATCTGCGCGGCAAAAATGCGCAAGAAAGTCGCGGTCATCGACCGTCGCCTCACCATGGGCGGGGTGTGCGTTCATACCGGGACGATCCCGAGCAAGGTCATGCGGGAGGCTGTGCTCTACCTGAGCGGCTTGCGGCAGCGGTCGTTCTATGGCCGCGGCTACGTGGTGAAAGACCGGATCATGATGTCGGACCTCGTGCTGCGGGCGCAGGCGGTAATGACGCGGGAAGTGGACGTGATCAAGGCGCAACTCCGGCGCAATTACGTGACCGCCCTCGAAGGCGACGCCCATTTTGCTGATCCCCATACCATTGAGATTGTGTCCGACGACGGAGTGCAGCAGGTTCGAGGCGAGAAGATCCTGATTGCCTGCGGCACGCGCCCGGCACACATCGACGGGATTCCGGTGGACGGGAAGCGCATCTTCGATTCAGACCAGGTGCACTGCCTCGAGGAGATCCCGCGCGAGTTGATTGTGGTGGGCGCGGGGATTATCGGGCTGGAATATGCGTCGATGTTCGCAGCGCTGGGCGTGAAGGTGACGCTGATCGACCAGTGTCCGACGCTGCTGAATTTTGTCGACCGGGAAATTATCGAAAGCTTGTGCTTTCAGTTGCGGCAACTGGGAACGGTTTTCCGGGTCGGAGAGAAAGTGGTTTCGGTCGGCTTCGACGAAGAGCGGGATAAAGTTTTTGCGACGCTGGAGAGTGGAAAGAAGGTTCGCGGACAGGCGCTGCTCTACACGATTGGACGAAAAGCCAACAGCGACAAGTTGAAAATCGAGGCGGCAGGTCTGACGGCGGAAGCCCGCGGCAAGCTGGCGGTGAACGAACACTTTCAGACCGCGGTGCCGCACATCTACGCGGCGGGCGACGTGATTGGTTTTCCCGCGCTGGCCAGTACTTCTATGGAGCAGGGTCGGCTCGCGGGTTGTCACATGTTCGGCAAGCCCAGCCGGATGATGGCGAATCTGATTCCGTATGGCATCTACACTATTCCGGAGATTTCCATGGTGGGCGCCACCGAGGAAGAACTCACGCTCAGCAAGACTGCGTATGAGAGCGGTCTGGCGCGCTACTCGGAGCTGGCGAAAGGGCAGATGCTGGGCGATGATCAGGGCCTGCTGAAGATTCTGTTCGATCCGGAAACGCTCAAATTGCTGGGCGTGCACATTATCGGGGACCGCGCGGCCGAAATCGTGCACATCGGGCAAGCGGTGCTGACCATGGGTGCCACCATCGAATATTTTCGCGATACCGTTTTCAACTATCCAACGCTGGCGGAAGCTTACAAAGTGGCGGCGCTCGACGGCCTGAATAAACTCTGAGCAACGTTCCCTACCGCGCCTGATACCAACGCCGCACGGCCACGACCGCCCAGATCGCCTCGACCACTCCAAAAGGCCAGGCGCCTTGCAGAAAACCATAAGCAGAGCCCAGCGCGCAAGCACCGGCAAAAGCCAGGATGAACCACGTGCTCCGGCTCTCCAGCGCATAAGTCACCAGCATCGCGGTCACCGCGAACAGCCCGAATAGCGTCAGCAGACTCACCTTGCTGATTCCTCCCCTTGCGCGATGAATCATCCTACCAATTCTTGCGGACACAAATTTGCGTTACCCTCGAATTTCCCGCTTCGGCGGCAAGTTGCGGGCGAGTGCGTCCGCGCCACACAGGCTATGGCTGAGTCCACGGAAATCCGGGAGGCGTCGCTGGCGGAGATTGCCGTGGTGTTTCTGAAGCTGGGCACGACGGCGTTTGGCGGGCCGGCGGCGCATCTGGCGATGATGGAGGAAGAGTTCGTCCGGCGCCGGCACTGGATCACCCACGCCGAATTTCTCGACCGGCTGGCTACGGCAAATTTGATTCCGGGGCCGAGTTCGACCGAAGTCGCAATCTTCATCGGCCAACTGAAACGCGGTTGGCGCGGACTGATTGTGGCGGGCTGTTGCTTCATCATTCCCGCAACGGTAATTGTGTCGTTGATCGCATGGGCCTATGTGCGCTTTGGCTCGCTGCCCAGGGTCGAAGGCGTACTGTCGGCGATCAAGCCGGCGGTGGTCGCAATCGTGATCCAGGCGTTGGGCAAACTCGGACGGACGGGGATTCGGACGCCTCTGCTGGCGGTGATTGCCGTGCTTGCGGCGGGGCTGAGTCTATTGGGCGTCAGTCCGGTACTGGTGCTTGTGTTTACCGGCTTGGTCTCGGCGGCGGCTTTGGCGATGAAGAATCGGCTGCTGGGTGTGGTTTGGTTTCCAAAAATATTCGAGCTAAAGAAAGTTGTGGCCAGCGCAATGGCGGTTGCGGCTGTGGGCGCCGCTTTTCCGGTAGGGCTAATGCGCCTGTTCTTGTCGTTTCTGAAAGTTGGATCGGTGGTGTTCGGCAGCGGATACGTTCTGCTGGCATTTCTTCAGACCGAGTTTGTGGAGCGTCTGCATTGGCTGACCGACAAGCAACTGATTGACGCGGTCGCGGTGGGGCAGTTTACGCCCGGTCCGCTGTTTACGACCGCGACGTTTATCGGGTACGTGGTAGCCGGATGGGCGGGCGCGTTGGTGGCGACGGTCGGGATTTTTCTGCCGGGGTTCGTGCTGGTGGCGGTGAGTGGTCCGCTGATTCCGCGCCTGCGAAAATCGGCAGCGGCGGCGGCAGCGCTCGACGGGGTGGTCGCGGGTTCGCTCGCGTTAATGGCCGTGGTGGCGTGGCAGTTGGGCAAAGCGTCGATTGTGGACCGGACAACGTTGCTGGTGTTTGCCGTGAGCCTGATCGCGCTGCTTCGGTTTCGGATGAACTCGGCCTGGCTGATTGTGGCAGCGGCGATTGTCGGGTGGTTCATGCGGTGATTCAGATTTCAGATTTGAGGGCTGCAATGTGAGATCTGCTCTCTTTCTTGAATTGGATGTTCCTAAGTTGTGAGTAAGTGGTGGAGGGTATTGTGGGCGAACGTTCAAGAAGGACACAAGCGGCGTCGTGGCTGCTGTTGTGCCTGGCTCTGATGCTTGTGAGCGTGAGCCGGCTGTTGTGCGCGGAAGCTGTTTCGCTGCAGGCACTGGTTACTCCTTCCACCACTATCGTGAAGAATGGGCGACCGGTGACGTTCGCGCTCCATGGCTTCATCGAGTTCAAGTCGCTGGCCGAGCTATTCCCGTATGTCGAGTCGCAAACGGGGCGCTGGAATGTTCCGGGCGGCCTGGATGAAGAGCAGCGACGGCAACTGGCGGGCGAATTGCTGCGACGTGGGATCGAAAGCCGAGTGATCTCCATGGAAGATGAGCGGCCGCTGGAGACTCTGGTAACCCACACCAGCGAAGAATTGCGGCAGGCGCTTACGCGTGTGACCGAACCGGTCCCGCTGGGATATGGCGACGCGTTTCTGGCGGTGCAGGAGAAATGGAAGCATTCGCTGAACTGCTGGAGCGCAGCACCATCGATTTCTGCACGTGTGCTGTCGAACTGGTACCCGATTGATGAAGGCATTCAGCTTTATGGCGCGACTTATGACTCGACCGAACATTTCTGGCAGGCGGTGAAGTATCACCCTAATGTTACACTGGCGGATTTGAAGGAGTTACTCCGCTTACTGGAACAGAAGGACTGGAGTCCGTGGCTGGCGCGCCTGGACGGCGATCCCAGGATCTATTTGCCGAGCGCTTACGCGGTAGAATTCCTTCGGCACAACCTTGCCCCGCAGCGATTGCAATGGTTTCGTAACGAACTGGGGCATCACGCGCTCAGCCCGAGCGATCACGCGCGGGCGGTTCAGCAGCGCGGCGCGACCGCGTTCCGCTTCAGCGCGTTCGAGGAAAAAACGCTGTGGGGCGATCTGGCGGATGTGTTTCACCTCGTATATGCATTCTCTCTGCCCGGCGATCCCGTTCGAAAGGCGCTCGGGACAAAGCATTTCGACGCCGTTTATCTCGGAGATCGCCGGATGGGTTTTATCAGCGAAGACTTTCGTTCGTTGATGCTCGAGATCTGGCGGGTGAAGTATTTGAAGATGGCGCGATTCCGCGAAATCATCAGTTCAATTCCCACGGAGATTCGGCTGTCTCATTTCCTGAATGATGGCGACTCGCCGGATATTCCGATCCCGGTCTACTTGGCGTACCTGAACCACATTCGGGAACTGGCGCGTGTGAAGTGAGGCAAGTCCGCGTCAGCCGTCACTTCTCAACCGCTGCCAAACCCGTGCAGAGATGGGGTTGCGGATATTCTTCGTCCTTGGCGAAGGAGAGGTTAGAATAGATGATCCCGCGCTGTGTCCCGGGGGTACCGTGAGCCGAGAGAAGGTTCTCCCGGTGTCTCTGAACAAGGCGGAGCCGGCTATCGAATCGTGGAACCTGTGAACCATCTCGAAAGAGAAAGAGAACGGGCGAGCGCGCCTGACCCGACCGCGTCGGCCGCGGCCCTGCCGTCGGCCTCGGGAGTCGCGTCGCCGCCTCGTCCGCGGCCTTCGTCGCCCGTTTACTGGCGTGTCGAGGGAAGTCTGCTGGAACTGACCACGGTTCGTCCGATCGCTTTTTTTACCTGGAACAGCCAAACCTACATAGCGCGGGCGGCGCGCCGCAGCCTGGTGCTCTTGATGGCGTTGCTGCGGCCATTTTTGTACGCGGCGAACCGCGTCGCCGCGACTCGAATTGTCCACTCCGTGCTGCGCGGGATCACGCGCGACCGGCTCGATCTGCTGGGCGAAGAAGAATTCGAATACAAACTGAAGCCGTTGCTCAAAGAAGAAGGAGTGCGGCACCTGAAGGCGTTGCAGGCCACCGGCGTTGACGTGGTGCTGGTCAGCCAAGGTTTGGAGCACGTGATGCGCCCACTGGCGCGCCATCTGGGAGTGCGATGGATGATTGCCAACCGCCTCGATTTCCGCGATGGCGTTGCCACCGGACGGCTGCTGAGTCCGGTGATCCGGCCGCGGGGATTGTTTGCCCGGATTCGTGAAGATGGTCCGGACGGGCAGCAGAGTCCGGCGCGATGGGTGCGCGCTCTGGGTTTGCGCGGCCCCAAGGCGTTGGCATCGGCGATTGTGCCCGCGGTGCGGGTGGAAGCGTCGCGGGTTCGTCCGATCGTGTATTTCAATGAAAGGCGGCATCCGGAGCCGTTTTCGGTGCGCAAGGCGCTGGGCGGCAAGCGCATGATGCTGATCGGCGTTACTGGTTTCATCGGCAAAGTGTGGCTGGCGAATACGTTGATAGATCTGCCTGAGATCGGAAAGCTGTATCTGCTGATCCGGCGGCAGAAGTCGAGCGAGGCGCAGAAGCGGTTCGAGAAGATGATCGAAGGCTCGCCGGTTTTCGATTCGGTGTTTGAAAAGTATGGCGACCGACTGGGCGCGCTGCTGGCGGAAAAAATTGAAGTAATTGAGGGCGATGTCTCGCAACCGGGCTTGGGGCTTGCCGGTGAGACTGCGGCGCGGCTGCGCGCGGATCTCGATCTGATCATCAACAGCTCGGGGTTGACGGATTTCAATCCGGATCTGCGGGACGCGTTGGCGGTGAACGTGGATTCGACGTCTCATTTGATCGAATTTATTCGCGCGTCGGATCACGCGGCGTTGCTGCATCTTTCAACTTGTTATGTGGCCGGACAGCGCGATGGGCGGGTCAGTGAGCGGGTGCGTCCGAATTACACCCCGACCCATTTGAAGGACTTCGATGCGGAAAAAGAATGGCGCCGCCTGCACGAGTTGGTGGAGTCGGCGGAAGCGCGCGTAGAAGGGCCCGAGGTTACCGAGGAACTGAAGAAGCAGGCGCTCGGGAAGGAGCACGCGTCCAAAGGGCTGAGTGGACAAGCGCTGGAGAACCAGATTCGTAAGAACCGGGTTCGCTGGTTGAAGAATTATCTTACGGAGAAAGGCACGCGGCGCGCGAATGAGTTGGGCTGGCCGAATACTTACACCTTCACCAAGAGCCTGGCGGAATCGATGATTGCGAAATATGGCGCGGGTCTGCCGATTGCGATCGTGCGTCCGGCAATTGTGGAGACCTCGGTGACGAAGCCATTTCGCGGATGGAATGAGGGCATCAACACTTCCGCATCGCTGTCGTATCTGCTGGGCACGGCTTTCCGGCAGTTGCCATCGAACGAGCGCAAGCGGCTCGACATTATTCCCGTGGATGCGGTGTGCGCCGGGATGACGCTGATTGGTGCTGCGCTGGTGGAGCGGCGGCACGATCCGATGTATCAGTTGGCGACGTCGGTGACCAATCCTTGCGATATGGGACGGTCGATTGAGTTGACGAGCCTGGGGCACCGGCGTCACTATCGCGCCCAGGAAGGCCTTGAATACTGGCTGCGGCTGCGCATGGATGCGATTCCAGTTTCGAAAGAGCGTTACAACCGCATGTCAGCGCCAGCACAGATGGCGATTATCAAGTCGATTCAACGCGTGATGGCTCCGTTGCCATCTGCCATGAAGAAGCCACTGGCCAAAACCGAGCGCAACCTCGAACGTGTGGAGAAGTTAGTCGGTCTGTTCGAACCGTTTATTCTGCACAACGAGCATGATTTTGTTGCGGATAATGTAGAGAAGCTGTCGCAGGCTCTGACGCCCGAAGAAAAAGAAATTTTCGGATATGACACGGCCGGGCTGGACTGGTGGGAGTATTGGATCGACATTCATATTCCGGCACTGCGCCGGTGGACCTATCCGCTGATTGAAGGGCGGCCGCTGGAAACGCGCGCACCGCGCATGCTCCACATGCCGCCGACGCCGGCGACAACAACTTCAGCCTCACCTTCAACGCACGAAAACGGCGATGCCGTGAAGACGGGGACAAACGGAGCAACGTGGCAATATTCCTGACCGGTGCGACCGGGTACATCGGCGCGCATGTCGCCGCTAATCTTCTCGATCACCATGACGCGTCGGTGAATCTGCTGGTGCGCGGCCGCGATCCGCGTGACGCGGAACTGCGGCTTTGGAATGCTTTGCAACTGCACCTGCCGTTTCCCAAATTTTACGAATACCTGCAGGCGAAGATCCGGATTTTCCGCGGCGATCTCACCTCGCCGCAGTTCGGCCTCGAGCCGGGCGACTACGACCGGCTCGTGCACACCACCGATTCGGTCATCCACTGTGCGGCTTCGCTGAATCGGAAGTCGGAAAAAAGTTGTTTGAACGTGAACCTGCGCGGAACGCTCGAAGTGCTGCAACTGGCGCGGCGATCGCAGTACTATCACGGGCTGCGTCGGTTTTCGAATGTGAGCACGGTGGCGGTAGCGGGAAAGCGCAGCCACGAAGTTGTGGTTGAGGACCGGTCCATTGAGTGGGAGCGCTCGGATTACGATCCCTACGCGCGCACGAAAAAGTTTTGCGAGCATATGGTGCGCGAGTTGCTGCCGGAAGTACCGCTGACGATTTTCCGCCCGAGCATCGTGTTGGGAGACAGCCGCTATCCGCAGACGACGCAGTTCGACATGGTGCGGTCGTTTGTGTTTCTGGCAGGATTGCCGGTGCTGCCGTTTCGTCCGCATGACAAGATTGACATTGTGAATGTGGATTTCGTTGCCGACGCGATTTCGACCTTGCACATGAAGCCGAATCCCGAGCACGACACTTATCATCTTTCTTCGGGCAACGGCTCCCAGTCGTTCCAGGAATTGACCAAGGCGCTCGCCGCCGAGCAGAACAAGCGCGGGCCCCTGTTTTTGCCCATCCTCGAAAAGCCGTTCGGCTCCATTGTCAACACGCTGGCAAACCGCAAGGGACCCGTGGGGCACGGGGCGGCGCTGATGAAGGTCTTCCTGCCGTATCTGACTTGGAACACGGTGTTCGACAACACCCGCGTCACGACGGAAATGGGACGCAAACCCGTGCCCTTTTCGCAATACAGTTTTCCTCTGCTCCGCTTCAGCCGCGAGCACAATTTTGCCTACCCGTATCAAGCCTGGCCCGAGAGCACCAGGGCGGGAGGTTCTGCCGCATGATGGACTTCGTTCTGGAAGCATGGGTATCGACCATCATCGAGGGCAAGAAAATTCAGTGGATGATGGGGAAGCGCGAGCCCTGGCAGCCGGGCGAGAAACTGAAGTTGCTGTTTGCCGGCTACAACGGGACGCGCAATACTGGCTCGGATGTGCGCGTGGAAGAGATGCTGCGGCAGATCCGGCGAATTCTCGGGCCAGAGAATGTTGACCTCAGTATGATGACGTTCAATTTTGATCGGTCGCGCGGTTATTTCGAAGGCACGTCGCAGGTGCACCTGCCGGATATTTTTCCGCCCTTCCTGGCGAATGAAGTGCCCAAGCATCATGGCGTGGTGGCGTGCGAAGGTTCGATGTTCAAATCGAAATTTGCCAATGCGCTGGCGACCATGATGATCGGGTCGCTGGGCATTGCGGCAGCCGAGAACAAGCTGTCGGTCGGCTACGGCGCCGAGGCCGGACATATGGATCCCGTGGTAGCGAAGATGTGCGGACGCTACTGCAAAAACTCGCTGGTGATCACGCGCAATAACGAGTCGCGAAAGATTCTTCGCGAGTTGGGCGTGCCGACAGAATTGGGAACCGACACGGCGTGGACGTTTGAGCCGCTGGGCGCGGAGTATGGCCAGAAAGCGCTGCGCGACGTGGGTTGGGATGGGAAGATGCCTGTGCTAGTGGTGTGTCCGATCAATCCCTTCGAGTGGCCGGTGAAAGCGTCGGTGGCGAAGGCTGCGCTGCACAGTTTGACGGGCGCATACAAAGAGAGCCACTACCGCGGGCCTTACTTCCATAACGCCGGGCCCGAGGCGGATCGGGCTTACGAACATTATTTGAATTCGATTGCAAACGCGGTCGCTGCGTTTCGCCAACGGAAGATGAAGAATGTGTTCGTCATCATGGCGGCGACCGAGCGCATGGATGCCCGCCCTTGCCGGCGCATCTCGGAGAAGCTGGGCGGAGTTCCGATAATGTCCTCGGACGATTACAACATGTACGAACTGGTCAGCATTCTGCGGGCTTGCCGCATGATGCTCTCGTCGCGTTATCACGGGATTGTGACTTCAATGCCGGCGCTGGTGGCCTCGGCGGGGATCACCATGGATGAGCGCATCCGGAATCTGATGACTGAGCGCGGGCATCAAGAACTGCTGATGAATGTGGATGATCCGGACCTGGAGGCGCGAACTCTGGCGGCGCTCGAGATTCTGGATCGCGACGGTGAGCGGATTGCCGACGGAATTGCGCGGACGGTGGTGAGGAATTTGAAACTGATGGCGCGCATGGGTGTGTACTTCGAAGAAGAAGTGCAGCGCCGATATCCGGAATTTCCCACCCGGCGCGGCGAATGGAGCTGGGAGGATTATCTGCCGCCGATGAGCGAGGGGCTGAAGCAACTGGTGGCGGCGTACGCGTAGCTGCAATTTAAAATCTTCACATTACAAACAACTTCACATCAAACATGGGATCTCTTGAACAAATTCTAGCGAACCTGGGGAGCAGCGGCGATGCCATCGTGTTGCAGGAACTCCGCGATGGGCAGGCGGTTCCGCTCACCGCTCGACAGTTGCTGGCGCAGGTGCAGGTGGCGCGCGCCTATCTGCGGCGCCTGCGCCTGAAGAAGGGCGATCGCTGCGCGCTGCTGGCGCATAACTCGATGCAGTGGGTGGCGATGGATCTGGCCATTATGGCGGAGGGCCTGACCGTGGTGCCGCTGTATGCGCGCCAGGCCCCAGCCGAACTGGTCGCGATGATGAAGGATTGCTGGCCGGCGGTGATTGCCTGCGGCGACAAGTCGCTGGCCGATGCGATCCTGGACGCGTGGCCCGAAGCGCCGCCGACTTTTCGCTTCGAAAATGTTTTTACACCAGCGCGTGAGCCGGTCGAGAATCCGCGGCTGACGGTGGCAGACGAAGATGTGGTGACTATCATCTACACCTCGGGCACCTCCGGCGAAGCGAAGGGTGTGATGCTGAACGGCGGCAACGTCGGGCACATGCTGGGCTGCACTTCGGGACGGCTTGATCAGCTGATGCGCCGCCAATCGATCCCAGGCGACACGGGGAAAACGCGTTCGCGGCGAGACGCCGTCTTTCATTATCTGCCCCTGAGCTTTGCGGGCTCGTGGATCATGATGCTGACCTGTCTTCTGCGCGGCAGCAAGCTGACCTTGAATACGGATCTCGGAAAGATCGCCGCTGAGATGCGGCTGGCTGCGCCAGATTATTTCTTGAATGTTCCCGCGCTTCTCGAACGCATGCGGAGAGCGGTCGACGAGCAGCTCTGGAAGACAGGCGGACTTCCGTTGCAGGTGTACACCAGGGCGAAAGGCGCGTGGGTGCGGCGGCAGGAAGGCAAAACGCGCACCGGAGACAGACTTTGGCTGGGGCTGGCGAATCAGCTCGTGTTTCCTACGATTCGAAAAAAGATGATCGGCGGGAAGCTGCGCGCGCTGATCTGCGGTTCCGCCCCGCTCAGTGTGGAGACGCAACTGTTTTTTATGATGCTTGGCATCCCGGTGCTCCAGGGATATGGACTCACGGAAACGACCGGACTTTGTACTCTGGATGATCCGGACGGTGCGGTAGTAGCGGGACGCGTGGGGCCGGCAATTTCCGGCGTGGAGATGAAGATCGCGGAGAATGAGGAGATCGTGGTGCGCGGGCCGAATATTTTTCCGGGATACTGGAATCGACCGGAGGAGACGGCAAAAGTGCTGCGCGATGGCTGGTTCCACACGGGCGATCAGGGTGAAGCGGACGCAAACGGAAACTGGAAGATTATCGGCCGCATCAAGAACCTGATTATTCTTGGGTCGGGGCATAACATTGCGCCGGAGCCGATTGAGGATAAGATTCTCCGCGAGTTGCCAGGTGCCAGTCAGGTCGTACTCCTAGGCAATGCGCGCGGCTATCTCGCGGCGCTGATCACCGGCGAAGTGAGCGCCGAGAAAACGCAGGCCGCGCTTGACCTCGTGAATCCGGACCTGCCGCATTACAAGCAGGTGCGAGCGTTTCATGTTGTGGAGGAAGCGTTCAGCATCGAGAACGGGCTGCTGACGGCGAACGGAAAGTTGAAACGCGACCTGATCGCCGATCGCTTTCGCGACGAGATTGACGCGATGTATAAGGCTTCGCAGGATCGGGCGTCGCAGAGTCAGGCCTCGGATGAGGCGGCGAAGACGGCATGAACGAATTCAAAGGGCAGACGCTTTCGTGGCAGATCGTGAATGGAGCGATTGAGCTGGCGCTGCATCGCGATCCTTGCAACGAGATCGGTTCGCTCACCCTGACCGAGTTGGAGAAATTTGCCGCGGCTCTGCCCGGGCTGGCGAATGAAGCGCAGGCGTTGATGATCCATTCGACGTTGAAGGCCGGTTTTTCGGCGGGCGCGGATCTGCGCGAGTTATTTGAACGCGGACAACAGATGGAAAAGGCCGCGGCCCTGCGCGGAGTGCGGGAGTTTCTGGAGCGCATTCATGCCGTGATGAACGCGCTCGATGCGGCGCCGCTAACCACGATCGCGGCGGTGCACGGGGTGACTTTTGGCGGCGGCTTCGAGTTAGCCCTGGTTTGCGACATTATTATTGCTGATCGCATGGCGCGATTTTGCTTTCCGGAACTCCGCCTCGGCCTGATCCCAGGATTCGGTGGGATTCCGCGTCTGAAACGGGATTTGGGCAATGCGGTAGTGCGCGACCTGCTGCTCACCGGGCGTAGTTTCAACGTGATGAAGGCGCAGCAGATCGGACTGGTCAGCCAGATTGCCGCCGAAGGCGAGGCCCTGCGCGTAGCGCGCGCCACGGCCAGCCAAGTGGGAAAATTCGACCGGCGGACGGCAGCGGCAGCGAAGCAGTTTGTGAAGCCGATCCCCTACGAGGATTTGAAACGCGAGATTGATATTTTCTGCGACCTTTATTCGCGTCCAGCCGTCGAAGAAGGGCTGCGCAAGTTTGTGGAGAATGAGGGAGTGCAGCCGTACCTGCCTTAAAGTTGTAATGGGTGATTTGTAATTTGTAATTTGAAGGACGTCACGCCTATGCCAGCGCCTACGATTGATCACACGCTCGACGAAATCCTGAATCTAGCGGCTGCGCATTTTAAAGTGCCGCGGGAAAAGCTCACCCCCGACGACGACTTTTTCAAGACGCTGGGAATCGACAGCCTGCAGGCGCTCGATTTGCTGACGCGCCTCGAGCATCACTTCCGCATCGAGTTGCCGGACTACGAACTGCAGGGCGTGTCGGATTTCCGTACACTGGCGAATCGGATCCAAGCGCGGTTGTAAACCCACTTCCTATCGTTACATTCTGATAAACTCGGGTTTTTCTCGGTGTCTCCGTGGTGAGATAACGACCTGAATGCTTGATCTCCGACAATATGCCAGTCTGGGTGCAGCGCTCCAAGATGCGCTGGACCGCTGGCCCAACGAAACCTGCCTGATTGAAGCCGATCGCGACCGCGAAAAAATGCGCCTCACCTACTCCGATTTTAAGGAAATGGCGCGTCCGCTCTGCCGCGCGCTTGGGGACGCCGATTTCAAGCCGGGCGATCGCGCGGCAATCATCATGACCAATCAATCGAAGTGGCTGATTTCCGCCTATTCGATTTTTTTCTGCGGAGGCGTATTGGTTCCGCTGGATTACAAATTGACCGCAGCCGAGCATTTGCAACTGCTGGCCCATTCGAAGGCGCGGTTCCTGGTGGTCGAATACTACTTGTGGCGCGCGATCACGCAGTCACCACAGTTTCCGAAACTTACCGTGGAGATTGCGCTGGTGACCGAAGCGCCCGCGGGAGCGGACTTGCGCGGCGCCTACCGCTGGGAAGAATTCAAGCGAAAGGGCGAGCCGCAGTTTGTCGTGCGGCAGCGCGAAGACACGGCCTGCATCGTTTATTCGTCGGGGACGGGCGGCCGTCCGAAGGGATGCGTGCTCACGCACGACAGTTATCTCGAGCAGTGCACTTCGCTGACCGCGTGGTATCCATTTTGGCCGGGCGTGCGCTATTTGAGCATTCTGCCCACCAATCACGCGATTGATTTCATGGTTGGATTCATCGGGCCGTTCGTCTGCGGAGCCTGCGTGGTTCATCTGCGGACGCTGCGTCCGGAGTTTGTGCGCGATGCGTTCGTTCGCTATCGCATCACCTATGTGAGCCTGGTTCCGATGGTGCTGAAGAATCTGGAACGCGGACTGCGTGCCAAGTTTGACGAACTGAAGCCCGCCAAGCGGTGGATGCTCGACCGGCTGATCGGTCTGAATAAAATGCTGACACGCGCGCGTCCGCGGGTGCAGATCAGCCGCCGTCTGTTGCCGCAAGTCCACAAGGCATTTGGAGGAGAATTGCGCGCTCTGATTGTTGGTGGAGCCTTTACGGATCCTGCGACGCTGCAGTTTTTCTACGATCTGGGAATTCCGGTTGCGCAAGGTTACGGGCTGACCGAAGCTTGTACGGCCGTGACGCTCAACGATTTGAAACCGTTTCGCGCCGATACGGTAGGCAAGCCGTTGCCCGGAAGCGAGGTGCGTGTGCTGAATCCCGATGGCGATGGTGTTGGGGAAGTGGCGGTGCGGAGCCGAGCGGTCATGTCGCATTATCTGGATGATCCGGAACAGACGGCGCAGACAATTGTCGAAGACTGGCTCCTGACGGGCGACCAAGGACGGCTTGACGGGCACGGGCATCTGCAGCTCGTCGGCCGCAAGAAAAATATGATCGTCACCGCGGGCGGGAAAAATATTTATCCCGAGGACATCGAGGCGGTGTTTGATGGCCTGCCGGTGAAGGAATTCTGCGTTTTTGCGGCCAATTATCTGTGGCCGCAGAAGACGCTGGGCAACGAAATGTTGGTGCTGGTAGTGCGGCTGGAACAGAATCAGCAGTTCGACGATCGCTTTTTTGAAGAGCTGGTTGCGCGCAACCGGCGACTGGCCGATTTCAAGCGCGTGGGCGGATATCTGTTGTGGGAGAAGGATTTTCCGCGGACAGCGGCGCTGAAGATCAAGCGCGGAGAATTAGCCGCGGAGATTGGACCAGGCGCGGACCGCAAATCTGTGGTGGAGATTTAGCCGGAAAATCGACTGAGACCTGACCACCGGCGCCTGAGACCTGACTCGTGAACGAAACTTTTCTTGCGATTATCAATCCGGCGGCGGGCGGCGGGCGTTGCGGCGAGCGCGTGGGCTCGGCGCTGGATCGCTTGCGGGCCGCGGGGATTACGCTGGAGACGGCGGAGACTCGTGCGGCCGGCGAGGCCACCGAGATCGCGCGCCAGGCGTACGGGCGCGGATATCGGAAGTTCTTGGCCGTCGGCGGAGACGGCACTTCCTATGAGATCGTCAACGGGCTGTTCCCGGATTCGCTGGCAGCAGGAGCGGACAAACCGGAGGATGCAGTCGCGACGCTCGGATTTCTGCCGCTGGGCACGGGCAATTCGTTTCTGCGGGATTTCACCGACGAAGTTTCCGGCAAGGACGCTTTGGAGCACGCCATGCGGGCGCTGGAGGCGCGACGATCGCGGCCTTGCGATGTTTTTCGACTCACCCATAAAGGTGGGGCGATCTATTACACGAATCTGCTGAGTGTGGGGTTCGCGGCGGACGTGGCGGCGCTGCGGCATCGTCGGTTTCTGGGGCTGGGACAGTTCGGCTATCTGCTGTCTATTTTTCTTTGTCTGGCGCGGCTGAATCGTCGCCCGTTTCCAGTGCGGTTTGAGAAGCATGAAGACGAGCATGAAGACGAGCATCAAGACGGGCGGCAAGAGTTCGATTCGCGGCGCTGCCTGTTCCTGACGTTTAACAACAGCAAGTTCACCGGCGGCACCATGATGATTGCGCCCGATGCGGTCACCGATGACGGATTGATCGAGTATGTCCGCTGGGGGCCGATTGGCCGACTGGGGCTGATCTGGAACCTGGCGACGCTCTACGATGGCACGCACACACGTCATCCGCTGGCGGAGCGCCACGCGGTGCGGCGCGTCGAGTTTCAACTCGACCGGTCGGTGGACGTGATGGTAGACGGCGAGGTGCTGACGCTAGAGTGCCGCGCGATCGAAGTGCTGCCGGCGGCGCTCCGGGTCGTGGTGTGAAGGCAACCATTCGTGCTTTTCTGTAGAAACGCGGCTTGCCGCGTCTCCCGCGCCGAGTCACGGCTGCGCCCGGGCAAGACGGGGCAAGCCCCGTCTCTACGGTCGTGATATAAAAACTCCATGTCGCAAGAGCGAAGAGAACGGCAAAAGGAAAAACAAGGTTTACCAACGACGGCCAGCCAGAAATGGCGGCGGATTGTGATCTATACCGTGCTGATCGCCGCCGCGTTCGGACTGGCCTACTATCTCGGCAACCGCATGCAGCACAAGCACGATGCTTTCGCGCGCTGTCTGAGCGACCGCGGCGTGAAGATGTATGGGGCGTTTTGGTGTCCGCATTGTGTGGAGCAAAAAGAAATGTTTGGCGCGTCGTTCGAGTACGCTCCGTACGTGGAATGCGGCATCAAGGGGCAGACACACGGCAGATCGCAGGCTTGCATTGATGCGAACATCGAGCACTATCCCACTTGGCAGTTTCCGCCTACCGGCGAACGAGTCGAGCGTGTCTTCACTCTGGAAGCACTGAGCGACCGGACGGGGTGCCCGCTCCAATGACCGATCTGACGCAGCGTCTCATGAGCTTCGTCGCCCTTCTGGCGGTGTGCGGAATCGCGGTCTCGTCCGTTTCCCTGCAGCATCATTACGCGACCTCAAAGACGGCGTACTGCGAAATTGGGGACACGTTCAATTGCGACATCGTCAACCGCAGCGAATATTCGTCGCTCTTTGGAATCCCGGTCGCGCTCATTGGAATGCTCGGGTACGCGGCCTTGACGGGGCTGGCGACGGTGTATCGCGAGCGGCGCGAGACTCCGGCTATACTCTTCGGCGCTGCCGCCGCGGGCCTGGCGTTTGCTTTGTACCTAACCTACATTGAAGGCCACGTGCTCGGCGTCTGGTGCATTTTATGTTTGAGCTCGCTGGCATTGATCGCAACGACGACAGTTTTGGCAGGGGCGATCTGGTGGAAGCGAGACAGTAGCCAGTAGCCAGCACTGCAAATGCCGGCCCCCAATGTTTTTCCTGAATGCTGACAGCCGAAAGCCGTTCACCCCATGTCCCGGCCCACGACGCGAAAACTAAGACTACTAAGGAAGGCGAAGCCTCTAGCCGCCGCTCCCTTACCGGTTTCGACGGGCAATCTGTGGCTGCATGAGTTGCGCAGCCATATCTTCGAGAACACGCGCCTGGTGCGGGTTTGGCTGCCTCCGGATTACGACGGCTGGGGCGCGACGCGCTATCCGGTACTTTATTTGAATGACGGACAGAATCTCTTCGATCCCCTGACGGCCTTTGCCGGAGTCGACTGGCACGCGGGCGAAACCGCGGCGCGGTTGATCGCCGAGCAGAAGATACCACCGCTCATAATCGTCGGCATCGACAACACAAAGAACCGGGCCAACGAATACATTCCGTACAAATCAAAAGATCCCAGAGTGCTCGACGCGAAGGGAAAATGCTACCCCGAGTTTCTGCAGCGGGAAGTGATGCCGCTGATCGAAGAGCATTACTCGACATTGAAGGGGCCTGAAAATACGGGATTAGGCGGCTCCTCTCTCGGAGCCCTGATCGCGTTGTACACGCAACTGGCGGCGCCCGGAGTGTTTGGACGATTGCTGATCGAGAGTCCCTCCCTGTACGTGGCGAACCGGAAAATTCTGGAAGAGAGCCGTCGCTTCCAATTCCAACTTTGGCCGGCGCGCACGTATCTGGGGATGGGAACGCGAGAGATGGGGCTTACAGAGAAAGACGCGAAGATTGTCGACGACCTGCGCGAATTGGAAGCGATTATGCGCGAGGCCGGCCTGGACGAACAACGGCTAAAGGTGCGCGTCGAAGAAGGCGCCGCCCACAACGAAGCGGCCTGGGCAGCGCGGTTTCCGGAGGCGCTCGAGTTTCTATATTCACCGTGAGCGAACCGAACGCTTAGGGACAGTCGCCCCACGGCTGTCCAGCGGCGCGAAACGCCACGCTACGCTCTTGAGTACGAACTCCGCTGTTGAGTACGAGGATCAGCAAACGAAACGCCGGGCGAGTTGTGCCCGCCTGGACAGCCGGGGGGCGGCTGTCCCTACGCGTTCGCTGCGTTCAGCGATGGGTTATTATTATCGGTCTTCTTCTAAATTGTCTCGGGGGATCATCCATGAAGTTTCGCAGTCTGGTGGCGTGGTGTGTTCTGATCGTGGCGCTCGGAATCTCAGCGGCGGCTCAACCGTACAACGAAGTGCAGTTCAAGGGAATGAAGTGGCGCGACATTGGGCCGTTTCGCGGCGGCCGCGTGCTGGCAGTAACTGGAATTCCCGGCAGTCCCTTCACTTACTATTTCGGGGGCGTCGCCGGAGGCGTGTGGCGCACCACCGATGGCGGTGTAAGCTGGCATCCCATATCCGATGGCAGCATGATCTCGTCGATCGGCGCGATTGCGGTGTCGGAATCGAATCCGAACGTAATTTATGTGGGGACGGGCGAGTCCTGCCTGCGCGGAAATATCTCCTATGGCGATGGCGTCTACAAAACGACCGATGGCGGCAAGACCTGGCAGCACATCGGACTGAAAGACACGCAGCACATTGCGCGCGTGTGGATCGATCCGCGCAACCCCGACCATGTGCTGATCGCCGCGCTCGGTCACGCCTACGGGCCGAATACGGAGCGCGGAATCTTCCGCAGCACCGACGGCGGCAAGACCTGGGACAAGGTTCTCTACAAAGACGACAAGTCAGGCGCCATCGATCTCGCGGTCGATCCACATAATTCCAACGTCATGTTCGCCGCACTTTACCAGATTCAGCGCACGCCCTGGAGCCTGGAAAGCGGCGGCCCGGGCAGCGGCTTGTACCGCTCGACCGACGGCGGAAATTCCTGGAAGCATCTTGAAGCAAAAGGCCTGCCCGAGGGCATTCTGGGGCGCATCGGGGTCAGCGTTTCGGGCGCGGACTCGAATCGCGTCTACGCGCTCATCGAGTCGAAAGAGAGCGGGCTGTATCGTTCCGATGACGGCGGCGAGACCTGGTCACGCGTCAACGATGACCAGCGGCTCACGCAGCGCGCGTGGTACTTCACCCATATTTTTGCCGACCCGAAAAGCGCGGACACGGTTTACATGCTGAACACGGGCGCGTTTCGCTCGACCGATGGCGGCAAGACGTTGAGCCTTCTGCCGGCGCCGCATGGCGACCATCACGGCTTCTGGATCGATCCGCAGAATCCGAATCGCATGATCGACTCGAATGACGGCGGCGCGACCATCTCGGTCGATGGCGGCAACAATTGGTCCACTCAGTACAACCAACCGACCGCGCAGTTCTACCACGTGGCGGCCGACAACGACTTTCTCTATAAGGTATACGGTGCGCAGCAGGACAACACGACCATCGGCATCCTCAGCCGTACCGACGAGGGTTATATCGGGCGCCAGCACTGGTTCGATGCGGGCGGCGGAGAGAGCGGCTACCTTCAACCCGATCCGCGGGACTCGAACATTATTTACGCGGGTTCGGGCTTCGGGGCACTGAATCGCCTTGATCGTCGCAGTAACCAGGAGCAGGACATCACGGTTTGGCCGGAGGATGCCGCGGGCCACGGCGTTGGCGATCTGAAATACCGGCTGGCATGGACGCAGCCCATCGTGATCTCACCGCACGATCCCAATGTGATCTACACAACCGCCGAGCGCGTTTTCAAGACTACCGACGAAGGCAAGAACTGGACGGCGATCAGTCCGGATCTGACGCGCAACGATAAGAGCAAGCAGGTTTCTTCCGGCGGCCCGCTGACCAAGGACAACACCTCGGTCGAGTTTTACGACACCGTGTTCACGATCGCCGAGTCGCCCGTGCAGAAAGACCTGTTGTGGGCAGGAACCGACGATGGATTGATTCACGTTTCGCGCGATGGCGGCAAGAACTGGACGAACGTAACGCCCAAGGGAATTCCAGAGTGGAGCCTGGTGAGTCTCATCGAGGCCTCGCCACACGATGCGGGCACGGCCTACGCGGCGGTCGACACGCATAAGCTCGATGATCTGAAGCCTTGCATTTTCAAGACGACGGACTTCGGCAAGACCTGGACCAGGATCATCAATGGCATTCCGGATGATGCCTACACCCATGCGGTGCGCGAAGATCCGGTGCGCAAGAATCTGCTCTACGCGGGCACCGAGACCGGAATTTACATTTCATTCGATGGCGGCGCGAACTGGCAATCCCTCCAGTTGAATTTGCCGAACAGTCCGATCCACGACCTGATCGTGAAAAATGACGATCTGGTGGTGGCGACACATGGGCGCTCGTTCTGGATTCTCGACGACCTCACCCCGCTGCGTGCAGTGAATACGACTGCAAAGGCGGCGACGGAAGCCGTGCTCTACCAGCCGCGACTGACCTATCGCATGCGCTGGCCCGATTCCTTCGAGCGGCGGCAACCGGTGGGCGAGAATCCGCCGACGGGCGCGATTATTTACTACTACCTTCCGACGGCGCCGAAGGGTGTAGTGGCGCTCGAGTTTCTGGATGCATCGGGGAAAGTCGTGCGGCGCTACTCAAACGAAGAAAAAAAGGAAGCGGAAACGCCGCCCGAGTGGCCCGACCAGAAGCCTCCTAATGAGAAGATACCGACCGATGTGGGCGTGAACCGCTTTGCTTGGGACTTGCGTTTGCAGGGGCCGACTCCGCTATCGGGAGAGCCCGGCGCGGAATTCCGCAATCGCGGACCGATGGTGCCGCCCGGCGCGTATCAGGTGCGGCTGACGGCGGACGGAAAATCGTATACGGCGCCGTTGGCGCTGAAACTGGATCCGCGGGTGAAGGCGTCGAATGAAGACGTGCAGAAACAGGTTGAGCTGGGACGCAAGATCGTGGCGCAGGTGTCGGAGATCCACGAGGCGGTCATAACCATTCGCGAAGTGCGCACCCAGACGCGCGGCTTGGCCAGGCGTTTCGGCGACGACTCGCGCTACGCATCGCTCGTAGCGGCGACCAAAGACTTCGACAAGAGGAGTTACGATCTGGAGTCGCAGCTGCTCCAGGTGAACTCGAAGAGCTCAGAGTCGAATCTCAACTACCCGGTGCTGATTGACGAGCGGCTGCACTCGCTGCTCGGCAGCGTGGAGTCCGCCGACGCCGCGCCCACGAAGCAGCAGTACGAAGTCTTCCAGGATCTTGAAAAGCAAGCGCAACCGCTGCTGGCGCAGTATCGCGAGCTAATGTCGAAGGAGCTGACCGCGTTGAACGAAATGGTGAATAAGCAGAATGTCCCCGCGCTGTACGTGCCGGCAGGGAAGTAAGAAGCAAGAACGGGGACCAACGGATAAACGAACAATGGAGCGCCGGGTGCCCCCGCCCGGCCTTTGACTGAGGCCTTTGTGATTCAGGGTCGGGTTATGGTGATCCTGGAATGAATATGCTGAATTGCCGTTTCCAATTGTTCCACCCCGCTCGTCTTGCTTTAGCGCTTGCGGTCTTCCCAATCCGCGCAGACGTGTTCTGGCCGTATTCTAGTTGCGCCATTCTTTTTGTAATCGGGCTAACAAAGATTATGAAGGACGAGCTACCGCAACAACACGGGCTCGACAAGACCTTGCCATTCGGGCGGTTGTTCTATGCCCTCCCGATGGGAGTATTCGCCACGCAGCATTTTACAAATACAAAGTTGGTCGCGAGTATCGTTCCGTCGTGGATGCCGTGGCACACATTTTGGGTCTATCTGGTGGGCACTGCGATTATTGCCGCAGTGCTGAGCATCCTCCTCGAGATACATGCACGGTTGGCAGCCACACTTTTGGGATGCATGTTTCTACTTTTCGTGGTTTTGATACATATCCCTAACATAGTGGCCACACATGGCGCTCTTTTGTTTTGGGTCATCGGCCTGAGGGATCTCGCCTTCAGCGGTGGAGCTTTTGCGTTAGCCGCAACACGGTTGAAACAAACACCTTCGGACGGCGCGCCAGGGCTGGTAACACTCTGGCGTTTTTTCGTGGGGATACCGGCGATAGTATTTGGCTTGGACCATTTTCTGCATCCCACGCTAGCACCCGGCATTCCTATGGAAGCAGTAACGCCTGCATGGGTTCCCGGGCGTCTTTTCTGGGCCTATCTCACGGGCGCGGCTCTCATTGCTTGTGGCGCGTGTATTGTCGTGAATAAAAAGGTGCGCTTGGCCGCAACATATCTGGGGATTGTGGTTCTGCTTCTAGGAGTGTTTGTTTACAGCCCCATGATAGTCGCTAACCCTTCCGACATAGACGGTGGGCTGAACAATTTCGTGGATATTCTAGCCTTCAGCGGAACTGCGATGGTTCTGGCAGATGCTATCAGCAAACGAAGCAGCCATGAGGTCAGCGCCTGATAATCGAGGTCTTGCTTTCACATCATGGCGCGTCTGGTTCACACAGCTTTGCGCGCGCGTCCCCGCCGCCCGCCCGCCCGCATCTAATCTTTCGGAAGCACTGGAAAAGACGGATAATGCTAAGGCTAAGGCTAATGTTCCGAGGCATAAAATCATTCAGCGGCAACACGGGACTACGCGCGGCAGCAACCGTCGTGCTGGTCTTCTTCTTCCTGCCCCAGTTTTCCCTGTGCCAGGCTCCCGTCGCCACTCAGGCCCACCGCCTCATTCTGAAAGATGGCTCTTACCAGTCCGTCACCAAATATGAAATTCACGGCGAGCGCGTCCGCTATTTCAGCGCCGAACGCGGCGAATGGGAGGAGATCCCGAACGCGCTGATCGACTGGGATGCAACCGCCAAGTTTGAGCAAGGACGCGAGGCCGGCAGGCTCGCTCCGGAAGCGGTCGAACTCGACAAGGAACTGGAAGCTGTACGGAAAGCCGAACAGGCCCGTTCCCCGCAGGTCGCGCCCGGTCTACGCCTTCCTGATGAGGGTGGCATCTTCCTCCTCGACACCTACGAGAATCAGCCCCAGTTGTCCGAACTGCAGCAATCGGGCGGCGAGTTGGATAAGAACGCCAAGTCGAATGTTCTGCGGGCGGCGATCAATCCACTGGCTGGCGCCAGGCAAACCATTGAACTTCCCAACGCGCACGCAAAGATCCAGTCCCACACCACCGTGCCTTCGCTCTACATCAACCTTGACTTGAGTAACAATAGCGACACCGCGCCGGCAACCGCGCTGCCCGCCACCGGCGAGCCGCCGCCGCTCGCGCCAACCGACCGCTTCAAGATCATTCGCGTCGACATCAAAGGCAGCAAGCGCGTTGCCGGCGCCGTCAAGATCGCAGTCACTGGAAAAATGAAAACCGACGAGCGTTTTGTAGCGACCACGGCCGCCACCATGACCGGAGGCTGGGTCAAGCTCACCCCTACCGACCCTCTCGCCGGGGGCGAATACGCCGTCGCCGAAATGCTGGGTAAAGAAGGAATGAACCTCTATGTGTGGGACTTCGGTGTGAACCCATCCGCGCCCGCAAACCCGTTTACGTGGAAACCCGACCCGAAAGAAGCGCAGCCCAAAACAGACCAACCCGCGGATCTGCAAAAACGCGAAAAACCATAGACGAAAAACAACGGTTTGGCGCTACGGTTCCATCAGCCCACGCGACGCCACGCCGATATTGTCGCGGGTCGTGTTCTTCACCATATACATCATCTCGTCCGCCTGGCGGATAATGTCATGCGGCGTTTGCGCATCGTGCGGGAAGGTCGCCAGTCCCATACTGGCGCGAAGATTCAGGTTCAAGCCCACCTCGCTGCAGAAGGTTCCGGTGCGCAGCGAATCCTGCAGACGTTTCGCGACCACCACCGCCTGATCTTTGCTGGTTTGCGGCAGCAGCACCACAAACTCGTCTCCTCCGTAGCGGAAAGCAAAGTCAATCAGCCGCAATTGCGCTTTGACCAGATATCCCACTTCGGCCAGCAATCGGCTTCCCACCAGGTGTCCATGCGTGTCGTTGACCTGCTTGAAATGGTCGAGGTCGATGAAAATCACGCTGAACTGGTATCCGAAGCGCGCCGACCGATAGACCTCGGTTTCCAGCGTTTTGTGCAGATGGCGCGCATTGAACAGGCCCGTGCAATCGTCGGTGATGGTTAATTCCTGAATCTTCTCGACCGCCCGCGCATTCTCGATCGCAATCGCGGCGTAATCGCACAGCGCCTGCAGGAAGAACAACTCCTGTTCACTCATCTCCACGTTCGCGTTGACCAGTTGGATCACGCCCAGCACGCGGTGTCTCGAGCGCAACGGCACGCAGATTACGGAGCGAGTCTGCAAACGAGTCATCTCGTCCAGCCGCGATGAGAAACGCGAATCGCTCTGCACATCGGGTACGATCAAAGCCTGTCCGTGCTTCGCCACCCAGCCGGCGATGCCCTCACCCACCTTTAAGCGCACCTTCGACAGAACCTCCGCTGCCGCCCCCACCGCGATGGCGAAATAGAGCTCATCCTTTTCCTCATCCACCATCAGCAGCGACCAGGTATCCGGACGGAAGTATTCCGCCATCTTTTCCATAATAGTCTGCAGGATCGAGTCGAGGTTCAGCGACGATGTCAGCGCCTTGGCGACATCGTGAAAAATGGTCAACTCTTGCGACAGGCGAATTGGCGACGTGCCCGCTGCCTCCGACATGAACTCCCCGTTCGAGTAGATGGATACAAAATTATAGGTTTGGTCACACCGCTCGGGCAACGTACGATGGTAACCGGTATCCAACACGGCAACTCGCCGCTCCCGCAAACCCTGCACCAGTCTTACCACATCGTGACCAGTTTGTCGGGAGGGGCTTGAATACCCTATGATCTTGCTTCTCGACAGAGTAAAATTCCGTTCGCCATCCAACGAAAGCGAGAGACTGGTTTGCCTTCCTTTGGCGAAAAACTGAAACTGGAGCGCGAGAAGCGCAAGATCACGCTGGAGCAGATTTCCGGCTCCAC
>Ga0209415_10002382_pt1 | contig 35202 bp, 32 predicted proteins | sample PeaSoiSIISIP2007_FD_187696 | JGI IMG/M metagenome (GOLD analysis project Ga0209415, IMG submission 187696) | Peat soil microbial communities from Weissenstadt, Germany - SII-SIP-2007 (SPAdes) (version 2) | ecosystem: Environmental > Terrestrial > Soil > Wetlands > Peat | place: Germany... | reverse complement strand
CCTCTTGGTCCACATGTTGCGGATCGGGTCGACCATCCGCGTCACGAGCGAGACGATATTCACGTTTCCCCCCTTGGTTCACCTTGAACGCTACGGTTCACTATCCGCGAATACGCTCGTCGCTTCCATAGGCCCCCAGGCCCAATCTTGGGTCTGGGCAGCCGAAACATGGGTCCTGAGACCTAGTCAAGCTGGATGAGACCCATCCGTACGGCCTTCAGGACGGCCTGCGCCCGGTCATGGGAGTCGAGCTTCTGGTAGATCGATGACAGGTGGTTCTTCACCGTCTTGGCACTGATGTACAGCCGTCGGCCCACCTCGGGGATGGATGCCCCGGTGGCCACCAGCCGCAGGACTTCCTCCTCGCGCTTGCTGATGAGCGGCCGCGACCCCGCCGGCTGCCTCGTCATGAGGGCCACCCGGTCGGTGTCGGGCGTGACGGGCGTGGCCGACGAGGACAGCACCACGGCACCCGCAGCGGCCGCCGCCACCTCTCCCAGAGCACCGACGATCTCGGCCGTGGTGCTGTCCTTCACCAGATAGCCCACCGCTCCGGCGGCCAGAGCCGAGGACACGGCCGTCTCGTCCGACAACATCGACAGCGCCACCACCTTGGTGGTGGGCACGAGACTCCGGATCCGCTTGGTGGCGGCGACCCCGGAGAGCACGGGGAGCGACAGGTCCATGAGGACGATGTCGGGTCGCAACTTCTCGGCCAGCTCCACCGCCTCTTCGCCATCGGCCGCCTCCCCGACGACCTCGTAACCGGCGTGCTCCAGGGCCCAGTGCAGTCCCTCACGCACCATGGCGTGGTCATCGGCGATCAGTACTCGGACCATCAGGCCACCTTCATCCGCATCCGTACGACGGTGCCCCGGTCGGGGCCCGACGTGATGTCGAGCTGGGCACCGACGGAATCGGCGCGTTCGCGCATGCCGAGGAGGCCGTAGCTCGACGCCCCGGCCGCCTTGCCGGCGGACATCCCGACCCCGTTGTCGGCCACCTCGAGAAGGGCTCCGTCGGCGTTGCACAGCCAGAGGACCGAGACGTTCGAGGCGTGGGCGTGACGTTCGGCGTTCATGACCGCTTCCTGGGCGACGCGCCAGAATTCGCGCTCCACCGTCAGCGGCAGGCGTGTGTCGGCTTCGGCCGTGAGCGTCACCGCCAGCCGGTTGCGCCGATTGACCCTTTCGAGGAATGAGCGCAGGACGTTGTCGACGCCCTGGGTCTCCGACACGTCGCTGCGCAGGTCGACGAGCGCGTCTCGCAGTTCCTCCACCAGATTGCGGACGTCGCTGCGCAGCGAGATCAGGTCGGCCTGGACGGCGCGGCCGTGATTGAGCTCGACCAGACGGTCGATCTCGAAACCCAGGTACACGACCGACTGGCCGATGTGGTCGTGGAGCTCGCGGGCCAGGCGGGACCGCTCCTGCTCCACGCCGAGGCCGTGGATGCGCTCGAGCCAGCGGGCGTTGTCGAGAGCGAGGGCCGCCGCACGGGCCAGGTCACCGATGCGCCGTTGATCGGCGGGGGTGACATGGTGCGCGCCGTGCCATTCCACCGCCAGCATCCCGACCAGCTCGTCGCGCGCCCGCAGTGGGCAGTACAGACCCCAGCGGGACCGGAAGCTCAGTCCCTGCTCGAGGGCCTCCAGGGCGATCGGCTCGGTGCCGGCCGAGGCGGTCGCCAATGCCTTGGGCAGGTCCATGGAGGATTCGGACCCGGTCACCCGGACGCCCTTTCCGGCCACGAGGTGCCAATAGCCGGTGACGGGGTCCCGCAGGACGACGGCGCCGGTGTCGGGCGAGAACATCTCCTCCAGGCGTTCGAGCGCCCACCGGGCGGCGCCGTCGAGGTCGAGTGGCGTCGGCTCGCGCGCCGTGGCCCGGTGCAGATCGAGCAACAGGTCGTTGACCTCGGACAGGTGCTCGGCATGGGCGGTGAGACCTTCTTGAGCATGGCCGGTGTCATCGATGACGATGCGGCTGAACCCCCCCACCACCCCCACCAGGACGACCTCGATGGCGAATTGGAGGCTCGAGCCGGCCACGCCCCGGTAGTGGACAAGGATCACGCTCGGCAGCACCACCGCCAGTCCCGCCAGAGCCGACAGCCAGGACACGATCCGTATGCCGCCGGCGAAACCGACGATGGCGGTGGCCACCACCAGGCAGACGAGGAACGGGGAGCGCCCGAAGCCCGTCGCTTCGATCACGGCCACGCTCAGGGCCACCTCGAGGAAGAGCGCCGCCGACACCCGCCAGCCCGTCTGGTCGTAGCGGATGGGCCAGAGGGTCCGCCACAGCGTGTAGAAGGCCAGCACGATCCCCACCAGGATCACGTGCCGGCCCGTCTTCTCGATCACACCCAGGCCCACCGCCAGCGAAAGCGTGCCCCAGCGCAGGGCGACCAAGAGCGGCGCGAAGCGGGCCACCACCTCGGGGGTGGCGGGCTGGGGTCGACGCCACTCGGGCCAGGCTCGCCACGCCCGGACACGGCGAATCCACGCGCCGTCGGGGAGTGCCACGAACCGCTGCACGGTGATCCTCCTGGGTCTCCCACCCCGGGCCCAGTGCCCGGCGTCGTCACCTCTATGACCGGAGAATCGTCACGAGCGCGGTCGCTCTTGAGCGGCCCCACGTCCGTGGGCGCCTCCCGGGAGGACAATTCCTTCGCAATTCCCTGGTCCGGCGAGGGCCAGGCATGTCTCGTCCCGGCCGGCCCTTGCCAAAAAGATGCCGATGACCTGGGACTTCGTCTATCAGTGACCGCTGAAGGCGTGGAAGATGTTCAGGAAGGCGGGACCGGCGGTGATCACGAAGAGAGCGGGCATGATGCAGAAGACCATGGGAAAGAGCATCTTCACCGGCGCCTTCTGGGCCTCCTCCTGAGCGAGCTGGTGGCGCCGTACGCGCATGTCGGCGGCCTGGGCCCGCAGGATCGAACCGATGGACACTCCGAACACGTCGGCCTGCTTCAGCGCCAGGACGAACGAGCGGACCTCGCGCACATCGGTCCGGGTATCGAGTGCGGTCAGGGCGTCGACCCGGCTGGAGCCGGCGCGCATCTCACCGAGCATGCGAGCGAATTCCTCGGACAACGGTCCCGGCACCATCGTGACGGCACGGGCCAGGGCCTGCTCGAAGCCGAGTCCCGCCTCCACGCTGATGACGAGGAGGTCGAGGACGTCGGGGAGCTTCTTGCGGATCGACAGCTGACGCGCCTCGATGACGCGGTTGAGCCATGCATCGGGTCCCACCACCCCGGCCAGGGTGAGCAGGGCGAAGATGGCGATCAGGTCGACACCGCGTACCGATGTGTACTTCCACGCCACGTACCAGAGGATGGGAACGGCCACCACGGAGAGGACGTGGAAGACGAGGAACCGGTCCGCTTCCTCGGGCTGCCCCCGACCGGCGACGACCAGCTTCTTCTGCACGGTCTCGACGTACGAGTCCGGCAGGGCGGCCCGGGCCAGTCCGGCGATGAAGACCGCCGTCGGTTCGAGGACGCGCGTCGACAACGGCTCCCGCAGGTCGGCGTCGCGCGAATCGGCGGGGGCCTCGTAGTCGGCCAGGCGGGCGCGCGCGGCCCGCACACTGATCCGCTCGTCGGCCTTGAGAAATGCCGCATAGGCCAGAAGGCTGACGGCGACGAAGACGGCGACGACGGCGACGGGAAGCACGTCAGATCTCGATCTTCACGATGGAGCGCATCCACACCATCCCGATGACAGCGAGCCCGATGCAGCCGTAGAACAGGACCTGTCCCACGCCGGTGTGGAGAAGAGGATCCAGGTAGGTCCTGTTCGTCCCGTAGATGAAGACGCCGATGGCGATGGGCAGCAACGAGATCACGATGGCCCCGATCCGGCCTTCCGCCGTCAGGGTGTGCGCTTCCTGGCGCAGGCGGCTCCGGGCGTTCATGGTGTCGGCGACGATGTCGAGGAGCTCGGACAGATTTCCTCCGACCTCGCGCTGGATACCGATGGCCGACACCACCCACTCGAAGTCCTCGCTCTTCACCCGCTGGGACACCTCGTCGAGGGCGCTGGCCAGCGGTCGTCCGAGGCGTGCCTCGGCCACGACGTGGCGCATCTCCTTGCCCATGGGATCCGGCAACTGCACCGCCACCGTGTCCAGGCCCTGCATGATCGAGAAGCCCGAGCGCAACGTCGCCCCGAGGAGCTGCAACATGTCGGGCAGCTGCGCCACGAAGGCGCGCGTCCGGCGTGCGGCCAGGAAGCCGACGGCCACCCAGGGGAGGATGGCCAGAGCGGCGAGGACGCCCGCTCCCCAGAAGAAGTCGCCGGCCAGGAACACCAACAGGCCACCCAGGACGGCCACCACCAGGTAGAGGAACAGGGCCTCGGCCGGGCGGAACGGCAGGTCGGCCTGATCGAGCTTGGCCTCCACCACGGCCAGCAGCCCGCGCCGAGCGGCCACCTCGGCCACGGTGTCGATGGCCCGCTGGAGCAGCGGCGACCGCACGAACTCGTGCTCCCCGGTCCCACCGGGTGCGGTGGCGGTCGATTCCCTCGAGTACCCCACCGTGTAGGGGGCCAGGGTCTTCTCGAGCGCCGGCCTGCGCCGCCACGTCGCCACCGTGAGGACACCCCAGGCCAGGAGCCCGGCGGCGGGGAGGACGAGGACGGCGATGAGGACGATCATCGGTGGCCGACGGCTCGGGCGAACGTGTCCGCCTCGAAGAGCTCGGAGTCGAGGGGCTGACCGGCATCCTGCAGCTTCTCCGCGAATTGCGGCCTGATGCCCATGGACTTGAGCGAGCCCCGGTAGACACCGTCGGCGTCCATGCCCATCGAGAAGTCGAACATGAAGAGGTCCTGCATGATGATCACGTCGCCCTCCATGTGCTGGACCTCGGACACGTGCGTCACCCGCCGGCTCCCGTCACGCAGCCGGGTCAGGTGGACGACGAGGTCGACGGCGGAGGACATCTGCTCCCGGATCACCCTGATGGGCAGATCGAAACCGGACATGAGCGTCATCGTCTCGATACGCGACAGGGTGTCCCGGGGGCCGTTCGAGTGGATGGTGGTGAGTGAACCCTCGTGGCCGGTGTTCATGGCCTGCAGCATGTCCAGGGCCTCGCCGCCACGGCACTCACCCACGATGATCCGGTCCGGGCGCATGCGCAGGGCGTTGCGCACCAGATCGCGGATCGTGACTTCACCCTTTCCTTCGATGTTGGCCGGGCGTGATTCCAGGGCCACGACGTGTTCCTGGCGGAGTTGCAGCTCCTTGGAGTCCTCGATCGTGACGATGCGTTCGTCGTCAGGGATCAACGACGACAGAACGTTCAGGAACGTCGTCTTCCCGGCGTCCGTCCCACCGGACACGACGATGTTCAGACGTCCGACGACGCACGCTTCGATGAAACGGGCGAATGTCGAGGTGAAGGTCCCGTTGGTGACCAGATCCTCGACCATGAGGGGATCCTTGGCGAACTTCCTGACGGTCAGGAAAGGGCCACCGATGGCCAGCGGATGGATCACGGCGTTGATACGTGATCCATCGGGGAGACGGGCATCCACCATGGGGGACGACTCGTCGACCCGGCGGCTGACCTCGCCGACGATCTTGTCGATGACACGGCGCAGGTGGGTCTCGTCGATGAAGGACGTCGGTGTCCGCTCGATCTTGCCACCGCGCTCCACGTAGACCCGGTCGGGTCCGTTGACCATGACCTCGGACACGTTCGGGTCCTCCAGATACCTCTGGATGGGTCCGTAGCCGAGGATGTCGTTGGCGATGTCCTCGCCCAGACGGGCCTTGTCGGCCAATGACAGTGGCGTCGCCTCTTCGGACAATGCCGCCTGGAGCTGGGCATTGACCCGGGGCCGCAGATCCTTGGCCGTCAAGCGGCCCTGGGACAGCTCGGGACCGAGCTCCTCGATGAGACGTTGGTGCACCCGGATATGGACCTCTTCCAGGGCGCGCGCCCGCGCCTCCTCCGAGTTCAACACGCCCGCCACTCGCAGATGATCGGACAGCGACATCGTGCTCCCCTACTTGGCTTGTTGAGACGCCACCGTGGCCGTTGCCGATGCCATCAATCCGGTGGCGAGCTCGTCGATACTCCTGGCGAATTTCGACCTCGGCGAGCTGATGACCACGGGAACGCCACGGTTGACCGACTCGGCGACGAGGATGTCACTGGGGAGGGCGGCGTCCACCTTGAGCTGCACGGCCCGTTCGGCATCGGCTTCGCTCAGCCCCACCCGGGTGTTGGCCCGGTTCAGCACGAACTTCACCGACGAGAACGGGATGTCGAGCGCCCGCATGGTCTGCATCCCGACCCGGGCGCTCTTCAGGCTCATGACGTCCAGTCCGGCCAGGACCAGGATGTCGTCGGCGGCCTCCAGGGCGGCCAGGGTGATCTCGGCGAAGTTGGCCGACGTGTCCACCACGATGTAGGCGCACCGCTCCTTGAGGACGTTGATGACCCGGGCCAGGTCGGCACGCCCTATCCGGTCGGCCGAGCTCGGTTCGGTCGGCGCCGCCAGGATGAGGAGCCCGCTCGGCTCGTGCCGCAGGAGCAGGTTCTCGAGCATCGTCCCGTCGAGACGGTCACCGGCGGCCGCCGCTTCGGCGATCGTGTGCACGGGGGCCAACTGGAGCATGAGGGCCACGTCGCCGAACTGGAGGTCGGCGTCGACCAGGACGACGGGCTGGATCGTCTTCTTGGCCAGGGCCACGGCCAGGTTGATCGCCACCACCGACTTCCCCGTCCCACCCTTGGAGCAGAAGACCGATATGACGCGGCCCTGGGGACCGGGGGCGGCCGGGGCGGGAGGAGGCGGGGGGGCGGCCGTCGACGGCCGGCGCACCTTGACCCGGGCCGCGGCGCGCGAGACCGAATCGAGCAGCTCGCTGTCCTCGGCCGTGACGGCCACGACATCGTCCACCCCGGCCCGCAGGGCACCTTGGAGGACCTCCGCCGTCAACTCGTAGACGACCATCACGGCGCCGCACCCGGGCCGGAACCCGATCAGACCGGCGACCTGGGAGATGACGTCCTCGGGCTTGTCGGTCGGTCCGAAGACCACGACCCCGGGCTTCGAAGGGTCGGCCTCGTCGGAGAAGGCGGCCAGGTTCTCGTACCCGACGACATTGCCGCCGATCTCGAGCATCCGCTCGGTGAGGACGAAGCGGACGACTTCATCGGGGTCGACCACGCTGATGGCCACCTGCTCGCCCTTGGACGTCTTCGTCTTGGCCGGGGCTTCTGTCATCGTGCTTGCTTTCCGGTCAGAGTGCACTGGTGATGTTCCCTTGATTCACGGGGGGTATCGACACGGGCTGGCTGTTCGGCGAGACCAGCGTCATGTAGAGACCGAGACCGTCCTGCTCCGTCAGCGCTATCTTCTCGGCGTCGACCGGCGACACCGAGAACGTGTAGAGGCCGCTCGTGTTGACCGGAACGGTCGCCGTCGTCGACTGGCCGGCCGTCGAGGTGGCCGAGTTCTGGCCCACGGCGATGATCGAGACGTTCTGGAGCAGGAGCGTCTCAGAACCGTTCAAGGTGACCATGAGATCGACCTTGTCCCCCACCGCGGGATAGTCGGCGACGCCGTGGATCTGGTCGACGGACGCCGTCACGGCCACGTGACCGGCGGTGAGGTTCTGCGAGAAGCTGTTGGAAGCGGCGGTGGCGCTGGCGAACATCGAGGACACGAGGACCTGCCCGACGGCGAACGGGGCGACGGCCTGCTTGTCCTCGATGGTCGAGATCTTGGTCACGGCCGAGGTGGGCCGGAATTCCTGCGGGATCTTCTTGTGCTGGATGTATCCGTCGCTGATGGCGGTAGCCCCGCTCAAGGTGGCCGGCACCGGCTTCACCACGACGTAGGCCTCGACCAGCTTGGCGTTGTGATAGGCCCGCTGCTGGGCGTTGTTCAGAAAGACGTAGCTCAACACCGACGCGGCCACCCCCACGGCTACCGCGACGGCAACCACGATTGTCCGTTTGGGTGTCATCAATGCCCCCCTCTTCGTGCCCGGAGCCGAAGCTGGCCAGCAGCGTGTTCCTCGGCACCGATCGATCCCACCGCGGTCGATGGCTAGCCCAAGTGTGCGTGACCACGCACCCCTTGACAATGACTCCGGGGCCAATTGAGTCGCAGGACCTACGAGACGGCCCCGATCGGGGGGACCGGCCCTAAAGACGCACCGACATATGTGTCGATAGTCCTATTGCCCGCCGCCCGGCGGGGTCCTGATACTGGGGACTGGGGCAGTGGGACTAGCCACGCGCCATCCCTCGTACCCGGACGGGGGTGCGACAGTGCCGAGAGGTGAGGAAGGCGAGATGACGGCTGCGACGAGAGTGCGCCCCCGGGCGAGCGTCGGTCGGCGTGGCTGGATCCGGACCTACTTCGGTCGCGGCAGGTCGGAGCAAGGGGCCGTGCTCGTCGAGGCCGCCTTCGTTTTCCCGGTCTTCATGCTCCTGCTCTTCGGCATGATCGAATTCGGCTTCATCTTCAAGGACAGCCTGACCCTGTCGTCCATGGTCCAGACCGGCGCCCGGACGGGCGCCGTCGTCGGCAACGGCACGTCCCCCAGTGCCGACTACGAGATCCTGAGCACGATGGATGCCGGCTCGCCGTCGCTCAACTCCACCATCCAATCGATCATCATCTTCGACGCCAACAGCGCCACCACGCCGGGCTCTCCCGTCAGCACCGTGCCAACGGCGTGCGTCAGCGCCGCCAGCGCCGGCGCCGCCGGCGTTCCCGGCGTGTGCAACGTGTACGACGCCGCGCAGTGGTCCCAAATCGTCAGCGGGACCGAGACGGGTCAGGACTTCACCGGCTCGCCGTCGTGCTCGGCATCGTGCTGGGACGCCGATTGGCCGCCCACGGCGCGACAGGTGTCGGAGGACAGCAATCCGGACGCGAACGGCGTGGGAACGGGACCTGACTTCCTGGGGGTCTACATCAGCGCCAGCCACAAGAACCTGACCGGCTTCTTTCCCTCGGTGACACTGCACGAGACCGATATCATCCGGATCGAACCGCAATCGTTCTCATGACCGAGCTCTCACCTGTTCGTGGGGCAGAGGTGGACGGCCCTATCCGTCGGAGCTCGGGCGACGGCGGTTTCACCCTGGTCTTCTTTGCCCTCGCCATCGTCGCCCTCATGGGGATCGCCGCCCTGGTCGTCGACCTCGGTTACTGGTACCTCCATGCCAACCGGATCCAACGAGCCGCCGATTCGGCCGCCTTGGCCGGGGTCGTCTACATGCCCGGGGACACCGGCCAGGCGACCACCGTCGCCGACGAGGTGGCGGCCAGCAACGGGTTCACCACCGGTGTCTCGGTGATCACGCAGGTACAGGACCCTTCGCTCAACGCGCACCAGCTCAAGGTCTCCATCACCGACCCGGGCGTCCCCACCTTCTTCGCCAAGGTCTTCGGCATCGACTCGATCACCGAGACCCGGTCGTCGACCGCCGAATACCTCCCACCGGTGCCGCTGGGCAGCGCCGAGAATTCGTTCGGAACCGGCGATCTGCCACTCGGTCTAGGCAATCCGACGAACATCTGGGCGGCGGTCAACGGGTACTGCACCTCGAAGGAGAACGGTGACGAATTCCTGAGCGGCTTCGATGCCACCTTCAACGGTTCGTCATTCGACTGTCCCGCCAACGGCGACACCCTGTCCGCTCCGGCCACGGCCAATTTCGAGTACACCCCGTCCGGCTACACCTACGACATCGAGACGCCGGACCAGACGCCGGGGGGGTTCGTCCAGTCCCCGCTGACGGTGGCGGCCTACGACCCGAGCTACAACCCCGGCGGGTGTCCGTCGGGTGGCGAGACGCCGGACAACAGCATCGGTCAATCCGGCACGCAGATCACCACCACCTTCACCCTCTACTATGCGCCGGACCCCATCAATCCCCCGTCAGCGGTCAACAAGATGTGGACCGACACGTTCGCGACCAACGACCCCGGCTCCTGCGGCCAGTGGGTGGAGTTGGGAAACGGCAACGGCAACGTCAACGGCAACGGCGGTGGCATCCCCGCCGGCGCCGACAACGGGACCTACCAACTGGTCGTGGCCACCCAGGCCGACCAACCCAACAGCGACGGGACGAACGCCTACGGCCTGGAGGTCTACCCTGCTGGGTCGCCTTTCAGCCGGTGCTCGACGATCCCAACTGTGGCGTGGTACTCCACCACGTGCCCCATCATCCAGGGCCAGTCGGCGCTGTCCGTCTACGTGAACTCGTCGTCGTCGATGGGCACCTTCTACCTGGCCAACATCGACAGCACGTACGACAACAAGACCATGGACATCGATCTCTTCGACCCCGGCGAAGGCGACCACTACATCCAGATCCTCGACCCGGACGGGAACCCGGTGCCGTTCGACTACACGACGATCGACGCCTGCAGCTCCAGCCCGCCCTATCCGCCCTCCCCCCACGTGGGCAGCACCGACTGTGCCGGCGGGCCGGGCATCCAATTCCCTCAGACCACGATCTTGGGGACGTCCGCCGCCGGCACCTTCAACGGGCAGAGCGTGCCCGACGTGCTGGACGTCAGTGGGACCATCAAGCCTCCGACGGGGGAGGAGAGCGCCTCGGAATTCAACGACCGCCATCTCCAGTTGAGCGTCACCGTCCCGCCCGGAACGTCGGGCTGGTGGCAGATCGTGTACTACTCGAACAGCCAGGTCAGCGACCGCACCACGTGGACGGTGTCGCTGAGCGGAAGCCCGATCCACCTGGTGCCGTAGTCGGTGTCGTAGCTCCCGCCGGCACCGGATCGACCCGCCTCACGGGGAGGGAGCGAGAGGGGAGGGCGACGAGGCCCCGTCGACCAGCTCCGACCGGAGCCACCGCCACGTCCCCCAGGCGATGAGCAGATCACGCGCAAGGTAGGCGAGGGTCAGGCCGGCGTCGAAGGCGTGGGTCGGTATCAGTCCGAAGCTCTGGGAGGACACCTCGTAGGGGAAGACGACGACGTTGGCCAGGGCGGCCAAGAGCCACTCGGACCGGAACCGGTAGAGGGCCCACAGCGGCATCAGCCAGACGACGTACTGCGCCGACAGCACCTTCGAACCGAGCAGGGCCACCGTGAGCGAGGCCAGGCAGGCGGCCTCGAGGGGGAGCCGGCCCCGGAATTGGGCCCACCAGATCCCCAGGCACCCGACGGCGGCCACCAGCTCGACGACGACCCCGACGGGACCGGCGGCCGCGTTCACGATGTTGATGCTGTGAAAGCTGGTCACCAACGTCGAGCCGTGCCAGTCGATCAGCAAGGACAGACCGGCGGGAAGGCTCCCGGTCTCGGTCGGTCGGTGCTGGTAGTAGTGCAGCACGTTGAGGACGGCTTCATGGTTGAACAGGGCGGGGACCCCGACCAGGACGACCGCCGACACGGCCATCCAGGCCAGACGCCTGACCGGGAGCCGGCCGCTACGTCGCCACTCGGCGATCAGCAGGGCGGGCCAGAAGATGGCCGGGAAGAGCTTGATCACGAACCCGATGCAGCTCCACGTCCACGCCGCCGACCATCGGTCCTGACGGGCGGCCCGGACCGACCAGAAGGCGGCGGCCACGGCGAAGATGTCGTACCGGCCTGTGACCAGGATCACGGCCCCCACGGCGAGGTAGACGATGAGCCGACGGGCGGCCTCCATGTCCATCCCGGGAACCCCGGACCCCTCGTAGCTCGTCACCAGAAACACCAGCACGATTCCGGCCACGACGGCGAAGGCCCAGGGATACGAGAAGGGCAGGAGCAGCGGGAGCAGGAAGACGGCCAGGGCGGGCGCCGGATACTCGAGCGGGAACCGGTGGAACAGCGGCGCCCTCAAGGCGGCGTGCGCATAGGTGGCGTACTCGGTGACGTCGAACGGATGGAGGAACCCGCAGGACACGATCGTGGCCAGCAGCCACAGCGCCAGGGCGGGCATGATCACCGGTCGCCACTGCCGGCCGATCGACTCTCTGGCCGCCAAGCTGCGGGTCCTGAGCGCCTCGGCCATCATCGCCACGTGCGTCGCTTCCTCCATCGCCCGCGGACACGGGGACGGGACCGGACCGACCCACCCCGTCAGATCACGCTGCTCCGCAGACCGTATCCCGGCGACACTCCGACACCGTGTCTTTCGCCCGGACCTTCAGGGAGCCCGTTCAGGTCCGGCGCTCGAGGATCACCACGGGGATCTGGCGCGTCGTGCTCGCCTCGTACTCGGCGAATCCGGGATAGTCCTTCTTGTGGGCCTCCCAGATCGCCGTCCGCTCGTCACCCTTGGCCTCGCGGGCCACGACGACGATGGTCTCCGTGCCCACCTCGGCCGTCGTCTCGGGATGGGCGAGGAGGTTGTGGTACCAGTCGGGGCTCGTCGGAGCGCCGGCCTTGGAGGCGAAGACGGCCAGGTCGTCACCGACGGCCCGGTACATCACCGGGTTCACCCGCTCGTTGCCCGACTTGGCCCCGGTGTGGTGGAGCAGGAGAATCGGAGCACCTTCGAATGGGCCACCCAGCTGGCCGCCGTTGGCCCGGAACTCGTCGATGATCTTCTGATTGAAGTCGACGATGTCTGCCATGTCCCTCACTCTCGCGCCGCCGGCCCGGCGCCGCCAGGGCGCCTCGGCCGCCACCGCATTCCGCACCGTGCACGTGCCTCGGGCGTGTCGTCGAACCTCTCGGCGAGCGCTTCTTCGCTCTGGCCCCCCGGAGATGCAGGGACTCGGCGCCGTCCTCCTCGTCGAGCACGACCCGTCCTGTGGGACGACACCCGACGGGTAGCTTGGCACGATGCCCGGATCCGGACCCCGGCCCACGGACCAACCCACCCTGCGCGACGGCGAGCCGATGGTGGCGGCGCGCGAGCTGGTGAAGCGGTTCGAGAACTTCGTGGCCGTCGACGGGATCGATTTCGAGATCGCCCGGGGCGAGTCGTACGGACTGCTCGGTCCCAACGGCGCCGGCAAGACGTCGACCATGCGGATGATCGCCTGCATGTCGCCGGTGTCGGACGGGCGTCTGCGCGTCCTCGGTCTCGACCCGGCCACCGACGGGGCCCGCATCCGCAGCCGGATCGGTCTCGTCCCCCAGGAGGACACCCTCGACCTCGAGCTCACCGTCCTCGACAACCTCATGATCTACGGGCGCTACTTCGACCTCCCGAAGAAGGTGATCCGCCAGCGCGCCGAGGGGCTGCTCGAGTTCTCCCAACTCTCCGACCGCGCCCACGACAAGGTCGAGCCCCTCTCGGGCGGCATGAAACGGCGCCTCACGATCGCCCGGGCTCTCGTCTCCGAGCCGGAGCTCCTCATCCTCGACGAGCCGACGACGGGACTGGACCCCCAGGCGCGCCATCTCCTGTGGGACCGGCTCTACCGGCTGAAGCTCCAGGGGGTCACCCTGGTCATCACCACCCACTACATGGACGAGGCCGAACAGCTCTGCGACCGCCTGGCCGTCATGGACGGCGGCCGGTTCGCCGCCGAGGACACCCCCGCCGCCCTCATCGCCCGGCACTCGACGCGCGAGGTGGTGGAGCTCCGGTTCCCTCCCGACGCCTCCGACCATGTGGCCAAGCAGCTGGACGGAGTGGTGGAGCGGATGGAGATCCTTCCCGACCGGCTCCTTCTCTACTCCGACGACGGTGACGGCACCCTGGCCGAGGTCCACCGCAGGGGCCTCCACCCCGACGCGACCCTGGTGCGTCGTTCCACCCTGGAGGACGTCTTCCTCCGGTTGACGGGACGGACCCTGGTCGAATGACCGCTCCCGCCGAGCTGCGGCCGCCGGTGCCGGGACCGGCGGCCGCAGCCATACGACAGCGGTGGCGCCCGGCCACGCCGCCCTGGGCCCGCGCCCTCGGGTACTGGATGTACCAGTACAAGACGACCTGGCGCGGGTCGATCACCACCAGCTTCCTCTACCCCGTCCTCTACCTGTCGGCCATGGGGGTGGGCCTGGGGACCCTCGTGAACCGTCACGCCCACCTCGTCGACAAGGTCACCTACATCGACTTCCTCGCACCCGGGCTCCTCGCCGCCACCGCCATGCAGATCGGGGGCAACGACGCCATGTATCCGGTGATGGGGGCCATCAAGTGGGTCCGGACCTATTTCGCCATGCTGGCCACACCGCTCGGCGTCGGCGACGTCCTCATGGGACACCTGGCCTGGATCGCCCTGCGCCTGACGGGGGTCACGGCGATCTACCTGGGGATCATGGCCCTCTTCGGCACCGTCCACTCCCCCTTCGCCCTCCTCGCCGTCCCGGCCGGGGTCCTCACCGGGATGGCTTTCGCGGCGCCGATCGCCGCCTTCGCCGCCACCCAGACCAACGACGTCGCCTTCGCCGCCCTCTACCGGTTCGGGCTCATCCCCCTCTTCCTGTTCTCGGGGACCTTCTTCCCCGTCACCCAATTGCCGGGATGGCTCCAGGCGGTGGCCGAGGCCACCCCGCTCTACCACGGGGTGGCGCTGTGCCGGGGCCTCACCCTCGGCCAGCTGGCCGCCGGACCCGACGTCGTCCATGTCGCCTATCTGGCGATCCTGACCGTCCTCGGATTCGTGGTGGCGGGCCGGACCTTCCGCGCCAGGCTCGTCACGTGACCGGGTCGGCCGCCATCGCGCTCCGGATCAAGCCCTCGTTCCTGGTGGGCGGGCGCCGGTCGCGGCGGATCGTGGAGCGCAACATCCTCGTCTACCGCCGCCAGTGGATCTTCTTCGTCTCCGGCTTCTTCGAGCCGTTCTTCTATCTCCTCTCCATCGGCATCGGCCTGAACCACCTCGTCGGCCCGCTCCCCCTCGGTGGCCGTACCGTCGCCTACACCGCCTTCGTGGCCCCCGGCCTCCTGGCCTCGTCGGCCATGAACGGTGCCGTCTTCGACTCCACCTTCAACATCTTCTTCAAACTGAAGATCGCCAAGACCTACGACGCCATGCTCTCCACGCCGATGGCCCCGACCGACATCGCGCTGGGCGAGCTCTCCTGGGCGCTCTTGCGCGGCTCGATCTACTCGGCCGCCTTCCTCCTGGCCATGACGGGCTTCGGGTACGTCCTCACCCCCTGGGCGGCGCTCTGCTTCCCCGCCGCTCTTCTGATGAGCTTCGCCTTCGCCGCCGTGGGGATGGCGGCCACGTCGTTCATGAGGAGCTGGCAGGACTTCGACAAGGTCTCCCTGGCCATCATCCCCCTCTTCCTCTTCTCGGCCACCTTCTACCCGCTGTCGGTCTACCCGGCGTGGCTCCAGCTCGTCGTCCGCTGCACGCCGCTCTACCAGGGGGTGGCCATGGTCCGCGGTCTCGACGCCGGACTGTTCTCGTGGTCGATCCTCGGCCACGTCGCCTATCTCGCCGCCATGGGCGTCGTCGGCCTCGCCGTCACCGGCCGACGCCTGACCACACTGCTGCTGCCGTAGTCCCCGGCCCCCTACGCTTCGTCGGTGCCGCCGCTCCAACCACCGCACCGGATCGCCGTCATCGGAGACGTCGGTGGCCACGCCTGGATGCTGCGCCGCTGCCTGCGCGACATCGGTGCCGACGCCACCGACGGCACCGTCCCCGACGACCTGGTCATCGTCCAGGTGGGCGACCTGGTCCACAAGGGACCCGACAGCGCCGGCGTGGTGGCCATCGTGGACAGGATGTTGGCCGCATCTCCGGGTCACTGGATCCAGCTCATCGGCAACCACGAGGCCCAGGAAGGTCTCGGGGGTCCCGAGTTCTGGCACGAGTCGCTGACGGACTTTCTGCGCGACGATCTCCGCCGGTGGGTGGACACCGCTCAGGCTCGGCTGGCCGTCGCCCTCGACACGGTGGAGTACGGCCCCGTCCTCGTGACCCACGCCGGACTCACCCGCCAGAAGTGGGTGGCCATCGGACGTCCCGACGATCCCGCCGCCACGGCGGCGGCCCTGAACAAGGAGCTCGCCGCCGACCCGGGCCTGGCCTTCGCCGCCGGGGAGATGCTCGGGGTGAAGCCGAGGCTCCCCGTCGGCGTGGCCTGGGCGTCGCCGCGCGAGCTGCTCCAGTCGTGGGACATGGAGCCGCTGCCCTTCAGCCAGGTCCACGGCCACGCCAGCCCGAGACGGTGGGAGAGCGGCACCTGGTCCCCCGGCCTCCCCCGCCGGACCACCGCCCGCGCCTCGACCGACGAGCGGAAGCGTCACAGCGATTTCTCGTGGCCCGGCGGTGAGCACATCCTGTGCGTGGATCCCGATTTCGGCAACGACGCCGCCGCCGTCCCGCTCGTCCCGCTGATCTTGAACGGCGAGGTCCGCGCCTGACCACCGGCGCCTGTCGCCGCGGCCCTACCGGCGCCTGTCGCCGCGGCCCTACCGGCGCCGCGCCTCCACGGCCTGCTCCACGCGGGCTCCGTAGTCCGGGTCGGCGGCGCGGAAGTGCGACAACGAGCGCTCGATGATCTCGTCCTTCGAGACCTGCGACAGCCCGTCGGCGATGGCTTCGACCAGTCTCCGCCGGGAGTCCTCGGGGATCATCCGGTACAGCGCGCCGGCCTGGCCGAAGTCGTCCCCCTGGCGGTCGTCCCACCGATAGGTCCCCGACGTCCCCGCCGCGTCGAGCCCGGCGTAGAGCGGCCGGTCGCCCTGGACGGGTCCGTCGAAAGAGTTGGGCTCGTAGTTCTTGGCCCGCCCGGCGTTGTCGTCGAAGCGCATGGCGCCGTCGCGGCCGTAGTTGGCCACCGGTGCCGCGTGCGGGGCGTTCACCGGCAGTCGGCTGTGGTTGATCCCCAGCCGGTAGCGGTGGGCGTCGCCGTAGGCGAAGAGCCGCCCCTGGAGCATCTTGTCGGGACTGGGCCCGATCCCGGGGACGAAGTTGCCCGGATCGAACGCCGCCTGCTCGACCTCGGCGAAGTAGTTGTCGGCGTTGCGGTCGAGGGTCATCCGACCCACCTCGATGAGGGGATAGTCGCCGTGGGGCCAGACCTTGGTGAGGTCGAACGGGTTGATCCGGTAGGTGGCGGCGTCGGCCTCGGGCATGACCTGGACCTTCAGCGTCCACGACGGGAGATCCCCCGTCTCGATGGCGGTGACCAGGTCGTCCTGGTGCGACTCGGGGTTCGACCCGGCCAGCTCCGCCGCCTCGGTCCCGGTCAGCCAGCGGATGCCCTGGTCGCACTTGAAGTGGTACTTGACCCAGAACCGCTCGCCGGTGGCGTTCACCCACTGGTAGGTGTGCGATCCGTAGCCGTTCATGTGCCGGTACGACGCCGGGATCCCGCGGTCCCCGAAGAGCCAGGTGAACATGTGGGTGGCTTCGGGCGAGAGGGAGAAGAAGTCCCAGACGTTGTCCGGCTCCTGGCGGTTGGTGAAGGGGTCGGGCTTCTGGGAGTGGATGAAGTCGGGGAACTTGAGCGGGTCGCGGATGAAGAAGATCGGCGTGTTGTTCCCGGTCAGGTCGTAGTTCCCGTCCTCGGTGTAGAACTTCACGGCGAAGCCCCGCGGGTCACGGACGGCCTCGGGGGCCCCCTTGCTGCCGGCCACGGTGGAGAACCGGACGAATGTCTCGGTCCGCTTGCCCACCTGGGACACGAAGCGCGCCCTGGTGAAGGCGGTGACGTCGGCGGTGACCACGAAGGTGCCGTAGGCGCCCGAGCCGCGGGCGTGGACGATCCGCTCGGGGATCCGCTCCCGGTTGAACCGGGCCAGCTTCTCGATGAGGTGCTGGTCCTGGAGGAGCACCGGGCCCGTCGGGCCGGCGGTCTGCGACCGCTGGTTGTCGGCCACGGGGGCGCCCGACTCGGTGGTGAGGGTTCTCTTGGTGGTCATGCCCCTCACTGTGGACCCCAACCGCTCATAAGTCCAAGAGAACGAACCGATCAAAACGATAAGATGTCCTTATGGACCGTCCCAGCCTGCAGCAGCTCACCTACCTGGTGGCGGTGGAGGACCACCGTCACTTCGGCCGGGCGGCCGAGGCCTGCTTCGTCAGCCAGCCGGCTCTGAGCGCCCAGATCCGGGAGCTCGAGCGGCGCCTCGGGGTCACCCTCTTCGAGCGGGGGAACCGCAAGGTCCTGCCCACCGCCGTGGGGACGGCCGTGATCGAGCGGGCCCGGGGGGTGCTGCGCGACGTGGACGAGCTGGTGGCCACCGCCCACCTCGACCCGACCGGGCTGCGGGGCCCCCTCGCCCTGGGCGTGATCCCCACCATGGCCCCGTACCTCCTCCCGGGCCTGCTCCCCGTCCTCACCGCCGCCCATCCCCACGTGCAATTGCACCTCCACGAATTGAAGACGGCCGAGATCCTCCGCCTGCTGCGCGACGGCGGGCTCGATCTCGGTCTGCTCGCCCTGCCCGTCGCCGGGGACGATCTCGTTCCCTTCGCCCTGGCTGAGGACCCCTTCGTCCTAGCCCTCCCCGAGGGCCACCGCTTGGCCGGGACGGAGCCCGTGGCCCTGAGCGTGGTGGCCGGTCTCCCCGTGATCCTGCTGGAGGAGGGTCACTGCCTGCGCGACCAGGCCCTGTCGGTGTGCCGGCTGGTGGGCACCGAGGCGGCCGAGATGCAGGCGACCGGTATGCCCACGTTGTGCCAGATGGTGGCCACCGGACTGGGCGTCACCCTCCTGCCGGCCAGCGCCGTGGCCCTGGAGGCCCGGCCGGGGACGGGCCTCACCACCCGGCCGTTCGCCGATCCGGCGCCGACCCGGACCATCGGACTGGTCTGGCGCCGGACCAGTCCGAACGACACCCTCTACCGGGAGCTCGGCCGTCTCCTGTCCGACACCCTGGCCGGGACCACCGGGGCCGGACGGCGCCGTCGTCCCGGCGCGGCACCGCCGGGGGCACGCTCCGCGTAGGGTCCTCGTCAGGAGGACGAAGGGAGCACCGATGAGCGCCACTGCGGAGAACGACGCGGCCCGGGCCGGAACCATCGAGATCGGCGGTGATCTCACCGTCAACCGCCTCGGCTTCGGCGCCATGCGGATCACGGGGAGCGGGATCTGGGGAGACCCACCCGACGGTGACGCCGCCAGGGCCGTCCTGCGGCGGGCCGTCGAGCTCGGCGTGAACTTCATCGACACGGCCGACGCCTACGGGCCCGACGTGAGCGAGACCCTGATCGCCGAGGCGCTCCACCCCTACCCCGACGACCTGGTCATCGCCACCAAGGGGGGCCTGACGCGGGCGGGCCCCAACCAGTGGGACGCCGACGGGCGCCCCGAGCACCTGCGGCGGGCGTGCGAGGGGAGCCTGGCCCGGCTGAAGATCGACCAGATCCCCCTCTACCAATTCCACCGGCCCGACCCCAAGGTCCCGATCGAGGAGTCCGTCGGCGCCATTCTGGCCCTCAAGGACGAGGGGAAGATCCGTCACATCGGTGTCTGCAACGTCACCGAGACCGAGCTCCACCGCGCCCAGCGCCTCACACCGATCGTGTCGGTCCAGAACCGGTACAACGTCTCGGACCGGACGTCGGAGTCTATGGTCGACCTCTGCGAGCAGGAACGACTGGCCTTCCTGCCCTGGGCGCCGATCCTGGACATCGAGAACGACGGCGTCGCCGCCCGGATCGCCAAGGCCCACCAGTGCACGCCGCGCCAGGTCGTCCTGGCCTGGTTGCTGGCCCGGTCGCCCTCCATCCTCCCCATCCCGGGAACGGGGACGGTCGGCCACCTCGAGGAGAACGTGGGAGCCGCCGCCGTCGAGCTCGACGGCGGCGAGATCGAGGCCCTGTCGGACGCCGGCCGGTAGAGGGACCGGCCATCGCACGGGCGACCCCGGAGCGGTAACGTCATGGCGCCTCTGGCGTTCACGGTTCCCTCATCCATCTCGTCGGAGGTAGGGGGTGTCAACCATGAAACGTCGCTTCCTCACCGTCTTCTCCGCCCTGTTCCTCCTGCTGACGGTGGTGGCGCTCGGGAGCACTTCGGCCGGCGCGTCCACCACCTACGTCACGGCGCCGTGCAACTCGATCGCGCAGGACGGCGGGACTCCGCTGTCGAGCACCGACGAGTCGTCCTGCCTCACGACCTGGCTCGCCACTCTGAACCTCGCCACCAACACCAGCGCCACCCCGATCGTCTGGGACCTGGGGGGCCAGAGCTACGAAGTGGACAAGGGCATCACCGTGGCCGGCGCCCAGTGGTTCACCATCCAGAACGGGTCGTTCTACAACGCCGAGAACCCCAACGACATCGCCTACGGCGGGACGCCGACGATCGACATGGCCGGGGCCAAGACCTACAGCAAGAACCCGATCAACGGGACCAACGACACCTTGCAGAACCTCTTCATCGAAGGGACCTATCCCGGTGGCGGGCTCCGGGCCGACATGGCCAACGCCTCGGGGATCCGGACGCAGGGGATCGTGAACCTGACAATCTCCAACGTCACCACGGAGTACACCTGGGGCGACGGCCTGAACCTGGGCCCCTACCTGGTCCCCCCGGTCGAGGGCGCCCAGAGTCTCACCGGCGGGACGGTCGAGAACGTGGTCACCAACCACACCGGACGGTGCGGCATCGCCCCCATCGGGGTCAACAATCTCACCATCGACAACGCCTCGATGACAGGAACCGGCTACTGCGCCGTCGACATGGAGGTCGACAGTGGCAACACGCCGGTCGACGCCGTCACCTTCAACGGCCTGACCACCGACAGCTTCGTCGAACTGGACAACGTCACCGGTCCGGTGTCCATCAGTGGCTGGACCGAGACGGACAACGAGGACCCCGATCTCCTCGACGAGTCCGACGCCACCCCCCTCACCGTCGACGGCGCCAACGTGCACTGTGGGGAGACCGCCGGTCCGTACCCCTGTTGGGACATCCACGGAACCCCGGAGGGAGCCACGATCAGCAACTCGGTGACCACCATGGCCGACAACGCCTACCAGAACCACACACCGTTGTGGTCGGTGGGTCCCAACAGCCCGACCGCGTTCACCAACGACTGCGTGACCTCGCCCGGCGGGACCTACAGCGCCGGCGACAGCGGTGACGGTGCCGTGACGGTGACGAACCCGCTCGCCTGCCCGGCGGGGACGATCCCCTTCCCGCAGCCCAAGAACTGACCCGGTCGCTCCGGCCCGCGGGACTCCCACGGGATCGCGCGGGTCGGAGCTCGGACCGGACCATTAGGCTCACCAGCATCTCCATCTCGAGCCGACATCCGACCAACAACGCCAAACCGGGCCCCGGACCCGACCGGCCCCCGGCACCGGCGCCTCCCCCGCCGCCCAAGTGGCGCTCGTGGTTGCTCCTGGCCGGGGTCGTGGTCACCCTGCTGCTGCTCTTCGCGCCGGCGGTCAAGTCCACGCCGACGAAGAGCCTGGACTACTCGCAGTTCCTGAGCCGGGTCAAGGCGCACCAGATCAAGACCGCCTCCATCAATCCCACCGGCGCGGTCACGGGGACGCTCAAAGGGGGCGAGGACTACACCAGCCAGATCCCCACGGCCCTGACCGACAATCAACTCGCTCCCCTCCTGAAGGCCGACGGCGTGGCCATCACGGGCGTGGGGTCGTCGTCGAGCACGCTGGTCACCCTGCTGGAGGACATCCTGCCCCTGCTCTTCTTCGTCGGCATCTTCGTCTGGATCGGCCGCAGCACCCGCCGGCAGCTCCAGGGCGGGATCATGGGGATCGGCGGATCGAAGGCCAAGCTCTACGACGAGGACCGGCCCGTCACCCGCTTCGCCGACGTCGCCGGCTACGAAGGGGCCAAGCGCGAGGTGGCCGAGGTCGTCGACTTCCTGAAACGGCCCGAACGGTACACGCGCGCCGGCGCCGTCGGACCGAGAGGTGTCCTCATGGTCGGTCCTCCGGGCAGTGGCAAGACGTTGATGGCCCGGGCCGTCGCCGGCGAGGCCGAGGTCCCCTTCCTGGCCCTCACCGGTTCGAGCTTCGTGGAGATGTTCGTGGGCGTGGGGGCCAAGCGGGTCCGTGACCTCTTCGCCGACGCCCGCAAGCGGGCCCCCTCCATCGTCTTCATCGACGAGATCGACGCCATCGGCCAGCGCCGGGGCGGATCGATCGTCTCCAACGACGAGCGGGAGCAGACGCTCAACCAGCTCCTGTCCGAGATGGACGGCTTCGATCCGTCGACCGGTGTCGTGATCATGGCCGCCACCAACCGGCCCGAGGTCCTCGACCCCGCGCTCCTCCGACCGGGGCGGTTCGACCGCCAGGTCGAGATCCCCCTGCCCAACCAGGCCGAGCGGACCGCCATCCTGGCCGTCCATGCCCGTGACAAGCAGATGGGACCCGACGTCGACTTCGGAGCGGTCTCGCGTGCCACCCCGGGGTTCTCGGGAGCGGATCTGGCCAACCTCCTGAACGAGGCGGCCATCGTCGCCGTCCGCCACGATCGCGACGTGATCACCTCCCGCGACCTCGACGAGGCGCGCGACCGGATCCTGCTGGGCCGGCGCGAGGCGTCCAACGCGCTCCTGCCCGACGAGAAGCGGTCGGTGGCCGTCCACGAGGCCGGCCATGCCCTCGTGGCCCTTCTCTCCGAGCACGCCGACCCGGTGGCCAAGATCACGATCCTCCCGGCCGGGCGCGCCCTCGGCGTCACCGAGCAGCTCCCGGCCGACGAGCGGCACCTCTACTCCGAGAGCTACCTCCTCGCCTCCCTGGACGTCCGCCTGGGCGGCCGGGCCTCGGAGATCCTGATCCTCGGCGAGGCCTCCACGGGGGCGTCCAACGATCTGGCCGGGGCCACCGCGCTGGCCATCCACATGGTGCGGGACTGGGGTCTGTCGCCGCGTCTGGGGCCCATCGGCTTCAGCTCCGACGGGCCCGGCTATCTCGACGGCCAGCAGCAATTCCAGAGCCGCCAGTACTCCGAAGGCACCCAGCAGGTCATCGACGAAGAGGTGAGCCGGCTCCTCGGTGAGGCCGAGCGGCGGGCCACCACCATGCTGAGCGACCACCGCGCCGCCCTCGACGCCGTGATCGCCCTTCTCCTCGAACGCGAGACGATCGACGGCGAGGAGTTGCGAGCGGTGGTGAGCGAGGCGTCGGCACCGGCGGGCACGTCCCATCCCGAGCCCGAGCCCGAGCCCGAGCCCGAGCCCCGGCCCCAGCCCCAGACCGGGCCCGCAACGGGGGCCGACGCCGATCGACCGGCCGTGCCGAGTCACTGACCCCGGCCGCCTTCGGCGGAGTGCGGCCGGGCGCTCTACGAGTTACAGCGGTCGCCCAGCCACGGTCGCTGCCCGTCCAGGGCATAGAGAGCGACGGCGACGGTGTCCTGCTCGGCCTTGGACGCCACATTCGGCCGCACGCCGACGAGACCAGGCAGACCGGCGGCCGGCGCCGCCAGGTTCCACGTGGCCTGGCTGAACTGGAAGCCGCCCATGTACAGACCGTCGGGGGACACCGCTGCGTAGTTGCCGCCCGACTCCTCCTGGACGACGCATTGGAGGTACGGATTGAGAACGGGGTCCGAGACGGATCCCGGCGCCGGCGCCGTCACCGTCGACGATGCCGCGGCGGCCGCTTTCCTGGCGGCGGCCACGGCGGCGGCCGCCGCGGCGGCGCGGGCGGCGGCCTGGTCGGCCACCACCACCGCCAGCTGCCCGGTGACCCGGGCCTGCTCCGACTCCATCTGCTGCTCGGTGCTGACGGCCCGACCCAGGTCGCTGGCCTGCTGTGCCTGCTGCGACCGGTCCTCGGTCTGCGCCTGCTGCAGGGCGGCCAGGTGGACCTCGAGCGTGCGTTGGGTGGCGTGGAGCCGGTCCAGTGCCGTGTCGATGTTCCCGGCCGAGAGCGAGATGTACTCGTTCGCCAACTCGACTCTCTCCATGTCGCCGGTGAACACCGCGTCCGAACCGGACAACTCGTTCCCGGCGTCCATGTACGAGACGATGGCCAGGTTCCGCACGACGCGCGTCTCGTCGTCGATCCGTCGCTTCTCCCCGCCTATCTGCTGTCGGATCTGGACGACGGTGCGGGCATCGGCGGCGACCTTCTCGGTGGCCACCGAGTACTGCTGCTGGTAGGCGCCGATCTGCAGTTGTTCCTGGACCAGCTCCTGTGAGATCTCACGCGCTTGCGCCTTGAGATCAGAGACCTGATCGGCGGCGGCCGGTCGGGGTGCGAGCACCACGGTGAGCGAAGTCGAGGCGACGAGAGTGGTGAGAAGGGCGGCACCGACGAAGCTCCTGCCCTGCACTCCTGCGTTTGACCCCGCCGTCGGGGTGAACCGGGAGCGAGACACAATGGGTTCAAAAGCTAGTCGCCAGCAGGATTCCTGACAACCGTCGCTCCACCCGGGCAGGTCGCATCCTGACGTCAGAGGTGCGGCCCCATGGCGTGCTCAGCCGTCGAGGGCGAGGCATCCGCGGACAGCCGCCTCGGCCGCCAGGCGGGCGGCCCGGGTGGTGTCGCTGCTCAGGCGCTCGAGTTTCACCGCCAATTCGGGCTCGGCGGCGAGGAGGCGCTCGATCTCCGCCATGTTGCCGGAGCCGTCGGGGTTCGTCGCCGCCACGATCCTCTGGTCGAGCAGGCCGTCGAAGAATCGGTCGCCGATGCACCGGTAGACAGACCACGGGCAGCCCCGGGCTTCGCACACCTCGGCCACGGCGGACGACTCCATGTCCACGCCGAGGCAGCCCTCCTCCCGGAAACGCTTGCTCAACTCGCTGTCCAGGGTCGCTTCCTCGGTGGTCATCAGCTTGCCGGCCCGGGGGGCGTCCCCGGGCGGGTTGTGCCGATAGGTGGCGCCGCTCGTGTACTCCACGATGATCTCGGGATTGATCACGGTGCCGACCTCGATGTCGGGATCGAGACCGCCGCAGATGCCGGCGATCATCACGTGGTCGACGTCGCGGTGGCCGGGCACGGACCCGTCGAACAAGCGGGACGTCGCCACCCGGGTCAGTGGTGGTCCCATTCCGATATGGACGGCCGTCACGTCCGAACGGCCGACACGGCCCGTCCACGGTGCGTCCTCTCCGTCGCTCGTGGGACTGAGCCCGAAGGCGGTCACGATGGCATGCATCTCGAGGGGCATGGGTGCCAGGATGACGACGTGGCGACCGGCGGGGTCAACGGGCATCGTCATAGCTTGCCCCGTCGGAGGGCCCGGTGCCCAGGACGAGCGTCATGAAGCCGCTGTTCCGGCTGGGGCCGTAGCCGCCGAACGGTCCGCACGATTCGAAACCGGCGTCGGCGTAGAGCGACCGCGCCGGATCGAAGGCGGACATGGATCCGGTCTCGAGACTCACCCGGCGATATCCCCGAGCCCGGGCGATGCCGACGAGGTGGTCGACCATGGCGCGTCCGATCCCGCGCCGACGCGCCGTCTCGGCGGTGTGCATGGACTTCACCTCCCCGTGCCACCCGTCGAGCTGCTTCAACGCTCCGACTCCGAGGAGCTCACCGTGGAGGCGGAAGGTGAAGAACGTCACGGCGGGGTCGAGGAGACCGTCGACGTCGAGTGCATGGACGTCCTCGGGGGGACTGTGCGAACGGGCGAACGCCAGGTGCCGGCCGAGGAGCTCGACGACGTCCTCGGCTCGCGGGTCGTCGGCGGCGATCTCGCCCTCCGGCACAGCGGTCCTCGATGCAGAAGCTGCGCCAGATCCGTCGGTCCGCGCTGGGCCCGGCGTTGGCGGCCACGACCCTCCCGGCGCCAGGTCCGAGCGCCCCGTCGGCGCCATCAGAACGGCATCGGGACCACACCGGTGACGTGAGAGGACACGACCGGGGCCTTACCGGCCACCGAGTGCGGCGTCGACGGACTCGCTCAGGACGTCGAGCCCCTCCCCCAGCAGCTCCTCGCCGATCACCAGCGGCGGGAGGAGGCGCAGGACGTTGCCGAAGGTGCCGCAGGTGAGGACGACGACACCGGCGGCGTGACAGGCCCGGGCGATGGACCCCGTGAGCTCGGGGTCGGGCGTCGTCGTTCCCGGCCGGACGAGCTCGATGGCGCACATCGCACCCCGGCCGCGGACGTCGCCGATGGCGGCGTGGTCGGCCTGCAGAGCGCGCAACCGGTCGAGAACGACGTCGCCGATGCGCCGGGCGGCACCGGCCAGGTCACGCTGGCGCATGAGGGCGATGGCGGCGAGGGCGGAGCTGCAGGCCACGGGGTTGCCCCCGTAGGTGCCGCCCAGGCCGCCGACGTGGACGGCGTTCATGATCTCGGCCCGCCCGGTCACGGCGGCGAGGGGGAGGCCGGCGGCGATGCCCTTGGCCGTCGTCACCAGGTCGGGAACGACGCCGTGGTGGTCGCAGGCGAACCAGTCCCCCGTCCGGCAGAAGCCGGTCTGGATCTCGTCGACCACGAAGAGGACGCCGTGCGCCGCGCACCACGTCGCCACCGCTTCGAGGAATCCGGGGGCGGGCACGATGAAGCCGCCCTCCCCCTGGATGGGCTCGATCAGCACGCAGGCCACGTTGTCGATGCCCACCTGGGTCTCGATCAGGACCGTGGCCCGGTCGGCGGCGTCCTGGCCCGTCATCGCATCGGGGTCGCGGAATGGGTATGACACCGGGACCCGGTAGACCTCGGGGGCGAACGGGCCGAACCCGTGCTTGTACGGCATGTCCTTGGCCGTCAGGGCCATGGTGAGGTTGGTGCGGCCGTGGTACGCATGGTCGAAGACGACGACGGCCTGGCGTCCGGTGGCGTGACGGGCGATCTTGACGGCGTTCTCGACGGCCTCGGCCCCCGAGTTGAACAGCGCCGAGACCTTGGCCCCGTCGCCCGGCGTGAGCGTGTTGAGCTCCTCGCAGACCGCGACGTAGCCCTCATAGGGCGTGACCATGAAGCAGGTGTGGCTGAAACGCCCCACCTGCTCGCGCACCGCCGCCACCACCGAGTCGGCGGCGTGACCCACACCGGTGACGGCGATCCCCGAACCCAGATCGATGAGGGAGTTGCCGTCCACGTCGACGAGGACGGCTCCGGAACCGGACTCGATGTACACCGGGAAGCTCGTGCTCACACCGACCGCCACCGCCCCGGCCCGGCGGGCGTGCAGCGCGCGCGAGCGCGGACCGGGCACCTCGGTGACCAGATGCCGCTCCTGGGCGACGATACGGGGAGCGTCGGTCTGGGTCACGGCTCTCTGCCTTCCTGCGCCGGGGACGACGTCGCCGAGGACCAGACGCGACGCGAACTTTACCCGGGGCCGTGCTGAACCGCGGAGGTGGAACTGCGGTTCTCTCCCTGGGATCGGACGACGTTCCGGCCGACGGGCCAGCCCTCACTCGCCGCCGGCGGGGACCACCAGGACGGGGACCTCGGAACGATGGAGAAGCTTGTGCGGCACCGAACCGAGGATGGCCCCCACGATGGGGCGCTCTCCGGTCCCCCCGACCACGATGACGCGGGCCTGGCGCTCGAGGGCCGCCTCGAGGAGGGACTCGACGGGGCGCATGGGCACCACCAGAACCTCGGTGTGCACGCCGGCGTCGAGCTTCTTGGCGTCGGCCAGGGCGCCGGCCAGCATGGTCTGGCCGATCTTCTCGAGCTTGTCCTTGTAGTCGGCGGTCTCCCCACCCATGGGATTGGGTTCATAGCCGAACACGATGCTCAGGGGGGCGTCGAAGGCGCGGGCCACGGCCACGGCCACGGCCAGCGCCGCCTTCGAGCCGTCGGAGCCGTCGTAGCCGAGGATGATGTCGCTGGCCATCAGTCGGTCACCGGGGTCACGCCGGGCGTGAGAGGTGGCGCCGGCGAGTCGACGGATTCGGCCAACTCACGGTCACGCCGGAAGAAGTCGCGGTTCCGGGCCATCCACAACAACATGAGCGGCACTCCGATGAGCAAGAAACCAACCCCGAGGACGAGCGGTGGACCCAGTCCCTTCTTCACGTAGAAATGCTGGTGCAGGAAGGTGAAGTTGAAGTGGATGAAGGGGAACCATGCCTGCGTCCCCGAGTTCGAGTTGGCCGGGTCGGAGTAATAGAAGATGGCGATCACGAAGAGGACGGTCAGGATGACCGCACCGAGGAACGGCGCCAGGCCGATGAAGATGAAATTCTTGAAGCTCTTGAGCAGATGCTTCCGGTAGTAGAAGACACAGGCGAAACCGGTCAGTCCGTAGTAGAAGGCGATGCCGAAGCCGAGCGCCAGGATGGAGTTGGCCAGGACGTCGCCCGGGCTCAGCAGATCGAGCGCCACGTACCAGACGACCGAGACGGCCCCGAAGACCAGCGTGGAGAAACCGGGCGACAGGTACTTGGGGTGGATGTCGGCGAAGCGCCTGGGGAACGCCTTGTGGACGGCCATGGAGAGCGAGGAGCGCGCCGCCGGCAGGATGGTCGTCTGCGTCGAGGACGAGGCCGACGTCAGCACGCAGATGAGGAGCAACTTGTTCCAGGGTGATCCGAACACCGCCGTCCCCAGGGCGTTGAGGACGTCGCCCTCATTGTTGCCATTCGTCAGGAACCCGACGCCGTGGAGAGACTGGGCGGCGAAGGACACGACGACGTAGATGAGGAGCAGCACCAGGGTGGACATCAGTGCGGCCCGCCCCGGTGTCCGTCTGGCGTCTTTGGCCTCCTCGTTCACGGTGACGGCGGTGTCCCAACCCCAGTAGATGAAGACAGCCAGGAGCATCCCGGCGGACAGGGCGCCGATGGGATGGATCCTGAAGGGGTTCAGCCACTCGAACGAAGGTCGAATGCTGTGGGCGGAGCTCCCGGCGTAGACCTTGGCCAGGGCCACGATGGCGAAGACGAAGAGGATGACGATCTCGGCGCCGAGCAGGGCCACCTGCGTGCGGGCCGACAATTCGATGCCGATGTAGCAGATGAGCGTCATCACGATGATCCAGACCACCCCGACGACGGTGACCCAGAAGCCCGACGAGTCGTTGGCGATGCCGTGGGCGCCGAACAAATGGAAGGTGTAGACGCCGGCCACGGACGCCAGGTTGGGCATGACCACCAGGTCGGTCACGAGGATGCCCCAGCCGGCCAGCCACCCCGTCTTGGGCCCGATGGCCCGGGTCACCCACGTGAACGTGGTCCCGCAGTCGGGGTCGGCCCGGTTCAGGTAGTAGTAGGCGGCGGCGATGAACAGCATGGGGACGAACGCCAGCAGCATGACGGCCGGTGATTGGATGCCGACATAGGCGGCCACGAACCCGAGCGTCGCCGCCAGGCTGTAGGCGGGGGCGGTGGAGGCCACCCCGATGACGAGGCTCGAGACCAACCCGAGCGCCCCGACCTTGAGACCCTTCCCGGCCGACTCCTCGGGTACCGAGGAGACGCCGACATCTCCCGTCGTGATCGTCATCGAACCCCTGCTTCCCCTCGACGCTTCCGCCCGCGCTGCGAGCATATTCGCAGAAGATTTTCCGTCTGACAAGCAACTTCGTTGGTCGAATCGGCTCGTGACCACCGATCCGGTTGCGAAGGCCCGAGAGGGCGGTCAGGATGGCGTTGGTCATCGGGGGTTCGAAGGAGGGGTCATGACGACCGTCGCCGGCGTCGACGTCACGCTCGGGAACTTCATCGGGGGGTCGTTCCGTCCGGGCGGGGGCCAGTCCCACGCCGTGATCGACCCGGCCACCACGGAGGTGATGGCCGAGGTCCCCGCCTCCACCCCCGCCGACCTCGACGCCGCCGTGGCCGCCGCCGCCGGGGCCTTCTCCGGCTGGGCGGGAACGTCGCCGGCCGAACGCAGCGCCGCGCTCCTGACCATCGCCCAGGTGATCGAGGACAACGCCGACGACCTGAGCGTTCTCGAGTCACGCAACGTCGGCAAGCCCATCAGCGCCATGCCCGAGGAGATCGGCTTCGCCGTCGACAATCTGCGCTTCTTCGCCGGCGGGGCCCGGCTGCTCGAAGGACGGGCCGCCGGTGAGTACCTCACCGGCTCCACCTCGATGCTGCGCCGCGACCCGGTGGGCGTGGTGGCCTCGATCGCGCCGTGGAATTACCCGCTCATGATGGCCGTCTGGAAGTTCGGTCCGGCCCTGGCCGCCGGCTGCCCGGTGGTCCTCAAGCCGAGCGAGCTGACGCCGCTCACCACCCTCAAGCTGGCCGAGCTGCTCGCTGCGGTCCTCCCCGAGGGCGTCTTCAACGTGGTGACCGGTGCCGGGGACGTCGGCGCCGCCCTGGTCGAGCACCCCGGCGTCGACATGGTGTCGCTCACCGGGTCGGTGCCGACGGGTCGGGCCATCGCCGAGACGGCCGGCCGGTTGTTGAAGCGGGTCCACCTCGAGCTCGGGGGCAAGGCCCCGGTCATCGTCTTCGACGACGCCGACCTCGACGCCGTGGTCGAGGCCGTGAAGCTGGCCGGATTCGCCAACGCCGGACAGGACTGCACCGCCGCCTGTCGCATCATCGCCGGCCCGACCGTTCACGACGGCGTGGTCGACGCCCTCACCGGCGCGGCCCGCAGCATCCCCGTGGGCGACCCCGGTGACGAAGCCACCGAGCTCGGGCCCCTGGTGTCGTCGCGCCAGCGTGAACGGGTGGTCGGGTTCGTGGACCGCGCCGTGGCCGGCGGCGCCAAGGTGGCGACCGGCGGCCACGCCATCGACCGGGCCGGCTGGTTCTACGAGCCGTCGGTCATCTACGGAGTGGGGCAGGCCGACGAGATCGTGCAACAGGAGGTCTTCGGTCCCGTCGTGTCGGTGCAACGGATGGCCTCGGAGGACGAGGCCATCGCCATGGCCAACGGGGTCGACTACGGACTGGCGGCCAGCGTGTGGACGACCGACATCGGCAAGGCCATGCGGGCCGGCGCCCTGCTGCGGTTCGGCACCGTCTGGATCAACGACCACATCCCCCTCGTGTCCGAGATGCCCCACGGCGGATTCAAGCAGTCGGGTTACGGCAACGACATGTCGGTGTACGCCATCGAGGCGTACACCGAACCCAAACACGTCATGGTCAAGTGGTGAGCGCCATGGACGAGCCGACAGCCGCACCGGGCGCCGACACCGCAACAGCGGAAGACACCGGGACAGACACCGAACGGATCACGGCCAGGGCCCGCGAGCTCTTCGCCACCGAGATGGCCAGGCTGGGCGAGCGGACGACGGCGTCCCGGGCGCTGTTCGAGCGGGCCCGCAAGACAATGCCCCTGGGCGTCACCTCCTCCTTCCAGGCCGCCGATCCGTATCCCATCTACCTGTCCCACGGTCTCGGGGCCGAAGTCTGGGACGTCGACGGGGGGTCGTACTTCGACTTCCACAACGGCTTCGGAGCCATGGCCGTGGGCCACGCCCACCCCAAGGTGGTGGAGGCCATCGACCGGGCGGCGCGCAGCGGTACGCACTTCGCGGTGACGATCGAGCCGGCGGTGGCCCTGGCCGAGGAATTGTGCCGGCGGTTCCGGCTCGAACGCGTCCGTTTCACCAACTCGGGCACCGAGGCCACCATGGACGCCATCCGCGTGGCGCGCGCCTTCACCGGAAGGGACGTGATCTGCAAGATCGAAGGCTCCTACCACGGCCATCATGATTCGGTCATGTTCTCGGTCACACCCGGTCTCGACCTGGTGGCGACGAGCGCCGAGGGCGCCCGGACCGACCATCTCCCGGCGTCGAAGGGCATCCCCAACCAGATGGGGGATTTGACACTGGCCATCCCCTTCAACGACCTCCCCGCCGTGGAGAGGTTGTTCACCGAACGGGCGAAGGACCTGGCCTGCTTCATCATCGAGCCCGTGATGATGAACATCGGCATCGTCCTCCCCCGCCCCGGGTACCTGGAGGGCCTACGCGAGCTGTGCACCAGACACGGCGTCGTCCTCATTTTCGACGAGGTCAAGTGCGGGGCGACCATCGCCGCCGGCGGAGCCATCGAACGCTTCGGCGTCCAACCCGACCTGGCCTGCTTCGCCAAGTCGATCGCCGGGGGCACCCCCGGTGGGGCGTTCGGAGGACGGGCCGATCTCATGGACGGCATCGGCGCCGGCGTCGCCCAACAGGGGACGTTCAACGGCAACCCCCTGGTGGCGGCGGCCGGGCTGGCCGCTCTCACCGAGGTCCTCACGCCCGACGCCTACGAACACTTCAAGCGGATCGGATCACGCCTGGCCGAAGGCTGCCAACGGGCCATCACCGCCTCCCACATCCCCGCCCACGTCATCGACCTCGGGTGCAAGGGCTGTGTCTCCTACCGTCCGGAGCCGCTGGTGGACTACCGCAGCTTCCTCGAGACCAACGCCGACCTGTTCGACGCCTCGTGGGCGTGGGCCGTCAATCGTGGGATCTTCATGACACCGGGCAATGAGGAGCAATGGACCCTGTCGGTCCAGCACGACGACAGTCACATCGACCGTTACGTCGACGTGTTCAACGAATTCTGCGTCACCGTCGCCGGTTGAGTGGACCCTCGTCGGCGACCGCGCTCGGGTGACGGCACCGGTCGCTGGCGTCCGTCAGAGCCCGAGGGCGTCGCGCGCCTGGTACCACCATCCGGCGACGGGCAGGAGCCACGGCACGTGCGCCGGCGGGGGGACGACGGGCCAGCGGCGGCCGGCGAAAGCGGGCAGCTCTCCGTCCCCGCACAGCCAGCGCCCGACGGCCCGACCGAAATGGGTGGACAGCGCCACCCCGGTGCCGCAGTATCCCAGCGCGTAGACGACACCGGTGCGGGGATGGCGCCCCAGGTGCGGGAAGCGGTCGACGGTGAGCCCCACCTGTCCTCCCCAGGCGCGCGCCACGCGTATCCCGGCCAGTTGGGGGTGCGTCGCCTGCATGGCGCCGTAGAGGCGATCACGGGCCTGCTCCACGGTGGTGGGGGCGAACGACGTCCGTCCTCCGAAGAGGACCCGGGTGCCGTCGGGCGCCAGTCGCCAGTAGTTGAGGAAGTTCTTGGTGTCGAAGAACATCCGCCCCCCGGGGCTGACCGAGGCGGCGAGTCCGGCATCGATCGGCTCGGTGGCGATCATGAAGCTGCCGATCCCCAGGATGCGGCGGCCCAGCCACGGCACCGGTCGGCGCCGCGTGGTCCCGTCGGTGGCGACGATCACCTCGCCGGCACTGATCGTCCCCCGCGCCGTCTCCAGGCGGAACCCCGCCGCCTCCCGGGTGACGTCCACCGCCTCGGTGTGTCCGTGCAGCTCTGCTCCGGCGGCCAGCGCGGCACGGGCGAGGCCGTCCACCAGTTTGGCCGGGTGCACCGAACCGCTGCGCGTGACGAGAAGACCGCCGGCGAACCGGGGCGAACCGATCTCGGCGCCGAGCTCGTCGGGCGCCACGAACCGGGCGTCCTCGCCGATGGAGGCGTAGGCGTCGGCCACCGACCGCAGGTGGGACACGTGCCGGGGGTGGTCCGCCAGCTCGAGATGGCCGCTGCGACGCCAGTCACAGGCGATCCCGATCTCGCTGACGAGACTCTCGACCCCCTCGAAGGCGGCCACCGTGTCGTCCCACATCTGGCGCCCTCGGGGCATGGCCAGCATCGTGGCCAGATCGTGCTTCGCGCCCGGATGGACCATGCCCCCGTTGCGGGCACTCGCCCCCCGGCCGATCTCGTGGCTGTCGACGACCACGACATGACGGTGGTGTCGGGCCAGTTCCCACGCGGCGGCCAACCCGGTGAAACCGGCGCCGACGACAGCGACGTCCGCCTCCTTGGGAAGAGGCGTTCCCGAGGACGGGGGCGCGTCGACGCCGTCCCACCAGTAGGGCGACGATGCGTAGTCCGGGGTGAGCGGGGCGTTGGTCGTGACTCCAAGGTTCGCACGTCGACGGTCCCACGGGCACGACGATGACGGCGGACGAACCGGTGGTCCTCGACGAGATCGACCGGCGGATCATCGAGCAGCTCCAGAAGGACGGTCGCAAGCCCTATACCCAGATGGCTCCCGCCGTGGGGCTATCGGAAGCGGCCGTGCGCCAGCGGGTTCAGAGGCTCATCGACGCCGGCGTGATGCAGATCGTCGCCGTCACCGATCCCCGGGTCCTCGGGTTCAGCCGCCAGGCCATGATCGGCCTGAAGGTCGAGGGCGACACGAGACTCGTGGCCGAGGCGGTGGCGGAGCTCAACGAGGTCGAGTACGTGGTGATCACCGCCGGGGCGCTCGACATGCTCGTCGAGGTCGTCGTGGAGGACGACGAGCGGCTGCTCGAACTGCTCAACGAGAAGATCCGCAAGATCGACGGTGTCCAGACGACCGAGACGTACATCTACCTCCGGATCCACAAGGAGACGTACCAGTGGGGCGCCGCCCCGGCGTCGCGACAGCCGAGGCCCGGGACTCGGCGCTGAACGGACGACTACGGAGCGGGAGAGCCTGTCGGACCGAAGCGCGACCCACCGGGAGCGCCGATGGCCGGCGCCAGGGTGGTCGTGGTGGTCCGAGCCACCGGGGGTGCCGCAGACGACGCGGTCTCCGGGGCGGGCACCGTCGTGGCCGGGGTGGTGGGCACCGTGACCGGCGCAGCCGCCGGGTTCGGCACCGAGGTGACGGCGGTCACCGCCGCCGTGGCGGGGTGGGCAACGGACACCGCCGGTTTGCCAGTGTCACGGCCGTGCGCAGAGGACCCGTGACCGAGGGCGGCCACCGTCCCGCCCACACCGCCCAGCACAGCCACGATGACGACTCCGGCGCCCACGATCCTCTTTCTCATGGACCGCATGCTACGCCGCGCCCATCAACCGGCGGTCAACGTGGCGGCAACGTCCCCCGGAGATCCACCCGGAGATCGAGCCACGCCCCCGCCACCGATTCTTGGCCCGCACCGTCGTCTGTACACTCGTCGGCGCACGACCTTTGACGGTGTCGACGCCGCCGTTTCCGCCACCGCCGGCGCCCGGACCGCCCGACCCAGGGGGAGAACGTGGATCTCGAGGCGATCGAAGCCATCCGCCAGCTGAAGTACCGCTACTTCCGGCTGCTCGACACCAAGCGCTTCGCCGAGCTGGGCGAGCTGCTGACCGAGGACGCCACCACGTCGTACCAGTCCGGTGATCTCTCGTACCGGGGTCGCGCCGCCATCGTGGCGTTCCTGCAGGAGTCGCTCGGGAACGGTGACATCGTCACCATGCACAACGGGCACCACCCCGAGATCGAGCTGACCAGCGCCACGACGGCGACCGGCGTCTGGTATCTGGAGGACCGTGTCGTGGTACGGGCCATGGACTTCGAGATCGTGGGGACCCTGCTCTACGACGATCGGTACGTGAAGATCGACGGCGAGTGGAAGATCGAGCACACGGGGTACGAGCGCATCTTCGAGGAGCACCGCCGCTTCTCCGACGGGCAGCTGCATTCGTTTCGCGCCATGTTCGACGCCACATAGACCGTTCGACGCCACA
>Ga0209415_10002381_pt1 | contig 35209 bp, 30 predicted proteins | sample PeaSoiSIISIP2007_FD_187696 | JGI IMG/M metagenome (GOLD analysis project Ga0209415, IMG submission 187696) | Peat soil microbial communities from Weissenstadt, Germany - SII-SIP-2007 (SPAdes) (version 2) | ecosystem: Environmental > Terrestrial > Soil > Wetlands > Peat | place: Germany... | reverse complement strand
GGCCGTGGGGGGCGGGGGCATGGCCCCGGGGGGCGGGGGTGGGTAGCCGGGCACGGCCCCCGGGGGCGGGGGTGGGTAGCCGGGCATGACCCCGGGGGGCGGGGGTGGGTAGCCGGGCACGGCCCCCGGGGGCGGGGGTGGCGGGGGGTACGCGGGCATGGCCCCCGGGGACGGGGGTGGATAGCCGGGCATGGCCCCCGGGGACGGGGGTGGCGGCGGTAGTGGCCCACCGGGCGATGCCGGGGGAAAGCCCGAAGGAGCTTCGGGGAATTCGCCGGGTTGGGGCCCGTGGTAGTCCTCGATCTCGGACTCGAGCTCACGAAATCGGGTCCAGGCCTCGCCCTGCTCGCTGATGGGCCACACCTGTCCAGGCGCCGTCGGATGTGCTTTCGACCAGATGCCACAGAATCGGCGGTTGGCGGAGTACCCCCACAGGTAGTCGGCACCCGCCACGGTGAACACTTCGGGTGGGACCGGAACCACGGCCCCACCTCCCGCCGATCCCCACGGCGCAGCGGGCGGCCCGGGCGTCCCCATCGCACCCCCGACCGTGCTGCCCGCGGGCGTCCAGGAGCTGCCGGCGGCAGCCGGCGATGATGGCGTCGGCCCGAACCCGCCTGGTGGGTAGCCACCCACGATGGGCCCGGCGAACGGGGCTACCCCGCCGGAGGATCCGCGGTCTCCGAACAAGCCCCACGGGTACTCAGCGGTCAGCATGAGGGCGTACCCGTTCGCCCGTTGCCAATAGCGCAAGGTGGCGGCGAACGCCTCGTACAGCGGTGGGGGCATCGTGCCGCTGATCAGGACGATGAGCCACGTGACGAACAGCACGAGGCCCGACGCACCACCGAGGATGATCACGGCCATGACGAGGGCGGGGATCACGATGATTCCTCGGAAGAGAACCGCCAGGCGGTTGAGCCGCCCCGTGGGATCGACGGCGACGTGGACCGGGTACGCGACGTCCGACAATGCGAACGGCGGGTACACGTCGGTGAGAAGGAACTCGTAGGCGGTGACTCTCGTCGACCACCGGAGGTACTCGGTCAGGAATTCTGCAGCGAAGGTCGGCAGCCTGCCCGTGACCAGCGCGGCGAACCACCCGACGATGACGACGACGACGGCCACCAGTCCGAGCAGCCCGAGCACGATCGATTGGGGAATGAGGAGGATCAGCCGGAGGAGCACCGTCCAGCGTCGTTGGGGTGCAGGACCGGAAAACGCCATCAGGATCGGCTTGGCCCCTTGTCGTGCGTCTGCAGACGAAACCACGGGACCTCCTCGATGTCCGCTGAGCTCCGACGTGGGTGCCCGCAACCTCCAGTGTGACAGGCGGGGCTCCACGGGCGTCGCACGCGACACCCCGACCGCCGGACCCCGATGGGGCCGGGCCCGATATCCCTGCCAAGATTTCCGAATGCCTACAAACCTGTCGGACAGCTTCTGGAGCGTCCGGGCCGTGGCCGTCGTGTCGTCCCCGCGTGTCGATGTGACCGACGACGGCTGGGACGACGTCCTCGCCACGGTTACGTTGTTGGAACCCTTCGACAGCCGCTCGTTGCAGGGCATCGAGGCATTCAGCCACCTCGACGTCGTGTTCCTCTTCGACCGTGTCGACCCGGAGGCCGTCTGCACGACCAGCCGGATCCCACGCGGGAACCCGGAATGGCCCGACGTGGGCATCTTTGCCCAGCGCGCCAAAGACCGACCCAACCGCATCGGCGTGTCGACATGCGCTCTGGTCGAGGTCGGGGACGGAGCGCTCGTCGTACGCGGGCTCGATGCCGTCGACGCCACCCCGGTCCTCGACATCAAGCCGTACATGGAGGAGTTCGGGCCTCGTGGTCCCCTCCACCAACCACCGTGGTCCCGTGAGCTCATGGCCGGGTACTACTGAGCCGGGTACGACTGAGCCGGGTGCGACCGAGCCGGGTGCGACTGGGCCGGGTGCGACTGGGCCGGGTACGACTGAGCCGGGTCCGGCGGAGGCCCGGTCGTCCGGCGCCGGCCGTGCTGGCAGCGACCCGGAGTCGCTGCCCCCGGTGCCGACCTGGGTAGCGTGAACCGGTCCGACACGAGGAGCCGGTGAGGCAATGGTGATCCGAACACAACGGCGGCTGTGGACGGGCTGGGCCGCCGGCGCCGTGTCGCTGGCCACGGTCCTGGCACTGGCCATCTTCTTCGCGCTCGGCCGCGAGGTGGACATCGACGTCTACCTTCTCGGCGGGAAGCATGTGTTCGGGTCGCATCTCTATGACATTCCCCTGCCGGGAACCGGGTTGCGCTTCACATACCCCCCGTTCGCGGCATTGGTCTTCGCCCCCATGGCGCTCCTCCCGACCGTGGTGGCCCAGGTCCTGTGGTCCTGCCTCAACGTGGCCACCCTGGCGGCGTTGCTCTTTGCCGGCATTCGGGCGACGCGCCCGCAAGGCGAGCGCTCCACGGCTCTTCGGTGGGCGCTGGTCCTGGTCCTCCCGGCCGCTGCGCTCGATCCCGTGCACCTCACGCTGAGCTTCGGGCAGGTGAACCTGATCGTGACCTTGCTCGTGCTGGCCGATCTCACCGGAGAGCGGCATGTCGGCGCCCTTCGACTCCCACGCGGAGTCCTGATCGGGATCGCCGCCGCCGTCAAGCTGACGCCGTTGGTGTTCTTGCCCTACCTGTTCCTCACCAGGCAAGCGCGGGCGGGGCGCAACGCGGCAGTCACCTTCCTCGTCTGCTCGGCGCTCACCGCAGTGGTCGCACCGAGGGCGGGGTGGACGTTCTGGACCGACGACGTCTTCCGATCGCGATCGGGGCCGGCATGGTTCATCAGTGACCAGAACCTTCGTGGATTCGCCATTCGGCTCCATCACGGGCCGGTGCCCGGCGCAGTGCTGTGGGGGGTCACCTTCGGCGTCTGGGTGCTCGGAATGGCAGTGGCCGTGGCGGCATACCGCAGGTCGTCGCCGCTGCTGGGGGCGCTCGTGTGCGCCGCAACGGGCTTGCTCATCTCCCCCATCACATGGGCGCACCACCTCGTGTGGGTCGTCCCCGTCCTGTTGTGGCTCGTGCTCGCGGCCGACCGACCCGTCCGCGGCCTGCCCTTGGCCGTGGCCGGCTGGGTCATGTTCACCCTGCGACTGATCTGGTGGGCACCCAACGGCAACAACCACGAGCTCGCCGAACATGGATGGCAGCTGGTGCTCGGGAACTCATACTTCTTCAGCGTGTGCCTCTTCATCGTGGCCACAGGCGCCCTCCTTGTCCTCCGAGCGCGCCGGCCGACGCCACCGGCGGCGGCGCTGTTGTGCGAACGCACCGGGCCGGCGTCGCACGACCGGGCCGCCAGGCAGCCGGTCCCTAGGATCTGACGCCCATGGTCGGCTCGGCTCACGCACGGTCCTCCGCGCGGCGCAATGCCGCCGACCTCTGGGCGATCGTCGCCCTCATCGTGGTGCCCTTGGCCGTGTTCGGCATCACCGCGCTCTGCGGCCACCCGCAAATCCCGGGCGACAACGTGGTCCAGAACTACCCGCTGCGCGTCCTGGTCGGCCAACAACTCCGACGGGGCACGCTTCCCGTCTACAACCCCTACATCTGGGGAGGTGCACCCCTGCTCGGGGGCTGGAACGCCGGGGCGCTGTACCCCTTCACCTTCCTCTTCGCCGTCCTGCCCGGAGCCGGCGCGTGGACGCTCAACGTCCTGGCCGTCTACTGGGTGGCCGCCGTCGGCCTGTACGCGTTCCTTCGCACCGTGGGCCTGCGCCCCGTCCCGAGCGCGCTCGGCGCGGCGTCGTTCTCGTTCGCAGGCGCCATGGACGTGCACCTTTCGCATTTCGGCCTCGTGGCCGGCATGAGCTGGATCCCCGTGATCCTGCTGGCCATCGCCAAGTTGGAGGGCACCCACACCATTGCCCACCAAGCGCGTTGGGCCGGCGTGCTCGCCGTGGCCGTCGGTATGAACATTCTCGCCGGCGAGCCACGGGCCATCGACACCATGGTCATCGTGGCGGTGATCTTCTTCGCGTGGTCGGCGCTGCGACGCGGGCCGCACCTCGGGCGCTTCGTCGTGTCCGTGGTGCTGGGCGCCGGCGCGGCCGTCCTCGTCGGCGCCGTCCAGTGGATCCCCGGGTCCATGGCCGTGGCCACGTCGCAGCGAGCCGTCAACAGCTACGCGCTGTACGGGTTCGGGTCGCTCACCCCGTCGTGGGTCTCGCTGCTGCTGGCGCCGGGGCTGCTCGGCGGAAGCGGGTCCTTCGGCACCTCGGCGTGGTTCGCCTCGAACAACCTGCCGGAGGTGATGGGCTACGTCGGGTTGCTCCCCGTCATCGGGGCGGCCGGGCTCCTCGGCACGATGCGACGGCGTGGCCCCCTGCCGGAATGGTTCATCTGGCAGATCATTGCGGTTGTCGGCTTCGTCCTCGCCATCGGGACCTACACGCCGCTCGGGGTGGTGCTGACCCACGTCCCGTTGTTCGGCGACCAGCGGCTGCAGAGCAGGAACATCGCCATCACCGACCTCGCCCTGGCCGTCCTGTTCGCATACTGGCTCGACCATCTCCTCGAACGCGGCGTGGGGATCCGGGTGCGGTCCGCTGGCCGGTGGATCGCCGGACGCGCGTCGAGGTGCGCCTTGATCCCGGTCGTGCTGGCGGCGGTGCTCGGCATGGCCTCCCTCGTGAGCCCTTCCACCGTGGCCCGGCTGCTCGGTGTCCCGGCGAGCCAGGCGGGGCAGGCCGGCGGCCAGCGGCCGGTGCTCGCGGCCGGCCTCGTGATCGCCCTCCTCGCCGGCCTCCTCGTCCTGCGGCTGCCCACGCTCAGCCGCGCCCGTCTGCCGTGGCTGGTGGGTGCCTTTGTGGCGCTCGACATCGTCGTGTTCAACCTGGTGAGCGTGTGGACGGTCGACCCCGCGGCATCGGCGCCGACGGTGTTCCCCGCGGGGACCGCCGCGGTGCCCTTGCCCGCCCCCCCTGATCTCGGCCGCGAGGGCCGGTTCGCCTTGTTCGATCCCGACCTCGTCGATTGGCCCACCATCAAGCGCCTCGGTCAGCCCGACCTCAACGTGCTCGACGAGCGCTTCAGCGTCCAGGGCTACAGCTCCATCGTCGACGCCAACTACGCCATCGCCACCGGGTCCCACGGTGCGAGCGGGGAGGGCACCGACACCCTCGCGCCCGCTGCCTTGAACGACGGCGTCCTCGACCAGCTCGATACCACCGCGCTGGTGACCACGCCCGCCTACCTCCTGGTCCCGGTGGCGCCGGGAACGCCACCGGTGCCGCCAGGCGTCCCGGCGACCGTGCCCGGCTCGACCACGCCTGGTGGGGGGGCGCGGTACCTCCCCGAGAGGGGCGGGGCCGTGTGGGTGTTCGGCGAGGACCTGAAGGTCTCGTCGGTCTCCGTGCAGTGGGTCCCCCGGTCACCCGATGCCAGGCCGAGCTTCCGCGTGGCGCTGGAGGAGCCCGGCGGCCGCTTCGCCGCGGCCGCCGTCACCGTCGAGCCCGGGCCCCACCGGGTCGCCACCATTCGCCTCGTGCGTCCCGCACGCGCCATCGGGGTGCGCGTCGAGCCCGCCGGCGCGGGGGTGCTCGGGTCACCGGTCATCGCGACGACCAGCGGCACCGCGTTCGCCGCCATCGGCGCCCTGCAGGACGCACTGGCGGCGGGCCGCTGGTCCTTCACCGGGAACGTCGGCGTGCTGTCGATCTTCACCAATTCCCACGCCCTTCCTCCCCTCACGCTGCGCGCCGTGGGCGGGCAGTCGCTCGTCGGCGCGCGTGTGCGGGCCCTGTCGGGGCCGGCCATCGCCCCCTCGGCGGCTGCGGTGTCGTCGACCTCGGGCACCGAGGTGGTTCGCTCGGTGACCCCCATCCCGGGGTGGTCGGCCACGTGGCGCCCCACCGGTGGGGCGCCGCCCCGCACTTTGGCGGTCCAAGGCCTCGGAGTCGTGCAGATGGTGCAGGTCCCCCCGGGATCAGGCATCTTGACCTGGCATTACGCGGCGCCGGGGATCCATCCCGGGCTGTGGTTCACCCTGGTGGGATGCCTCCTCGTCCTGCTGTGGTGGGTGCTTCCACGCGTCGCAGGGTCGGCACGTCGGCGCCGGGGGCCCACGATGGCGACGACGCCGCCTCGTCCCCGCATGACGACCCGTTCCCCTGCCTGATGGGCCGACGACCTGGGGAGTAACGTTTCCCGGATGCCGCGCCCCTGCTCCGGGCCAGCTGACCCCTGCTGGATCCGGGAGCCGGTGCCCGGCGACGATCCCACATGAAGACGGCCGACAGCCTGCCCCTCTCCCCTGTGAGCACCGAGCCCGGGACGTTTCGGACATGGGCCGTGGTCGGCTGTGCCGGGTCGCTCGGCCTGGCGCTGACCGGCACGCGGGTGGGATCGATCCCCGACCCGGGCCACATGCTGTGGTGGTTCGCCGTGCCCGACGCCGGTGACGTGGTCCTCGGGCTCCTCTTCTACCTGTCGGTGACCCTCCTCGTGATCGCCTGGCTGGGCGTCGGGCAGCGGGCACGCTCGGGCGCCCTGACCACGAAGCAGGCGTGGCTGCTGCTCGGCCTGTGGGCCATCCCCTTGGCGCTCGGGCCGCCCCTGTTCAGCCGGGACCTGTACAGCTACATGGGACAGGGCCTCGTCGCCCACTCGGGCCTCGACCCCTATGCCGTTGGCCCGGCGGTGCTCGGCCCCGGGCACGTCCTGGGCTCGATCGCCAGCGTGTGGCGCAAGACTCCGGCGCCATACGGGCCGCTGTTCGTGGCTGGCACCAGGGGCATCGCCGCACTGTTCGGGCGGGCGATCACCGCCGAGGTCGTGGCGCTGCGGGTCCTCGAGCTTCTGGGCGTGGCCATGGTGATGCGGTACCTGCCCCGGCTGGCCCGCACGATCGGTGTCGACGCCGGAACGGCGCTGTGGCTGGGCGTGCTGAGCCCGCTGGCCCTGTTCAGCTTCGTGGCCTCGGGCCACAACGACGCGTTGATGCTCGGCCTGCTCGTCGCCGGTCTGGCCCTCGCCGCCGAGGGCCGGCTCGTGCTCGCCCTGGTGCTGTGCGGGCTGGCGACCGCCGTGAAGCTGCCGGCCGCCGTGGCCGTCGTGTTCATCGCCGCCAGCCGCCTCCGCCCTCGCCAGGGCCGGCAGCGGCTGTCCACGCTCGCCACCGTGGTGGGGGTCCCGGCCGCCACCGTGGCCCTCGTGACGTGGGCGTCGGGATTCGGCTGGACGTGGCTCAGCCTGGGCGCCCTCCACGTTCCCGCCGATCTGCGCGTCCTGCCCACCCCGTCCGTGGCGGTCGGGAACATGTTCACGGCGGTGCTGCACGTCGTGAGGATCCACGTTCGACAGGACACCGTGGTGCGGGTGACCCAGGTCGTGCTCGGTGTGCTCGCCCTGGCCGTCGTGGCGTGGCTCGTGCTGCAGGTGCGCACGACGAACGTCGTGCGGCTCACCGGTCTCGCCCTCATGGTCGTCGTTCTCGCCGGGCCCACCGTCTGGCCCTGGTATCTGCTGTGGGGGCTCCTCCCCCTCGCCGCCACGCCGGCCCAGCGCTCGAAGGTCCTGGCGGCGGCGGCGGCGCTGGGGATGCTCGTGGTGGGCCCGAGCGGCACGCCCATCCTGCAGGGCGGCCTGTACATCGTGGTGGTCCTCGGGTGCGCCGTCGGGTGCGCCTGGCTGGTCCGCGGGCGTCGCTGGCACGGGATCGTGACGGCCGACGTTGTCTGATCTCACCACCGACCTGGTCGAGCCGGACGTGGCCGGCGAGGCACCCCTCGCCGGCGGGCCGCCGGCGGGCACGGCGCCGCCGCTCGGGCGGGCGAGGCTCCTCGTGCGGCCCACGGTCATCTACCTGGCTTCGCGCGCCCTCACCGTGGCGGCCATGGCCGGCGCCGCCCCCATCGCCAATCTGTCGCTCACCGGCGCGTTCGACCGGTGGGACACCAAGTGGTTCATGCGGGCCGCCGCCACGGGCTGGCCCTCCAGGATCGTCACCGAGCACGGCCACGTTACGGCGACCACCATCGCCTTCCTCCCCGTGTACCCGCTGGCCTTCCGGTGGTTCTCGGCGCTCACGGGCTGCCCGTTGCTGCTCTCGGCCGCCATCGTCTCGGGCGTGACGGGGCTCACGGCCACGCTGGCGGTGTGGGCGCTCGTCCGCCGCTTCGCCGGCCCCCCGGCCGCCGAGCGGGCGGTGCTGCTCTTCGCCTTCTTCCCGGGGACCTTCGTGTTCAGCCTGGGGTACTCCGAGGGGATCGCCATCACGTGCGTGGCGCTTGGCCTGCTAGCTCTCTTGCGCCGGCGATGGGTCGTCGCCGGGCTCCTCGGTGCCGTGGCCACAGCGACGATACCGGTGGCCCTGGCGTTCGCCGTGAGCTGCCTGTGGGCGGCGGTCGTGGCCATCCGCAGGGACCGGGAGTGGCGGGCGCTCGCCGCACCCGTCCTCGCGCCGGTGGGATTCGTCGCCTACCAGCTGTGGCTGTGGGCCCACACCGGGAACCCGTCGGCGTGGCGCCTGACCGAACGCGGGGGCTGGAAGAGCTACGTCTCGCCCGCCTACCCGTTCGAGGTCGTGTGGAAGTTCGTGACGCATCCGATCTCGAGCACGGCGACCACCAACCTGCTCGTCGTGTGCATGGCGTTCAGCGTGGTCTGTGCGGTGATCGCCATCCGCCAGCGCCAGCCCGGACCCGTCCTGGTCTACGGGCTGGGCGCCGCGGTGGTGGCGCTCGTGGCCGCCCCCGTGGGCCTGCGCCCCCGGTTCATCCTCGATGCGTTCCCTCTCGTCATCGCCCTCGCCGTCCAGCTGAAGGGGCGGTCGTTGCGCACCGTGCTGTGGATCAGCGCCCTGCTCCTGGTCGTGATCACCGTGTACTCGGTGGACACGTTCAGGGTGTTCCCGTAGCGGCGTGACCGACGAACGACCGGCACGGTCGGCTGACGCCCCGTCCCCGGCCGAGGTGGCCCGGTGGCCGTCGTGGGTGACGTCCAGCGCGCTGCTGCCCGCGCTGTGCACCGTGGGGTGGGTGGTCTGGGCCTACGCCCGCACCCGGCCGGCGGCGTCGATCGTGTCCTCGCACCCCCCGCTGGAGAGCTACGGGCCGTGGTCGTACGCCCACTTCAACTACTCGGACATCCTCACGCTGTACCGGGTGCACCACCTCGCCAACCACGCCGCGCCCTACATCCACACCGTGATCGAGTACCCGGTACTCACGGGCATCTTCATGTGGTGCGCAGCGTGGTTCCCGGGGGTCCAGGGGTACTTCGTGGCCAGCGCCGTCGGTCTCGGCGCGTGCGCCGTGGGCACGGTGTGGGTCCTGTACGAGCTGTCCCCGGGGCGGGCATGGGTCTTCGCCCTGTCGCCCCTCCTGCTCGTCTACTCCCTGCTCAACTGGGACCTGCTGGCCATCTTCTTGATGCTGCTCGGTTACCGGTCCTACCGCCGCGGGCGCTTCGGGTGGGCGGGCCTGTTCTTCTCCCTGGGGGTCTTCGCCAAGTTCTTCCCCTTCATGTTGTTCGTATACTGCCTGGTCGAGCTCGTGGCCAAACGCCGCGACCCCGCGTCGTGGCGCGCCGCCAAGCAGATGGTGGGCGTGGCCGTGGTGACAGGAGTGGTCGTCAACGTGCCCTTCGTCATCGGGAACTACCGCGTGTGGGCGAACTTCTTCAGCTTCAACGCCAGCCGGGGCGGGGGCGACGGCCTGCTCTACCAGCTCCACCTGGTCTCGAACTGGCCGATCGCCGCCGTCGACGCGCTGAGCGCGGTGATCGTCCTGGCCGCCATGGCGCTGTTCGCCCGCGCCGTGCTGCGCGGCTCGCCGGCGGCGTTCGCCGCTGCCGGGGCGTTCGCCGTCTTCATGCTCCTCAACAAGGTCTTCTCCCCGCAGTACATGCTGTGGGTCTTCGTGTACGCCGTAATCGCCAGCTGGCCCGGGTGGTCACTGGCGTCGATGACGGTCGCCGGCCTCATGGACTTCGCCGACGCCATGATCATCCTGCACATGGTGGCGGTGCACGCCGCGGAGTTCCCGTGGTACTTCCACACCGTGTTCCCGCTGGACAAGCTGGTCAGGGTGGCGGCGATCTCGACCGGCCTGGCGGGATCGCTGTGGAGCGCCGCTCGCTGGACACGGCGCCGACGCGGCGGGGGCGACACGGAGGACGGCGTGCTCGCTGACCGCCACGGCGCCACGGCCGTGCCCGGCGCACGCGCCCCGAGCGCCGCGGGTGCACCGGTGGCGCTGCCGGGGTCCGGCGCCTGAGCCCCCGCGCCCTGATCGTGCCGGGCGGCGGGAGCGTCCTTACCCGTTCCACACCTGCAGGCTCGAGGTGCTGAGGCGGCGGGCGGCGGTGTAGGCCTCCACCACCCAGTGCATGCCCCGGCGGGGGGTGCCGGTCCAGATCGGCGGGTGCAAGGTGACCGTCGCCGTGGCGTGGGGCCCGATGTGCAGCGCGCCGGCGCCCGTGGGCAACCAGAACCCGTTGGGATTCCCGGCCATGTTCACGAGGAAATGGGGGGCGACGGTGACGCCGGTCAGGTTGCGCACCGAGACGGTGACGGCATCGACGGCCCCGTTGCGCACGACCGGGGCCCCGACGACCGACAGTCGCAGGGGTGCGCCGGTGAACGCCAGGGCGCCGACCACGAGCCCCCCGAGGGCGCCGACGACGGCCACCGCGCCCGGCGGCCCGGGGCGCCACACGCCCCGCCCCCGCCCCGAGACCCTCGACGCGGGGGCGGGGGCGTCAGCCACGCTCACGGCGGCCAGGAGGGCGGCGGCGAACAGGTCGACCAGGTAGCTCGACAGGCTGCGCGACGAGAAGAAGAACGCCACGGGCAGCAGGAGCAGCCACACGCGCTTGAGCCGGGCGTAGGCGCCCACGAACAGCGCCAGCAGGCAGAGGTAGACGAGCCCGCCGGCGGCGGTGAGCAGCGTGAGGTCGGCCCCGCGCACGACCCCGTGCGTGGCCAGCGCCACGAGGCCCTGGCCGTCGGCCACGAGCGGCTGCACGAACGGCGTCATCGTGCCCCGCACCCAGGCCGTGGGGCTCCACACGATGAAGGGCAGGTTCACCACGGCGAACACGGCGACGACCGTCGCCACGTACCGCAGCGCCACGCGGCCCGCCGGCCGGCCGTCGCGACGTGCCTCGATGGCGATCCCGGCGGCCAGGAACGGGACGCAGAACCACGGAACCTGTTTGACGGCGCACGCCAGGCCCAGGGCGACGGGGCCGATCCATCGGGCGACGCCCGCCTCGGGCCCCTGGGCGTAGCGGTCCCACCGCCAGAGCGCCACCATCAGAAACGGGAGGAACACGGCGTCGGTGCCGCCCCCGCTGAAGAGGGCCACGAGCAGCGGGATGGACATGACGAGCAGCGCCAGCCAGCGCACGGCGACGGGCAGCAAGAAGAACAGGAGCACGCCCGCCACGAACCACGCCACCAGGTCGATCCAGTCCACGATCTGGTGACGCAAACCCACCGCCATGGCGGGAACGATCAGCAGGAACGAGCCTGCGGGATACGACACCGCGGCCACGTGGCCGCCGGTCGTGGTGTAGGTCCAGTACCGGTCGGCCCCCTGCAGCAATCCGGCCGCCGGGGCCATCGAGACGGTGTACGGGTCCTTCCCCTCCAGCAGGGCGTGCGCGGCGACCTGGTCGAAGGCGGCCGAATCGGTGGAGTACCAGTGACGCGTGTGGACGACGACCGTCTGGGGGACACCCACCGCCAGGATGACGGCGACGAGCGCCAGCAGGTGCATGGCGCGGCTGCGACAATTCGCCGAGCGCCACGTGACCACCGTCCCGGCGATCCCGAACACCACGAACAGCACGCCGAGGACGCTGTCCCACGCAGACGACCACCAGAAGCCCCACAGGCCGAGGCCCCCGGCAAGCACGACGAACCACACCAAGGACCACGCGCAGCGCTCGGCGAGCTGCGCGTCGCGGGAGACGGCGGGCTCGCCCTGCGCCGCCGGACGGTAGGCGGCGAGGTGCTGGGGCGGCGAGGATCGGGGAAGGCTCATCGTCGGTCCGGCGCCCGGGGGTCGGGGGGCGGGTGCGTCGCACGACACTGTCGGAAAGGGCTCATCGCCGTCACATTCCCATCAGGTCCTGGCCCCGGTCCCTCGGTGGCTGCGGTCGTTGGTGCCGATGCCTGGGCCCGCCCCTCGGGCCGGGCGCCGGCGTCACATGCTAACGGCGCAGGCCGTCGACGCAGCGTGCGGCCTCCCGCACCGGCGGCCTCTACAGTGAGCCCTGCCTGGGTCCGCCCGACGGAGCCTCGGGCCAGCCCTTGCGCAAGGAGCCCGCACGATGAGCACCTTTCCGTACCGCGACCGCTTCGAGGTCCACCACGGCCTGCCCGAACGGGGTCGGTCGCGCGACGAGATCCTGGCCGAGCTGCGCACGATGGCCGAGGAGGAGGACGCCCAGTGGGAGACGGGCAAGTGCTCGGGGACCATGTACTGCGGCGACCACGACCACTACGCGTTCCTCACCGAGGCCTTCGGGCTGTATGCCCACGTCAACGCCCTGCAACGCGACATGTGCCCGAGCGCCACCAAATTCGAGGCCGAGATCATCGCCATGGTGCTCGACCTCATGCACGGCGAGGCGATCGAGCACAGCACGCCGGCGGGCCTCGTGACCTCGGGCGGCACCGGCAGCATCGCCCACGCCATGCTCGCCTACCGCGAGCACGCGCAGCAGGAGCGGGGGATCACACGGCCGAACGTCATCAAGCCCGAGACGGCCCACCCCGCCTTCGACAAGGCGTGCCATCTCTTCGGCATCGAGCTGCGCCACGCGCCGGTGGACCCGGGCTCGACGCTCGTCGACGTGGACTGGGTGGCCGACCACATCGACGGCGACACGGTGGCCCTCGTCGGGTCCGCCTGCAATTACGGCTACGGCACCATCGACCCCATCACCGAGCTGTCGGCGCTGGCCCTCGACCACGGCGTGGGGCTCCACGTCGACAGCTGTCTGGGAGGGTTCATCCTGCCCTTCGCCGAGGAGTGCGGCGTCGAGATTCCCGTGTTCGACTTCCGCGTGCCCGGCGTGACGTCCATCTCGGCCGACACCCACAAGTACGGCTACGCCCTGAAAGGGACGTCGGTCCTGGCGTTTCGCGACCGGGCGCTGCGCAACGCCCAGTACTTCTTCCTGACCGACTGGAGCGGCGGCAAGTACTGCTCCCCCGGCATGGACGGATCGCGTTCGGGGGGACTGCTGGCCGCCACGTGGGCGTCGATGGTCCAGCTGGGCCGGGAGGGCTACCGCCGCTACGCCCGGCGCATCTTCGAGACGGCCGCCACCATGCAGGAGGCGGTGCGCTCCCACCCCGAGCTGCGGATCATGGGGCACCCCACCTTCCTGTTCAGCTTCACCGCCGACGAGTTCGACGTGTACCACGTCAACGACTTCATGCGCCGGCGCGGATGGCGGCTGAACGGCCAGCAGTACCCCAACGCCCTGCACATGGCCGTGACCCGACCGCAGACCCAGCCCGGGGTGGCCGCCACCTTCGCCACCGATCTGGCCGACGCCGTGGCCTACGCCCGCGAGCACAAGGACGAGGCAGCGTCGTCGAGCGCCATCTACGGCGGCGTGGCCGGCGGCATGACCGACGAGGCTGACTCGTTCATCAAGGCGGTGATGGCCGACATGATGGACGGCTACCAGCAGGTGCCCGCACAGGCGTGACGACGCCGCGCCACGAGCGCTACGTCCTGGCCATCGACCTCGGCACCGGCGGCCCCAAGGTGGGCCTGGTGTCGCTCACCGGCGCCGTGGCGTGGAGCGACCACGTGGCCGTGGCCACGCGCCTGCTCCCCGGCGGCGGTGCCGTCCAGGACGCCGAGCAGTGGTGGCAGGTGGTCGTCGACGCCGCGCGGCGCGCCCTGGCCAGCGGGGCGGTCGCCCCCGCCCGTGTGGTGGCCGTGGCCTGCACCGGCCAGTGGGCGAGCACGGTGCCCGTCGACGGGGCCGGCGTGCCCGTCGGGGAATGCGTCATGTGGATGGACAGTCGTGGAGGCCCCCACAGCCGCCGGGCCGTGGGCGGCCCCCTCCAGGGCTACGCGCCACTCGCCGTCGCCCGCTGGCTGCGGCGCAGCGGCGGGGCCCCCTCGACGTCGGGCGCCGACCCCATCGGCCACATGCTGCACCTCGAGCACGACGAGCCGGCCACGGCGCGCGCCGCGCGCTGGTACCTCGAGCCCGTCGACTACCTGGCCATGCGCTTCACGGGGGTGGCCGCCGCCTCGCACGCGTCGATGACGGGCGCGTGGTTGACCGACAACCGGCACCTCGAGCGCCTGGCCTACGACCCCGTGCTCGTACGGGCCGCGGGCGTCCCGGCGGACAAGCTCCCCCCGCTCGTGCCCACGGGCTCGGTGGTCGCCGAGGTGCGCCCCGAGGTGGCCGCCACGCTCGGGCTCCCGCCCGGTGTCCACGTCGTCACGGGCATCACCGACCTGCACTCGGCCGCCGTGGGCTCAGGGGCGGTGGCCGACTACGAGGCCCACCTCGTCATCAGCACGTCGTCGTGGATCAGCTGCCCGGTGCCGGTGAAGAAGACCGACGTCCTCCACCAGATCGCCTCGGTGCCCGGTCTCGGCGGGCCGGGCTACCTGGTGGCCGACAACCACGAGGCGGGCGGCCTGTGCCTGCAGTGGCTGCGCGACAACATCCTCGCCCCCGCCCGCAGGCCCCCCGACACGCCCGGTGCCGCACGGGGGGGCGGGGGGGACGGCCCGAGTTTCGACGCCCTCACGGCGCTCGCCGCGTCGGTGCCCGCGGGCAGCGGGGACGTCGTGTTCACGCCGTGGCTCGCCGGAGAGCGCTCCCCCGTCGACGACCGCAACGCCCGGGGGGGCTTCCACAACCTGTCCCTGCGCACGACGCGCGCCCATCTGGTGCGGGCGGTGCTCGAGGGCGTCGCCTACAACAGCCGGTGGCTGTTCGACGCCGTCGAGCGTTTCACCCGCCGCCGCCTCGAACCGGTGCGCATGATCGGCGGCGGGGCGCAGTCCTCGCTGTGGTGCCAGATCCACGCCGACGTCCTCGGGCGCAGCGTCGAACGCGTGGCCGAGCCGCTGCACGCCAACCTGCGCGGCGCGGCGCTGTTCGCCGGCGTCGCCCTGGGCGAGGTGCGGCTCGACGAGGTGCGCGGCCTCGTCCCCGTCGACGCCCGCTTCGACCCGGGGTCCGACCGCCCGGCCTACGAGCGGCTCTACCGGGAGTTCCCCGGCCTCTACCGCTCCCAGAAGGCCATGTTCGGCCGTCTCAACCGCCCCGGCTGACGGCCTCAGCCCGTCTAGGGCAGCCCGTCTAGGGCAGCCCGTCTCGGGCAGCCCGTCTCGGGCAGCCCGTCTCGGTCAGCCCGTCTTGGTCAGGGAGAATCCCGCGAACGCGGCCGCCGGCTGGGGGTGGCCGAAGAGGTACCCCTGGGCGAAGCTGCACCCCACGCGCCGGAGGTAGTCGAACTGGGTGCTCGTCTCCACCCCTTCGGCCACCACCTCCAGGCCGAGCGTGGTGGCCAGCTTGACCACGGCGTCGACGATCGCCTCGTCCTGGGTGGAACGGCCCACGCCCGCCACGAACGACCGGTCGATCTTCACGATGCTGATAGGCAGCTCACGCACGTAGCGCAGCGAGGAGTACCCCGTCCCGAAGTCGTCGATGGCCAGACGGATCCCGTGGTCGTGCAAGTCCACCAGGTGCTGGCGGGCCTCGTCGTGGTCGGTGGGCAACAGCGTCTCGGTGACCTCGAGCAGCAGCTTGAGCGAGCGGGGGTCGATGTCGGCGTCGGCCAGCGTCCGCATGACGGTGTCGACCAGGTCGGGCTCGGCGAGCTGGCGCCCCGACAGGTTCACGCTCAGGCCCAGCTGCTGGTCGGGGGGAAGCGAGCGGTTCCAGTGCTGGACCTGGCGGCACGCCTCGCCCAGCACCCACGTGCCGATGGGCACGATGAGCCCCGTCTGCTCGGCGACGTCGAGGAAGGCGGCGGGCAGCAGGAGCCCGCGCGTCGGGTGCTGCCAGCGCACCAGGGCCTCGACGCCCACCGCCCGGCGGCTGCTGACCTCGACGACGGGTTGGTAGTACAAGACGAGCTCGTCGCGCTCGATGGCCCGGGCGAGCGCTGTCTCGGTGTGGACGCGCTGGCGGGCGAACGCCCGCGTGGCCTGGTCGAACAGCTGGATGCGCCCGTGCCCGCTGCGGGACTTGGCCAGGTACATGGCATAGTCGGCGTCGCCCAGCAGCTCCTCCACGCTCGGGTTGTCGTCGACGAAGGCCACGCCGATGCTGACCCCCACGTGGAACTCCTCGCCGTTGAGCACGAACGGCTCGTCGAACGCCTCCATCGTCCGGTCGGCGAGCGCCAGCACGGCATCCTGCTCCGCCATGCCCTCGCACAGGATGACGAACTCGTCGCCGCCAAAGCGCGACAGGGTGTCGCTGGCGCGCACCACGGCGCGCAGGCGGTTGGCCACGAGCACCAACAGCTCGTCGCCGGCGCCGTGGCCCAGGCTGTCGTTCACGAGCTTGAACCGGTCGAGGTCGAGGAACATCACGACCGGCGGCGGACCGTCGTGGCGCACGCCGCGGGCGATCGCCTCGTGCATGCGGTCGACGAGCAGGGTGCGGTTGGGCAGGCCGGTGAGCGGGTCGTGCAGCGCCTGGTGGGCGAGCAGGAACTCGGCTTCTTTGCGCTCGGTGATGTCGCGGACGTTCGCCACGTAGCCGCCCACCGAGGGGCGCTCCCGCAGGTCGGTGACCACCGCCTCCGCGTAGCGCCACGTCCCGTCGGCGTGCGCCATGCGGAACTGGATCGGGTCGGTGACCGGCGCGCTCTGCAGATGCACGGTCAATTGGTACTCCAGCGGCTGGCGGTCGTCGTCGTGGACGAGTTCCAGGGCGCGCACTCCGACGAGGTCGACCGGCTCGCGTCCGAGGAACGACGCGGTGGACGGGCTGGCGTAGATGATCACCCCGTGCTCCGCGAGCACGAACGTCGTGTCGCTCGAGTTCTGCACGAGGGACCGGAACCGGTCCTCGCTCGTGCGCATGGAGAACTCCGCCTCCTCCTTGCGCTCCATGGTGGCACCGGCCATGCGGATGACGAAGAAGAGCACGAACGCGCCCATGAGCCCGAGGGCCTCGCCCTTGGGCACCGACAGGAACGACGGCGCCCAGCCCCGCCAGATGGCGACCTGCCCGGCGGCGATGCCGGCGCTGCTCCACAGCATGGTGGTGCGCCACGTGCGCGAGCCGTCGTGCGACACGTTCTCGAGCGCCACGAAGGCGTACGCGGCGGTGAGCACCGGGCCCCAGCCGCTCAGGTAGATGACGACGGTGACCGCGGCGACGTGGAACGCCACCCGGGCGTGCAGGCGCCGGGGGCTCTGGCGACGCCGGTAGAGGACCTCGAGGAGGATGCTCCCGAGAGGGATGACGGCGAACACGCTGAGCCACAGCCACACCGGCTCGTGAGCCACGAGACCGAAGCGGCGCAGCACCAGGATGGGCACGAGGGCCGCCGGCCCCATGAGGTAGGCGAGCAGGGAGGGGTCGATGCGGCTCACCCGGGCCGGACCCGTGGCGCGCGCCGGGGCGGCTGCGTGGCCGTCACCGGGCCCTGAGGCCGTCATCGCTTCCCCCCGCGCTGCTGCAGCGGGCATCGTTGAGCCTCCGAGCGCGTCTTTTCCCCTGCGCTCCTTATCGGCTGTGGAGCACGGGTCCTTGAGCGCCGAGCCCGCCCCTCGAACGCCCGTCGGACCAGGTCAGAGGCTGCCGAGGCCGGACGAACTCGAGTGGTCGGCGGCCGCACACGCGGCCACGGTGCCCGCCGTCACCGGGACGGCCCCGGTGAGATCGGGCGGGGTCAGGAACGGGGGCCTCGGGGCCGAGAGGTCGAGGGTGTCGAGCAGGTTCGTGGCATTGGCGTCGCGGTTCGACAACGCCGGGAGGTTCCACTTCGTCTCGACGAGCTTCAGGATCGACGTGTGGTCGTGGACCACGTGCGAGACGTAGTGCTTCTTCGCCCACGGGGACACGACCACGGCCGGGACCCGGAACCCGGTCCAGCTGTAGAGGTCGCCGTCCAGCTCGGCCGAGGGGACGTCGGGGGCGATGGCGTCGGGGCGCACGGCGGGCTGCGGAGGGACGTGGTCGTAGTACCCGCCATGCTCGTCGTAGAGCCAGACGAGCACCGTCTCGGGCCACGCCGGGCTGTGCAGGACGGCGTCCACGATGGAGGCGGCGAACTGCTCCCCGTTCTGCACGTCCTGGGGGTTCTCCTCGGAGCTGGAGTTGAAATCGGGGTCCACCAGGCTGAAGGCGGGCAGGGCCCCGGCGGCCGCATCGGCGAGGAACCGGTCGACCTTGGCGAACTTGCCCAAGTTCCCCGATGCCAGGTACGGGAACAAGAGCGCGCTCGGAAGGTTCGAGTAGTAGTTCTTCCACGGGATCCCGAAGTGGTCCAGCAGCTCGAAGACCGTGCCGAACCCGCCGGGGCGCAGCGACGTCTGGGCGCCCCCGGGGAACGAGTCGTCGACGAGCCCGAAGGCGGAACCGGCCATGAGGAACCGCCGGTTGGGGTCGGTCTGGGCCATGGTGGAGCAGAACCACCGGTCGCACAATACGAAGGTGCGCCCGAGCGAGTAGTAGAAGGGCAGGTCCGCCTCGGTGAAGTACGCCATGGGATCCCTGCCCTTGGCGCGCACGAACCCGTCGTTGCCACCGTGGTCCCACGACGTGTGGCTGACCACCCAGTCTTGGGAGACGTCCACGTTCGCCTGGCACGTCGACGCCGCCGGGTACACGACGAGGGGCGGGCCGCCCGGGCTGGGGTTGGAATTGAGCGGCTGCCCGTGCGCGCCCAGGTGGAACCCGTCGCCCCGGCCGAGCATGCCGAAGTAGTTGTCGAACGAGTGGTTCTCCATCATGAGCACGACGATGTGGCGGATCTTGGGGAGCATGTCGGACCCGGCCGCCCGCGTCGGGAACGGACGGTCCCCGGCCCTGAACCTGGTGGTCGGGCCCGGGGGCAGGGTCGCGGTGGGGGCGGGCGAATCGCTGCACCCGGCGACCAGTGCGCCGGACCCGGCCAGCCCCGCCGCAGCGCCACCCAGGAACCCCCGGCGCGACACGGTCCCTTCCCCCACGGCTCACCTCACGCGCTCGACGAGGACACCGCACTCTATCCATCCATCGGGCCGAAGAGGTCCGCGCCGGACCCTGCATTCACACGGCCGGCCCCTGCGGCGCGTGCTGCATCGGGAGACGGCGTCCGAGCCAGATGGCGTACCCCGATGCCATCACGACCAGGCCCTCGACGAAGAGCGAGGCCACGCCGAGCTGATCGCCCCAATTGCCCACGTCGGTGTGATCGAACGGCAACCCGACCGTCCGGGTGAGCACGTACATCGACGCCGGCGCCGCCGCCACGGCCGCGGCGAGGGCCCACGTGAACGCAGACGTCGACGCCACAAGGACACAGGCCACCCCGAGGCACGCCGCCACCAGGATCAGGTAGAGCGCTGCTTGGACCGGGTCGGGCTTCCAGGTGCCGGGCAGGTCGAGCAAGTGGATCAGGGCGATGGCCAACACTCCGAGGACGGCGATCGTGTGCAAGACGGTGCGCGCTTGCACCCGGGCGTGCTCGGGCGGGACGCTGACGCGGCGGACGAGCGTCGCGGGGGTCGACATCGGCAACCTCTTCGGATGGCTGGTGGCGTCGCCTGCAGCCAGAAGGGCGACCCGGTGTTGGGTGTGCGCTGCTTGCTGTCGGGGGCGCTCGCTGTCATTTCCGGCATCGGCGGCCGGGCACCGCTGCATACGCTTCCCACCGGCGAAGTGTTCACGGTGCCGATCGCCACGCGTCGATGTCCCGATGGCCGAGCGCGTCATCCTCGTCGGCGCGTTCGGTGTGCTGCGCGCGCCGACACGACCGGCCGCTGCGGACGCGCACCGCCGTGCCGGGCATTCGGTTTGCGGCCTCCCAGCACCGCGATGTCAGGATGCCTGACGGGCCCCGCAGACCTCCAGGCGACCGTCGACCCAGGTGCCGACGGCGGAGATCACGGAGGTGGCGGCGGCCTCCAGGACGTCGGCGTCGACGTCGAGCAACCGCACCTGGCCGCTCGTGGGCCACACGCCCACGACGCGACATGGTGCGGATGCACCACCGCGCGCCAACGCCCCGACGAGTGCGGGAAGGCCGAGCTCGGCCTGCCAGTCCGGGGGACAGGACCCGTTCCCCACCACGACGTACGCGGGGCTCGCACCCACGAGCACGCGCACGTCGGCCCGGCCTTTGAGCGTCAGCTGACGGCTCCCCGGACAGTCCCACCAGTCGTCGCCGGCGCCGACGACCGGGCGACGTTCGAAGCGGCCCCAGTCGAGCGCCGTGTACAGGTGCGTCGCCCAGGTCACCGCCTCCGCGCTGACCACGGCACGCCCACCCGCCGGGAGCTGCGCATACCACGGGGACCACCAGGGCGGACGGGCGCCCCCCTCCATCCCGACGGCGACGTCCTCGGCGGCGGCGGCCAGGACGTCGAACACCCCCGAGGCCGGAGCGCACGAGAGCCCCCGCACGCAGCGCGCCACGGCAGCCACACCGATGGCACGCCGACACGTGGCCGGTGACGGCACGAACGGGTCGGCGCCGGCACTGCAGCGCTCGGGATGATGCCGGGCGACACGGGCGGTGAAGGCGTCGATCCGGAGCCGCTCGCCCGCCGGGAGCTCGGCGACCACGGCGCACAAGGTGCGCGCCAGGTCGTCGCGCAGGGCCCGCACGGCGTCAGCGGCGAGCGGGTGACCGCACGGGGCCAGCAGCGCGTCCGTCAACGACGCCGATCGCGGCAGCGCCGTGGAGAGCCCTCGGGGTGCGGTGGGCCCCTCGTCGACGAGCTGCATCCCCGTCACGGGTCCACCTCGGTGCGCTCGTGCATCGCCGCATCGGTGCCGCGGTCCTCCACGTCCGGATCTCCGGGAATGCGGGGCGTGTCCGTCCCGGCGCGGCGTTGCCCGGGAGCGCACCCGGGGAGCGCGACACACCACGCGCACAAGGGGTTCGCCGAGCGCGTCGGCTGCGCGCCGGCGGCCAGCCGGCACAACGCCGAGGCACCGTCCAGGGCCCGCTTGAGGGCGCCGACGAGCACGTCCTCGCCGACCGGCTCGACGTCGAGCTCCCCCGTCCGCGTGTAGTAGGTGGCGATGCGAAACGGCGGCGCCCCGCTGCGCAGGGTCTCGAGCAGCGCGTAGAAGTGAAGATCGCCGCGGTGTTCGAGGCGCCGGGCCCCGGACTTGACCTCGACGACGCACACCGACGCGTGCTCCCCGGGCGGGTTGCCGAACGCCAGATCGGCGGTGCCGGTCAGCACGACCCGCCCTCCGGCGAGGGGGACCTCCATCCGATCTTGGGTCCGAGGGAGCCATCCGGGGCTCGGGACCGGCCAGTTCCGGGTGATGTCCTGGACGTGCTCGGCCACGTCCTCGAGGAGCTCACGGCGCCGGGGCTCCGGGAGTGCGGCGACGAAGGCCCCGACCCCGTCGCGGTCACCTTCGGCGCCGAGCGCGGCGAGGGCGTCCGAGGAGCAGTCGGCGATCGAGCCGGTCGTCACCCACTGGCGGAACAGCGCGTCCACCATGGTGCCGCGAGCGATGGCGGTGTTCATCACGGGAGCAGTGGCGAGCCGGGCCGCCACGTGCGCTTCGCACACGAGGACCTGGTTGAGGGTCTCCTTGCGCACCCGCACCGCTGCGGCGTCGGGGGGCAGGCCGGCGACCACGGGGGCGAGGCCGTCCTCGAGCCAGTCCCGCAGGCCGCCCGCCAGTCCCGGTGACACCAACGGACGGGGGACGCCGTCCCCGCGCAACCGGGCGATCAGTGGCACACGCGGGGTGCTGCGACCCGTCAGCATCGTCATCGGGCTCCTGCGGGCATGCCTCCAGGATGCACGCCGGGTGTGTCGGCGTCGGACATGACCGGCGCCTGGCGCCGGGGCGCGGGCGGCATCCCGCCGTGCGGCGGTGTCCCCGATACCCTGGCGGCGTCATGTGCCGTGCGCCATCGGAGCCCCTCGCCTGCTCGAAGGCGCCCGGCGCCGGCGAGCGGGATCACCACGCCGGGCATGCCTGCGGGCCCCCGACGGCACCGGCCCGCAGGTGCCGGGGTGGGCGCAGGGTCGGGGCGCAGCGCGTGCCCAACGGAGCGCCGTGAGCGCGGCGTTCGCCGTCGTCTTCGGGCTCTTCGTGGTGCTCATGGTCGTGCTCGCCTTCCTCGCCGTGCGGTGGGCCCTGCGGCGCGACAAGGCGGCACGCGTCGGGCGGACCGACGACCTGCCGGAGCATCGGCCCGGGGGAGAGTCCACCACTCCTCGCGCTGATTAGCGCGCGGAGGGACAGAGGACCAGGGAGACGACCCCCCGACTCGCACATCCGTCGGTCGGGCCCGATGGCGGGTGGTTCCCGAACGCTCGGAGATGGGGAAAGATGGGCGGGGCAGCTCGGTACGCTGCCGATGTGCCGGGCGCCCGAGCGGGGGCGCCCCTGCCGTGGATGTGACGATGCCGGGACCCGATCTTGACCAGCGGGGCACACCCGCCCGAGCCCTCGCCGGCCGCCCAGCGCTGCCCGGCGGCGTCTTCATGGGCCCCGGCGCCTCGCGGCGATGGGTCGCCCGCCGCCGCCGCACCGGGGTCCTGCGGCGCCGGGCACGAACGGCGTTCGTCTTCGCCGGTGGCGGCTCGCGGGGTGCGGCGCAGATCGGCATGCTCCAGGCGCTCATGGAGCGGGGCATCACCGCCGACGCCGTCTACGGCGCCTCGGTCGGCGCCATCAACGCCGGCGGCTTCTGCGGGACTCCCAACGCGGTGGGCGTGGAGCGCATGGCGGACCGCTGGCGGGCCATCACCCGGGAGGACGTCTTCCCGCAGGGTCGCTTCCCCACGCCGTGGCGGTTCTTCCAGCAGCGCGAGGCGGTCCACCCGAACAACGGCGTGCGCATGATCGTCGAGTCGGGCCTCACCTTCGAGCGTCTCGAGGAGAGCCCCGTCCGCCTCGAGGTGGTGGCCACCTCCCTCACCGACGGGCGGACCCAGTGGTTCACCCACGGCCCGGCCGTCGAGCGGATCATGGCGTCCGCCGCGTTGCCCGCCCTCCTGCCGCCCGTCGAGGTGGACGGGGAGTCGTTCATCGACGGCGGCGTGGTCGACAACGTCCCCATCGGGCGGGCCATCGCCCAGGGGGCCGAACGGATCTTCGTGCTGCTGTGCGGCCCGATGCACTACACCCCGCACCGCTACCGCCGGCCCGTCGAGGCGGTGCTGACCGCCTTCTTCATCGCCGTGCACGCCAAATTCGCCCGCGAGCTCGAGCGGCTGCCCGAAGGCGTCGAGGTCGTCGTGTTCACCGTGGACACCGAGCCCGTCTCGCGCTACGACGACTTCTCGGCCACCGAGGCCCTCATCACCGCCGGGCGCCAGAACGCGCAGGCCGTCCTCGGCTTCTGGGAGGCGGGCGGCATCGGCGACTCGCTGCGCCCCGCCGCGGCGGTGGCCCCGGCCCTGAGCCTGGGCGACGCCGCCGCCGAGGACCAGGCCGTCTGAACGACCATCGGGCCCACCGCGGGCGCGGCGTTCAGGTGCGCGGCTCGCCACCCAGGCGGCGCAGGCGGTCGAAGGGCACCCCCGTCGCCCGGACCCGCTTGGCCCGCACGCTCGCTCCGGCCTCGAGTACGAGCCGGCGCAGCGCCACGTCCAGGGTGGCCGCCAGGAATTCGAGGCACATCGCGTTGGCCCGCCCGTCGCGGGCGGGGGCCGACACCCGGATCTTCAGCGCGCCGCCGTGGGGGCCGACGATCTCGGTGCGGCGAGCTCCGGGTTGGACGTGGAGGTGGATGACGGCGTCGACCAGGTCGCCGTGACGGGCCACGATCTCCACCGGCCCCCGGGACACGGCGCGTCACGATAGTGCCGGGGAGCGCTAGGTTCGGCGGCCAACCGGAGCACGGCATGCCGCTCGACCCCCAAACACAGACGCTCCTCGATCGCCTGGGGCGCCTTCCCCCGATCGACTACGACACCGTGGACGTCGCGCGCTACCGGCAGGCCCTGGCCGACGCGCTGGCGGTGGCGTCGGACGGCCACCGGACCCCCCTCGAGCGCCACGACGTCGAGCACGTCGACGTCCCCCGGCCCGGTGGCATCGTCCCCCTCCGAGTCCATCGCCCCGGCGACTCGTCGCCCACGGCCGCCGGCGCGTCGGGGTCCGCCCCCCCGGTCGTCGTCTACCTCCACGGGGGGGGATGGATCGCCGGCGGCGGCCGGGCCGACGACACGCTGTGCCGGTCGCTGTGCGACGCCGCGGGCGCGGTCGTGGTGGGGGTGGACTACCGCCTGGCCCCCGAGCACCGGTTCCCCGCCGCGCTCGACGACGCCGCTCTCGCCGTGCGGTGGGTGGCCGGGCACGCCGACCACCTGCGCGTCGATGCGGGCCGGCTGGTGGTGGCCGGGGACAGCGCCGGTGCCAACCTGGCCGCCGCCCTCACCGTGCGCGCCCGGGCGGCCGGCCCCGCCATCGGCGCCCAGGTCCTCGTGTGCGCGTTCGTGGACCTGCGGTGCTCGCCCGCGGATCTCGGGCCCGGGGGGCCGTCCCTGCTGTCACCGGAGGCCGCCTGTTGGATGCGCGACCAGTACCTCGGCGACCACGCCCGTGACGATCCGCTCGCCAGCCCGTTGTGCGCGCCGGACCTGTCGGGGCTGCCGCCCGCGGTGGTGGTGACGGCCGGCTACGACCCCCTGGCCGGCCAGGGCCGCGCCTATGCCCGGCGCCTGCGGTTGGCCGGTGTCGACGTGCGGCACACGCACTTCCCCGACCTCTCCCACGGGTTCCTCGGCCTCGACGCCGTGTCGGCGGCGTCGCGTCGCGCCACGGGGGAGGTGTGGGGATCGCTGCGCGCCGTGCTCGACACGGGCTTCGGGGGGGCGACCGTCTGATCCCGGCCGGGCCCGTCGCTGACCGCGCCCCGCCCGGGTGCGGGCACCGGGGGGTCAGCGCCGGCGCGGGTCCTCGGGCGCTTCGGGCGCCACGTGCCAGCCGGCCGAGGACACCCGCCGGGGCTCGTAGAACACGCAGCCCTCGGGGCAGGCGAAAGGGAGCTGCTCGTTGGCGTCGACGCGGCAGCGCTCGAGCTTGTCGCGACTGGCCGTGGTCTGCATGACGTAGTGGCGGCAATCCGAGTTCACGGCCATGGTCCATTGTGGCTCACCGCCGGGCCCTTCCGGGCCCGCCCTCGGCTAGCGTCGTGGCGTGGACCTGCCCGTCTCCACCCGGCAACTGCTTCGGTGGAGCGAGGCGCTGGCGGCGATCGCCCGGACGGGGCTCGGCTTCACCGAGAGCCTGTACGAGCGCGAGCGCTTCGAGGAGGTGCTGCGCGTGGCCGCCGACATCCGGGTGGCCGCCGCCGAAGGGGCCACCGACGTGGAGGACGCCGGCGAGCTCGTCGAGGAGTGGCTCGGGGCCGTCGGCCAGGGCGTCCCCGGGTATGTGACCCCCAAGGTCGCCGTGGGCGCCGCCGTGGGCAACGACAAGGGCCAGCTCCTGCTGGTCAAGCGGGCTGACTCCGGCGTGTGGCTGTACCCGACGGGGTGGGCGGACGTGGGCTACTCGGCGGCCGAGGTGGTCGTGAAAGAGGTCCTCGAGGAGACGGGAATCGAGGCCGAACCCGTGCGCCTCATCGCCGTGCTCGACGGCCTGCGTCTGGGCTTCACCCGGGTGCCGCTGTACTCGCTGGTGTTCCACTGCCGGGCGGTGGGTGGCGAGCTGCGCGCCCACCCCCTCGAGTGCGCCGACGTGGGGTGGTTCTCGTTGGAGGACCTCCCCCAGCCGCTGGCCGGCGCCGAGCGCTGGGGCGCCCACGTGTTCGCCGCGTTGCGCGGCGAGCACGTCGACGTGCTCTTCGACCGGCCCCGCCAGCCCATGTGGCGCGACGATTCTCCCCAGCGCAGCTGACGAGGCGCGCGCCGCTCACCGGACGACGCGCCACAGCCCCTCCCGGCCAGCCGTCACAGGCTGTGCACCAGCCCCACGCCGGCGCCGGCGAGCACCACCCACGCCGTGTTGACCCGCCAGCGCAGGAGCACGGCCAGCGCCACCAGGGCCACCGCCGCCGTCAGGGGGTCGACGAGCGCGCTGGCCGCCAGGCGCAGGGCCACGCCGGCCATGAGGCCCAGCGCGCCTGCCGTCACCCCCTCGAGCGCGCCCGACAACCACGGCGAGCGGCGCACCTTCGGCAGCAGGGGGACGAGGGCGGCCACGAGGAAGAACGACGGCAGGAAGATGGCGAGGGTGGCGAGCAGCGCGCCGGGGAACCCGTCGGTCAGGTAGCCGACGAACGTGGCCGTCGTGAACACCGGTCCGGGCGTGACCTGGCCGGCGGCCACGGCGTCGAGCAGCTGCTTGGTGGTGAGCCAGTGCAGGCGCACGACGACGTCGCGCTGCAAGAAGGCGAGCAGGACGTAGCCGCTGCCGAAGACGATGATCCCGAGCTTGGCGAACTCGAGGACGACCGACGACAACGGGACGGAGGCGTGGCGCGCCGGGGCCACCGGGGCGGCGGCCGCCGCCCGGCGCGTGGCCAGCGCCAGCACGGGGACGAGAAGCGAGGCGCCACCGCCGTGCAGGCGCCCGCGGTTGCGCCACAGGGTCGTGGCGATCGCCGCCACGACGATCACCACGAGCGGGTCGAGCCCGGCGAAGAACGCCCCCGCGGCGCCCAGGGCCAGGACCACGGGCACCGGCCCGCCCCCGGCGATCCCGCGGCCGAGTCCCCACAGGGCGACGGCGATCACGGCCACGACCACCGGCTTCACCCCGTAGAGCACGCCGCCCACCGCCGGGAGGTGCGCGTAGCGCACGTACAGCCACGCCAGGAGGAGGACGATGGCGGTGGCCGGCGTGATGAAGCACGCGCCGGCGACCACGAGCCCCCGCCACCCGGCACGCCGACGCCCGACGGCGATCACCATCTGCGTGGACGCCGGTCCGGGCAGCGCGCTCGTCGCTCCCAGGAGCTCGAGGAACTCGGTGTCGTCGAGCCACGCCCGGCGTTCCACGACCTCGCGCCGCAGCATGGCGATGTGCGCCGCCGGCCCCCCGAAGCCGATCACCCCGATCTTGGCCGACACGGCAGCCACCTGCAGCAACGGGCGGCCGGGCTCGCTCACCGGTCGTCGAACTCGGGCTCTCCGCGCCCTTCGGCGTCGAACCGGAACCCCACCCCGCGCACGGTCACAAGGTACTGGGGGTGTGCGGGGTCCTGCTCCAGCTTCACCCGCAGGCGCCGCACGTGCGTGTCCAGGGTCCGGGTGTCGGCCAGGTCGCGCCCCGACCACAGGCGGTCGATGAGCTCGTCGCGCGTGCGCACCTGGCCGGGCGGCGACAGCAGCAGCGCCAGCAGGTCGAACTCGCGGCGGCTCAGGTGCACCGGCTTGCCCCCGGCGCTCACCACCCGCCGGGCGAAGTCCACCCGCACGGGGCCGGCGTTGACGGCGTCCTGGCGCGGCGCCTCGGGCCGGACGGGGCCCGCACCCACCTCGCGGTACACGGGGGGTGCCACCCGGCGCAGCACGGCCTGGACCCGCGCCACGAGCTCGCGCAGGTGGTACGGCTTGGTGACGTAGTCGGCGGCGCCGAGCTCGAGACCGAGCACGATGTCCACCTCGGTGTCCAGCGCGCTCACCATGATCACCGGCACGGGGGCGATGTCGCGCATGCGCCGGCACACCTCGGTGCCCGACATCCCCGGCAGGAGCACGTCGAGCAGGACGAGGTCGGGCAGCCGGGCGGCGAAGCGGCGCAGGCCGTCGATGCCGTCGGCGGCCAGCTCGACCTCGTAGCCCTCCTTGGACAGCCCGGCCAGCAGCGCCTCGCGGTAGGACTCCTCGTCCTCGACCACGAGGATCCGTACCGGGCCGCCGTCGTCGTCGCCGTGGCCGCGCGCCATGGACGGCTCGGTCATTTCGGTGCCCGGCCGACGCGCTGGGGTCGGTCGGGGGAGAAGCGCTGGGTGGTGGCCACGATGATACGGGTGCCCAGGATCAGCAGCACGACGAGGGTGATGAGCAGCGTGGCGGCCATGTTCGCCAGATCGTGCGACGACGCGAAGGGCTGGTTGTAGTCGGTCCACACCACGTAGGTGAGATAGCCCACCGGCGACGTGTGCAGGCTGAAGGTGGGCCCGCGCGAGCTGTAGCCCGCGGTGTAGAGCAGCGGTGCGGTCTCCCCGATGGAGATGGCCACGGCCAGGACCAGTCCGGTGGCGATGCCCGGCAGGGCGGGGCGCAGGACCAGCTTGCGCAGCACGTACCCGGTGCGCATCCCCAGGGCCTCGCCACCCTCTCGGTAGGACGTGGGCACGTTGCGCAGGGCGACCTCGGTCATCTTCGTGACGTACGGGACGACCAGGATGGACAGGGCGATCATGCCGGCGTACAGCGAGTTCCCCCAGTGGAGGTACACCACCAGGGAGATGAAGCCGACGTAGCCGATCACGATCGACGGCACCCCCGACAGCACCTCGGAGGCGCCGCGCAGGAACTGGCCCCGGCCCTCGCCGCAGTACTCGGCCAGGTACACGCCGCCGGCCACGCCCACGCCGCCGGCGAGCACCAGGACCCCGAGGACCAGGACGAGCGTGCCCTCGATGGCGTTCAGGAGCCCGCCACCGTTGCCCGCCGGGTAGGTGACCAGCGCCCGCCACTGCCAGTGGGCCACCGAGCGGGCCACGACCCCGAGGATGATCCACACCACCGGGATGACCACGAGCGCCAGGGCCAGCGCCGAGAGGACCCACAGGCTGCGGTTGCGCGCCCGGCGCCGGCGGCCGTGGTGGAGTGGGGGCGGGGGCGTCGCCGTGACCCCGGGGGGGGCGCTCCCGAGCACCGTCACACGCCCCGGCCCACGGGGAGCGCCGTCCCCGACACGCGCCGAACGAGGAGGCGGGCCCCGACATTGGCCAGCAGGGTGATGACGAGCAGCACGAGGCCGAGCTCGGCCAGCGTGGCCACGGCCAGCCCGCTCACGTCGCCCAGGGCGGCGTCGAGCTGGCTCACGATGGTGGCGGCGATGGTGGTCATGGCCCCGTAGAACGAGTGGATGTTCGACCCGAGCAGGACGCCGCCCACCATGGCCACGGCGATGGTCTCCCCGAGCGCCCGGCCGAGGCCGAGCACCGCCGCCCCGATGATCCCCGACCTGATCCACGGGAGGGTGACGGCCCCGACGGCCTCGGCGTCGGTCATGCCCAGGGCCACTGCCCCCTCCACCGTGGCCCGCGGCACCTGGCGCAGCAGGTCGCGGGTGGTGGCGGCGATGATCGGCAGGATCATCACCGCCAGCACCACCCCCACCGTGAACAGGCCCTCACCGTTGCCTGTCGGCCCCTTGAAGAACCGGAGGACGGGGACGTCGGGGATGTGGTCCGCCCAGATGGGGGCCACGTGGTGGGCGAGGAACGGGCCCAGCGTGAAGATGCCCCACAGGCCGAACACCACGCTCGGCACCCCGGCCAGCACCTCGAGGCAGAACCCCACCACGTTCGACACGCGCGGCGGGAGCTTCTCCACGACGACGAGGGCGGTGCCCACGCCCACGGGCACGGCCAGCACCAGGGCGATGACCGACGACACCAGGGTGCCGACGATGAGGGGCAGCGCGCCGTACGACGCCAACGGCGGGTGCGTGATCCCGTTCGTCGTCACGAGCGGCGAATAGAAGGCGCCGGGAAACCACCGGGTGCGGGTGAAGAAACCGAACCCGTTGTAGCGGATGGCCGGCAGGGCCTTCCACGTGAGCGCCACCAGGATGAAGGCCAGGACGGCCAGCGGGATGCAGGTCACCGCCCGCAGGCCGTGCGGCAGCAGCCGTTCCGCCCGCCACCAGCTGGTGGCCCGGGCGGGGGGCGCCGGCGGGGGGACGGGGGGCGCCGCTGCGCCGGCGGTCACGGCCGAGGCGAGGGGGGCGCGGGCGCACCCCTCCCCTCCTCGCCGTGGCGGTGCCTGCCACCCCGGTCCACCATGGCCATCACGCCCCCCCGGCCGCCGACCGCTCGCTCAGGAGGACACCGTGGAGATGAGCTTCGTGGAGATGGTCACCACCTGCGGGGGCAGGGCCACGAACCCGACCTGGTCGAGATAGGTGGGGGCGTTGCCGTTGCTCGGGTCGATGGCCCATGCCAGGACGGCCTTCACCGTCTGGGCGGCCAGGGCGTTGGGCTGCTTCTCGGGCACGATGCCGTACTCGTAGTTGACGATGGGGTACCCGTCGGTCGCCGGCCCGTAGATCATCGAGACCGTGCCCGTCGCCGGCGTCTTGTCGGCGAAGCTGGCGGCGGCGGCCGAGAAGGTGGCCTGCGAGGGCAACTCGTAGTTCCCGGCCTTGTTGGCCAGCGCGGCGTACCCGAGCCCGGCGGCCGTCGCCTCGTTCAGGTAGCTGATGCCGATGTAGGCGATGCACCCCGGGTTGGCCTTGCACGCCTGGACCATGCCGCCGTTGCCCTGCGCGGGCACGGCGCCGGCGACCGCCGGCCACGGGACGGTCGTGCCCGGCGGGATCTTCTGGCCCCAGCCGCTCGGGTCCGCCGCGCTCAGGAACGAGCTGAAGAGGAAGGTGTCACCCGAGCTGTCCGAGCGGTGCACGGTGACGATCTTCAGGCTCGGCAGCGTGACGCCCGGGTTGAGGGCGGCGATCTTCGGGTCGCTCCACGTCGTGATCTGGCCCTGGTAGATGGCCGAGACGACCTGGCCGTTGAGCTTCAGGTGCCCCGTGAGGCCGGGGACGTTGTAGTTGATCTCCTGGCCCGAGATGGCGAGGGGGATGTTGGCCAGCGTCGGGTACTGCTGGACCTGGGCCGGGGACAGGTACGCGTCCGACGCCCCGATGTTCACGGTCCCGGCCGCCGCCGACGCCACACCGGTGCCCGATCCTGTCGAGGCCGTCGTGATCGACACGGCGGGCCACGCCTTCTCGATGGCCTGGGTCCACAGGTTGAACAGCGGGTACAGGAGGCTGGAGCCGGTCTCCTGCAGCGACACCGAACTGGTGGGCCACTTCTGCAGGCCGGCCAGGGTCGCGGCGGCGCTGGTGGTCGTGGTGGTGGCGGCCGTCGTGGTCGACGAGCTGCACGCCGCCAGCACGACGGCGAACGCCGCCAGGGTGCTGAGCACCGCCGACGACGCCAGGCGGCGACGGCGAGCGGGGACGTCCTGTGCGGGGGGGCGCGTGGACATGGGGGGCCTGCTCCTTTCGGTGGGGCGAGGGATCGATGCTGGGTGGGCGGCGGCAGGCGGACGCCGGGCCGCCGGGGTGCGTCAGCCGGCGGTCATCCGATCCTGCCGCTCACGTAGCTGACGGTCTCGGGCTCGTTCGGAGCCTCGAAGATCTGGCGCGTGGACCCGGACTCGACCAGCCGGCCGTTGTAGAGGAACGCGGTGGTGCCCGCCACCCGCTTGGCCTGGGCCAGGTTGTGGGTGACGACCACCATGGTCAGCTCGGCGGCGAGCCGGCGCAGCAGCTCCTCCACCATCTCCGTGGTGACCGGGTCCAACGAGGACGTCGGCTCGTCGAGCAGGAGGACGTCGGGCCCCACCGCCAGGGCGCGCGCCAGGCACAGCAGCTGCTGCTGGCCGCCCGACAGCCGGAAGGGCGACTCGCCCAGCCGGTCGGCCACCGCCGCCCACAGGCCTACTTCCTTCAGGCACCGCTCGGCGATGTCGGGCAGCTCGTGGCGGCCGGCCAGGCGGTGCGCCTTCACGCCGGCGACCACGTTGTCCCGGATCGACATGGGAAAGGGGTTGGGCCGCTGGAAGACCATCCCCACCCGGCGGCGCAGGACGAGCGGGTCCATCTCGTTCCCGGTGACCTCGACGCCGTCGAGCTCGATCGACCCGGTGCGCCAGTAGCCTCGCACCCGGTCGTTCATGCGGTTGAGCGAGCGCAGGAACGTCGACTTCCCGCACCCCGTCGGCCCGATGAGCGCCGTGATCGTGCACGGCGCGAAGGCCAGGTCGATCCCCGTGAGGACCGTCTTGGGCCCGAAGCCCACGGCCACGTCATGGGCCACCATCACCGGCCGGTCCAGGACCCCCACGGCGCAGACCGGCTCCTGGCTCGGTGCGGCGGCAACCTCCGGGGCGCTTCGCTGCACCTCGACCTCGACGGCGCCGCCTTGGGCCCTCGGGGCGCCCCCGAAACCATCCGCACTGGGCATCGGTTGCGAAAGTAGCGGGGGAAGTTGAACGTTACGCGAACGACAGGCGACCACCCGGTGATCGTTGCGTGAACTCCCGGGGCCTCAGCCGTTCCCCCCGCCGCCGGGCGGCCGGGCGCCGCCGTGGCGGGCGCGGTGGGCCATGGCCTTGGCCGCCCCCCACGCCAGGGCGAGGTCCCCGAGCGCGGGGTCCACGGCGACCAGGGAGGCGGGGGTGAGCCCGTAGTCGTCGTCGGGGAACCGCTCCTCGGCGAAGCGGTCACGGACCACCGGCGGCACCCCGGCGTCGCGCAGCACCCCGGTCGGGTACGACACCGCCCGGCGCACGATCTCGAGCGGTGTGGAGTGCTGGGCGTCGACGTCGGCCGCCGCCAGGGCGGCGAGCTGCCCGAGCACCTCCTCCCCGGCGCGCCGGCCCGCCTCCTCGGCCGCGCCCAGGGTCGGGGGACCGGGCGGCGCGCCCCAGGCGTCGAGCACCGCGCCCACACAGCGCACCACCCACCCGGGCACGGCGGCCGCCACCCGGGTGGCGAGCTCGGCTCCCGTCTCGGCCAGCGTGCGGTCGGCGTCGGGTGCCGGCTGCACCGGGCGTCAGCTCTCGACGACGTCGCCCAGGAGGTCGACCCGCACGCCCTCGTCGCGCAGCCACGACAGGGCCTGCTCCACCTTGGCGGGCTCGCCGCCGAGCTCGCAGACGATCCACCCCTCGTGGTCGTCGACGTTCGCCCGGCGGATGTTGGGCTCCACGTCGTGCTCGCGGGCCAGCTGGGCGATGAACGGCCGCCGCACGAGCTCCTCGGGGAACGTCAGCTTGACGCGGACGTCGATCATGGGGCGCCACCTCCTGCGACGAGCGCACGGTTCAGGTTGCCCGAGCGGAAGCCCTCCAGGTCGAGCGTCACGTAGGTGTAGCCCGCGCCGCGCACGGCGGCCACCACCTCGGCGCGCCGGTGCACCGCGGCCGGCAGGTCCTCGGGGTCGAGCTCCACGCGGGCGAGGTCGCCGTAGTGCCGGACCCGCAGCTGGCGGAAGCCCAGGGCGCGCAGCGCCGACTCGGCGGCGCCCACGGCGCGCAGCGTCCCGAGCGTCACCGGCGTGCCGTACGGTACGCGCGACGCCAGGCACGCGGCGGCCGGCTTGTCCCACGTCCGCAGGCCCAGCCGTCGCGACATCTCGCGCACGTCGGCCTTGGTGAACCCCGCGGCCACGAGCGGGAACCGGGCCCCGCGCTCGGCGGCGGCCTGCTGGCCGGGACGGTGGTCGCCGAGGTCGTCCACGTTCACGCCGAGCACGACGGTGGCCCGCTCGCTCGTCGCCACCGGCGAGAGCGCGGCGAGCAGGCTGGCCTTGCAGTGGTAGCAGCGGTCCCCGCCGTTCGCCACATAGGCGTCGTCCTCGAGCTCGGCGGTGCGCAGCTCGGCGTAGCGCAGCCCCCACTCGCGGGCGAGGGCGCGGCAGTCGGCGAGCTCGTCGTCGCCGAGCGACGGCGAGACCGCCGTGGCGCACAAGACGCGCTCGGGTCCCAGGGTGTCGCTGGCCACCCGGGCCACGAAGGCGGAGTCCGCCCCCCCGCTGAAGGCGACCACCACCGAGCCCAGGCCGACGAGCTCACCGCGCAGGGCGTCGAGCTTGTCGAGGAGGTCCGCTCGCAACGTGCTACCCGGAGAGGACGCGGTCGAGCACGTCCTCGATCTCGCCCACGATGCCCGTCCAGAACGGCCCGAAGTCGGCGAAGCGGGCCGAGGCCTCGTCGAAGCGCATCTGGTAGACGCACTCCTTCAGGTCGTCGGGGTGCACCCCGAACAGTGTCACGCCCCACTCCCAGTCGTCGAGGCCGGTCGAGCCCGTGATCAGCTGGAGCACCCGGCCGCGAAAGGTGCGCCCCACGGCGCCATGGCCGAGCATCAGCGCCTTGCGCTCGTCGAAGCCCAGCGCGTACCAGTTGTCCCCGGCCACGCGACGCTTGGACATGGGATAGAAGCAGAACGCCGGCTTCCCCTCGGGGGGCAGGCTGGGGTACAGGCGTGCCTGCTTCATCTCGTCGGGGATCCCCTCGGCGTACTCCGACAGCTCGGTGAGCGACACGTAGGACCCCGTGGCCTCGAGCCCGGCGAGGCGCAGCGACGTCTGCAGGGCGCGCAGGCGCCACAGGTCGGGCCCGAGCGCCATGACGCCGACGTCGGCCTTGTGGCCGAGCAGGGCGACGGACACCACCTGGTCGCCGGCGGCCCGGGCGGCCTTCACGGCCCGGACGGCGGCTTCGGCGTCGAGCGCCGGGCCCACCTTGCAGAAGAGGTGGAGCACCCCCCATCCCACGCTCGGGGCGACGGGGTCGCCGGCGGGTCGAGCGGTGTCGGGAGCCACGGCGCCCAGTGTAGGGAACGGCCGAGGGGCGCCCGGTAGGGCGCCCCTCGGCACTGTGCACGCCAGGTCCCGGGGCCCGGCACCCCGGTCCTCGGACCGGTCGGACTAGAAGTCGTCCATCCCCCCGCCGGGCATGGCGGGAGCCGATTCCTTCTCCGGCTTGTCGACGATGACCGCCTCGGTGGTGAGGAACAGCGCGGCGATGGAGGCGGCGTTCTGTAGCGCCGAGCGGGTCACCTTGGCGGCATCGATGACGCCGGCGGCGAACAGGTCCTCGTACTCGTTGGTCGCCGCGTTCAGGCCCTCCGACGCCTTCTTCATGTTGCGGACCCTCTCCACCACGACGCCGCCCTCGAGGCCGGCGTTGACGGCGATCTGCTTGAGGGGCTCCTCCACCGCCCGCGACACCATGCGGGCCCCCGTGGCCTCGTCGCCCTCGAGCTTCTCGGCCCGGTCGAGGATGGCGCTCTGCGAACGCAGCAGGGCCACGCCTCCGCCGGGGACCACGCCCTCCTCGATGGCCGCCTTGGTGGTGGACACGGCGTCCTCGATGCGGTGCTTCTTCTCCTT
>Ga0209415_10002380_pt1 | contig 35214 bp, 38 predicted proteins | sample PeaSoiSIISIP2007_FD_187696 | JGI IMG/M metagenome (GOLD analysis project Ga0209415, IMG submission 187696) | Peat soil microbial communities from Weissenstadt, Germany - SII-SIP-2007 (SPAdes) (version 2) | ecosystem: Environmental > Terrestrial > Soil > Wetlands > Peat | place: Germany... | reverse complement strand
TGGCGGCGGCGGCCTTCTTGGCGGCGGCGAGCGACGCCGGCTTTGACGTGCTCGACTTCTTGCTCGTCGCCTTCTTCGAAGACCTGGGCTGTGGGCGCGACTTCTTCGCCGCGGCCTTCGTGGGTGCGCTCTTCGGGGCCCGCGCGCTCGCCGAGGCGCCCCGGCGTTCCGGCGACTTCTTCGCTGGAGCCTTCTTCTTGGTCTTGGCGCTCGACGGCATGCTCTCCTCGCAGTTCTCGTAACAAGTGCCCGCCGACCCTAGCAGTCGGGAGTCGCGTTACGAACGATTGTCGCGGGGCGTCTTCTCGAACTTGATGACTTAGCTGACTGTTGGCGTCGACGAGCTCGGCGCCGGTGCCGGCGGGGGCGTCTGAGTCGGGCGCGGCGGCACGACCTGCGACGGTGGCGGCGCGGCGTTGGTCGTCGGTGCTGGCGCGGTGACGGGCGAGGCTGGCCGCTTCGCCACGCCGGCCTGGAGCGAGTTCTCGACCCAGTTCGTGAATTCGGCGAGCACCTGCGCAATGCGCGTGCGCTCGGACTCGAGCTGGTGGGCCAAGGTGTCGACGTCCTCACTGAGGCGCTGCTTGAGCCCGTTCAGGCGGTTCACCTCGTCCTCGGCCCGGCTTCGCGCCTCGTTCACGATCTCGCGCGCGCGATCCTGGGCGGCCGACGCGATCTCGCGCGCCTTCGCCTCGGCCTCTTGCTGGGCCTCATCGATGAAGCGCTGGGCCATCGCGATCATCGACGTCACCTGCTCGGCTCCGGCCGGGCCGCCGGTGTCGATCGCGGTCGCCACGGGCGCTCGAACCGCCACCGGCGCCTGGGCGACGTCGCCGCGCGCGTCGAGCTGGCTGATGCGCTCGGCCGCCTGACGCAGCTGCTGGCGCTGCTGGTGGGCCAGGTCTTTCAGCTGGCGAACCTCGGTTGAGAGCCGTTCCAAGAACTCGTCGACCTCGTCGACGTTGTAGCCCTTGAGGCCGACTTTAAAAGCCACCGTGTCAATGGCGTCGATGGCCGACTGTGCGCTATCGGTGCTATCCATGCAGCCACCCTAGTGCTCGAGCCTCGGCGATACCGAGGGCAACTCAGATGGCGACGTTGATAATTTCGAGCGCCACAACGGCCACGAGCACCGACAGGTCGATGCCCACGCCGCCGACGCTCGGTCGTGGCAGCATCGAGCGCAGCGGGCGCAGCACCGGCTCGGTGATCCGCGCGAGGAACCGTTTGGTCGCGGCCAATCCGCCCTGGCTGCTCTGGCTGGGCAGCCAGCTGAGCAGCGCTGTGATGATGAGGATCCAGATGTAGAGGGTGAGCAGATCGTGGATCAGGCTCATGCTTGATCGACGACGTGGTAGTTGGCCGCGCGCAGGCGTTCTTTCATCTCGTTGCCCAGATGCATCCCCTGAGGACTGACCAGGTAGACCCCGCGGATCAGCATCTCGATCTTCGCGTTGAGCGCGTAGGCGGTGCCGGCGGTGAAGTCCACCAGCCGCCGCCCGAGGGTCTGGTCCACGTCGAGCGTCGTCAAGACGACGGCCCGGTTCGATCGCAGGAGGTCGGTGATGCGCCGTGAGTCGTCGTAGGTCGTTGGCGACACGACCGCCACGTCGCGCTCGGCCGAGAACGGCGAGATACCCCGGCCCCGGTTCGGGTTGGCGATCGGACGCACGCGCGAAACATTCGAGCCCTCGAGCACCGAGAGCGAGCCGGCCCGCCCCGCCGCCGGGCGCACCGGCGACCGGCTCGAGGGCGCCACCGATACCACGCGCGCCACCGGCGCGGGCGTCGAAGCCCACTCGGGCTCGAACTCCTCGGGCTGCTCGGAGAAGGGCCGCGGGGTGTTGCTCGGGCCGTACTCGCCGTACTCGTCCTCGACGAGGCCGAGAAACCCGAGGAAACCCCTCAACTTTTCCTTCATCGACCTCTCCTTGGCGTGCCGTGAACCATGTTAGGCCACGCGCTATCGCGCCGGTCGTGGACCGAACAGCGCTCGCCCGATCCTGACCTCCGTCGAACCTAGTGCGCAGGCGATTTCGAGATCGTCGCTCATGCCCATCGAGCGCTCGATCAGACCCAGCTCGTCGGCCAGAGCCGCGGTGCGCGCGAAGGCGTCGCGCGCTTGGTCGGGCCCCAGCGGGGCGACGACCATGAGCCCGCGCACGACGAGTCCTAGCCCGCGCGCTTGCTCGACGAGCGCGGCGACGTCCTCGGGCCGGGCGCCGTTGCGCCCCGACGCGCCCGTGAAATCGATCTGGACGTCAAGCTCGGGCGGCTGCGCCAGCGCCGCCAGCTTTACCAGCTCCTTTGCGCGCGCCACACCGCTCAGCACGTCCGCGCAGGCGGCGGCGCGCGCGAGCTTGTTCATCTGGAGCGCGCCGAGGTAGTGCCACGAGACGTCGTCGCCGGCCGCGAGCGCACGCTTGGCGCAGAGTTCGTCGACGTAGTTCTCGCCAAACGCGCGCAGCCCCACCTCGAGGGCCGCCGCGACTTCGCGGCGACCAAAGGTCTTCGTGACGGCGACGACCCGCACGCTCGCGGGGTCGCGGCCGCTCGCGGCGATGCGCGCGCGCACGTGCGCCAGGTTGGCGCCGACGCGCTCGATCAGCTCGGGTTCAGCGGAGGAAGCTGGGCAGGTCGTCATCGCCACCGACGTCAAAGAAGTCGTCGCCCGTGGAGGTGAAGATGTCGCTGCGCGGACCTTCGGTCATCGAGGGCTCGCTCGTGGTCGAAGGTTTCGCTGCCGACGCGTCGAAGCCGGCCGCGATAACGGTCACCCGCACGGCCTCGCCGATGGAGTCGTCGATCACGCTACCGAAGATGATGTTGGCGTCGGGGTGAGCCACCGAGTGGATGATCTCCGCGGCCTGGGTGACCTCGCTCAACGTCACGCCCGGTCCCCCGACGATATTCATCAGGATGCCCCGCGCGCCGTCGATCGAGGCTTCGAGCAGCGGCGAGGTGATCGCGGCGCGCGCGGCGTTCACCGCGCGGCCTTCGCCGGTCGAGGTGCCCACGCCCATGATGGCGGTGCCGGCGTTGCGCATGATGGCGTTGACGTCGGCGAAGTCGGTGTTGATCAGCCCGGGCACGGTGATCAGATCCGTGACCCCGCGCACGGCCGACAGCAGGACGTCGTCGGCGATCTTGAAGGCGTCGAGCATCGAGGTGTCGGGTGCCGTGACCGATAGCAGCCGGTCGTTCGGAATGACGATCAGCGTGTCCACCTTGTCGCGCAACATCTGGATGCCCTTCTCGGCCTGGGTCGATCGCCGCTTGCCCTCGAAGGAGAACGGGCGCGTCACGACGCCGATGGTGAGCGCGCCGAGGGCCCGCGCAATCTCCGCGACGATCGGCGCGGCGCCGGTGCCCGTGCCCCCGCCCTCGCCGGCGGTGATGAAGACCATGTCGGTGTCCTTCAGGGCCTCTTCGATCTCGGCCCGGTGGTCCTCGGCCGCCAGGCGTCCGATCTCGGGGTCGCTGCCCGCGCCCAGCCCTCGCGTCAGCGAGCGACCGATGTCGATCTTCAGGTCAGCCTCGGAAAGGAGCAGGGCCTGGGCGTCAGTGTTCGCGGCGATGAATTCGATGTTCTTCAAACCTTCGGTGATCATCCGGTTAACGGCGTTCGCACCACCGCCCCCCACGCCGATGACCTTGATCATGGCGTGGTAGTTGGTCTGACTGAGGCTCATGGGCTCCCCTTGGCTCTCTACTATTTTTACCGCCCTCGCCGGGGGCGACGTCGCGAACAGTCACTGAAGGCTAGTCAGTGCCTACATATTGGTCAAATGACCTGTTTCCTCTACGCCGTCGGCGGCGTCACCGCTAACTCGTCGGGCACCGTCACGTCCACCACGTCACCGGGCACGAGCGTGCTGTGCGCGATGACCGACGCAATGGCGACGAACTTGGCGCGCAGGTTGCTCGCGGGACCGAGCACGAAGGTGACGGGCGTCGTCATGCGCAGCGTCACCGAGCCCTGCGGGTCGTCGGTGATGACTGAGACCTGCGACGCGAACGCGCGCGGCAGCCGGCTCGCCACGTAGGCCGCACCGCGCCCGGCGCGTAGGAACGGCCAGGTCGACGACTTCGGGTGCAGATAGAGAAGCGTGGGCAGGTTCTCCCCGAGCGGCGCGGGCCCGAGGGCTTGTCCCGCCGCGTCGACGTACTCGAGCTGGTGGGTGGACGTGAAGGCGACCGCGACCGCAACGCTCTCGTGCACCTCGACCACCACCGAGTTGGGCCAGTGCTTGACGATCTTCACAGAGCCGATCCAGGCGAAGGGGGCCAGACGGCGTTCGACGGCCGCGTCGCTGAGCCCGATCATGGTGGGATGCTCGGCGAGACCCGACGCGGCGAGCACCGCCGCGACGCGCTCGTGTTCTAGACCAACGAACGTGACGTGCTGGACGCGAAAGTACGACTGGTGCAGCGTCCACTGCGCGCCAACGACTACGAGCGTCACGGCGAGCCCGAAGCCGACCAGCCACTTGGTCAGGCGTCGCACGCGGCGGCGCGGTTCGACAGTGGGGGAAGCTGTGCGTCGCGCGTCGGGTGGCGCTAGGGCGCGGGACTTCACGGCGTCGCCCCAAAGCCCACGAACCGGTGCTCACTCACGAGCGTGACGCCCGAGTGCGTGAGCACGCGCTCGCGCACGAGGTTGAGCAGCGCGTAGACGTCGCTCGCCCGCCCCCCCGCGTCGGCCAGGATGAAGTTCGCGTGCTTGTCGCTCACCCGGGCGGTGCCGAGGCGCAACCCCTTGCAGCCGGCCGCTTCGATCAGCCGGGCCGCGTGATCGTCGGGCGGGTTGCGAAAGACGCTGCCGCCGTTCGCACCGCCGGGCTGGTGCTCGCGCCGCCAGCGCACCACCTCGCGGATCCGCTCCTGCGCCTCGCCGGCGTCGCCGCGCGCGAGGTGCAGGCGAACGCTCAGGGCGAGGTCGCCCGGCTCGAGGGCGCTCGTGCGGTAGCCAAGACCCAGGCGGTCCTTGTCCCAGGTCGCGACCTCACCGGCGCGCCAAATGGTCGCTGTTTCAATGGAAGCGGCGAGGTCCGAGCCGTGACCGCCCGCGTTCATCGCGACGGCGCCGCCGAAGGTGCCCGGCACGCCGACCGCCCACTCGAAGCCGGTCACGCCTTCTTTCGCGAGGCGCCGGGCCGCGACGGGCAGGTCGTGCCCCCCACCGGCTTCGACGAGGACGCCCCGGCCGTCCTCGCGCCAGGTCATGGCGGCGAGCTCGCCCGAAAGGTGCAGCGCCAGGACGTCGCGCTCGCCGTCCTCGACGAGGAGGTTCGAGCCATTGCCGAAGGCGACGACGGGCAGCCCGGTAGCGAGCATCGCCGGACCCAGCTCCTCGAGGTCCACTAGCGAGGAGAGGGTCACGAAGAGCCGCGCAGTGCCCCCGACGCGGTAGGTGGTGCGCGCCCCGAGCGGCGCGTGCTCTTCGACCCGACCGCGGCCGAGGACGACGAGCGCCGCCGTACTCACGCCACCCCGCCGGGCAGGCTGGCGATGACCGAGGCGACGTCACCCGCGCCGAGGAACAAGATGACGTCGCTCTCCTCGACGAGGCCCTCGAGGGCCGACGCTACGTCGCCGAGCTCGGCGACGTAGCGGGTGTCGAGCGAGGCCTCGTCGCGCAACGCGTCGGCGACAAGTTCCCCGGTCACGCCCGTCGGGTTGGCCTCGCCGGCCAAGTAGAGATCGGTCACCACCACGTGGCGCGCGCCACGAAAGGCCGGTGCGAACGACTCCGCAAGGGCCAGCGTGCGCGTGACGCGGTGGGGCTGGAAGACGACCGTCGCGCGCTCGTAGCCGGCGGCCCGGGTCGCGGCGAGCGTGGCCGCGATTTCGCCGGGCAGGTGGGCGTAGTCCTCGTAGACGTCCACGCCGCGCCAGGCGCCGCGGTACTGGTAGCGCCGCGGCGCGCCAACGAAATTGGACAGGCCGCGCGCGATGGCGTCGGGTGGAACGTCGATCCCCCGGGCCAGCACCGCCACGACCGCGGCGTTCGCGACGTTGTGCGCGCCCGTGACGCGCAGCGAAAGATCAAGCGCTTCGTCGGGTCCGCGCAGGCGAAACGACGAACGCCGTCGCTCGAGCTCGACGTCGCTCACGCGCCAGGGCGACGAGGCGGTCGCGCCGACGAAGGTCACGGGGCGCGACACAGATTCGCCAACGCGACGGGCGCCGGGGTCGTCGCCCCAGGCGACGACCGGCCCACTCGTGCGCGAAACCAGTTCGGCGAAGGCCCGCTCGAGCGATGCCAGGGTGCCGTAGTGATCGAGGTGGTCCGGCTCCACGTTGAGCAGTCCCAGTGCAAACGCCGACAGCTCGCTCATGGTGCCGTAGCTCTCGTCGATCTCGACGATCAGGTCGCCCGCACCCCAATGGCCGTTCGCGCCGACGCCGAGGACCGGCGCGCCGACCAGCCACCCGTCATCACGACCGGCGGCGAGCGACACCTGGACCATCATCGACGTGGCGGTCGTCTTGCCGTGGGTACCCGTTAGCCCGACGACGCGCTTTAGGCCGGCGAGCTCGGCCAACACGCTCGAGCGCGCCACCAGGGCTGCGCCCGCCGCGCGCGCGCTCGCCAGCTCGACGTTGTCGGGGCTCACTGCCGGGGACCACAGTACGACCTGCGCGCCGGCGACGTGCGCCGCGTCGTGGCCAACGAAGGTTGCGACCCGTCGCGCGCGAAGCTCCTCCATGATTGGTGCGTCCACGGCGTCGCTGCCACTGACCGTGGCGCCCATTTCGGCGAGCAGCATCGCCAGCCCGCTCATGCCCGCGCCGGCAACTCCCACGACGTGCACGCGCGTGCCCGCATCGATGCTCACCGGTCGCACCGCGCCTCGGCGACCACGCCGGCGATGGCCCGGGCGGCGTCGCGCCGCGCCAGCGTGCCCGCCGCCTCGGACATGACCGCGAGCGTCGAGGGCTCGAGGACCTCATCGAGCAGCGTCGCGAGCGCCGCACCGCTGCAGCGCGCGTCGGCCAGCACTCGCGCCCCGCCGACGCGGGCGACGGCCTCGGCGTTTCTCGTCTGATGATCTCCCGGCGCGCCAGGCAATGGCACGAGTATCGACGGGATCGACAGCGCCGTTAACTCGGCCACCGTGATCGCCCCGGCGCGACAGATGGCGGCGTCGCAGAGCGACCAGAGCTCGGCCATGTCCGCGAACGCCACGACCCGGTAGTCGAGTCCCGCGGTCGGCGGCGGCGACGCGAACGCCCCGTAGTCGCGCTGTCCCGTCACGTGCAGAATCGTGACGTCGGCGCGCGAGCGCCAGGACTCGGCGAGCTCGCGCACGGCGGTGTTCACGCGCAGCGAACCGAGCGATCCGGTCATGACGACCACGACCGTCCGCGCCGCATCGATCGGCGGGTGGCAAGCTCTTCGAGCCCTTTCGCGAGCGCTCGGCGAACGGTCAACTTCGTCGATCGCTGCGCGCAGCGGTGCCCCCGTCACCACGACGTTCTCCCCGGTCGTCGGAAAGGCACAGCATCGAGCCCTGGCGTAGCGGCCGACGAGACGGTGGGCAAACCCGGGCGTGGCGTCGAGTTCAACGAGCACGACGGGTCGGCGCCAACACATCGCGGCCGCGGACATCGCGAATGAGGCGTAACCGCCGACCGACACGACGACCGACGGCCGCCAGCGGCGAACGAGGACGAGCGCCGCCACGAGCGCCGCCACGAGGCCAAGCGCCGCCCCAACGTTGGCCAGGGCAGCGCTAGCGCTCCACGAACGGCGAATCCCCCGTCCCGGCAGCAGCGTGAGGCCGAACTCCGCGCCCCTGAGCAGTTGCGCCTCCTGGCCACGACGGCTGCCCACGTAGCGCAGCTCGCTCGCGGCAACTCCCTGGGCGCGCAAGGCCTCGGCGACCGCCTGCATGGGAAAGACATGGCCGCCGGTCCCGCCCCCGGTGATGACGACCGGGCCGGCCACTAGAACGCCCGGGGATGCGAGCGTCGCACGGGCGCCGCGCGAGCGCTCGAGCGCGGACCCGAGCCGATCGAGAGGTCGCCCGAGCGGCTCCGGTCGTTCGCGATGTTGTAGAGCAGCCCGACGGCCGCGAGCTCGGTGATGAGGGCGGTTCCCCCGTACGAGAAGAACGGCAGGGGCACGCCAGTGACGGCCCACCACCCGACCACCGAGGCCATATTTATGAGCGCCTCGACCGCGATCCACGCAGCGATCCCGACGGCGACGAGCCGGTACACCTGGTTCGAACAGCGCTGGGCGATGCGCACCGAGACGATCAGGAAGCCAATGAAGAGGGCGATCACGGCCAGCGCCCCAATGAGGCCGAGTTCCTCGCCGACGATGGTAAAGATGAAGTCAGTGTGCGGGTTGGGCAGCAGTCCCCACTTCTCGCGGCTGTGGCCGAGGCCGAGGCCCGTAAGTCCCCCGGCACCCAGGCCGATGCGTGATTGCAGCAGCTGGTAACCGCTGCCGAGCAAGTTGGAGTTGGGGTGCAGAAACGAGAAGAACCGCTTCGCCGAATACGGTTCGAGGCGCAGGTACGCCCCGACGGCGAGCGCGGTTGTGGCCACGACGGCCGTGACGAGCCGCGCCGAGAGCCCAGCCACGATGAGCATCGCGAGCACGATGATAACGACGACCGACGCGGTGCCGATGTCGGGCTCGAGAACGATGAGGCCGCAGCCGAGCCACACCGGCGCGGTCCACACGGCAAGCGGGGCCCAACGAATCAGTTCGAGGTGGTGTTGCTCGATGACCCACGCTACGAAGAGCACGCAACAGAGCTTGAACAGCTCCGAGGGCTGCAGGTCGATGAGGCGCAGGTCGAGCCAGCGCTTGCCGCCATTCGCCGAGACACCGGCGAGGCGCACCAGCGCGAGCAGCGCCAGGCCTCCGCCGACGAGCAGTGGGGCGGTGCGCACGAGCCGCGCGAGGCGTACGCGGGCCGCCACGTAGAGCGCGAAGAGTCCGAGACAGAGGTAGGCCAGGTCGTGGATCGTGATTGAAAAGGCGGTGCCGCCGTTGGCCGCTGACTGGCCCTCGCTGGCCGAGGCGACGAAGATCGTGCCGAAAGTCACGAGCGCCGACGTCACCAACAGCAGCGCTCGCCCGGCGTGATCGCCGCGCGGAAACGAGTGCAGCCAGCCCCGAGGACGCGGGCTCGCGAGATCCGGATGCAACTGCTCGCGCGTCGACACTTAGACCACCTTGGCGATCTTTAGGAAGTCGCCGTAGAAGATGCCGAGCCCGAGCATCGCCAGTAGTCCCGCGAGAATCCAGAACCGGATGAGCACCGTCGTCTCGGGCCAGCCCTTCAGCTCGAAGTGGTGCTGCAGGGGCGCCATGCGAAAGACCCGCCGACCAAAGAGGCGAAAGCTTACGACCTGGATGATGACCGACGCCGTCACCGCGACGAACAACCCGCCGATCACCGGCAGCAACAGGTCGAGGTTCATCAGCAGGCAGAGCGCGCCCAGTCCCGTGCCCACCGCGAGCGATCCGGTGTCGCCCATAATGATGCGAGCCGGGTGCGCGTTCCACCACAAGAAGCCCAGGCACGCCCCCACGAGCGCGACGGCAACCAGCCCGAGGTCGAGCGCGGCGTGCAGGCGGTAGATGTCGAAGTGGCGGAACTGCCAGTAGCCCATGATCGAGAGCACGCCGAAGCAGAACGTCGCCGAGCCCGCCGCCAGCCCGTCGAGTCCGTCGGTCAGGTTGACCGCGTTGGACGTGGCGACAATGACAAAGACCGCGAGGAAGAACCAGCCGGCGCCCGTGAGGTTCCAGCCCGGCAGGGACAACCGCGTGAAGGAGAGGTCGGCCGAGGTGTGCACCCAGCTCAGCGCGAGCACCGCGAAGACGCCGGCGATCACGAGCTCGCCGATCAGCTTGCCCCGCGAACTAAGCCCCAGGTTCCGCTCGTTGCGTATGGCGAGGTAGTCGTCGGCGAAGCCCAGCACGCCCGAGGCGATAATGACCAGGATCGCCAGCGCGCCCGCGCGGGTGAAGCCGATCGCCGTGCCAACGTGACCCATGAGGTAGCCCAGCACCGCCGCGAGCACGATGATCGCCCCGCCCATTGTGGGCGTGCCCGCCTTGTGAAGGTGCGTCGAGGGGCCGTCCTCGCGGATCGGCTGGCCGAGCGATCGGGCGCGCAGGAAGCGAATCCACAGCGGAGTGAGCAAGAGGGCGCAGAGGAACCCGACGCCGCCGGACTCCATCAAGCTCAACATGCACTCACCCCAGCAGCTCCTTCACTACCGCCCGGTCGTCGAAGGGAATCACGAGTTCGCCCACCGTCTGGGTCGTCTCGTGGCCCTTCCCGGCCACAACCACCACGTCGCCCGACTCGGCCCGCTCCAGGGCGAGGGCGATGGCCCGACGGCGATCGCTCTCTCGAACGATCGGCGCGTCGGGCGCAATACCCGACACCACCGCATCAATGATGGCATCTGGCGGCTCGGACCTCGGGTTATCCGAGGTCACGACGGTCAAGTCCGACATGGTCGAGGCGACACGGCCCATCTCGGACCGCTTCGTTCGGTCGCGGTCGCCGCCCGCGCCAAAGACCGTAATGAGGCGCCCGCCGTGCTGCAGTGCGCGCACGTCGGCGAGGATACGCTGGAGCCCCTCGGGGGTGTGCGCGTAGTCCACGATCACTGAGACGCCACGCCCGTACTGGACGTCAAAGCGCCCTGGCACCGAGTCCACCGCGGCCAGCGCCGCCGCGATCTCGGCATCATCGGCTCCCAAGGTGCCCATGACGGTCATCGCCGTCAGCGCATTGTCGACGTTGTAATCGCCGACGAGCGGCGAGTTGACGAGGTGCCCGCGCCAGAAGAACGTCGAACCGCGCAGCGAGGTGACAACCTCGAGCGCGTCGCCGCGCGAGACGCGCGTGACGGGCAGCGTCGTGAGCTCGGCCAGCCGCTCTCCGTACTCGTCGTCGGTCCAAATGACCGCGCGCTTGGCGTACTCGCTCGTAAAGAGTGAGGCCTTCGCCTGGAAGTACTTCTCCATCGTCGCGTGGTAGTCCAGGTGGTCGTGGCTCAAGTTGGTGAAGGCGGCCACACAGAAGCGCAAACCGTCGACTCGATGCTGGTCGAGGGCGTGGCTCGAAACCTCGAGTGCCACAAGCGACTGGCGCTTCGCGGGATCGAAGCTCGCCACGATTTCGGCGAGCGCGCGGTAGAGCTCGGGTGAGGCGGGCGTCGTGCGCTCACCGGTCAACGTGCCCACGCTCGACGCATTCCAGGCCAGCGCGCGCGCCAGCGATGCCACGATGGCCGTCACGCTCGTCTTGCCGTTGGTGCCAGTGACGCCAACGAGGGTCACGCCGGCCTCGGGGTGGCCCACGATCGTCGCGCTTGCGTGCGCGAGCAGGGCCCGCAGCTGCGACGTCGGCACGACAATGACGGGCGCCTCGAGCTTGACCGACACGTCGGTGACAACGCAGCTGGCGCCATTCGCGACGGCGTCGCCCGCGAAGGCGACGCCGTGTCGACGCCCCGGCATCGCAAAGAAGAGCGTGCCCGGCCGGCACTCGCGCGAATCGATCTCGACCCTCGTGATTTCCACGCTGCTCGTCGCGACGCCGAGCGAGAGGTCGTCCAATATGTCGCCCAGCTGCATCACGTGACGTCCGAGGAGATGGTCGCCTTGGCCCCGGTGAGCGGCTTCTGCATGGTGCCGTTCGAGGGGATGCCGTAGTGGTGCAGCGCGTAGGACATCACTTCCTGGAAGACCGGCGCGGCGACAGCCCCGCCGTAAATGTCGTTGAGCGGCCGTTCGATCACCACGATCATCGACAGCACGGGGTCGTTGGCCGGCGCGAAGCCGACGAAGCTGGCGTTGTAGAAGTTGGTGAGCTGGTCCTTGCCCGGGAAGGGAATCGTCGCGGTGCCGGTCTTGCCGGCGACGCTGTAGCCCGGGATGATGGCGTTGGTTCCGGTGCCGTCGAGGACGACCTGTTCAAGCATCTTGACCATCGTCGAGTCCACGCCCGGGCTCAGCGCCTCGTGGTCCGCGCTCGGCGGCGTGGCCTTCACGGCGCCGTTGGCCTCGACGTAGCCGCGCACCAGTTTGGGTTCGACGAACACCCCGCCGTTGGCGATCGCGTTGTAGGCGTCCAGGACCTGAATCGCGGGCACCGCGTCGACCTGGCCGATGGGCAGCGATACCTGGTCGCTCGAGTACCAGTCGGCAGCGTTTACCAGCAGTCCCGACGTCTCGTCGGGAAAGTCGATGGCCGTCGTCTGGCCAAATCCGAGGTGCTGAACCTGGTCGAGGATTCCATTCTCACCGACGCGCCGGCCGATCTCGTAGGTACCGATGTTGGACGACTGGGCGAGAACCTCCGTGGCGGTGAGGTGCTCGATGGCGTGGTTCTCGGCGTCGTGGAAGTAGCGCCCGTCAACGACGACCGAGTTGGGCACGGAGAAGACGCTGCTCGGCGTGATGCGGTGGGCCTGCAGCGCCGCCGAGAAGGTGACGACCTTGAAGACCGAGCCCGGCTCGTAGGCCTGGGAGAACGGCAGGTTGTTGATCGTCTGCTCGATCCCGGGGTAGCCGACGCTCTTGCCCCAGGCCGGGATCGGACCCAGAGCCCCGGCCGTGGTCTTCGTGTTGACGAGCGAAGCGTCGGCGAGAATCTCGCCGGTTTTCACGTCCATGACGACGGCGAGGCCGCTCAGTCCGTCGTAGAGGTGCAGCTCACGAGCCAGGTCGCGCTCGGCGACGTACTGCAGCGAAGCGTCGAGGGTCAGCTCGAGGCCCTGGCCCGGCTTGGCCGCGCGGATCACCGTCGAGTCCGAGGCCGGCAGGTTTACCCCCGACGCCGACACGAACTCGCGAGTGATTCCCGTCTGTCCGGCCAGCGGTTCCTGGTACTCGTACTCGACACCGGTCGTGCCCGCTCCGGCACCGTTGACGTCACCGAGCACCGAGGTGGCGAGCGTACCGTCGGGGTACGTGCGCACCGACGAGTTCTCAACGACGACGCCCGGAAACACCAGCGAGGCCAGCCGGTGCCCGTCGGTCAGATTGAGCCGGTCGTTCAAGATGACGTAGCCGTTCTTCTCCGACAGCAGGGCGGTGAGCTTTTTCACCGGCACGTTCACGATCGGCGACATCGCTTCGGCCTCGGTTATTGGATGCGTGATCTGGAAGTCGTCGGCAATCACCAGCGACGTCGGGCGCGACACGGCGAGCGTCTCGCCGTATCGGTCATAGATGCCTCCTCGCAGGGCCGTCGTGACAAAGTTCTCACGTACTTGCGCGACGGAGAGCTTCGCGTAGTGGGCGTGATTCACCACCTGCAGGTAGAAGAGCCGGACGCCGAGGAGGCAGAAGGCCAGCGCCATCAGCAGGCAGAGCGCCACGAGCCGACGAGACCCGGGCGCTCTTCGTGGCGCCGCGACGCGGGGCGCGAGCGTGCGCCGGTGGGTCGCGGTCTCGAGGACGCTCACCGAATCGTCCTTGATGTTGCCGGTGCGTAACCCGAGAACTTCGGAAGTGGCAGGGGCGCATCAAGTGACGTAGACGGTACTTGCGTGATCGAATTTGGATCCACCAAGTGCAGAGCCCCGGCCCGAGTCGCGATCTGGCTCGGCGCGGACAAGTTCGTCAGCGAACCCACTTGAACGGCGTACGTCGACTGCTCTTGCAACAGTTGACTCTGCAGGGTGTGGATTTCGATCTGACGGTTGGCTTCGATCATCGAACCACCAAGAACGAGGGCGAGGGCAAGGACGACGATCACTGCGGACTTGCGCTGCGACGATGAGCTGCGCCAGCGGGTGGCAACCTCGCGGCGCGCCGGCGTGCGGTGCGTCGCCGGACGCGCCACCGTGCGCTCGCGCACCAGCGGCCGGCGTGTGTCGATCCGGCGCGGGAAACTGATGACGCTCACGGCGCCACCTTCCGAGCGGCCCGCAGGCGCGCCGAACGGGCCCGCGGATTGCGCGCGATCTCGCTCGCGCTTGCAAGTTGGGCGCTGGAGCGAAAGACCTTAACCCGCTTTATCGCGCCGCAGACGCAGCCCAGTTCGGGCGCGCAGCGACAACCGCCGCTCTGCTGCTCGGCCAAGAAGGACTTCACCGTGCGGTCCTCGCCAGAGTGGTACGAGATGATCGCCACGACGCCACCGACGCTCAGCGCCGCGAGCGAGGACGCCAGGCCCCGGCTCAGCTGTTCTTCCTCGCCGTTCACCGCGACCCGAAGCGCCTGAAAGACGCGAGTGGCTACGTGGCCGCGACGACGAGTCGCCTTCGGCACGGCCCGCTCAACGGCGGCCACGAGTTCGAAGGTCGTCGCTGGGCGACGTTCGACGACGGACCTTGCGATCGAGCCGGCAAAGCGTGTCTCGCCGTGCTCTCGCAGCAATCGCGCGAGCTCGTGCTGATCGACGCGCGAAAGCAGCGCCGCGGCCGTCTCGCCCTCCGTGGGATCCATGCGCATGTCGAGCGGCGCGTCCACGCGAAACGAAAATCCGCGCGCCGGTTCGTCGAGCTGGTGCGACGACACACCGAGGTCGATCAATACGCCCACGATGTCCTCGCCGTTCAGAAAGTCCGCATTCTCCTCGACGACCGCCGCGAGGTCGGCGAAGGTGGCTTTGACGACTCGCACGCGCGCGCCGTGGTGCCGCAGTCGCTCCGTCGCTGCGGTCCGCGCGTCGGGGTCACGGTCGACCCCGAGCACCCGCAGTTGCGGCGCCGCGCTCAGCAGCGCGTCGGCGTGACCACCGCCGCCCAACGTGGCGTCGACGACCACGCCAGTCGGCAGGCTGGCGAACAGCTCGACGATCTCGCTCGCGAGCACTGGTTCGTGAAAATTCTCCGGGGCCATCCGCAGCCTTTCAATCGCGACAACGGGCGAGAGGGCGGAGGAGGAATCCCGCCACGTTGCCGCGATTGCCAGGCTGCGCGTGGTCCGCGGCCGGCACTGCTGTACTCCCATCACTCGTCAAGGCCCTGTTTGAAGATCTCTTCGGCGGATTCGACCATCTCGGCGAACACGGCGGGGTTCCACAGTTCGACGTGGTCGATGGCGCCCACGATGAGTACGTCGCCGGATAACCGTCCATATTCGCGGATCGCACTCGGCAGCGCGAAGCGTCCCTGCTTGTCGAACTCAACCTCGCTCGTCAGGCTCGCCCAGAAGCGTGTCTGCTGTCGCCCGCTCGCTCCACCGGCGCGCCGGATCTGCACGTGCTCGTCCTGCTGACGATTGAACTCGCCGGGCGTCCAGAGCGCAACGCAGCCCTCGGTATTCGGGCTTAGCGCGCCACCGCGTTCGAACTCGGGACGGAACCTCGCGGGCAAAATGAGTCGTCCCTTGTCGTCCAGCGAGTGCTGAAACTGACCGACGAACCCCAGCATGCCTGTCCTCCCGTGGGTTCACCACCTGTCCCCACTTCGTGACACAATACACCACTCTTCCCCACTCCACTCCAAATGTTCGCACTTTTGCTCGTCAATTTGCTCGTCCGCGCCACCACGCTCGCGATCGACCGCGCGAGGCGATCACACGTTCGTCTCGAACTAGTCGGCGAATCGCCGGCGCCGCGGCTCCGCGCTCGAACTCACTTCGCGAAGCGTCTCAACGAGCGCCTCGGCGTCGCCGACGTCGAGCGATCCTAGGGCTTCGTCATCGAGCACGCTACGTAGCCCGTCGGGCACCTCTCGCAGGTACCCCAGGACATCGGTGGTCGGTTCCGCGCGCAGGACTGTCGAGACCAGAACACCTTGGCGCACCCGCCACTGGGTCAGGCCGACGGCCTTTTGGCCGTCGATAAAGACTTCTCCGGGACCACGCCCGGCGAAGCAGACGACCCGATGGGCCAGCGCACCTTCCAGGGGTCCGTCGTGCACCACGACTCGCGACGTGGTCCGCTCGCTCAGCGCACTGGCCCACCAGGCTCCAGCGCGGATCGAACTGACGCGCACGTCGGGCGACCAGCGCGGCTCGCCCGCGGGCAGCCACCAGTCGACCCACAGGTCGCTGGGCCGCAACAACACCAGCCCCCCTCCGCCGCGGCGCCGGCGCAGCGTAGTCGAGGCGAGCTTTGAAGGGTCGAGGACGTCGTCGGACTGGCTGGAGCCAAGGACCAGGACCGGGCGGGCGACCTGCGCCACAAACATCGTGGCTAGCTCAGTGGCTCGCAGTTCCTCGTAGTCGAAGAGGTCTTCGACGACACTCACGAGGCCCGGGGCAGGTACGGTGCCCAGAGCGGGTCAGGGTCGGGCACGTGGCGCCAGCGCCACCACGGGCCGTCGGGCACACGCGGCTGGAAGTGCATTCGCCAGCCCAGCTCAGTCACCAGCCGGTCGCCCTTTTGCATGTTGTGGCGTCGGCAGGCGGCCACAACGTTCGTCCACTCGTGGCGCCCGCCGCGCGATCGGGGTACGACGTGATCGATGGTGTCGGCGTGTTCTAGGCAGTACGCGCAGCGGTAGCTGTCGCGTAGCAACAACGAACGCCGGGTGAGCGGCGGCGTGCGGACCTTGTTGGGAAGCTTGACCATCTCGTGCAGTCGCACGATCGCGGGGATCTCCACGACGAGGCTCGCCGAGCGACAGACGAGCGGCTCGTCGGGCACGGCAATGGGCTCGGCACGCCCGGCCAGCATCAGCACCACCGCCCGCCGTTCCGATACCAGCTGGAGCGGCTCGAAGGTCGCGTTCAGCAAGAGCACGCGCGTCACGGCCGAACCCTTCGCCCGACAGGCTGTCGGGCGGACCACGCCGCGGCCTCGACGACGTCACTCGCGCTCAACGTACCCTCGGCCGACCCGGTCGCGGTCATAACCCGAAACGACCAGTAGGACTGGGCTGGCAGAGGAAGGAAGGGCGCGTGGCGCCACCACGCACGCGCGCGCAGTCGCCACCCGGCACGCAGAACGACGGGCGCGAGCCGCGGGTGTCGGCTCAGGTACCGAAGGAGGCCCTTCACGTCCACGCCGTTCACGTCGCGCCTCGCCAACCGACGAGAGCCGCGCCGAGCAGTGGACCGTCCGCGCCGAGCTGGGAGCGGCGGATCTCGACGTCGTGCGAGTATGACATCATCGCGACCGCCCGCGCCGATTTGTTGGCTTCAGCAAAGAACTCGTCGCCGAAGCCGAGGGCCACCGATCCGGCAACGAAACAGTGCCGAAAGTCCAGCACCGAAGCGAGCGTGCCGACCGCGCGTCCCACAAGCTCGCCGGCGCGAAGCCGCGTCGACTGATCGGCCTCTTGCGCCGGCCGGCCGGTACGCTCCTCGATCGCGCGGCCCGACGCTTCAGCCTCGAGGCAGCCGTGCGCGCCGCAGGCGCAGAGGGCACCGTTGGCGACGACGTTGAGATGTCCGACGTGACCGGCGTTGCCGGTCTCACCGTCGAGCAGTCGTCCGTTCAGCACGATCCCGCCGCCCACGCCCGTCGAGACCACCATGGAGAGGTACGACGACAGGCCGCGCGCGGCGCCGAAAGCACCCTCGGCGAGCGCGAGCGCTCGGGCGTCGCCGTCGACGAAGACCTCGCAGCCCAGCGCGTCGCGCAGCGACTGGCGAAGCGGGAAGTTCCGCCACGCGGCAATGTTGAGCGGCGACACGCTCTCCCCGCCGCGGGTCATTGGACCGGCGCAGCCCACGCCGACTAACGCTGTGTCGTCACCTCGCACCGTACGTGCCAGTGCCACGAGCGCGTCAATGAGATCGCCCTCGTGTTGGGCTACGTCGAGCCGGGCCCGGCGCTCGATCGAGCCGCCGGGCAGCACCAGCGCGGCATCGACCTTGGTCGCTCCAACATCAAGGGCCAGACACGGAGACACGCCTCGCGCGCCTCCGGCTCCGGTCATTCGCTTCGATGGCGATGACGCGACAACCAGTCGCGGAGCGAGCGGGTCCGAGGACCGTAGTTCGCTTGGGCGTCGTCGCCCTGGCCCGGACGAGTGATGTCCTGCCAGGACGCACGTCCCAAAAGACGGGCATTACGCACAACTACAACGGCGGAGACGAACATCAGCGCGACGCCCAAGAGCCCGAGCAATACGGACTGGGAGAAGCACAAAATCAAGACCACGAGCCCGGCGAGAAACCCGACGACTCCCCAACGCACGCGGCGTCCGCTGTGGGAGTAAATATTCGTTTCTCGAACGCTTTTGGCAAAACGGGGATCCTGCTTGGAGAGGGAATCTTCAAGCTCGGCCAGGATTCGCTGCTCGTGATCTGACAGAGGCATCACGACTCCTTCCGTTCCTCCTAACGGTACTTTACCTTTCTCCCCGTAACATTCGCACGTCGGACGCCGCAAAATCCATAACGAAACTGTAAAGATTCCGGGGGGTACGTGACCCAGCCATTGATCCGCGTGGCGGCCGTCTGCACGGGCAACATCTGTCGCTCGCCGATGGCCGAGGTCGTCCTAAAACACCTCGTCGCCGACGACCCTTTACTTTGCGGACACGTGCTCGTCACGAGCGCCGGGACCGCTCGCTGGCACCTCGGCGGTGCCATGGACCCGCGCGCTCGCGCCGCGCTGGACCGCGCCGGGCTGTGGCGCGCCGGCTCACCCGCGGCCTACGCCGACGGCGCATACCTCGACCGTCAGGATCTCGTGGCCGTCATGACCCGCGAACACCGCGACGACGTGCGCGATCGCCTCGCCAACCCAACGACCGAGGTGGTGTTATGGCGCAACCTGCTTCAGCCGGGTCGCAACCTCGACCTCGCGGATCCCTACTACGGCGACCATGGCGACTTCGACGACTGCCTGGCGCTGCTCAGATCAGGGGGTCAGCGTTTGACATTGGCACTTCGTCGGCTATTGGGTGAATGCTCGCGCGAAGTCTGATCTCGGGCAGCGTCAGGCTGAGGATGACCGCCAACAGACCGAAGGGGGCGGCCCAGCGATAGACGATCTGGACGGAGGCGGCGATGGCGTGGAGCGCGATGTGCAACTGGTTCGGCGGAAGATGCTTCAGCAGCGTCGGCGTCCAGTCCGCCGACGGCACTCTTAGGATCCGCGAGCCGGCAGCGCCGAAGCCCTGCGCGAGCTCGCGGGGCAATTCGTTGGCGTAGAGCGCGCCGAAGACCGCGGTGCCAAAGCAGCCGCCCATGGATCGAAAGAAGTTTGCCCCGGCGGTCGCCGCGCCGACGTCACTGTGCGCGACGGCGTTCTGCACGGCGGTCACGAGTATTTGCATCACGAAGCCGATGCCCATGCCGAGCACCAGCATGTACAGCGCGATGACAACGCTCGACGTCGTCTCGGTGACGGTGCCGAGCAAGACCAGGCCGAGCGTCATCACGACGGCGCCCAAGATCGGGAAGGGACGGTACTTCCAGCCGTGTGAGACCAGCATCCCGGTAGCGATCGAAGTGAGGAATAGCCCGGCCATCATCGGCAACAGCCGCAGGCCCGACATCGTGGGCGAGACCCCTCGAACATCCTGGAAAAAGAGCGGCAGAAAGATCAGCGCGCCGTACATGGCGAAACCGACCACGAAGCCAATCGCCGACGCCGACGTGAACACCCGGTTTGCGAAGAGGTGCGGCGCGAGCACCGGCTCGCTCGATCGCCGCTCCACGAAGAAAAACACAACGGTGACGGCCACTCCCCCGACGAGCAGGATCATGGACGGCGCGCCGAACCACGCCAACGTCGTGCCGCCCAGCGAAGTGAAGAGAATCAGCGCCGACGCGCCAACGGTGAGCACCACGATGCCCGCGTAGTCGATCACGTGCTGAACGCGGTTCGTCGACGCCGGCAGCACGAACGACGTCACAATCAGCGCCACGATACCCAGGGGCAGGTTGACGTAGAAGATCCACCGCCAGGACCAGTACTCGACGATGAACCCGCCCAGCAACGGGCCGAGCACGGTCGCCGCACCGAAGGTGGCGCCGAAGAATCCCGCGTAGCGGCCCCGTTCGCGGGGTGAGACGACGTCAGCGATGATGGCTTGCGCGCCGACCAGGAGTCCGCCGCCACCCAGGCCCTGCACCGTTCGAAACACGATGAGCTCGACCATCGTGTGCGACAACCCGCAGAGCATGCTGCCCACCAAGAAGATGACGATCGCCGCCTGGAAGTAGATCTTCCTCCCGTAAAGGTCGCCCAGCTTGCCCCACAGCGGCGTGCTCACCGTGGTCGAGAGCAGATAGCCGACGACGACCCAACTGATATGGCTCGCGCCGTGAAGGTCGCCCACGATGGTGGGTAGCGCCGTTGCCACGATCGTGCTGTCTAACGCGGCGAGCAGCATGCCCAGCATCAGTGCGCCAAAGACAAAGTAGAGCTCGCGCTTGGTAATCGTGGGGATCTGGGGCGCGTCCATCATCCGTTTCTCGGCGGCGGCGGGCACCGCCCCGCGACCTCTCAACTTTAGCGGGGACCCCAAAATCGACCGTCGTGCCGTGAGCGTCTTATGTGCGCCCAGACGATGCCCCGGTCGCTCCGTCGACGTTGACGTCGACGTGTGTAGGTTGATGCAGGACGATGAAGACCCGCCTCAGTGAACTACTCGGAGTCGAGTACCCGGTCATGCTGGCCGGCATGGGGGGTGTGTCCTACAGCGCGCTGGTGGCGGCTGTCTCGAATGCCGGTGGCTACGGGTGCCTCGGCGCCTCAACAATGTCGAGCGACCAACTCGTCCAGGAGATGGTCGACACGCGCACCCTCACCGAGAAACCCTTCGGTGTGGACCTGCTCACCGCCATCCCCGACACGCTCATCTCGAACGTTGAACTGCTCATCGAGGGCGGCGCGAGCACCTTCGTCGCCGGACTCGGCGTGCCGTCACACGTCGTCGAGCTCTGCCACGATCACGGCGTGCTCGTGATCTCGATGTGCGGCAAGGTCGACCACGCCAAACGGGCCCTCGACGCCGGCTGCGACGTCGTGGTCGCCCAGGGCACCGAGGCCGGCGGCCACACGGGCACGGTGGCGACGATGCCGCTCGTGCCGCTCGTCGTCGACGCCGTAGGCGGCGCCATTCCGGTCGTCGCGGCCGGGGGCATCTTCGATGGTCGCGGCCTCGCCGCCGCGCTCGCCCTCGGCGCCGACGGCGTTTGGGTGGGAACGCGCTTCATCGCCACGCCCGAAGCGCGCGCGCTGCCGGGGTTTCGCGAGCGAATCATCGAAGCGCATGAAGACGGCACCGTCATCTCGCGAGCGTTCAGCGGCAAGACCATGCGGGTGATCAGAAACGAAACGACGGATCGATACGAGGCCGACCCCAGTCAGCTGAAACCATTTCCCGACCAGTTCTCCGTCGCCCAGAACGAGGGCACATTCCATCTCGGCGGCGACGAAGCGACGGCGGGCGTCGACCCTCGGCGAGAGGGCTATCCGGCCGGTCAAGCCGTGGGGGCCGTCACCGGCGTCGTGCCCGCCGGCGAAATCGTGCATCGGATGGTCCGCGACGCCGACGCGATTCTCGCGCGGCTCGCGACGCTCTGAACTCACGCTCCTTCAACTGATCTCGTGACGCTCGGCTCGTGGAACCTTCGAAAGATCGGTGACGAGTTCGCTTGCAACCGACTCGACGCGACGCGACGCAAGGCCTTTCCAGTGGAGTCTTATCGGATCAACGGCTGCGCTTACTAGATTCTCCCAAGGGCCAAAATGATAAGAGTCGAACATCTCACGAAGCGTTACGGGGACACGATCGCCGTCGATGACCTCGACTTCGAGGTGCACCCCGGTGTCGTGACCGGCTTTCTCGGCCCCAACGGATCGGGCAAGACCACAACGATGCGCGTGATTCTCGGTCTCGACCACCCCAACAAGGGCCGAGCGACGGTAAAGGGCAAGCCCTACGCCCAGATCCGCGACCCGCTCCACCAGGTCGGCGCACTACTCGACGCCAAGGCGGTCCACCCCGGGCGCACTGCCCGCAACCACCTTCGCGCGCTCGCCGCGTCGAACCGGATTCCGTTCTCACGCGTCGACGAGGTGCTCGACTTCGTCGGCATCGCCGCTGTCGCGAACAAGAAGGTCGGCGACTTCTCGCTCGGCATGAGCCAGCGTCTCGGGATCGCCGGAGCATTCCTTGGTGACCCTGAAGTGCTGCTCTTCGACGAGCCAGTGAACGGTCTGGACCCCGAGGGCATCCGCTGGATTCGGGACTTCTTCCGATCGCTCGCGAACGAGGGCCGAACTGTCTTCGTTTCTTCCCACCTCATGAGCGAGATGGCGTTGACGGCCGATCAGATCATCGTGATCGGCCGGGGCAAGTTCATCACGCAGGGCTCGGTCGACACACTCACCGCAACGGCCAAGGGCAGCGTCCGTGTTCGTGCTGCCGATCACGAGAAGCTGCGCGGCGCCCTGCAGGCTCGACAAGGGATCGTCGCCAACCTGAACGACGAGGCGCTGAGCGTCACCGAACTGACCGCCGAGCAGGTCGGCCAGATCGCTTTCGACGCGGGCATCGCCGTCTACGAATTGACACCCCAGCGAGCTTCGCTCGAGGACGTCTTCATGGACCTCACCGCCGACGCGGTCGAGTACGGCTCATCGGGAGTACGCCGTGAGGCGTGAGCTCTCCCTCTCCTCGATTGTGCGTTCCGAGTGGATCAAGTTCCGCACCGTTCGCTCGACCCTGGTCGGCGTGAGCATCACGTTCGTGCTGACCCTCGGCTTGGGCGCACTGGTGACCTCGCTCGTGCGCGCGCACTGGAACAGCACGAACCTCGCGAACCAACTGACCTTCGATCCCGTGGGAGCGAGCCTGGTCGGCGTGATCTTCGCGCAGTTCGCCGTCGGTGTGATCGGCTCGCTCTTCATTACGAGCGAGTACACCTCGGGCTCGATGCGCACCACCCTGACCAGCGTGCCCAGGCGCCTCGAGCTGGCCTTTGGCAAGTTGATCGTCCTCGCCGCTTCGATGTTCGCCATCGGCGAGGTTGCCGCTTTCGCCGCCTTCCTCATGGGACAGGCGATCTTCTCGGGCGTCGTGCCGACGGCTTCGCTTGCGACGGGCTCGGTGCTGCGTTCCGTCGTCCTCGCGGGGGTGTACCTGACGCTCCTCGCGGCTTTCGCTTACTCGCTGGGGCTGATCCTTCGCCAGAGCGCCGCTTGCATCAGCGTCTTCGTCTCCCTGCTGCTCGTCCTGCCCCTCATACTCGTCTTCCTTCCTCAGAGCTGGCAGAACGACGCCCGAAGGTACCTGCCGGCCGAGCTCGGCCGCGCGATGACCTCGACCACGACGCCACCGAACGACTTCGGGTGGGTGTCCGCGCTCATCATCCTCGCGGCATACGTCGTGGTGATTTTTGTCGTGGGCACGTCGATGTTCATCCGGCGCGACGCCTGAGCCCTCCAATCTCGTAGGGTGGCGCCGTGGAACTGCGCGACGCCCTCCGCACGACCGGCTCGATCCGTCGCTTCACCGATCAGCCTGTGGACGACCGGTTGCTCTATGCGATACTCGACGACGCCCGCTTCGCACCCTCGGGCGGGAATCGCCAGGCGTGGCGCGTGATCGTGGTGAAGGACGACGCACGCCGACGCGCCCTGGCGGCCGACTACCTCGACGCGTGGCACGACTACGTCGGTCACGTGCTCGCCGGCCTCGTACCATTCTCGCCGCTCGCCACCGACGAAGAGCGGCAACGGGCCGGGGCTCAGCGCGACGCGGCCATAGAGCTGTCCAGGCCAGACGGCTTTCCCGAGACACTGGCCAGCGTGCCGGTGATGCTGGTGGTCGTGGTCGATCTCACTGCGCTCGCCGCGACCGACCGCGACCTCGGTCGGTACCAGTTCGCCGGGGGCGCGTCCATCTACCCGTTCGTCTGGAGCATCCTGCTGGCAGCCCGAGAGCGCGGACTCGCAGGCGTGATGACCACGGTGGCAACGAGAAACGAGCCCCACCTTCGTGCGATCCTCGGTTTGGAAGAAAGCTTTGCGGTCGCGTGCGTCGTCGCCCTCGGCTTCCCCGAAGTCCGCCACACCAGGCTGAGCCGCCGTGCGGTCGAGGAGTTCAGTGCCGTGGACTACCTAGCGGGCGAGCCCTTCACCGGCTAAACGTGCCCCGAGCCGAAGATCGCTTCGCTGTCTTGGCCGAGCGAGCGTGGACCGCTTCGGATCGCCGGGCGTCGGCCGTCGATGCGCAGTGGCGAGCGCATCGCCCGGGTCTCGCCGTGGGGCGTCGTCATCGGGCCCACGAAATCCCCGCCGGCGATTTGGTCCTGCGCGAAGGCGCCCGCGACGTCCAAGAGCGGCGCGTGGGGTATGCCGGACTCACCCAGCCGCGCGAGCCAGTGGTCGGTTCGCTCGCGGGCAAAGGCGCGGTTCAGCACGTTGCGTAGCTCCACACGGTTAGCCACGCGCGCGGCGTTCGTCGCCCATTCGGCACCGCCGCTCAGCTGAGTCTCGCCAAGGACCCCTACGAGTCGGGCAAACTGTGCGTCCGTTCCCACCGCGATGATCAGATAGCCGTCGGCGGTCGTCACCGGCCCGTAGGGGGCGATGCTCGGATGGTCGTTTCCGAGGCGCCCCGGATTGACGCCGCTCGACAGGTACCCCTGGGCCTGGTTGATGAGAGCGCTCATCGTTGACTCGAGGAGCGGCGCCTCGAAATGGCGCCCGGGAAGGCCCCGGGCGCGCGCGAACAAGCCCGTCACCAGCGCGACGGCGCCGTAGAGACCCGTGATCACGTCAGCGACCGGGGCGCCGACCTTGGTCGGGGGTGCCTCCGGCGCTCCGGTGATGCCCATGAGGCCCGAGCGCGCCTGGGCCAGGAGGTCGAAGGACGGCTCGTCGGCCAAGGGACCGTCCTCGGTCGCCGGAGCGATGCTCACCCAGACGCACTCGGGGTTGAGCGCGCGCAGACGATCGACGCCGAGCGTACGCGCCTGGCTGGGCAGAAAGTTCTCCACCACCGCGTCGGCGAGCTTCACGAGCTCGCCCACGCGAGCAAAGTCCTCAGGGTCGCGAAGGTCGGCCACGATGTTGCGGCGATGGCGGTTCACCGCCAAGAAGTAGGTCGCGTCCCCGCCGAAGAAGGGCGGCCCGAGCGCTCGCACGGGGTCCCCGCCAGGACTCTCCACCTTGACGACGTCGGCGCCGAGGTCACCGGCGATCATCGCACAGAACGGACCCGCGAGTACGCGAGAGAGATCCAGTACGCGCACGCCCTCGAGTGGCAGCGCGGTGCCGACGTTGGTCGTGTCGAGGTCCCACGCCATCAGAGGACCTTGGAGAGGAAGCTGCGGAAGCGGTCAGACTTGGGGGCGTTGAGCACCTCGCGCGGATCACCCGACTCTTCGATGATCCCGGCGTCGAGGAAGTAGACGGTGTTGGCCACTTCGCGCGCAAAGCCCATCTCATGGGTCACCACGATCATCGTCATGCCCGATTGGGCCAGATCTTTCATGACGTCGAGCACCTCGCCGACGAGTTCGGGATCGAGCGCCGAGGTCGGCTCGTCGAAGAGCATCAGCTTCGGATCCATCGCCAGCGCTCGCGCGATCGCCACGCGCTGTTGCTGGCCGCCCGAGAGCTGGCTCGGGTAGTTTCGTTCCTTGTTGTCGAGACCAACGCGCGCGAGGAGTTCGCGAGCTCGGACGCGCGCAGCCTCGGGATCGGTACCTTTCACTTTGGTTTGGCCGATGGTGATGTTGTCGAGCACGGTGAGGTGTTGGAACAGATTGAAGCGCTGAAAGACCATTCCGATCTGGGAGCGTTCCGCGCAGATCTCCTTGTCGTTTCGTTCGTAGAGTTTGCCACCTCGGGCCTCGTAGCCCACCAGATTGCCGTCGACGAGCAGCTCGCCCGCGTCGTGCTTCTCGAGGTGGTTGATGCAGCGCAGAAACGTGCTCTTGCCCGACCCCGAAGGGCCGACGAGGCAGGTGACCTCGCCGCGCACGACGGTAAGGTCCACCCCCTTCAGGACCTCGACGCCGCCGTAGGACTTGTGAACCCCGCGGGCTTCGACCATGGGAGTTGTCACGAGACGGCCTCGAGGACGCCGCGGCGCGTTCGGAACTTTGAGAGAATGCCGCGCAGGTCCCGGCGGAGTCGCTGGAGGGGCGTGGGGGGTGGCGTGCGCAGCGCCCCGCGAGCAAAATGTCGCTCAAGGTAGAACTGCCCGACCGACAAGACCGTCGTGACGATGAGGTACCAGAGGCTCGCCGTGATCAAGAGCGGCATCGTCTCGAAGTTGCTCGCTGAGATGTTCGTCGCGGCTCCGAGGAGCTCGATCACGGAGATGGCACTCGCCAGTGAACTCGTCTTGAGCATCGAAATGACCTCGTTGCCGGTCGGAGGAATTATGACCCTCATGGCCTGGGGCAGGATCACGAGTCTCAGCGTCTGCGATCGCGTCATGCCGAGCGACGTAGCGGCCTCGATCTGGCCCTCATCAACTGAAATCAGTCCGGAACGTGCGATCTCGGACATGTACGCCCCTTCGTTTAGCCCGAGGGCCACGAGGGCCGCGAACAAGGGAGTGAAGAGCGAGTTCGAGTTGATGTGGATGAAAGTGATGTGCGTGAAGGGCACGCCGAGCGAGAAGAACGGAAACAGCGCGGCAATGTTAAACCAGAAGAGCAGCTGCACGTAGACCGGAGTGCCGCGGAAGAACCAGGTGTAACTCCACGCCGTAGCCGACAGCAGACGATTCGACGAGAGCCGCATAATGGCGATACTGACTCCCAGAACAATGCCCACGATCATCGCGAGCACGGTTAGTTCGATGGTCAAGACCAGACCGTGGAGGATCTCGGTTGTCGTGAAGTAGTGGAAGACGATATTCCAGCTGAAGCGCCACACGTTCGCCTCGTGGCACTTTCGCACTCCACTGATCCGACGGCAGACGAGCACTCCGCTCGGCACCTTGGAGATCAGGGTGTGGAGGAGCATGGCCACGAGCACCGCTGCCACCGCCGCAGCGATCCACTGCCCGACGTGACGAACAGGGACGACTTTTACGTCGCCGTCACCGTCTGTAACCATGTTCGTGGGTTGTTCGGAGGTCTCTTAGGAGAGGGCTCCGTTGAGCACGATCTTGCTGATGGGAAGCGCGCCCGCCGTCACGCCCCACTTGGCCAGGATCGCGTGGTACGTGCCGTTCGCGATTAGCGTTTTCATCGCCGCCAGGATGGCCTTTGCCAGGCCGAGGCCCGCAGTGGTCTTGGGCGTGGCGATCCCGTACGGCGCGACTTCAATGGCGCTACCGACCAACTTGAACTTGCCACCCGCAAGCGAGACGATGTAGCCGGCGACCTGGCTGTCGACGAAGCCCATATTGGCTTGGCCGGAGAGCACCGCCGCGTTGGCCTCGGTCTGGGTGGCGAAAGTGCGCACCGTGAGCTTCTTGCTCGACGGGCACTTGGCGGCCTCGGAGTTGGCGTCGGACTGCTCGGTGGTTCCGGTCTCAACAGCGACCTTCAGTCCGCAGAGACTCGAGAGCCCCTTGAAGGTCACGGTCGAGGTGGAAAGCGCGTAGATGCCCTCGCCGGCTTGAAAGTAGTCGACGAAGTTGACCGACTTCTCCCGTGACTTCTCGTCCGTGAACGACGAATTACCGATCTGGTACTTGCCGGACTTGATGCCCGCAATGATGTCGTCAAAGGTGACGTTGTTTTCCTTGTACTTGACGCCGAGCGTGGTCGCGATCGCGCCCATCAAGTCGACGTCGAAGCCGACCATCGTCGTGCCGCTCATTGACTCGTCGGGGGGGTACGTGGCGTCGGTGGCGACCTGGAGGGTGGTGTGCTGGTAGGCCGACGGCACGAGCTTCGCGTCGGCGGCGTTGTACGTGCCCTTGACCGAGGCGGCGCCGGCGACGAGGCTCGACGCCATTACCAGCGAGCCGATGCCGGCCATGACGAGACCTTGACGAAATCGTGAAATCCGATGCATGAAATCTCCCGAGGGTTTCTGCTCCGCCGAGAACGGCGTCAGGTCTTCATTGATACCAGATATCAGCTTCGCGCGAGGCTCGCATCGGCGCACGCAGGAACGCCGTCGCGCAGTGCGAACGCCGCCTCGGGTCGACGTCGCACCACCAGAACGGCCGCGACGAGGGCCAGGCCAGCCGCGACCAAGCATCCCCGGTGAAGTCCTTCCATGAAGGCGCTGGTCACCTGCTGGTCAAGGTACGGTCGCAACGGCGCCGGCAGGTGCTCGACGGTCGCCTGGGCGGCGCGAGTGGAGTTGGCGGCCAGGCGCAGATCGGCCCTCGTCAGACCGCTCGCGAGGTACGGTCGCAGTGCCGCGCGAACCCCGGGACCGAAGAGCGACGAGAAGACCGAGCCGATGACGGCGACGCCGAGGGTGCCCGCAAGCTCGCGCACGGTTTCATTGACCGCCGCGCCGGCGCCGATCTGCTCGGGGGCGAGGGTGCTCATGAGCGACGCCGTCGAGGGAGCGTTCACGAGCGAGAAACCCAACGCCAACAGCACCATCAGCCCCACGACCGGTCCGAAGTAGGACGCGTTCGCCGCCACGACGTCACCCCAGGCCAGCGCGAGGGCGATCACCCCCAGACCGATCGAAACGACGTAGCGCGGGCCAAACCTGAGTGCCGCGACCGCGCCGAGCGGCGTCGTCACCATCACGACGGCAGCGAAGGGCAGCGTGTGTACGCCGGCCGACAGGGGCGAGTAGCCCCGGATCAGCTGGAAATACTGCGTGATGAGAAAGATGAAGCCGAACAGGCAGAAGTAGTTGATCGCGATGGCGCCCGCCCCGGCGGTGAACGTGCGATTGGCAAAGACCCGCACGTCGAGCAGGGGTCCGCTGCGCCGGCGCTCGTAGAGAACGAACCCACCCAGCAAGAGCGCCGCGAGCGCGAGCATCGAGACGGTCGCCCCACTACGCCACCCCCAGGAGGGGCCCTGGATGATGGCGAGGGTCAGAGTGGTCACGCCCAGGGTGCCCTGCACGAGCCCCCCGAGATCGAAGCGGCGCCGAAGGGGACTGCGTGACTCGGGCACAACGTAGGCCGAAGCCACCACGGCAAGGAGCACGAGCGGCGCGTTGATCAAGAAGATCGATCCGTACCAGAAGTGCACGAGCAGCGATCCCCCTACGACGGGGCCGACGGCGATCGCCACGCCGCTCGCCGCGCCCCAGACTCCGAAGGCCTTCGCGCGTTCGGCGAGGTCGTCGAAGGCGACGGTCAGCGTCGAGAGCGTGGCTGGGAAGATGAAGGCCGCCGACGCGCCCATGAGCGTGCGCGCGACGAGCAACGTTGACACGCTGTGGGAGAACGCGGCCATGATCGAGAACGTGCCGAAGGCGCCGAGGGCCCACTGCATCACCCGCTTGCGCCCGAAGCGGTCCGAAAGCCCTCCCCCCGCGAGGAGCAGCCCGGCAAAGGGCAGCGAGTAAGCGTCGACGATCCACTGCAGCGACGAATTCGAGGCGCCCAGATCCCTCGAGAAAACCGGCAGGGCGACATTCACGATGGTGTTGTCGATCACCACGATGAGAACGACGACGCAGAGCACGCCAAGGGTCCACCACCGTCGATCGTGTACGGATGCGGACACGGGCTCCTCCTATAGAACGTTGTTCCACTAGAGTAGAACAATGTTCTATACTTGTCAAGTGATGGTCAAGCCAGCTCGAACTCCCTCGAACTCAATCGCGCCCGAAGTGCTGCGCGCAGCCCTCGAGATACTCGACGACGAGGGCCCTGACGGCTTCACGGTGCGTGCCATCGCCCAAGAGGCCGGTGTCGCGCCGATGGCGATCTATAACCACTTCGACGGGCTGAACGGCGTCGTTGAGGCCCTCTGGAACGAAGGATTCGACCTACTGCGCCGTGCCATCACCTTCGACACCGGTGCGCCGGGCGACGATCTCACGAGCGCCGCACTTGGCTACCGGGCCTTCGCGCTGTCGAACCGCGGGCTCTACACCCTCATGTTCATGCACCGCTTCCGCAACTTCCAGCCATCGCCGGCCGCCGCCCGGATGGCCGCTCAGGCCTTCGGGGAGATCGTGCTCATTGTCGAGCGCGCTCAGGGGGCCGGGATCTTCGCTGGCGCGCGCGCCCGCGACGCCGCCCAGGTCGTGTGGGCGGCCTGTCACGGCTACGTCGCTCTCGAACTGCTCGGCATCAACTTCGCCGCGGATCCTGACGAGACGTATGCGCTGCTGCTGGCGACCTTACGAGACGGCTTCAACTAGCGGCGTGGGCCCGATCGCGCTTGGCCACCGCCCGATCCGCCCGGGCGAGAGCAGCATGTCGGTGAGGTCGTGGCGCAGATGGGTCTGGCGCCACACGAGCTGGCGCTGCGCGGCGAAGAGCACCCGTTCGGTGTCGCGACACTCCGTGCGCCATGTGGGGTCAAGCTCGAGATCAAAGCATTGCATCGAGCCGTCGCCGAACTGCACGTAGGCGAGCTCGTCGCTGACCGACACGGCGAGGTTGCGTGCGGCCAGGGTCGCCATCGACGGCACCGCCGCCTTCGCCGACAGCAAGAGGAACCGGCTGTCCCACTCGTAGTGCGCCGCCTCGCGCCACTCGACTTCTTCACCCGTGAGTAGCGGAGCGAGCGAACGACCGTCACATTGCACGGGCACCTCAACGGCGAGGGCGTCGGCGAGGGTGGGCAGCAGATCCACGTTCTCGGTGAAGCGGCGAACGACCCTCCCTCCGGGCGCCCGGGGGTCTCGCCATAGCCCGATGACGTGGTAGCTCTGGGGAAAGAACCCCAGCTTCTCGATGAGCCCATGGTCGCCCAGCTGGTCGCCGTGGTCAGCCGTAATGACGACGAGCGTGTCGTGCCACTCGCGGCGCTCTTCGAGCGCCGCGACGACGCGCCCGAGCTGAAAGTCGACCTCGGAGATCATGCCGAAGTACTGGGCCCGCAGCCGCTTCAGCGCGTCGAGGTCCGTCGGCGCGGCAGCGCCCTTCCACTTAAGGGCCGCCTCGTGCAGCGGATGGCGCAGTCCCTCGCCGACGGGCGCGATCGGTGCCGCGACGTCGGCCGGGTCGTACATCGAGGCGAAGTGCCCGGCGGCCGCGTACGGGGGGTGCGGGCGCAGGTAGCTCAGGTGCGCGAACCAACCGGACTCTTGATGTTCGAGCCACTCCAGGAAGCGCGTCGTGAGAAATCCGCTGAGCGATTCCTCGGCCGGCCGCTCGGGCTCGCCGCGCAGCAACTCGCGCCAGCCGGGTCGAACGTCGTAACCCTTGGCGCGCAGGAACTGCACCCAACCGGCCTGGCTCTCGGGCAGGTAGAGCCCCACCGAGAGCCCCGGCAGGATCCCGTCGTAGTAGTCGAGGCGAGGGTCGTCGGGTCCGTTCGCCCGGTAGGGGTCGAGACCCTGGTCCGTGTAGCCAAAGAGCGTCGGATCGTAGCCGGCGCGCCGCGCCACGTGGGCCACGTTGTCAAGGCCGCCAGCCAGTGGCGTGCCGTTGGCGACGACTCGGTTGTTCATCTGGTACATCCCGGTGTAGAGGGCCGCCCGGCCGGGCGCGCAGGGCGCCGCCTGGGAGAAGTGCCGCTCGAGGCGCACCCCCTCGGCGGCGACACGATCGAGCGTGGGTGTAACGACGAGGGGGTGGCCTGCGGCGGCGTACGCATCGCCGCGGAACTGATCGAGGGTAATGAACAGAACGTTCACGTCGGCCGCTCGCTCAGGCGCCGAACGTGCGTGGCGAGCTCGTCGAGTATTTCGAGCGCGTCGGGCACCACGGCCCCCATCTCCAAGAAGCCGTGGACCATGCCCCGAGCCTCGAGGAGTTCAACCGGGACGTCGAAGTGCTCAAGCAGACCGGCGTAGGCGACGCCCTCGTCGCGCAGCGGATCGCATTCGGCCACAACCACGATGGCCGGCGCCACGCGCGCGAGGTCGGTGCAGAGCAGCGGCGTCACTCGCGGGTCGGTGTGATCTGCGTAGTCACCGAGGTACTGGCCGTAGTTGTAACGAAGTCCGTCGACATCCAAGAGGTAGCCCCGCCCGAAGCGGTGCGCCGAGTCGGTGACCAGCTCGGGGCCGAGGGTCGGGTAAATGAGTACCTGCGCGGCAACGCCGAGGTCTTCGTCGCGGAGCAGGGTCACGGCGACGGTAGCGATATTGGCGCCCGCCGAATCGCCCATCACGACCAGTCGCGCCGCCTCCTCGCCGAAGTCGCCGCGGTGGGCCGAGACGTAGCGAACTGCGTCCATCGCGTCGTGCAGCCCGGCCGGAAATGGGTGCTCGGGTGCGAGACGGTAGTCGACGGCGAGCAAGCGGGTCCCCGTGTCGTACGCGAGGCGTCGACAGAGCCAATCATGCGTGTCGAGGTCACCGCTGACGAAACTGCCGCCGTGCAAGTAGACAACGAGCGCGCGTCCCTCGTCGCTTCGCGGGACGTACAAGCGAGCACCCAGCGTGCGACCGTCCAGCTGAAGGAGCCGGTCCTCGACCGACGTCATCGGTGAGAGCTCCCCGCGCAGCGTCAGGGCTTCGTCGCGGTAGGCCTGACGTTGCTCCTCGGGAGTGACGGTCCAGGGCGGTGGCGCGGGGTTCTCGCGCGCCTGTCGCAGCATCGGCTCGAATCCGGGATTGACCACCGCCACCTCCTCGGATCAACACTAGGCAGCCTCTACGCCGTCGCGCCTGCGCTGTCAGAGGCGATTCGTACAATGAGCCGATGAACACGAACGCACCGGCGTACCGACGAGTAGCGAGCCGCTTCGCCGACACCCTCTACATGGTGCGAGAGGATCAGTGGCAGAACGCATCGCCCTGCAACGAGTGGAGCGCTTTCGATGTCGCCGCCCACGTCATCGCGACGCACCGGCGGATCTATTCAATGTTGAACCCCGACGGGATTGGCGGATTCGACGAAGACGCTCCCCTGCCAGAGCAGTGGAGCGTCGCGGCGGCGGCGATCGCCGAAGCGCTCGACGATCCACTCCTGTCCCACGTCCCGGTGCGCACTCGCTCGGGCGATCGGCCCTTCTACGCACTCGTCGAAGGTCTGCTGCTGACCGACACGCTTTGCCACACGTGGGACCTGGCTCGAGCGATCAACGCGAACGACGAACTTGACCCCGAGGCGGTTGCGATCGCCCACGCGATGCTCGCCGAGCTGGGTGACGGCATTCGCGTTGCCGGCGGCTTCAAGGAACCCATTGACCCGGCCGTAGGTGCCGACGCCCAGACTGTGTTCCTCAACTTCGCTGGGCGACGCGTTTGATCGGCCCAGTGTCCCGGCCGTACTTTGACACTCCTGATCAGAAGGCGAGAATGGCCATGGTGCATACATGGCTTGACATGATATCATATTGATGTCATAATTGCAACATGTTGATATCGCACTATCTCGAAGGGGTCCGTTCCGATCTGGAAAGTCTCGGACGGCTTGGCGATGAGCAATTCGAAGAGTCGGCCCGCCGGCTCGGCGAGGCTCTAGGTCCGGTGCTACGCGCCCGCCTCCTTGAGGCGCTCGACCTCATCGTGGCCGAAGCAAACGTCGAAGGAGACCGCCACGAACTTTCCCTAACGCTCGCCGGCGACGAGGTGACTCTCGCTCGCGCAGCGACGGGTCCAGAGCCCGACGACTTGCCCGGCGAATTCACCGCCCGTTTTGCGCTGCGCCTGCCAGAGGAGGTCAAAGCTCACGTCGAGCAGTTGGCCCAGCAAGCAGGAACGTCGACGAACGCCTGGATCGTTCGTACCGTGGCCCGAGAGGCCGCCAACAGCGCCACCCGCAGCTCACACCGCGTGGGCCGCCAACTGCGCGGAACTGGAAGGAGTTAATGATGAGTGAGCGTACGAACGAGCCGACGACCATTTCGACCACCCACGACACGGGTCGCGATCACGTTAGCGATCTGCGATTTGACGTGGGACCGGAGTTACTCATCGACGCGCGCACGGTGTCTGGGGATCTTCGGCTTCGAGCGAGCGACGGCGCCTGCGAGGTCCGCCTGACGGCGCACGGTAGCGAACCGGCTGCTCGACTCGCGCTCGTCGAGTGCCATTACGACGCCTCGACAAATCGCATCACCATCGACACCAAGGCCGGCCGTTCGCGAGAGGTGGCGTCCGGGAGCCTCAAGTCAACGCTCTCTCGCCTCTTCGACGGCTTCGGCCACGATGTCGACGTTGATGTCGCCATACCGACAGGCACGCGCCTCAAGTTCCGCACCGCCTCGGGCGATCTGGTCGGCTCGGTGACCCTCGCCAGTCTGGAGACGGCGAGCGCGTCGGGCGACGTCGCCGTCCAGGGTGTCGAAGGATCGACGGAGGTGAAGTCCGCCTCGGGCGACGTGAAACTGGGTGACGTCGGTGGCGACCTCAGTGTGCAATCCGTCTCGGGCGACGTCTCCCTCACGATCACTTCCCCCATCGAGGCCAAGATCAATTCCGTCTCGGGCGACGTCGCGCTCACAATCCGCGCCGGGCTGTTGCTCAGCGTCGACGCCTCGACCGTGTCCGGCAACCTCAACTCGGAGATTGCCCTGGAGGGTGACGCGAGACCTTCGACGTCCGAGGCGATGCTTCGACTGAAGATTCGCACAGTCTCCGGCGACCTCACCGTACGACGCGCCTGACGATCTGGCGATTCGTGCGAGTGTGCGACCCCTGAGCTCGCGCTATGACGGCACGAACGAAACGCAGCGCTGCGAGCTCGGGGGCGGCCAAGGTTGCGAAGCTGGTGTGCGGCGGCCAGACCGGTGCCGATCGGGCCGCGGTGGAATTTGCCATCACCTTCGGCGTGGCATACGGGGGCTGGGTCCCGCGTGGCGGGTGGGCCGAGGATTTCCCCGAGCCACCCGGTCTCCTCGCTCGCTACCCTGCGTTCATCGAGTGCGACACCTGCGATCCGGCCCTTCGCAGCGACATGAATGTCCGCGACTCCGACGCCACGGTCGTCTTCACCACTGAGTCGGCCGCCTCGCCAGGCACGGCCCGGACGTGTTCGAGTGCGAGCCGGCTCCAACGTCCGCTCGCGGTGATTACCGTCGGGGAAAGTTCTGCCACTGATGAGCTGCGGGCGTTTCTCGCCGCCAACGGCCCGGCCATCATTCTCAATGTCGCCGGACCTCGCGAGAGTGAGGCGCCCGGTCTCTACGCACTAGCACTGGAGCTGCTCTCGCAAAACGGCGACCAGTTCGCTGGCGAAGGTCACTGATCAATGAGTTGGACTCTCCCGATCGGGTCGTCCAAAGGCGTACTAGCACGCCGCCGCCCGAGCGGCGATTCCTTGGAGCGGACGACCGGGCTCGAACCGGCGACCTCGACCTTGGCAAGGTCGCGCTCTACCAACTGAGCTACGTCCGCG
>Ga0209415_10002378_pt1 | contig 35227 bp, 28 predicted proteins | sample PeaSoiSIISIP2007_FD_187696 | JGI IMG/M metagenome (GOLD analysis project Ga0209415, IMG submission 187696) | Peat soil microbial communities from Weissenstadt, Germany - SII-SIP-2007 (SPAdes) (version 2) | ecosystem: Environmental > Terrestrial > Soil > Wetlands > Peat | place: Germany... | reverse complement strand
GGGTTCATCACGATCACCACGCCCGACTTGAGCCCCGCCACCTGGACGCCCCACTGCAGCGCGGTCTGCGCCTGTTCCTGGGTCTTCAGGTCGATCGACAACTGCAGGGTGTCGCCCGCCTGCGGCTGGGTGGGCGTGCCCAGCACCTGGATGGGTCTCCCGGTCGCGTCGCGTTCCACCTCCTCTGTCCCATAGGTGCCGCGCAGCTGTTGCTCGTACTCGGCCTCGATGCCCGCCTGGCCGATGACGTCGTCGGGCAGGTACCCCTGGGATTGCAGCGCCCGGAGCTGGTCCGCGCTGATCGGACCGGTATACCCGAGGATCTGGGCGAGCGTGGGGCCGTCCAGGTAGTCGCGACGCGCCTCGGCGACCACCTGCACTCCCGGCAGCGCGAGGTGCTCCTCCGAGATAAGGCGGGCGACATCCTCGGGCACGTCGCTCGCGATGCGCACGAGGTCGAAGGCGGAGCCCGGATTGCCGTCGATCGCCTCGTTGATCGCCGTGGAGGACATCCCGAGCATGCGACTGAGGTCCGCCACGACCTGGTCTCGCTGGCTGAACGGCAGGTCAGCCGGCCGGATCTTCACCGAGAACGACGGGACGTTGACCACGAGGGATCTCCCGGTCCGGTCCACGATGAGTCCGCGACTCGAGGGGATCGACTGCGAGACCGTCATGTTGGCGGTGGCCTGCCCCTGGTAGTAGCCGCCGCTCCCGACCTGGAGGTAGAAGAGCCGGACGGTCAGGGTCGCGACGACAACGAGCACGGCGAGCCCGAACAGCAGAAAGCGCGGCAGCAGCCGCGCAGAGCGCGGACGCTCGTCGACGAGCGACGTCATGCGTTCACCACTCGATCCGGTCGTGGGCGCCCCAGCGCATCCACGACCACCTGCCCGCCAGCGCGAGCGGGACGGCGAGTACGGTGTTCTCGAACGCGACTGGAAGCGCGCCAGCAAGCGGGTCGTTGAGCGGGATGCCGCCAAGCGCGGTCGCAACGAGCATCCCCAACGCCAGCTGGTAAACGAACGTCAACGGGAAGGTGACGGCCACGGCGGTGAGCACGTGGTTCCGCCCGGCGACGCGCGCAACCATGGTCGCGAACCCGGTCGCGACGAGCAGGGCGACCACGGTCGACCCGATCGGTCGGCCCGGAGCCGTCAGCATGTCCAGGGTCAGCCCCCCCGCGAACGCCCACACGAACCCCGCCTCGCTTCCGATCGTGACGGCGACGGCGAGGCTGCTCACGAGCAGGATGTCGGGCCGTGCGCCGGCGATGGTTGCGAATGGGGCGACGCTGCTGTCGAGCAGCGCGGCCACGATCGATCCGACCACGGCGAGGGCGACTTGCATCGTGCCGTTCCTCGTGGGTGTCGCGCCAGACGGCGCACGGGAGAGCTGGGGGATCACAGCACTCGCCAGGGTCATCGCCCGGCAGAGTATACAGGCGGTCCCCCGCCCTCACCATCGGACGACTCGAGCGTTCGGGTGGCCGAAACGCCCGCCATGACGGACGCGCATTTGTTTCACGTGAAACGACCGGTAAGGGCGGGCTAAGCCGCTTTCGGCTAGACTACGGTCGGTGGGTGCGTACGGACGGGGGTCGGGCAGCGGGGACACGATCGCGTGCGCTAACCAGAAGGGTGGCGTCGGGAAGACGACCACCGTCGTCAACCTCGGCGCATACCTCGCTCTCGCCGGCCGCTCCGTGCTGGTAGTCGACCTGGATCCACAGGGCAATGCGACGAGCGGCCTGGGGATCGAGAAATCGTCGGTCGCCAACTCCATCTACGATGCCCTGTGCGACGCGACGCCGCCGGATCAGCTGATCGTCCGCACGTCCATCGCTCGTCTCGACCTTGTTCCCGCCTCGCTCTCGCTCGCCGGCGCCGAGGTGGAGCTTGCGCCACTGCCCCAGCGAGAGCGCCGCCTTTCCCGCGTACTCGGACCGCTGACCGAGCGATACGACCACATCCTCATCGACTGTCCCCCCAGCCTCGGCCTCCTGACCGTCAACGCCCTCACGGCTGCCGGCTCCGTGCTCGTGCCGCTCCAGTGCGAGTACTACGCGCTCGAGGGTCTGAGCCAGCTCGTCGCAACCATCAACCTCGTGCGCGATCATCTGAACCCCGATCTGGCACTGCGGGGTGTCGTACTGACCATGTTCGACTCACGGACGTTGCTATCCGCCGGTGTCCGTGACGAGGCCCGTCGTCATCTCGACGGATCCGTTTACGACACGATCATCCCGAGGAGCGTGCGCCTGTCCGAGGCCCCCAGCTATGGCTTGCCCATCGCGCTGTACCGGCCCGAGTCGAAGGGCGCCGAGGCGTACGCTGCGCTCGCCCGTGAGTTCCTGGCGCGCGAGTTTGCGGCGCGCGACTCCCTGAGTGGGCCCGCCCTCACAGTCATTGCCCCCGTCGCTTTTCCGGACGCACCTTCGAGCAGCGCGGTGGCCCCGTGACGGCGCGATCGGGCGGCCTGGGCCGCGGCCTCGCGTCGTTGATCCCGTCGGGTACCGCGGCTCTCGCTGCGCCTTCCGACATCCCTCTCGACCAGATCCGTGCGAACCCCTACCAGCCGCGCAAGACCATCGATGACGAGGCGCTTCAGGGCCTTGCGGCCAGCATCGTCGAGCACGGCGTCCTGCAGCCAGTGCTGGTAAGTGAGACGCTCAATGGCTACGAACTCATCGCCGGCGAACGCCGGCTGCGCGCCGCTCGCATCGCCGGCCTGACGCGGATCCCTGCGATCGTTCGACAGCTCGCAGGCCGAGATCAGCTCGAGGTCGCTCTGGTCGAGAACATCCAGCGGGCGGACCTGAACCCCCTGGAAGAAGCCGAGGCGTACCGCCAGCTCACCGATACGTTTGGGATGAGCCAGGACGACGTCGCCCGTCGGGTGGGCCGTGCCCGGTCGACCATCACCAACACGCTGCGCCTGCTCGATCTCGCGCCCGCCGTCCAGGCCGCCGTCCGTGACGGGTCCATCTCCGAGGGGCATGCGCGCGCGATCGCGTCGCTCGATCGCGCGGCACAGCAGGAGGCGCTGCTTGGCGCCGTCGCCCATCGCGGGCTTTCGGTCCGCCAGACGGAGGAACTCGCGCGCCGTCTCAAGCAGCCACCGCCACAGCCGGACCCGGCGGCCGAGCTCGCGACCGAGCCCGCCGTTGACTCGGTCGCCACGGACCGGCAGGATTCGGAGACCGAACGGATCGAAGCCGAACTGCGGACCGTGCTGGGGACCAAGGTCAGCCTCACGCGGTCACGCAGGGGCGGTCGTATCGTGATCGAGTATTACGACGACGCGGACTTGAACCGGCTCTATGAACGACTCGTCGGGGGCGCCGCGTGACGGGTCCCGGTCCTCGTCGTGCTCCCGGGGCAGGCGATCCGGTCGATGCCCGCGGGCGGGGCCGGAGCAGGGCGCAACAGCAGCCAGCTCCCGCGTATGACGCGAGCAGCATCCAGGTCCTCGAAGGGCTGGAGGCCGTCCGTCGTCGACCCGGCATGTACATCGGCTCGACGGACGGCCGCGGCCTGCATCACCTTATCTGGGAAGTCGTCGACAACTCGATCGACGAAGCGATGGCCGGCTTTGCCACCCGCATCGACGTCACGATCCACGCAGACGGGAGTGTCGCGGTCACGGACGACGGTCGCGGAGTACCGGTCGGGCGCCACCGCACCGGCAAGGATGCGCTCGAGGTCGTGCACACCATCCTCCACGCGGGCGGCAAGTTCGGTGGGGGAGGCTACAAGGTCTCGGGCGGGCTGCACGGCGTCGGGGTGAGCGTGGTCAACGCCCTGTCGGAGTGGCTGAATGTCGAGTCGGCCCGCGACGGCCGGGTCTGGGGCCAGTCGTACGAGCGCGGCAAAGCCGTGTCGCCCGTGCACGAGATGGGCGCGTCGAACGGCCGACGGGGGACCACCACCCGGTTCATGCCGGACGCCGAAGTGTTCGAGACCCTCGACTGGTCGTTCGACGCCATCGCCCAGCGCCTGCGCGAGTCGGCCTACCTCAACAAAGGCCTCTGGATCCGGCTCGTCGACGAACGCACCGATCCGGATCGCGAGCGCTCGTTCTACTTCGAGGGCGGCCTCGTCAGCTTCGTGCGGCACCTGAACAAGAACAAGGAGACGCTGCACGCCCGCCCCATCTACGTCGAGCGCCGGGAGGGCCAGACTTCGATCGAAGTGGCGCTGCAGTACAACGACACCTACACCGAGACCGTGCTCGCCTTCGCGAACAACATCAACACGGTCGACGGCGGGACGCACCTGACGGGCTTTCGGGCTGCCCTGACCACGTCCCTCAACGACTGGGCGCGCCGCGCAGGGGTGCTGCGCGACTCCGACCCGAACCTCTCGGGGGACGACGTCCGCGAAGGGCTGACGGCGGTCATCAGCGTGAAGCTGATGGAGCCGCAGTTTGAGGGTCAGACGAAGGCCAAGCTCGGCAACGCCGAAGTCAAGGGCCAGGTCCAGGCGGCTGTGACGGACGGGCTGGCCCAGTACCTCGACGAGAACCCCAGCGATGGGCGCCACATCATCGACAAGTGCCTCACCGCGTCGCGCGCTCGCGAGGCCGCTCGCAAGGCGCGGGACCTCGTGATCCGCAAGGGTGCGTTGGAGGGCGCCGCGCTCCCGGGCAAGCTGGCGGACTGCCAGGAGCGCGACCCTGCGCGCAGCGAGCTGTTCATCGTCGAGGGCGACTCGGCCGGGGGCTCCGCCAAGCAAGGGCGCGACCGGCGGTTCCAGGCGATACTCCCGCTCCGGGGGAAGTTGCTGAACGTCGAGAAGGCGCGCCTGGACCGCATGCTGGGGTCCGAGAACGTGCGGCCTCTGATCGTTGCGCTGGGCGCCGGAATTGGCGATTCGCTCGACATTACCAAGCTCCGCTACCACCGCATCGTGCTGCTGTCGGACGCAGACGTCGACGGAGCGCACATCCGCACGCTGTTGCTGACGTTCTTCTACCGGCACCTTCCCTCTGTGATCGAGCAGGGCTACCTGTACATCGCTCAACCACCCCTGTACCGCGTGAGCACCGGCAAGATCACGCACTACGCGTCGGACGAGAAGGAGCGCGACGCCATCGTCCGGGAGATGAAGACGAGGAACGTGACCATCCAGCGCTTCAAGGGCCTCGGCGAAATGAACGCGGAGCAGCTCTGGGAGACGACGATGAACCCCTCGACTCGAACCCTCCTGCAGGTCACCACGGAGGACGCGGCCGTGGCCGACGAGGTGTTCACGACGCTGATGGGGGAGCGTGTCGGACCGCGCCGAGACTTCATCCGATCCGAAGCCCGGCGGGTGCGGAACCTTGACGTCTGACCTGATGGGTGAACCCCTGGGTGACGACGATCGCGCCCCCGTGACGGAGATCCCCGCCGGAGACCGCCGGTTGCTGATGCGCCCCCACGGCTGCTTCGCCTGCGGTGAACTGAACGTCTCGGGTCTGCGTCTGCAGCTGCATGCCGACGCGGGCATCTGCTGGGCGGAACCCACGCTCGACGAGCGATTCATCGGCTGGGAGGGGATTGCCCACGGCGGCATCGTGTGCGCAATCCTGGACGAGGTCATGGCCTGGGCGCTCGTCGACGAGGATTGCTGGGGGCTGACCGCCCGCATGTCCGTGGACTTTCGCAGGCCCGTGCCGGTCGGGATTCGCCTGCGGGCCGAGGGCCGTGTTGCAGAGCGCCGTCGGAGGGTCGTCCACACGGAAGGCAGGCTGCTGGACGCCCTGACCGGCGCCGTGCTCGCCACGTCTGCGGCGATCTACGTGGACGCTCCGGCGGAGCGGAAAGCCGAGCTCAAGCGACGCTACGCGTTCCGCGTCGCCCCCGCCGGTGTAACAGGCTCACGGAGCGCGCCGTGGCCCTGGCCGCGGCAGACGGAGCGGGAGGCGGCCACGTGACCGACGCCGCCGCGGGTGCGAATGCGTTTGTGGCCGTCCACCTTGCCGAGGCCCGGCCCCTGGCCGATCGCCTCGTGCCGCTGCTGGACCGCCCCGACGCGTTCGTGGCCGAGCTCGAGGCAGGCCTGCGGAACCTCGCGGATCCCGCCTCCCTGGACGAGCTGCGGCGGGTCGTGCCGGGGGGTCCGGTGGCGCTCGGCGTGCGCGCACCGCTCACCCGGCCCATCCACGGCGCCATTCGACGCGCGTGCCGCGGACGACCCGACAGCGCGCTGTGGGTCGCCGAGCGTGCCGAGCGAGAGCCGTACCTCGAGGTGCGGGCCGTCGCCTGCACGCTGCTCCGCATCTCCTTCGACGACGACCCAGAGCGCAGCTGGCAGCTCGTGCGCCGGATGGCGCGGAACGCCGACAACTGGATCGCGGTCGACACACTCGCCGGCGTCGCGGCTCTCGGCATCCTGCTCGAGTCGTTCCGCTGGGCGGAACTCGAGCAGCTCGTCTACGCCCGGTCACCCTGGGAGCGGCGGCTCGTCGGATCGACCGTCGCGACGCTGCCGTTCGAGGTCGTGCCGGAGGATCGGCCGCGACTTGCCGGCGGGCCCGCGCTCTCCCTCCTCGATCAGCTGATCGGGGACGCAGACGAGAACGTGCAGAAAGCGCTCGCCTGGGCGCTTCGCTCATGGGTGCACGTCGACCCGACGGGTGTCGGCCGCTTCCTCGACGAGCAGGCGGCGCGGGCCGCGGTCGACAGCGACGGGCACCGCGCCCGCGTCGTGCGCGACGCTCTTCCCGCCGTCGATCCCGGTCGGGCCGGGCGCCTCCGCGCCGTGCTCGCAGGCGTGCGCCGCGCTCCGAACGCACCCGGCACGAGCAAGGCGTCCCGGGCCGCCATCGCGTTCGGGGACCTGCTCGCCGTCGACGGCGCAACCCCCATCGCGCGCCTGGTGCCCCGGGCTGCGCGCGCCAGCGGCGCATGGGTGGACCCGCCGATCCAGGAGCTCGAGAGGAGCCTCGCCGAGTGACAGACGAACGAGGCCGGGTCCTCCCCATCCGCATCGAGGACGAGATGCGGCAGTCGTACCTGGACTACGCGATGAGCGTGATCGTGAGCCGGGCCCTGCCGGACGTACGCGACGGCCTCAAGCCGGTCCAGCGCCGCATCCTCTACACGATGCACGAGATGGGCCTGGCCTCCGGGGCCGGGTACCGCAAGTGCGCGGCGATCGTCGGCGACGTGATGGGCAAGTACCACCCGCACGGCGACGCCTCGATCTACGACGCCCTCGTCCGGCTGGCCCAGCCGTTCTCCATGCGATACCCCGTCGTGGACGGGCAGGGCAACTTCGGGTCGGTGGACGGCGACCCCGCGGCGGCGATGCGATACACCGAGGCGCGGATGACCGCGATCTCCGCCGAGCTGCTCGCCGACATCGACAAGGACACCGTCGACTTCGAGGACAACTACGACGGCACGAAGCGCCAGCCGACCGTCCTGCCGGCCAAGCTGCCGAACCTGCTCGTCAACGGCTCCTCCGGCATCGCGGTCGGCATGGCCACCAACATCCCGCCACATCACCTGGGCGAGATCGTATCGGCGACGATCGCGCTGATCGAGAGCCCGGAGCTCACCGCGGACGACCTGTGCGAGCACGTCAAGGGGCCGGACTTCCCCACCGGCGCGACGATCTTCCGCTTCGAGCAGCAGCGGAACGCGCTGACCGGACAGCAGGAGCGAGTGGACGCGATCCGCCAGATGTACGCCAACGGCCGCGGCCGGGTGGTCATGCGGGCCGTCTGCGCCTTCGAGGAGACGCGGGGCAACCGCGTCGCCATCGTGGTCACGGAGCTGCCGTACCAGGTCAACAAGGCGCAGCTGGTCGAGAAGATCGCCGACCTGGTCGGCGCCAGGAAGCTGGACGGGATCGCCGACCTGCGCGACGAGTCCGACCGTGACGGAATGCGCGTCGTGATCGAATGCAAGCGGGACGCGAACCCTCACAAGGTGCTGAACAACCTGTTCAAGCACACACCGCTGCAGCTGGCATTCAATATGAACATGGTCGCGCTGGTCGACGGCCAGCCTCAGACGCTGCCGCTCAAGGCGGTCCTGCAGCACTACATCGATTACCGCCGGGACGTGGTGCGCCGGCGTACCGAGTACGACCTGGCCCGGGCGCGGGAGCGGGCCCACATCCTCGAGGGGCTCAAGCGTGCGCTCGACAACCTGGACGCGGTGATCCGGACCATCCGGGAGTCGAAGGACGTCGAGACGGCGAAGCAGAACCTGATGTCCGGCTTCGACCTGTCGGACCTCCAGGCGCAGGCGATCCTGGACATGCGGCTGGCGCGCCTGGCCGCCCTGGAGCGCCAAAAGATCGAGGACGAATACCGGCAGGTCATCGAGCTGATCGGCGAGCTCGAGGACATCCTGGCCAACGCGCGGCGCGTCGACGAGCTGATCAAGGACGAGCTGCGCATGCTCCGCGCGAAGTACGCGGGACAGCGCCGCACCCGGATCGCCGACGACGCCTCACGAGAGATGACCGACGAGGACCTCATCGCCGACGAAGATGTGGTGGTCACGATCAGCGGGCGCGGCTACATCAAGCGGCAGCCGCTGGCCACCTACCGGCGCCAGGCGCGCGGGGGCAAGGGGATCATCGGAGCCCGGACGGTCGAGGAGGACGCCCTCGACTCGCTCCTCGTGGCCAACACCCACGACTGGGCGCTCTTCTTCACGAACCGCGGGCGCGTGTTCAGCTCCAAGGTTCACCAGGTTCCCGACGCGAGCCGGACGGCCAAGGGCATGCCGATCATCAACCTCGAGGGTGTGCAGGTGGAGTCGGGCGAGGTCCCCACCGCCACGATCACGCTCCCGGACTTCGAGCGGGGCGGCTACCTGGTCCTCGCCACCCGCCGCGGCGTGGTCAAGAAGACGCCCCTCGAGCAGTTCGAGAAAGTGCGCTCGAGCGGGATCATCGCGATCACGCTGGCAGACGACGACGAGCTGGCCTGGGTCGACGTCACGACTGGCCACGACGACATCATCCTCGCGACGGCGCTGGGCAAGCTCGCCCGGTTCTCGGAGACCGAAGTCCGGCCCATGGGGCGTGTCGCGGCGGGCGTCATCGGCATCCGGCTGGCTCGCGTGGGCGACCACGTGGTGGGCATGAGCGTGGTGCAGCCCGGCACCGACCTGCTGGTCCTCAGCGAAACGGGCTACGGCAAGCGCGTCCGCCTCTCCGAGTTCCGCCGCAAGCATCGTGGCGGGCAGGGCGTGCAGCTGATGGCCCTCGAGGGGCGCAAGACTGGGGGCGTCGCCGCGGTCGAACAGGTCGAGGAGAGCGACGAGGAGCTCCTGCTGATCAGCCGGAGCGGGCAGGTGGTCCGCACCGAGGTCGGCTCCATCAACCGATACTCGGCCGGCGCACGGGGCGTGATCGTCATGCGCCTGAACCCTGGCGACCAGGTGGCCGGGATCGCCGTCTTCCGGGCCGGGCTGGCGGAACACCGGGCCATGGGCGACAATGGCGAGGCCCCGCAGGACGGGGCCCATGCCGATGGGGCGCCCGGAACAGACGGTGAGCAGTAAGTCGGTGAACGCATCGAGTTTCGGTCGCAGCGCGCGGACGGACGGCGGAACGACCGCGCCGTGAGCGCATTCGGTTCGCGGGACAGCAGCGTGTACGTCGAGCGCTTCGACGTCTACACGGGGAACGCGAACCCGGAGCTGGCACGGAGCATCTGCCGCTACCTGAAGATGGACGTGGGGCGGGCGGAGGTCTTCGAGTTCGCCAACGAGAACATCTTCGTCAAGATCCTCGACAACGTCCGCGACCGCGACGTCTTCCTGATCCAGCCCACCTCATCGCCCGTGAGCAAGTCCATCATGGAATTGCTCGTCATGATCGATGCGTTCAAGCGCGCGAGCGCCGGGCGGATCACGGCGGTGGTGCCGTATTACGCGTACGGCCGCTCGGACAAGAAGGACCAGCCGCGCGTTCCGATCACCGCCCGTCTCGTCGCCGACATGATCACGGTGGCCGGCGCGGACCGGTTGCTGACCGTTGACCTCCACCAGGGGCAGATCCAGGGCTTCTTCAACATCCCCGTGGACGAGCTGACCGCGGTCCACATGCTGTCCAACTACTTCCGCAAGAAGCAGCTGACGAACCTCGTGGTCGTGACGGACCTCGGGTTCGCCAAGCGCGCCCGTGCCTTCGCGGAGCTGCTGGACGCCCCGCTCGCGGTCATCGAGAAGCGCCGCGTGGGGAACCTTGACCGGGCCGAGGTTCTCAACGTGATCGGCGAGGTGCGAGGGCGTCGCGCGATCATCGTCGACGACGAGATCGACACGGCCGGCACGCTCATGGAAGTGACCCGCGCCCTGCAGAGGGAACGCGTCGAGGAGATCTACGCCTGCGCCACGCACGGCATCCTGTCGGGGCAGGCTGTCGACCTCATCGCGTCGTCGGGCATCCGCGAGGTGGTCGTCACGGACACCGTCCCCCTCCCGTCGCGGAAGCGCATCCCGGAGATCCAGACGCTGTCGGTGGCACCCCTGATCGGGGAGGCGATCCGCCGCATCCACCTGGGAGAGTCGGTCGGCGCGCTCTTCTCCAGCGAGCTCAACCTGGTCGAGGAGATGCTGCTCTGGGACGACGCCGCGGCCCACGTGGTCCCCGAGCCGGAGCCCCCGTCAGCGCACGTGGGCGCGACGCGAGGCCAACGGTGTCCCTGAAGCTCTACCGACCGGGCCCGGGCGGCCTGGAACCGTCGACGGCAGTCAACCAGGACTACCGAACGCGGCTTCGCTCCAGGCGCTGGCGGCTTCCGCCGCTGCGAAACCCCGACGCGCAGCCCGTCACGGCGGCGGCTGCCGTCGCGCTGCTTGGCGGACTGGCCGCGCTGACTTTCGTGGTCCTCCTCGTCGGGTACGGCGTCGGTTTCTGGCACTGAGGGAAGCGGGGCCGCCCCCCATCACGCCTGCGTCCCGGCCTCGCGCGCCTGTCGCGCCCGGGTCGCAGCCTATACTTGACGCTCCATGCTGAACTTCCTGACCCGCTTCGTCGACTCGAACGACCGCGAGCTGAAGCGGATCCAGCCCTTCGTCGACGAGGCCAACGCGCTCGAGGACGAGTTCCGCGCGCTCACCGACCAGGAGATCCGAAAGCGGATGCTCGACGTGCGGGCGGAGGTGGCGGAGGACGCAGCGCCCACGGAACCCTCCGAGGACGAGCTGGAGCACGCCGAGTCCGAGCGGCGCGCCGAGTTCCGGAAGGAGCGGGAGAAGGCGGACCTCGAGCGTCTCCGCGAGGTCCTCGATGGAGTCCTCCCGGAGGTCTTCGCCGCCGGCCGGGAGATCAGCCGGCGCACGCTCGGAATGCGGCACTTCGACGTGCAGCTCCTGGGAGCCGTGGTGCTCCACCAGGGCAAGATCGCCGAGATGAAGACCGGCGAGGGCAAGACCCTCGCGGCGCCCCTGGCCGCCGCCCTCAACGCGATGTCGGGTCGCGGCGTGCACGTGGTGACCGTCAACGACTACCTCGCAAAGCGCGACCCGCAGTGGATGGGGCCCATCTACCACGGCCTGGGGCTGTCGGTCGGCGTCATCCAGCACGAGGCGGCGTTCCTCTACGACCCCGACTACCGGGCGACCGAAGAATCGCTCATGCACCTGCGGCCGGTGGAGCGGCGCGAGGCCTACGCGGCCGACGTCACGTACGGCACCAACAACGAGTTCGGGTTCGACTACCTGCGCGACAACATGGTCGTCGAGCTGGACCAGCGCGTGCAGCGCGAGCGGTACTTCGCGATCGTCGACGAAGTGGACAACATCCTCATCGACGAGGCGCGCACGCCGCTCATCATCAGTGGGCAGGCGGAGGAGTCGGCCGACCTGTACTACCGGTTCGCACGGCTGGCGCCCCGCCTGAAGGCCCGTGCGGAAGGCGAGGATGAGGGCGGCGACTACTTCGTCGACCTGAAGGAGAAGGCGGTTTCCCCCACCGAGGAGGGGATCGACAAGATCGAGAAGCTCCTCGGGATCGAGAACCTGTTCGACGCCGACCCGCGCCTCGCCCGGCACTTCGAGCAGGCCCTGCGGGCCCACGCCCTGTACAAGCGCGACCGCGACTACATCGTCAAGGAAGGCGAGATCGTCATCGTCGACGAATTCACCGGGCGCCAGATGCCCGGCCGGCGATGGTCGGAAGGACTGCACCAGGCGATCGAGGCGAAGGAGGGGCTGCGCGTCCAGCGCGAGTCGGTGACGCTCGCCACCATCACGTTCCAGAACTACTTCCGCCTCTACCACAAGCTCGCGGGGATGACGGGCACCGCGATGACGGAGGGCGAGGAGTTCCACAAGATCTATAAGCTCGAGGTCACGGCGATCCCGACCAACCAGCCGATGATCCGCGACGACTTTCCGGACCTCGTGTTCCGGACGGAGCAGGGCAAGTTCAGCGCGCTCATCGACGAGATCGTCGAGCTGCGCGAGCAGGGCCGGCCGGTCCTGGTGGGCACCGTCACCGTGGAGAAGAGCGAGCACCTTTCCGAGATGCTCAACCGGCGAGGCATCCACCACGAGGTCCTCAACGCCAAGTACCACGAGCGCGAGGCCAGCATCGTGGCGCAGGCTGGACGCAGCGGCGCGGTGACGATTTCCACGAACATGGCGGGGCGGGGCACGGACATCCAGCTGGGCGGCAACCCCGCGGGACTCGCGTCGGAGGCGCTCCACAGGCGCGGCATCAACCCGGCGGACGCGCCGCCCGAGGTCTACGCTGCCGCCCTCGACGAGGCCCGGGCCGAGTGCGCCGCGGACCACGAGGCGGTCGTCGCGGCGGGGGGCCTGCACATCATCGGCACCGAGCGGCATGATGCGCGCCGGATCGACAACCAGCTGCGCGGCCGCTCCGGCCGGCAGGGTGACCCGGGATCGTCGCGCTTCTACCTGTCGCTCGAGGACGACCTCATGAAGCGCTTCGCGTCGGACCGGGTGGCCGGGCTGATGGAGCGGATGGGGCTCGAGGAAGATGTCGCGATCGAGTCGAGGATCGTGTCGCGCACGATCGAGAGCGCGCAGTCCCGCGTCGAGGGCTACAACTTCGACATCCGCAAGCGCGTGGTCGAGTACGACGACGTCATCAACAAGCAGCGCGAGACGATCTATGCCGAGCGTGACAAGGTCCTGCGCAACGAGGACCTGACCGAGACCGTCCGCACCTTCCTCGACCAGGAGATCGGGTCGCTCGTCGACCGGGACCTGGCCGGCGACGACGCGGGCGCGTGGGACGTGGACGCACTCGCCGGTGCCGTGAATCTGCTGGGGCTCACTGGCGACGCGGCGTCGGCCGACGAGCTGTGGGCGATCGCCGACCGGTCGGCCATCGAACAGCACCTGCGCGACCTGGCCGATGCCCGCCTGACGGCCCTGGAGGAAGAGCACGGCGCCGAGACATGGGCGCTGGTCGAGCGGATCGTCCTCCTGCGCGCGATCGACGCGCTCTGGGTCGAGCACCTGACGGAGCTCGACGACATGCGACGCGGCATCGGTCTGCGCGGCTACAGCGGCGAGGACCCGCTCAATGCCTTCAAGAAGGAGGCCTATTCGCTGTACGAGGAACTCCGCGAGCTGATCCGCCACCAGGTTGCCACCACGATCTTCCGCGTCAACGTGGTGCGCCAGGAGCCGGCGCCGCTGGCGCAGCCGCTCCCGGGTCCCGGGCAGCGGATGCCCGACGCACCGGCCGCGGTCGGCGCCGGCGCCGTGGGAGGGGTCGGCAGCTGGGCTCCCCAGGGCATGGGTCCGCTGACGGGCGCGGCCGGTGGCGTGGCCGCGGGCGTGGCAGGCGCCAGCGGCGCGGCCACGCTGGGGGCGGCGGGCACGAGCGCGGCAAGCGGCGGCGGCGGCCGGATGCCGGCCCGGCCGGGGGGGGTCCCACCCGAACGGATGGCCCCGGCCCTGCGCGGCCTCGGGCGCGACACGACGCGCGAGCTGATGCAGGGCAGCATCGACGGTGCGCGCGGTCAGGCGCGGCCGGCGGGCATCCCCAAGCTCGGCCGCAACGACCCCTGCTACTGCGGGAGCGGACTCAAGTACAAGAAGTGCCACGGTCGCTGAGGGGGAGTGTCCTGCGCCTCGCGCTGGCCGGGGCCGCGGCCGTCGTCGCAGTCGCAGGCTACGCCACGTTCCGGATCTGGCAGCAGGGCCAGACCGACGAGCAGGGACGGCCAGCGGACGCCATCGTCGTGCTCGGGGCCGCCCACTACGGGGACACGCCGTCGCCGGTCTTCGCCGCGCGTCTCGACCACGCGGTCGAGCTCTGGCTGGGTGGCATCGCGCCGTACCTGATCGTCACGGGCGGCGAGGCCGCCGGCGACACCTCGGCCGAGGCGGACGTTGCGCGTCGCTACGCGGAGGACCGCGGAGTGCCTGCGGCGGCGATCCTCGAGGAGCGGACCGGGCGCGACACCGCCGAGTCCCTGCGCCACGTGGCGGCGATTCTGCGCACGCACCGACTCCACTCGGCGCTGTTCGTGAGCGACCGGACGCACATGCTGCGAGTGTTGCGCGTCGCCGCGGACCTGGGCATCCAGGCGTACGGCTCGCCGACGGCGACCAGCCCAGCCGACCTGGACCCGTCGGCCCGCGTCGCGTCAACGGTCCACGAGCTCGGCGCGCTGGCCCTGTACCTGGTGACGGGTCGCTGATCCGGGCGAAGCCTGCAGAAATTCGGCCGCAATCCGGCCGCACCCTCTTGAGTACGCGATCTCCCGTTCGTATACTCACCCGAAACGCCGGAGTCCGCGCTCTGGCGTTCCGTTTGCCACCCGGGACGTCCCCCCCGACGGGTGTCTGGTAGCGGTGAGTTCGCAGCAGCGAGGGTGCCGTGCGGGCGGAGATCGCCGAAGAGGATTTCCTCGATCTGATCGCGTGTGAGCGCGACTGCCGGAAGTGCAGCTACGCCGCGAGCCTCGACTGTGACGGCAACTGCGGCGTCTGCCCCCACAACGATTACTGTCCCTGCGTGAACCCCGTCGTCGCCCGGAGCAAGAGCGCACTGCGCATGATCGAGCTTCGCCCGATCCTGCTGCAGGACCTGCGAGCGCGTCGCTGATGGACCTCGCCGCCGTCCGCGACCTCGTGGAGCGCGTCCGCGCAACCTCGGGGAGGCTTTGACCTCGCCGACAAGGAACGTCGCCTGGGGGCGTTCGAGCAGGAGAGCGCACGCCCGGACCTCTGGGACGACCAGCGAGTGGCGCAGCACATCCTGCGTGAGGCGGAGCGGCTGCGAGAGGACATCGCCGCCTGGCGCGACTTGGAGCGTCGTGCCACCGAAGTGCTGGAGCTGGCGGAGCTCGCCTCGACGGACGCCGATCCCGACCTGGCCCTCGCGGTGGACGCCGAGTACGCGGAACTCGACGTCGCGTATGCGACGCGCCGCACGGCACTGCTGTTCAGCGGCGAATACGACGACCGCGACGCCCTGCTGACGATCAGCGCAGGGGCGGGCGGCACGGAAGCGACGGACTGGGCGCAGATGCTGCTGCGGATGTACCTGCGCTGGGCGGAGCGCCACCGGTTCGCCACCGAAATCCTCGACCAGACCGAGGGCGAGGAAGTCGGAATCAAGAGCGTCACGGTGGCCGTCGACGGCCGGGGCGCGTACGGCTTCCTCCGCGCGGAGCGCGGGGTCCACCGCCTCGTCCGCATCAGCCCGTTCGACTCCCAGAAGCGCCGCCAGACCACGTTCGCGCTGATCGAGGTCCTCCCGGAGGTCGAGAGCGAGGTCGAAGTCGAGATCGACCCCGACGACCTCCGCATCGACACGTTCCGTGCGACCGGCCACGGCGGTCAGAACGTCAATAAGACGGACTCTGCCGTGCGCATCACGCACCTGCCGACGGGCATCGTCACCCAGAGCCAGAACGAGCGGTCGCAGCTGCAGAACAAGGACACTGCGTTGAAGGTGCTGCGCGCGCGGCTGCTGGAACGCGCCCTCGAGGAGCGCGAGGCGCAGCTCGCGGTGCTGCGAGGCGAGCACGTGGAGGCCGGGTGGGGCCACCAGATCCGCTCCTACGTGCTTCATCCCTACCAGATGGTCAAGGATCTCCGGACCGAGTACGAGACCAGCAACACCGGGGCCGTCCTCGACGGCGACCTCGACGCGTTCATGCGCGCGGAGCTCGAGCGGCTGGCCACCACGAGCCCGGCCGGCGGCGGGACGGCGGACGGGTGAGGCCGGACGGCGAGCCCGCGATCCTCAGGCGGATCGAGCCGATCGACATCCCCGACTGCATCGACGTCTTCTACGAGTCGGTCGATCCGCTCTATCGGCGCCTTGATCAGCCGATCCCCCCCAGGGACCCCGGGTCCCTCGCCCGGCTCATCGGCCATCTCCTCGACCACGACGGGGAGCGGGCATGGCTGGCGGAGTCGCCGTCGGCGACCGGGAGCCCTGACACCGCGCGGATCCTGGGCTTCGGCAGCGCGTGGCTTCGGGAGACGACGTGGTACCTCGCACTCCTCTTCATCCGGCCCGAGGCGCAGGCTGGAGGCCTCGGCCGGCGTCTGCTGCTGCGGACGTTCCCGCGGGCCGCGCCGGGCAATGGATCGTTCGAGATCGGGGGGCAGTCCGCCATGGTCGAAGGTGCGCCGGATGGCCCGGCGCCGCGCACATCGCCCGACCGGCACCGGTCCGGCGCCCTCATGGCGACCTGCGTCGATTCGATCCAGCCGATCTCGACCGGCCTGTACGCGAGCTACGGGATCGTGCCACGGGTCCCGGTCTTCACGGCGATCGGCAACCCTCGGTGGGGCGCGCTGCCCGACCTCCCTCGCGACGTCGTCGCGACCGGGTTCGAGGCGCTGCCGGAGGCGGTGCCGCCGGCGGAGACCCTCGCGTCGATCGATCGCGAACTGCTCGGCTTCGCCCGGCCCCAGGACCACCAGCTGTGGTCGCGCGAAGGCCGTCGCGGCGTGCTGATCAGGCACGCGGGCGACGGGGCGGTCCTGGGCTACGGCTACGTCCAGGCGTCGGGCCGGCTCGGTCCCGTGGCCCTGCTCGACGATACGCTCTACCCCTCCGTGCTGGGGTCCCTGGTGTCGCGAGTCTCGCCGCCCGGGCCCTTCTTCGCGCTGGTGCCCGGCGTGAACCACCGGGCGATGGTGGCCCTGCTGCGCGCGGGCCTCCAGTTCGAAGGGTTCCCCGGAATCCTCTCCTCGACGCGTCCGTGGGCGGCGCTCGACCGGTATCTGCCAGCCAGCTTCGCGCTACCCTGACCGCAACGGCCGCGTGTCGCGGGCGGTTCGCCGGTCCCGTCGGGAGACGGCGCGGCACACGAGGGGATCGTGAGCGGATACAGCGACGGCCGGAACCGGGCTCCTGCGCCGTTCGACCCGGCCGCGTTCGACGACTCGGCCTGGGGCCCGGAGTGGAGCGCCGGACTGCGACGCGGACGGGAAGCCGAGCTGCGGCTGTGGCTCGACCTGGCGCTCGCCTGCTGCGACGCGGCCGACGAGATCGCGCTGCGTCATTTCCGACGCGACCTCGAGATCTCCACGAAGCCCGACCGGACCCTCGTGACGCAGGCGGACCAGTCGATCGAGGCGCTCATCCGGGAACGGATCCGCGCCACGCACCCGGACCACGGCCTGGTGGGCGAGGAGTACGGCACCGAGAAGCCAGACTCGTCCGTGCGGTGGTACGTGGACCCCATCGACGGCACTCACAACTTCGTCCGGGGCATTCCGGTCTTCGCCACCCTGCTGGGCGTGGAGCGCGACGGAGAGTTGCAGGTGGGCGTGGTGTCCGCACCGGCGCTCGGAGAGCGCTGGTTTGCCTGGCGAGGCGGAGGCGCCTGGGCCAGCCGGGCCGGCGATACCAGGCGCCTCCGCGTGTCCCGGGTAGGTCATGCGGAGGAGGCGCAGATCCTCTACGACTCCCCGCTCGACGTGCAGCGGTGCGGATGGGCGCCGGGGTTCGCAGGCCTGCTCGGCAGCGCGTGGCGGGACCGAGGGTTCGGCGACTTCTGGGGGTATGCCCTGCTCGCCGAGGGTGCCGCCGAGGCGATGATCGAGGTCGGGATCCATCCCTGGGACCTGGCGGCGCCGCAGGTGCTGGTCGAGGAGGCGGGCGGACGGATGACCGACTTCGGCGGGCGTCGGTCCGTGGACGTCGCCAGCGTAGTCGCCTCGAACGGACGGCTGCATCGCGCCGTGCTGGCCGCGCTCGCGCTCCCGGGCGGAGAGAAGCACCCGAACCACGTCTGACGGCCGTGCAGGGGGCCTGTGCTACCCTCATGACCGACGTGGCTTTGCTCGCTGTGCCCGCGTGCGGAGTCTCCGGCACCCTCCGCTCGCGGAGCCAGACATGACCACCTCCCCGCCCCGACTCGCCGGGCCGCTCGAGGCGGCGACCGCGATCCGCCCGGAGCGCGAAGCCGTCGATCCGCCCACGGCGGAGGGTCACGAGACCCGCGACGCGCGCCGCATCTCGATCGCGCTGGACGACGTCAGCAAGGTCTATCCCAACGGCCGCCGGGCCTTGGCCGACGTCGACCTCGTGGTCCCGGATGGCGACTTCGTGTTCATCGTCGGGCCGTCCGGCGCAGGGAAGAGCACCCTGATCAAGCTGCTCATCCGGGACGAGTTGCCGACGAGCGGCACCGTGTTCGTCGCCGGCCGCGACGTCCGTCGCCTGTCCCGGCGCGACGTCCCTCGCCTGCGGCGGAGCGTCGGGATCGTCTTCCAGGATTACAAGCTGCTCCCCAACAAGTCGGTGTACGACAACGTCGCCTTCGCCCTCGAGGTCACCGGGACGCCCGGGCGGCAGATCCGGTCGGCCGTGGACCGCGTGCTCTCCCTGGTCGGGCTGACGGCCGCCGCGGGCCAGTTCCCCAGCCAGCTCTCGGGAGGCGAGCAGCAGCGCACGGCGATCGCCCGCGCCCTGGTCCACGAGCCGCGCGTCGTGATCGCCGACGAGCCGACGGGGAACCTGGACCCCCTGATCAGCTGGGAGATCATCCAGCTCCTGCTCCGCATCAACGAGCTCGGCACGACCGTGCTGATGGCAACGCACAACGCCGAGGTCGTCACCGCCCTGCGCCGCCGGGTGGTCGCGCTCGAGGATGGGCGCGTCGTCCGTGACGAGGTCGGCGGCTACCACCGCGAGTACTGATCCATGCTGCGTTTCCTGCTCTTCTCCGTCCGCCGCGCGTGGGAGGGCTTCTGGCGCAACGTGGTCATGAGCGTCGCCGCGACGATCACGATGACCCTGATGCTGCTGATGCTGGCGGGGCTCGTCATCGGTCTGTCCGGCCTCGACGCCGGCCTTCGGTTCGTCGAGCAGAAGGTGGAGGTGCAGGCGTTCGTCGCGGACGGCACGCCGCAGTCGCGGATCGACGCGCTGGTCGCCCAGGTGCAGGCGCTGCCCGAAGTCTCGCAGGTCGACTACCTCGACAAGGCACAGGCCCTCAAGCAGTGGCAGGAGCAGCTGCGCCAGCAGGGGAAGCCCGACTACTCCAGCGCGACCGGCACGAACCCGATCCCGGCGAGCATCCTGGTCAAGCTGAAAGACCCGCACGTGTACGGCAGCGTGATCCAGACCCTGCAGGCGGCCCAGGGTGTCGTGACGGACGTGCTCGAGACGCAGCACGTCGTCGACGCGCTGCTGAGCGTCACGGGCTTCCTGCGAACGGCCGGCGTGGTGGTCCTCGTGCTCGTCGGCCTCACGGTCGTGTTCATCGTCATCAACACGATCCGGCTGGCCGTGGTGGCGCGGGCCGAGGAGATCGAGATCATGCGGCTCGTGGGCGCGTCCGACGCCTTCATCCGGTGGCCGTTCATCTTCGAAGGGATGCTCGTGGGGATCCTGGGCGCGGCGATCACGCTGGGCATCCTCGGGCTGGCGGCGCAGCCGATCGGACAGGGGGTCGCGACCCTGGTCGGCCAGGTGCCGATCCAGTTCGACCAGAGCCTCGGCCGGGAGCTGGTGATCGTGGTGGGCGGCGCAGGCCTGGTCCTCGGCGCCGGGGGCGCGTTCATCTCCATCCGCACGTACCTCATCCGCTGAGTCGTCGCGTCGGCGAACCGGCGCGCGCAGAATCACGTCCGCCCCGGACAGCCGCCCCGAGGAAGCCGCTCATGCAGAACCCGGAATCGCCGAACCCGTTAGAATCAGGTGCAGTCGAGCCGCCGGCATGCCCGGCACGCCGCCGACGGCGAGCGCGAGCCGGCACGTGGCTCGCGGCGTTCGGTGCTGCAGTCATCGCCGGCAGCGGGCTGTTCGCAGCGGGGTTCACCCTCGGGCGCCAGACCGCGCTGACGGACGGGACACCGCAGGCGCTTGCCGCCGACCTGCAGCCGTTCTGGGACGCCTTCGACTCGATCGACCAGCGGTTCGCCGGAATCCAGGTCAGCCGCCACGCGATCGTCGAAGGCGCGATCAGTGGCATGTTCAAGGCCCTCGGCGACCCGTTCTCCTCGTACATGACGGGCGAGGCCTACCGCGCCTCTCTCACGGGACTGTCCGGCCAGTTCGAGGGAATCGGGGCCGTCATCACCACCGAGGATGCGGCCGGGAAACAGGGGTGCACGCCGGCGGGCGCGAGCTGTCGCATCGCGATCCTGCGCGTGCTCGCGGGATCGCCTGCCGAGCAGGCCGGCCTTCGCGCCGCCGACGTCATCGTGTCGGTGGATGGGTCGAGCGTCGCAGGGAAGACCACGGACGACGTGGTCAACCTCGTCAGGGGTCCCCGAGGCACGGTGGTCACCCTCGCGATCGCCCGGGCCGGCACCACGTTCGACGTGCGGATCACCCGCGCGATCATCAACCCGACGGACGTCACGAGCAGGCTGATCGACGGCGGAGCTCTTGGGTACATCCAGATCTCGAGTTTCGGCTCCGGCGTGGCGGACGACTTCACCAGCCAGTTGCGCACGCTGCTGGAGGCCAGGGTGCACGGCGTCGTGCTCGACCTGCGCGGGGACCTCGGGGGATTCGTGGACCAGGCCCGCACGATCGCGAGCCAATTCGTGGGCAGCGGGCCGATCTACTGGGAGCAGACCGCCGACGGCACGCGGGCCCCCTACGACGCCGAGCCCGGCGGGATCGCGACAAACCCGTCGCTGCCGGTGATCGTGCTCATGGACAGGGACACGGCCAGCGCGTCCGAGATACTCGCCGCCGCGCTGCAGGACACGGGCCGCGGGCGTCTGCTCGGGACCACGACATACGGCAAGGGAACCGTGCAGGAATGGCAGCTGCTCGGCCAGGACACGGGGGGGTTCCGGCTGACGATCGCCCGCTGGCTGACGCCGGCCGGGCGCTGGATCAACGGCCGGGGGCTAACGCCGAACGTGACGTTCCAGGCGCCGGCCAACGCCCCGATCGACTCGGACCCGGCCCTGGATCGGGCCGTGCAGCTGCTGACGAGCCCCGGGGCCGGTGGCCCCGGGGCTGGTGGCCCCAGCGCGCTGCGCTCGACGGGCGGCCCGTTTCTCTCCGCCTCCTCGTCGGCCGCGTCCACCGTGACGATCTCGCTCGCCCCCGGTTCCGGCGCACTGCTGTAGCGAGCGCCCGCATTGTGGCCTCTTGCCTTCGGGACACCCGGCCGGTAGTATGCGCAGCAACGAAAGGAGGTGATGTGCAGTGATAGAAAGTCATTGCTACACCACCCCGCGGGAGGCCTCGGCCTAGCTCGCAGGTTGGTGCGCAACCGAACGCCGGCCCTCGATGGGCCGGCGTTCGTGCGTCCGGGGCACCTCCTCCCGTATCCTGTCTCCCCGCCGACGCCGCGGTCGCGCAGCAGAGCCGCCGCGCGACCGACGCCGGCCGAGCGCTCCCGAAGGACCAGCATGCCCGAGCACACCGTCACCCTCAACCGAAGAGCACGCCACGAGTATTCGATCGAGGAGACCGTCGAGGCCGGCCTGGTGCTGACCGGGACCGAGATCAAGAGCGTCCGTGCCGGCCGCGTGAACCTCAACGACGCGTACGCGCGGGTGGAGCACGGCGAAGCCTGGCTGGTGGGGGCGCACATCGCCCCCTTCGAGGGTGGTAATCGCCTCAACCACGAATCGAAGCGGACCCGCAAGCTGTTGCTGCACCGCGGGGAGATCGACGAACTGCTGGGGCTCACGACACGCAAGGGCCTGACGCTCGTTCCGCTGCGGCTGTATATCAGCGACAGGGGGCTGGCCAAGGTCGAGCTGGGCGTCGCCCGAGGGAAGCAACTCCACGACCGCCGGCGCGAGATCGCGGCGCGGGACGCCAGGAGGGAGCTCGAGCGCGAGCTCTCGGACGCAGCCCGCGGCCGGTAGGTAGGCGGTAGGCGGCGGTTAGGCGGACGCCGAGCCGTTCACACAGGCGGTCGTCGGCCATCTTGGATTCCGGGCGGTCGTCCGCTAGAATGACGCCTCCGAACGGATGTTCGGCACTGGGGATGCGTGGTTTCGACAGGGCCCGAACCCCAGGGAACGCGAGCCGAGGTGCCGTCTGGCCTCGTTAAACAGGCGGCAAAACGAAGTAACTGGCAACAGCCAGCCTGCTCTCGCCCTCGCCGCTTAGGCGGTAAGGTGAGCGTGGAAGCAGCCTCGTCCCCGTGGGCTGTGGAAGCGTCATGCAGCGGGGATGCAGCTTCGGGTAGCGTCGCGTAGCCGGAGACCAAGCCCGCAAGGGGACGTGACTGGTCCGATCGAAACGCTGCCGATGGCGGTTCGACCGGTCGACGACAAAGCATCGGACACGCTCGTAGTGGTCCCTGGCCGAAGGTTCTGGACGGGGAGTTCGACCCTCCCCCATCTCCACCAGCGCTCATCTGCGGCGGTGTCCGCGAGGATCCGCGATCCTCGCGGACACCGTCGCACGCATGTCAGGCGCCCGGACCGCCCGTCGGGCGTGGCGATCGCGACGGCACCCGTGCCGCGTGGCTCCCGGTCAGGGGCGGGGGGACGCGCTCGGCGAAGGGGACGCCGACGGCGACCCGCTCGGCGACGGGGATGGAGAGGGAACCCCGCTCGGCGATGGAGCCGGCGCCTGCGCCACGCCGACCTGGATCAGTCCGTTGACCGTGGCGTAGTGCGAGTAGTAGGTCTCCTGGTGGACGATCGCGCCGCTGGCATCGCGGACCACCCGCGTCACCCAGGCGTCGAAACCGTTGGACGCGTATTCGACCTGGTTCTCCTGCCCGGGCTTAAGCGTGGTCACCTTGACGTACTGCGTGGTTGCGTAGGAGTAGTTCTTCACGATCGGGGTCGACAGCGTCACGGTGCGCTGCGGATCGACGCTGAACAGCTGGAACGTGACGGTTCCGGGGCCGTTGATCGCGTGGATCAGCACGGGATAGGCCGTGTCGTTGCGCCAGGTCATGTCCTGCTCCCAGCCTGTGCCCATAGCGACGGTGGCATCCAGCCCGACCGGGTACCGGGAGATGTAGTAGTAGTGGTTGGCGCGGTCGCCGATCTCGTAGCCGGCCCGGAGCGCGGCGTTGAAGAGCGTGGTGGACGTGCTGCAGATTCCGCCGGCGATCGCTCCCGTCTCCTCCGTGTGCCCGTTGATGATCGCGCCGCCGAGACCGTACCCCTCCGCCAGCGTGGGCACGCCGACGACTTTCCAGAAGTCGAACCAGGCGCCGGGGGCCACGACGTACCCGTCGATCATGGAGGCGGGGATGCTGATGTTCTTCCCCCAGTAGTTGGAGATGCCCGGGAAGAAGTGGGTGGTCCAGCTCCCCACGACCTTCATCAGTGGCGCCGTCTTCTTCGCCTCGTCCGTGCCGAGCGCGGGCGCGACCGACGTGACCGCCAGCTGGACCGTGACGGCCGGGTCGCCCGCCGTGCGACTCGATAGGGTCGCGGAGATGGCGCTCAGGCTCGCGTCGATGTCGAGCTGGGTGCCGTCACGGCCGGCGAGGACGCCGATCACCTTCCCGTCACCGAGCAGATAGCTGGCGTCGGACGGACTGCGCGCAACCTTCGGAGCGAGCGCGACGAGCGCGGCGCGGGCAGTGGTGCTGCCGATCTGCGGGACATAGACCGCGGCGGCGAGCGACGGCACGCTGGGGCCCGGAGAGAAGGCGGGACCCGGGCTCGCGACGGCAGCGCCGCTCGGGGAGGGCGGGGGCGCTGTGGTCGGCGAGGGACTCGCGTCGGGGGAAGGGCTCGCCGCCGATGGTCCCGCCGGGGGCGTCGCGCCGGGAGTGGGGAACGCGGGGAGGTCGCCCGCGACAGGAGCCCCACCGGAGGGCAGCGAGATCGGCGGGCCTGAGGGGGCGTTGGTGGCCTCGACAGGCGACGCACCGAGCGCGGACGGGGAGGTCGTCGCGCCCGGCGCCGCGCTCCCGGCCGGGGCGGCTTGAGGTCCAGTAGGAGCGCCAGGCGGGAACGCCGGCGCGGCAGCTTGCGGCGCGCCGAAGGACACCCAGGTCCGAAGCGTGTCCGGCGAGATCGTCAGCGAGAACCTGGGGTCGGTCGAAACGGTGAGCGTGAGGGGCGCGGCGGTCATCTGGTTCGCCGTCGCGAGAGCCGCGGCCGCCTCCTGCGTACTGACCGTGGGGGCGATTTCCATGGTCCGAAGCCGGACCGTCACGTGCGTGGCGCCGGGCGACAGGAGGCCGCTCCCGGCAGCCTCGATGGCGGCCTGGCGATCCACCACCTTGCCCGGTGCCGAGGGCACCACCACGAAGTTCCCGTCGGGGCCGAGCACCACCATGGCGTCGGTCGCGCTTACGGCCTGCGCGCCTGCCACAGCGGCAACCGCGGACGCGAGCGCTGCTTTGTCGTAGGTCAGGCGCGGCGCCACCGGCTCATCGCCGACGAGAGCGCGGGCGTCCTGTGCCAGCGCCGACGGCAGATCGCCCCCGTGTGCCACGGCCATCGCCGAATCGACGATGGCGCCATAGTCGTACGCGCGTCCGAGACGCGAGAACGGGATCGTCGCGTCGCCCGACGGCGACTGCAGGACGACCGTCCCCCGGCCAGCGTCCGGCAGCTGCGCCCGCAGACGGGCCTCGGCCGCGGTGCGGTCCAGCCCGCCGATCGACACACCATCGACCGTGATGCCGGGGATGACCCGGTTCGCGAACGCGTCCTGGTACCCGACGAGGAAACCGCCGCCGAGCGCGGCGACGACGAGCAGCGCGACGGCGAGTGCGGCGAGGCCCCGGCGCCACGCTACGGCGCCCGTCCCGCCCGCATCCAACGTTTCCGCCGTCATCGCGCCCCATATCCTACCGACACCGCCTCCAGCCCGGACGGCGGCACACTCGGTGGGCGCCCACTACCCCTCGCGGCGGATGACCACCACGCGGCGGTTCGGCTCCTCCCCGATGGACTGGGTCGCGACGCCCGCGCGGTCGCGAAGGGCAAGGTGGATCCAGCGCCGTTCGAGAGCAGGCATCGGCTCCAACTGCAGCATCTTCCCTGTCTCCTCGACGCGGTCTGCGGCGCGGTTCGCGATCTCGCGCAGCTGGCGCTCGCGGCGTCCGCGGTAGTCCTCGACGTCGACCAGGACCCGTGTCCACTCGCCCATGCGGCGCGACAGCAGGAGGTTCACCAGGTGCTGCAGGGCCGACAACCGCTCGCCCTTGCGGCCGATCAGGGCCCCGAGCGCTTCCTTCTCGGCCCCCTCGCCGGTGACGTCGAGCTTGGCGGTGTCGCCGGTCTGGACGGTGACGACGACGTCGTAGCCGAGATAGCCCAGCATCGTCTGCAGGATGTCGCGACCGGCCTCCAGCGCCTCCGGGCTCGCCTCGGCCGCCTGCACCTCCTCGCGTTCGACGTTCAGCGATCGGGCGGCTGCGACCTCTGCTCGTTCACCGTCCGTGAGGGTCACCGGACCGCGCCGCTCGTGGCCAGCCGGCCGATCGCGTCCGCGGTCGCCCCCCCGCTCGCGGCGCTCCGGTACTGCCGGTCGCGGGCCGCGTTCGCGGTTCTCCGTGCGGGGACGCGCGCCCGGCTGGAGGTCGGCCCCGGGCGTGGGGCGCGCGGCCGGCGGGAGGTCGCCTCCGGGCATGGGGCGCGCGGCCGCGGCCGCAGGAGCGTCCTCGTGGCCTGATTCTCCGTCCCCGATCGGCTGCCCGTGCATCGGGCGCCGATCACGGGCACGGTCGCCGCGGTCGCGGCCCGGCGGTCGATCCTCGCGCGGCGGCCGCGCGGACGGAGGTGGGAGCGGGGCGGCCTCCGCGGCCGCCCTGCGAGGCGCCGCGCCCCCAAGCGCGGCCCGAGGCGCGGCGATCACACGGGCCGGCTCGGCTCCCATTCCGAGGACCCCGCGGCTGCCGGCGGTCAGGATCTCGAAGTCCAGGTCGTCGAGCCCCGACACGCCGAACGCCTCGCGCGCCTGGCGCAGGGCCTCCTCGACCGTCTTCCCGGTGAATTCCTGGTATTCGCTGCTCATCGACGCCTCCCTCGCCGGCTCGTCCGGGCCCGTTCCCTGTTCGGTCTGACCGTTCCCGCCGCACTGTCTCTGGGGTCGCGGCGCGCGGGCGCCGCCGTGGGTTCACTCCTGCCTGCAGCGGCGAGCTTCGGGGGCGACGGAGCGAACCGTGGTGTGTGCCCCACGGCGAACGACGGTGTCCATCCGAACAACGGGAAGAGGGACCCCCAGCCCGCGATCAGATACTGCTGCACGATCGAGAAGACCGTGGTGACGATCCAGTAGATAAAGAGCCCGGCAGGCAGGAACGAGCCGTACACGAGCGACAGGAGTGGGAGTAGCAGGAACGCGCGCTGCTGCGCCTGGGCCTGCGGGTCGCTGGAGCTCGGCATCATCATCCGCGTCTGCAGGAGCTGCAGGAGCGCGGAGATCAGCGCGAGCAGGCTCAATCCGAACCCGATCACCGGCAGCCTGAAGAGGATCTCGGGCTGGTCCGCGGGGAGGCCGCCGAGCCACCAGATGTGCGGCTGGATGCACGGACCGCTCGTCGCCGCGGCGGCCTGGCAGGTGACGTGCACGACCTGGACCCCGAAGACGCGGAGCATCGAGCTGATGTTTGGCGCGGTGAGCCCAGACGAGAACACCGAGTACATCGGCAGGAGGAGGACCATCGTCAGGACGGTTGGGAGGCACCCGGAGGCGGGGTTGACGCCCCGCTCCTTGTAGAGCCTCATCTGCTCCTCGCTGACCTTCTGGCGGTCCCCCTTGAACTTCTGGGAGATCGCCTTCAGCTCCGGCTGCAGCATCTGCATGCGCCGCTGCGACACGATCTGTGCGCGGTAGACCGGGACAAGCAGGAGCCGGATCAGGAGCGTGACGAGGATGATCGCGATGCCGATGTCGCCGACGATGTTGTAGAAGAACACGAGCACCAGGAAGATGGTCTGGAAGATCGGCGTGAACGCCCAGGCAAGGAGGCTGAACGGGTCGGCGCCGTTCGGCTGCGCCGGGCAGAGGTTGGGATGGTGAGAGACCGTCGGGCCCGGCGTCTCACCCGGCGCGAGTGTCGGCGTCGGCGCGGGCGTCGGGTTTGGGCAAGGGGGCTGGCTCGCAACGGCGCCCGCGGGAGACGGCGCCGCCACTGGAGCCACCGACTGTCCGGCCGGAAGAGGCGAGGCGGCGAACGAGACTGGGTTCGCGGCGAACAGCAGCAGGAGCGCGACCACCGAAGCCAGCGTCAGCAGGCCGAGTCGGCGAAGTGTCACCTCGCGGAGCGCTCCCTTCATTGGGGCCTACGGTACCGGGTCATACCCGCCCGGGTTCCACGGGTGACATCGCGCGATCCTTCGCGCCCCCATCACGCTCCCACGCAGGAGGCCGTACTTGCCAATCGCCTGCTCCGTGTACCGGGAACACGTGGGTTCGAACCGGCACGACGCTGGCAGCCACGCGAAGAGGACCCGGTACAGGCGGATGGCCGCGATCCCGAGCGTCTTCATCCCCTGCATCCCACGACGCCGGTCAACACGCCGAGGCGGTCGAGCAGGCGGGCCACGGCGTCGCGAAGCTCGGCGAAGCTCGCGACGACGCTGGCAGCCCGGGCAACCACCAGCACGTCCCACCCGGGCGCCACGCGGTGCGCGAGTGATCTGACGATTTCGCGAAGTCTCCGGCGGACGCGATTGCGGACAACAGCACCTCCCAGGCGCCTGCCGGTCGAGAACGCGTACCGGGTGGAAACCAGCCCGTTTCGCGCCACCCGCACGACGACGAGCGGGTGCGCCCGGCTCGTTCCCTGCTGCTGGAGGTTGGCGAAGTCCGCCGGCCGGCGGAGGGTCTCCAGCGGGATCGCCATAGCGGCCCTGTATCAGACGGTCAAGCGCTGCCGGCCCCGCGCCCGTCGCGCGGCGAGGACGCGCCTCCCTCCGCGAGTCTTCATCCTGGCCCGGAAGCCGTGCTCCTTGGCGCGATGCCGCTTCTTGGGCTGATACGTCTGCTTCATCGGGCGCCATGGCTCCTTGGCAGGACGGGTTTGGAGCGGCGACAGCAGGGCCGAATCCGGGCCCACCTGCCCTCGGTGGATGACACCAACACGCGCCGGCGCCCATGGCACTCCGACGCGTCCCGTGCCGGGGGATTATATGAAGCCCTCGGAAAGAGTGTCAAACCACGGCACCCGTCGAGTCGGGCCGTCGTTGCCCACAACGGCCGGGGAGACGCCACCCGCTCGCGCCTCGATCGACGATCTCGGGCGGCGGGAGCGGGCGCGCCCCGGGAATCCGATCGGCTGACGTGCGGGGACGCACGGCGGTCGTCGGGGCGAGCCGGATACTACCCGGGAGTATGGCGGTTTCGCGTTGCGGTGGCCCTGCGCGCGGTGCTAGGCTTGCCGGGCTCCCGGCCCGGGACGCAACGGGAGGGTCCAGGAGAGGCCCGCCGGCGCCCATCCATGGGGCACGCACGCGGCTTCTGCCATGGCTGGTCCGAGCCCATGGTCGCCCACCCAGCGGCGGCTGAGGGCGACGACGAATCGCTTTGATGGGGTCGAGCGAACGGAATGGACGCGAAGCAGGTGTGGCGCGCCGCCCTCGGGGAGCTCCAGGTTTCGCTGTCCCCCGCCAATTACGAGACCTGGCTCCGCGACACCGCCCTCGTGGCCGTCGACGAACACCGGTTTCGCGTCGCCGTTCCCAACGGGTTCGCGAAGGACTGGCTCGAGTCGCGGTATCGCTCGCTGATCAGCCAGACTCTCGCGCGCATCGTGGGCTACAGCGTGCAGGTCGATTTCGAGGTGGCCGCGCAGCCGGCTGACGCCGCGGAGGCGATCGCCGCCCAGCCGGTCCGCGTGGAGCCGTCCCGTGTCGGCGGCGAGGGCGGCCCCACCAACCTCAACCCACGCTACACGTTCGGGAACTTCATCGTCGGCTCGGCGAACCGCCTGGCGCACGCGGCGAGCCTGTCGGTGGCCGAGCGCCCCGGCCACGCATACAACCCGCTCTTCCTGTACGGCGGCGTGGGACTGGGCAAGACCCACCTGATGCACGCCATCGGGAACCAGGTGATCGCGCGGTTCCCTCGCAAGAAGGTGACCTACGCGACCAGCGAGAAGTTCACCAACGAGTTCATCACTAGCATCCAGCAGGGACGGATCGACGAGTTCCGTGGCCGCTACCGCAAGATCGACGTCCTCCTGATCGACGACATCCAGTTCATCGCGGACAAGGAGCGCACGCAGGAGGAGTTCTTCCACACGTTCAACGCGATCCACGAGGACGGCAAGCAGATCGTCCTGTCGAGCGACCGTCCCCCCAAGCAGATCATGACCCTCGAGGAGCGTCTGCGAAGTCGCTTCGAGTGGGGGCTGATCGCCGATCTCACCGCCCCGGACCTGGAGACCCGGATCGCCATCCTGCGCTCGAAGGCGGAGGATCAATCCGCCGCGATCGGGCCGGACGTCGTCGAGTTCATCGCGCGCAAAGTCGTCAGCAACATCCGTGAGCTCGAGGGCGCTCTGAACCGCATCCTGGCGTATGCCAGCATGAACGCAGTGCCGGTCAGCATCGACCTGGCCCAGGCGGTTCTCTCCAACGTCCTGTACAACCCGAAGCGCCGGACGGTGACTCCCGAGCGTGTCACGCGGGCCGTGTCGGAGTACTACGGCGTGGAGCTCGAGGCGCTGCGCGGCCAGAAGCGGGACCGGGCAATCGTCGTGCCGCGCCAGATCGCGATGTACCTGATGCGCGAGGAGACAGACGTCTCGCTCCTCCGGATCGGCGCGGAACTCGGGGGGCGGGACCACTCGACGGTCCTGCACGCATGCGACAAGATCACGCGCGAGAGCCAGGACAACGACGACCTCAGGCGCGAGATCTCCGCGCTGCGCGAGCTCATTTACGCCGGGGAGTGACGGGCTCCCACGTTCTCACCCGCGGGGGTTCAACCCGAGTGTGGATAAGGGCCCGGAATCCGTGGACAAGCGCAGCCTAATGTGGACGAACGGCGCCCGCGGGACACGCACGCGCCGCAGTTCGGACGACTCGCTGTGGATGGGCCGTTCGTGGCGCTGGGCACTGACCCCGCGGCCGTGCCCGCCGTCCACATCGCCCGCGCCCATCTCTCCACGCGACCGGCTTGCCCATCAACGCCGCGGGGCTGGTGTTCCACGACAGCACGCCGCACCGCCACGCACGTGCGTCCACAGTGTCCACCCCATGATGATGACGATGATGGAATGAGAAGATATGTATCTCGAGCGGCCCTGCGTCGCGCGAAGTGGATGACACGGGCGTCTCGGGCGCCCAGGGAGAGGAACTCGTGAAGCTGTCGCTCATGCAGGAAAACCTGGCACGCGGGCTGCAGGTCGTGGGCCGTGCAGTTTCGAGCCGGGCGTCGCTTCCCGTCCTGTCCAATGTGCTGCTCCGCACCGAGGATGCCGGCCTCAAGCTGACAACCACCAACCTTGAGATCGGCATCACGTGCTGGGTCCCCGGCAAGATCGAGACCGACGGCACCCTGACGGTCCCTGCCCGACTGTTCGCCGATATCGTCAACTCGCTCCCGGCGGGCGAGCGGGTGGATCTCGAGAGCGACGGTCCGGACAGCCTTCGCATCCGCAGCGGCCGCTTTCGCGCGCGCATCAAAGGCATCGAGGCCGACGAGTTCCCGGCAATCCCCGCCGCCGGCGAACGTCCCACCACGCGGGTCTCCCAGAAGGTGCTCCGGACCGCCCTTGGTGAAGTGGCCTTCGCTGCCGCCAGCGACGAGTCTCGGCCGATCCTCACCGGAGTCCTGACGCGCTTCACCGGCGACCGGCTGACGCTGGCCGCCGCGGACAACTACCGGATCGCGGTGAAGACCATCGACATCCTGGATCCAGTCGAGGAGAAGTCGGTGGTCGTCCCCGCACGGTCGTACAGCGAGCTCGTGCGGATCCTGTCGGACACCGATGATCCTGTCGACGTGGTGCTCGCCCCGGCAAAGAACCAGGTGCTGTTCCATGTCGAGGGGGTTGACCTGATCACCCGGCTTGTCGACGGGCAGTTCCCCAACTACCAGCAGATCCTGCCCACCACGCACAGCACGCGCGCCATCGTGGACCGGGAGGACCTGCTGAAGGCGACCCACCTTTCAGCCCTGATCGCGAGCTCGTCGGCAAACGTGGTGAAGCTGACCGTCTCGGCGGACGGCGCAGGCAGCGTCGCGGTCTCGGCGAACGCAGAGATCGGCGACAACGAAGGCGAGATCGAGGCGGAAGTCGAGGGCGAGGGCACGACGATCGCGTTCAATGCCCGGTTCCTCGCCGAGGTGCTGCAGAACCTGGATGCCGCCCAGCTTGCGATCGAGTTCAACGGCCCGCTCTCGCCGGGCGTGCTCCGCCCCATAGGCGACGCCGACTACGTTCATGTCATCATGCCAGTCCGGACGGCGTCATAGGTCGCGTCGTTCTCCCGCCGCGCTCCGAGCGGGCGCCAGTGCTCGTCGGGCCGTGCGCGTCCACGAGCTGACGCTGGCCGACTTTCGGAGCTACGAGCGGCTGACCGTCGAGTTCGAGCCCGGACCACAGGTCGTCGTCGGGCCGAACGCAGCCGGCAAGACCAACCTTCTCGAGGCGCTCGTGGTGCTCTCCCTGGGCCGCTCGCATCGGGCCCGGACCGACCAGGACCTGGTTCGCTGGGGCGCCGCCGTCGCGCGCGTGGAGGCCGCCGTGTCCCGCGAGCCAGTCTCGTCCGCGGTGGAGACCCTTGACGTGGCCGTGGCCTCTCCGGCGGCCGGCGTCCGGCTGCGAAAGCAGGTCCGCGTCAACGGCGTGGGCCGAAGGGCTGCCGGGCTGTCGGCGATGCTCCGCACCGTCGTGTTCGCACCGGAGTCGATGGCGCTGGTCACGGGCTCGCCGTCGGTGCGACGCGACGAGCTCGACGACCTGGCGACGCAGCTCCACCCGGCGCATGCGCGGTCGCTCGCGACCTACGGTCGGGCGCTGGCACAACGGAACAGCCTGCTTCGCCTGGTGCGCGAGGGCGCGGCGGCCGCCGACCAGCTTCCCTACTGGGACCGGCTGCTCGTCGAGGAGGGCGGCGCGATCGTGGAGCGCCGGACAGCCGTGCTCGCCGAGCTCGCGGACCCGCTGGCGTCCGCACACGGGGAGATCGCGCCCCGCGAGGCGCAGCTCGCGCTCGCGTATGACACGAACGCCTCCCCCGGGCCGGGCGAGACACCGGGGGACGCGATCCGTCGCAGGCTGGCGGAGACCGCCGACAAGGAGCTGTGGAACGGCCAGACGTTGGTCGGCCCGCACCGCGACGACCTGCGCTTCCTGCTGGGCGGGCGCGACCTCGCGGTCTTCGGGTCGCGCGGGCAACAGCGGACGGCCATCCTGGCGCTGAAGCTCGGGGAGCTGGACCTGCTGGCACGCAACGACGGAGTCGCGCCGCTACTGCTGCTCGACGATGTGTTCAGCGAACTCGATCCAGAGCGCCGCGCCCACCTTGTCCGACGCATCCGCGCGCTTCCGCAGGCGTTCGTGACCACGACCGCGCTCCAGGACCTGGACCCGGCACTCGTGTCCGAGTCCACGGCATGGCGAGTCGCGGCGGGGCGCCTGGACCGGCTGGGATGACGAGCAGCCGAAAGCGCCCCATGCGACGGCTGGGCGACCTTCTTCCCGAGGCCGCCGCGTCGCTCGGGCTCGAAGACGAGCTGCGCCTGGCGCGCGCGATGTCCGCCTGGGAACGGATCGTGGCAGAGCACGTGCCGAGCGCGGCCGGGATGTCGCGCCTCATCGGCCTCCGCGGGGATGCACTGCTGGTGACGGCCGGGTCGGGACTCGTCGCCTCCGAGCTGCGCCTGCGCTCGTCGCTCCTGCTTGCCGCGCTGGCCTCGTCGCCCGGCGGTGTTCGCGGCCGCGAGCTCCAGGTCGTGGTCCGGCAGTCCGGGGCCGGCCGGGGCGACGGCCTCGACGTGTAGACTCGGGACATCATGGCGGTCCGGCTCCACACGAACCTCGGCCTCGTGCCGGAGGACGAGCGGCTGGATGCCTCTCCGGACGCGGTGCTGGTCCAGGAACCCACCATTGGCGCGACCGCACGGTCGAAGGGCAACCTGTACGCCATCGCGTCGGCGCGCGGGGCGAGCGTCCGCGCGCGCGACGGCACCCGGCTGCTGCTCGAGACGATCCAGCACGAGTACTACTACGACGAATCGGCCGGCATCCCCATCTGCCTGGAGAAGGCGATCCGGACGGCGAACCGTCGCCTGGCGCACCGCCGCGACCTGCACCTGCCGCCGGGAGGCGGCCTCGCGGCCGTGGTCGCGGTGGTCCGCGAGCGCGAGCTCTACGTGGCGACGGTCGGGGACGCGGACGCGTTCCTGGCCCGCCAGGGCCGCTTCCTGACGCTCCCCGACGCCGACCGCGGGCCCGGGCTGCCGACGCCCGGCGACCTGCACGTGGACGTGTGGCGCGGCGAGCTGCTCGTGGGCGACGTGGTGCTGATCGGGTCGCACGAGCTGGCGGAACGGCTCGGGACGGAGGAGCTGCGACAGGCGATCACGACGCTGCACCCCGGGCCGGCTGCGCGACATCTGCACAACCGGCTCGTGGCCGAGGGCGCCCAGGGGTCCGACGCCGTCATGGTCGTCGAGGCCTCCGAGGTGCCGGCGACCCGCGTCGAGCATCAGCTGGTGCCGGTCCGACCCGCTGCGCCGCTGGCCGGCGCACCCGATCGGTCGCCCATCCCGCTCGCGGATACCGTCGTGGGAGGGGTCACGGCCGTGCGCAGCACCGCGCAGCGAGCCGGCGGTGCTGGGGCCAGCGCGCTCGTGGCGCTCATCGACCGCGCGCTGGACCTCCTTCCGAGACGGAGCCCCTCGCAACAGCGTGTGCGCTCGGTGACCGATCGCCGGGCGGCAGAGCGTCGGGTCGCCACTGCGCTGCTGAGCGTCCTGGCCCTCGCGCTCGTCCTCGGCGTGGGGTACTGGCTGGTCAGCGGCGGGCTCCAGGGCAGAACGGCCGAGATCCAGCAGGTCAACTCGGGCGAGGACGCACTGGCGACGGCGCGGGCCGACATCGGCGAGGTGTTCGGCGGCGGCGGCGACCTCGTGAGGGCCGATCCGCAGCAGGCGCTCGCGATTCTGCGCTCGGCCTGGCGCCAGCTCGATCTGGCGTCGCAGGCCGGCGTCACCGCGGGGACCGTGGAGTTCTACCGCGAGCAGGTGGCGGCAGGGCTCGACCAGCTGTACGTCACCGTCCAGACGTCGGCGAAGACGCTGGTGACGATGAGCAAACTCGATCCGGCGGCGGACCTGTCCGGCCTCGTCCTCGGCCCCGACGGCGCGGCGTACGCGATCGACCGCGCCGCGCACACCGTCGTGCGCTTCGACCTGGCCAGGAAGACGGCGTCCGTGGTGGTCCGCGAGGGAGACGGAGGCGCCGACGGCGTCGGCGACCCCTGGCTTCTGACGGCCGGCGGGCTCGACGTGGTGATCGTCGACCACAATGGCGGCGTCTGGCGGTGGCGGCCGGCCGACCGGAACGGGCACGGCACGCTCGGAGCGATCGTGATGAACCACTCGGTGACGTGGGGCAACGATCTGACCGACATCGGGACCTTCGTCCACGACGCCAACGCCGGCCTGTACAACCTGTACGTCGTCGATCCGAGCTCGAGGCAGATCCTGCGATACGCGCCCGCGGCCGACGGGAGCGGGTTCCCGTCCGATCCCACCGGATACCTGGCCACGGCGCAGGACGTGTCGGGCTTCGAGCAGATCTTGATCGACGGCGACATCTACGCGTTGAGCCCGGGCACCGTGACGCACTTCGTGAACGGGCGACCGGACGGCGGCTTCTCGCTCGACACGCCGCCGGACGACCAGGACCTGCGGCCGGGCCACGACTACCGGCTCATCACGGCGTCGGCCACGCGCGG
>Ga0209415_10002377_pt1 | contig 35228 bp, 21 predicted proteins | sample PeaSoiSIISIP2007_FD_187696 | JGI IMG/M metagenome (GOLD analysis project Ga0209415, IMG submission 187696) | Peat soil microbial communities from Weissenstadt, Germany - SII-SIP-2007 (SPAdes) (version 2) | ecosystem: Environmental > Terrestrial > Soil > Wetlands > Peat | place: Germany... | reverse complement strand
ATCGCGCCTGAACGCTCTCCCGTTGGCGGCTAGGGTGGTGCGCCACACGTGTGCTTCGAGGCTAGAGCACGATATCTGCGACGCACTACACTAGCGGCACCGCCGCGACGGCCCGCATATTACAATTCGGGTGAGTGCGGATCACCATCTCAAAAGAGAACTACTTGAAAGCCATCGCGGAGGCTGAAAGCGAAGGTGAAGTCGTAATCGCCGCGACGCTCTCCCGCTGGCTGCGGGTTTCTCCTCCTGCTGTCACCATGGCGATTCGCCGTCTGAAACGGGACGGCCTGATTCGCGTGGGCTCTTCCGGCGAGATTACGCTCGCCCGCGAAGGCCGTGAGATCGCTAATCGAATTCTGAACCGGCATCACCTCATCGAGCGCATGCTCACCGAGATCTTCGGCATGGAATGGTACAAGGTTCACGATGAAGCCGAGCAAATGGAGCACGCGGTTTCCGGAGATTTCGAACGCAAATTGATCGAGAAGCTGGGCAACGGCGAAGCCTGCCCGCACGGCAATCGTGTCGGCCCGGACCGGCCTCAGGATCGCCGCGAGCGGGGATGGATACCGCTCGACGAAGTTTCCGGGGAAGGGACCGTCCGCGTTGCCAGCGTGTTCGAACGCGATCGCCCGTTGCTCGAATATCTGGACGGATTGGGCATCCGCCCGGGTGTCAGGCTGCGCTTGATTTCACGCAACTACGACGACACTCTCACACTGCGCGTCGGCGGCAAGCCCGTCCAGTTGGGGCGCTCCACCGCGGCAAAAATCTGGACAGCCCCGCCCGGCGCCAAAGATGACGACCACGGCGCGGATGGATAGTGTAGTGCGTCCGAATAATCGCCGGCAACTTCGAGCGGGCAATGTGGCGCACGTACTCTTACGTGCCGTGTCGAGACTCTTCTCGACACGTCCCTTCGGGTGAACACCAACGCCGGTCGCGGGCGGCCTATCCAGGCTGAGGAACGGCAACCATCGGCCTGAAGTACTCGACGGTGTCGCGGAGGCCATCCTCGAGATTGACCCGTGGCTCCCAGCCGAGCAGAGTTTTCGCTTTCGTAATATCCGGACGCCGCTGACGCGGATCGTCCTCCGGCAGAGGAAGGAAGACCATGGGTAAGTTCGACCCTATCAACCGGCGGATTCCTTCGGCAAATTGCAGGATCGTAATTTCATTCGGGTTGCCGAGATTCACCGGATAGCGCTCATCGCTCGACGCCAGGCGAATCAGCCCCTCCACCAGATCCGACACAAAGCAAAAACTGCGCGTCTGTAAGCCGTCGCCGTAAACCGTAAGCGGTTCGCCGCGTAATGCCTGATCCAGAAACGCGGGCACCACACGGCCGTCCTTCAGCGCCATGCGAGGACCGTAGGTATTAAAGATTCGAGCGATGTTGGTGCGCACACCGCGCGTGCGGTGCCAGGCCATGGTCAGAGCTTCCGCGTACCTCTTACTCTCGTCGTAGCAGGAACGCAATCCGACCGGATTCACGTGACCCCAGTACGTTTCCACCTGCGGATGTTCCAGCGGATCGCCATAGCATTCGGAGGTGGATGTGAGAAGGAAGCGAGCTCCCTCGCGTTGCGCAACTGTCAGCATGTTCCGCGTTCCAGCCGAGCCAACCTCGAGGGTTTCGACCGGATGCGCCAGATAATGTCTGGGACTTGCGAGTGACGCCAGGTGCCACACCTGATCAAACGGTCCGGGAATGCCCACGGGCGCGGTGACGTCGTACTCGCGGAACCGGAAACTCGGACTCCCTTCCAGATGCCGGAGGTTGAGGCGCGAGCCGGTGATCAGATTGTCGAGCCCGACTACCTCATGGCCGTCTTTAACCAGTCGGTCGCATAAATGAGATCCAATGAATCCCGCGGCCCCCGAGACCAGATGACGCATCCAGACCCTCCCTGTTCGATTCTAGTTTTGCACGACTGCGTGCTACATTCTCAGATAGTGCTCGCCTTTTCGCGGCTGGAAGTCGCCACCTTCCTCATTCTTCTGGCTGCGTCCATTTATGGATTCTGGGTTCGATTCGTCAGGGTGATCCGTACGATTCGCCAGGCCAAGCCCGACGCCAATTTCGGCCTTTACCCCCTCGCGCCGCGAATTCGGGACTTTCTATGGGAGGTCCTCCTGCAGGGCAAAGTGATTCGCGAACGGCCGCTGCCGGGCCTTGCGCATGCCTTCGTATTTTGGGGATTTGGCGTCTTCGCCCTGGTGACTCTGAACCATTTCGCCACCATCCTGGGCGATCCATTCCTCGACAATTGGTTTGGCGCGGCCTACGGGCGCTTTGCGCGCGCCTTCGGAATCGCGGTGGCGATTTCGATCCTCGGCTTGTTCGTTCGTCGTGTCATCGTACGCCCCCGGTGGCTGGGAGAGCTGTCGAAGGAATCCGCCGTCATCGCGCTTCTCATCTTCGCGCTGATGATCACCTACATCGCCGTGGTGTGGTTCCCGGGATATGAGAAACAACTGTGGTGGGCGCACACGGTGACGCTTCTGGCCTTCATTCCGTTGATCCCCCACACGAAACATTTGCACCTGGTGTTGAGCCCGGCGACTGTTTTCCTCTCGCGCGGAGGTTTTTCCAACATTCCACCGCTTTCCGGGGATGAAGACTTCGGTCTCGATGCAGGCAAAGACCTCACCCGGATCGTCAGCCTTCAGGCTTACTCCTGCGTCGAATGCGGCCGATGCAGCGAGCATTGCCCCGCATACAACACGGGCAAGGTCTTGAACCCCAAGGAGATCGCATTGGGCGTCCGGGGATACTTGAACGAGTTTGGTCCGGCGTCCGAAGCACCGCTGCTCGGCAAGCACATCTCGCAGGAAGCGGCGTTTCAATGCACCACGTGCGGGGCGTGCGAATTCCAATGCCCGGTGGGAATCGAGCACCTCCCCATCATCATCGGATTGCGGCGCGGCGCGGTGAATACCGGCAAGTGGGAAGACTCCTATGGCACCAAGCTCTTTCTGGCGCTCGAACGCAGCGGCAACGCGCTCGGCCTCGGTTCCACGGAGCGGGAGAAGTTCATCCAGAAGCAGCAGTTCCCGATCTTCGACGGAACCCAGGAATATTGTCTGTGGCTCGGCTGCATGGGCGGATACGACCCCAAGGGCCGCGAGATCGTCACCGCGTTTGCGCGCGTCATGGACCATCTCGGAACGACGTACGGTGTTCTCCGTAAAGAGAAATGCACCGGCGATCCGGCGCGGCGGCTGGGCAACGACCTGGTGTTTCAGCAATTGGCCGAGCAGAATCTCGCAACGCTGGCTGAGAGCAAAGTTGCCAAGATCGTTTCCATCTGCCCGCATTGTGTGCGCACCATCTCCACCGACTGGCGTGAGTACGGCGAAGCGCCAGGCATTGAACATCACAGCGAATTTATGGCTAGGCACGCAGCCCGACTCCCGCGCGAGGTTACCCGGCAGAAGATCGTGTTTCACGATCCCTGCTATCTGGGCCGCTATCGGGGCATTTATGATGAGCCGCGTTCCGTGCTGGCGCCTTCCGGGGAAGTGCTCGATCCGCCCCGTTCGAAGCAGCGAAGTTTCTGCTGCGGCGCGGGTGGCGGGCTCGCGTTTCTGGGCGAAGAAAGGGGCGAACGGATCAGCCACGTCCGCGCGAAAGAGCTTGCCGGAACCGGAGCGGATATCGTGGGCGCGGCATGCCCCTTCTGCAACACGATGTTGCGCGATGCACTGGCGGCGGTCTCAGAGGCTTCTCCGAAGCTGCTCGATATTGCCCAAATCGCAGCCGCGTCGCTGCCACCTTCGACTCGTCCGGCGTGATCCCTCGGGGAATACCTCGACATCCGACGCGCTCTTGGGTGATGGGTCAGTCTCCGAATGGGGCGTCATACGGCCAAGTGGATAACTGTCGCGGTGCCGCGCGGACATCCCGCTCAGTTTCGGGGGACGCGAGCTAAGGAGTTGCGGACGCCTCCAGTTGCAAGATAGACGCCCGCCGGCCGGCGATTGCCCCCGCGTCTTTAGTTTTGCTAGGCTGTTCAACATGATTCCTGACAACCTTGAAGTGTGGCAAGTCGGGGCTGAAAACCGCGTCGTTGAGAAATTACCTGACGGTTCGACCGTGGTCTTCGATAGCTTGACGAAGACGGTACACTCGATCAACCAGACTGCCGCGGCCGCTTTCGGGGCTTGCGGCAACAGGCAAACCGTGGCACAACTGGCAACGGCAATGCAGGAAATCCTGGAATTGCCCGTGACGGAAGAAACGGCGCTGGCGGCCGTGTACGAGTTGGAAGGAGCGGGACTCGTCGCGTGCTCCGGGTCGAGGCCACCGGAGCGCCGAGAGGCCTCCCGCCGTTCCATGCTCAGGACTGTGGGAAGCGCCGCCGCGATGGCCGCCCCTCTCGTGTTGTCGCTCACGAGCGCGGAACAGCGCGCTTATGCGACGATAGCCATCTCCGGTCCCGTGCCGTCGATAAACGCTGACGATTCAAACAACGTCTGCACAACGGCCTCAGGTCCGTACACTATCACCATCGCCGGCGTGAACACGCACTTCAGCGGTAGCTCGATTGTGACCTTTCCTGACGCCTCCTCTTGGCTTAGCGTAGCTGGAGCAGGCGTCACCGTCAACAGCGCGATTCTCCTTCATGTCTCAGTAACCGTAGGTGCGGGTGCCCCTTTATCGACCGGATTCTTCAGCGTCCAGGTCCAGACGGGGTCGGAAATCGTGACGGGAACAGGTCTGTGGAGATATTCCGACCTATGCTGACACGCGATTGCGTTTGTGCCTGAGACAAGGGTCCGGCCTCTGGAAGCAGAGAAGCCTCCGCCTGTATTTGCGCTCACATCTTCGTCGAACGCATCAGACTGCAAGGATCACCTGCGCCAGCAATCCTGTCTCGATCGATGCTACACTTTTCAACATGATTCCTGACAACCTTGAAGTGTGGCAAGTCGGGTCTGAAACCCGCGTCGTCGAGAAATTACCTGACGGTTCGACCGTGGTCTTCGATACCTTGACGAAGACGGTTCACTCGATCAACCAGACTGCGGCGGCCGCTTTCGGGGCTTGCGGCGACAGGCAAACCGTGGCGCAACTGGCAACGGCAATGCAGGAAATCCTGGAATTGCCCGTGACGGAAGAAACGGCGCTGGCGGCAGTCTACCAGTTGGAAGGTGCGGGACTCGTCGCGTGCTCCGGGTCGAGACCACCGGAGCGTCGAGAGGCCTCCCGCCGTTCCATGCTCAGAGCCGTGGGAAGCGCCGCCGCCATAGCCGCCCCTCTCGTGTTGTCACTCTCGGCAGCGGAACAGCGCGCTTATGCGGCGATAGCCATCTCCGGTCCCGCGCCATCGTTAAACGCTGACGACTCAAATGGTGTCTGCACAGACTTAAGTTCGAGCGGTATCAGCATCGCCGGCGTGAACACGCACTTCAGCCAAGGAAGCTCGGTTGTGACCTTTCCTGGCTCCCCTTGGCTTACCGCAGACCCTGGTAACGTCACCGTCCACAGCGCGACCTACATTACCGTCTTTGTAACCGTGGGTGCGGGCGCCCCTTCTGGGTCTGGAACATTCAGCATCCAGGTCGTGACGGGGGCGGAAACCGTGACGGGCGTAGGTCTGTGGGTATACAACGTTTGTGCCTGACCCGCGATTGTGTTTGTGCCTGATACAAGGGCTCGGCCTCTGGAAGCAGCGAAGCCTCGGTCTGTAGTTGCGCTCACATCTTCGTGGAACGTATAAGACTGCACACTTATGCTCAGCGGCTCCGGGACCCTATTTTTTCCTGCGCAACGGAAACGAAACGCGGGCGCGCGTTACGGATCGTTACATCCGCACGCCGGAGGCGTCTTCTCCGCGGCTGTCATACCGTGAAGTCATGAACTCGATACCTTTTGAGAATACGGCCCGCCAGGCCGTCGCGACGCCGTCATCAAACTTCGCGTCGAACCGCCGCACGGTTTCAATCAAGCAGTCCAGCCAGACCGCATAGAGACCAGGCGATATGTCGGCCCCATGCTTGCCGTGGCGATCGGCGAGCTTTCGGACATAGCCGCTCTCACCGCCCGTTGCAAAGAAAGTGACCAGAGTGGCTACCGACGCGCGCAGCATCCGGACTTGCTCCGCCATGTCCGTATTCTTAAACTTACTTGCAGCTTCGGCGCTGGTAGCGACAAAGAGATCGTAAAACGCGACATAGAACTCGCTGTCCTTCCCGGCCGGTCCGTTCATGATCCTTTCGTAGCTGTCATTGAAAATGGCCGCTATCTGATTCGGTTCATGCCCTGACTCAGGAGTCCTTCGTATCTCAGCCAATCATACCTCCGGAGTCTCCCTTCCTTTTCGAAAGCCGCCAGGATTACCAGAGTACTTAAAGGGCACCACAATTTCAAGGTGGGGGCGAATAGTCCATCGTAACCATTCACGCAGCCGCGTCACCTGAGCCGGAAACCGATCCATCATGCACGGTTCTGGGCCACGCTATTCTAGTGTGGATGCGAATTCTCGGTGCCGCCGCGGCGCTCTTGTTGTCGACGTTCCCGCTGAGCGCGCAGCCTCCAGCGAAGGGCGCTCCCAAGTCGAGCACGAAAATGTCCGGCAAGACCAGAAAGGCCCCGCCCCTCACCGCCGACGAGCGTGCCGCACAGTCCATCCTGAAATCGCTCAGTCTGAAGGACCGCGTGGCGCAACTCCTGGTTGGCGTCGTGTACGGGGACGTTCCGAGCTCGCGTTCGAAGGAGTTTGAGAAGTACCGGACCTGGGTTCACGATCTTCGCATCGGCGGATTGATCGTCAACAACCAAGTCCAATACGGACTGGTGCGCAACGCCGAGCCGCACGCGATGGCCCTGTTTCTGAACCAGATGCAGAAGATGTCCAAAGTGCCGCTTCTGGTGGGCGGAGATTTTGAGCGCGGCGCTTCCATGCGGGTCAGCGACACCATCCGGTTTCCGTTCAGCATGGCTTTTTCGGCGGCACGCGACGTCGATGCCTCCCGCGCGGAGGGCTTGGAAACTGCCAGAGAAGCCCGCGCTCTGGGCGTTCAATGGATCTTCGCTCCGGATGCCGACGTCAACAACAATCCCGCGAATCCGGTGATCAATCTGCGATCCTTCGGAGAAGACCCGGACGAAGTATCGCAGCACGTCGCGGCGTATATCGACGGAGCCCATTCGGACCCGAAGAATCCAGTCCTGGTCTCGGCCAAACACTTTCCCGGTCACGGCGATACCAACGTCGATAGTCACTTTGACCTGCCGCGCCTGGACGCCAGTCTGGAGCGGATGCACGCGCTCGAACTGAAGCCCTTCGAAGCCGCCATCGCGCATCGCGTCGACTCGATCATGACGGCTCACATCACCGCGCCCGCCGTCGACCCGGATGAGATTCCGTCGACCGTATCGCCTAGAGTCCTGACCGGCCTGTTGCGCGAAGAGCTTGGATTCAAGGGGCTGATCGTCACCGACGCCATGGATATGCTGGGCCTGGCGAAGCAATTCGCCATGGGTGAAGCGTCCGTGCGCGCGATCCGAGCGGGAGCGGACGTGCTGCTGATGCCTCCCGATCCGGGGCAGGCGATCCGCGCCGTGGTCGCCGCGGTAGAGGATGGACGCATCAGCCGCCAGCGGATCGATCAGAGCGCGATGCGCGTGCTGGCCGCGAAGGTCCACGTGGGTCTGATGAGGAAGAAGCTGGTAGATCTGGATGCGATCAGCGACGTACTGGACTCACCGGAAACCGCTGCTCAGGCGCAGCGGGTTTCCGACCGTGCGGTCACGTTGTTGAAGAATGAAGGTGGCGTGGTGCCACTTACCGGGGCCGCTCAATCCTGCGTTGTCGTCATTGTCGGGACTCGTCTGTCCTCGTTCGGCCAGCGATTCATCGAAGAGTTCCATCGCCGGGCAGCGGGCGCGCGCTCGACCATCGTCGATCCATCACTTCCCGGGCCGGTCCTCGACGCCGCCGCCGGAGATACCAGCCAGTGCTCGGCCATCGTTGTCGCGGCCTTCCCCACGGTGGGAACCTATCCCGGAAATGCCGCGTTCGCGGGAGATCTTTCACCGTTTGTGGAAAAGCTGACCGAGGGTACGGCGCCCGTGGTGCTGGTGGCGCTCGGCAATCCGTACATTCTTGCGAGCTTTCCAAGGGTGGCCGCATACCTGGCGACGTTCAGCACGGCGCTGCCGTCGGAGAGTTCCGCGGTCAAGGCGCTCTTTGGTGAAATGGCCATCGGCGGCCGCACGCCGGTCACCATTCCGGGGTTCGCGAATTACGGAGACGGTTTGCAGCTGCCGGCGCGAGCTTCTAAGTAACAGCTCGCAAGACGGAGCGCGGCGGCAGCGTTACTGGCTTGTCATGAAGGTGCCGCCACACCCTTTGCGGGCTCGCTAGACCCGCAAGCAGAGGATTCTGAACCCCCAATCCCTTCCGATGCGGTCACTCAGTTTCCGGCTAGCGACGCTTCGGCCAAGTAGGTAACTTCCGGGTTCGCGACCACTCGGACACTTGTTGGTGCTAGCCTTCCCGAAATCGCCGGCGGTCCGGTGCCACATCCTAGTCGCTGGAGGCCGTTGAAAAAGTATTTGAAGCCGTTCAGGTTTTCTAACGTCGCGCGGCGTCGGCCGCCGCCAAACTGGAGCGCCACCGCTAGCCGCGAATTTTGTTGCGCTTGAGGTAAACTAGTGTCGCATCATGCGTCTCAAACAAGTGTTCTCCGACTACTCCGCTAGGAAGATCAGCGGCCTTGCCGCGCTGTCAGGCCTGCTGGCTGTAATACCGGCTGCGGGACAAGTCGTACAGGATCCACCGCCCGAACTCTCCTTTCTTACGACCATTCTCAAAGTCAGGAAGAACATTCCCTACGAGGCGTGGGGGGAAGTAAAGTTTCCGCCCAACCGGGACGTCGGTCCGGCCAAACAGGGCAAGCATTGGTTCATTTTGGCCGAAGCCACAAGCGGCGCGGATATGGTAGCGGAATGGAACAAGATCAAGCCAGTGTTCCTGCAGAACGGCTGGACCGTCGTCAAAGAATATCGGACGGGCGGATTGCTGGAGGTGCTGCACTACGCCAAGAACGGCGTCGAGGCCTGGGCGAACATGGACAACGACTTTTATAATTTTCGTCTGGACGTCATCGAAGTCGCTCCGCTGCCCTTTACTTTTGCGCTGGTCGCGCCTGCCGCGACGCCCGAGAAAATCGCCGAAGATACGGGAGACTTTCCGTACCTGGCGCCGCTCCCCGGATCGAAATTTCATCGCGGGGCCTGGGACAACACGCCTTTTCGGGTGACGCCGCCAGGCGCCCAACAGACGGAAGTGGTGGCGAACGGAACGCTTTATCGCAACTACGATTTTCCCGAGATTTCGAACGTGATGCTGACAACGGCGTATCGCGACGCGCTCACCAAAGGCGGCTGGGTGATCGTGGAGGAAAGGACCAGTGTGATTCGGGCTCATTACGCGCAAAAAGGCCGCAACATCTGGGCCATGGTGTCGCCGGAACCCGGCGGGTACGACCTCAACGTGGCAGACGCGGGGTTGGTGGACCTGGGGGGCACCTTGGCAAAGGCGTGCCACGTCGCGCTCTACGGCGTATTGTTCGACTTCAACAAGTCGACCTTGCAGCCGTCTTCCGACGCGACGCTGCAACCGGTGGCGACTCTGATGGCGGCGGATAAGACGCTGAAGCTGGAGGTCCAGGGTCACACCGACAACGTCGGTAACGACGCGTATAACCAAACGCTTTCTGAAGCACGGGCGAAGGCGGTGCTGATGTGGTTCACGCAGCACGGCGTAGCGGCAGACCGGCTCACGGCCAAGGCTACGGCAAGACCAAACCCGTCGCCGACAATGGCAGCGACGAAGGGCGCGCGAAGAATCGCCGGGTTGAGATCGCCGATCCTAGATGCTCGCCTAAGGCGAATTAGAATCGGCGCGAGGCGACTTTTGACCGCTTCAGTTCCTCCGTTTTTTCGGGTCCTAAAAAGGAACCTCGCCCACGATGAATCACTTCCGCAGCTCAGACGTGTGAGCACTATACGTTCAGTTTCCTTGCTTCCCCGCACGAAGACCCCACCCATCTCAATGCGATAAACGTGGTGTGCTGCCCAGTATAGGATGCAACGGCTCCCGAATGACAGGGCACTCAACTCCCGGATGACGGTGCGATCGGAAGTTATCCACTTGGCTTTGGCAGTATGACCACCATCTCGAAGACCGACTAATCCGTTCGGGATTCACTAGAATCAAATTATGGTTGAGATCACTTGGCTTGGGCACGGAACCTATCAGATGCGCCTCGCGACCGGCGAAGTGATCCTGGTGGATCCCTGGATCGAAGGCAATCCTGCTTATCCGAAGAAACATGTGATGGATCGGGTGGACGTGATCCTGATCTCTCACGGCCATTTCGACCACATTCACGATGCCCTTTCGCTCGCCAAGAAGTTCTCGCCGCAGATCGTGGCGATTTTTGAAACCGGACACTGGCTGGAATCGAAGGGCGTCAAGAACGTCATCGGAATGAACAAAGGCGGGACGGTCACGGTGGGACCCATCGCCGCCACCATGACCCACGCGATCCATAGTTGCGGCATTCTGGACGACGGCAAGATCATCTATGGAGGCGAGGCGGCCGGCTACGTGGTGCGCCTGCCGGATCGCCGCTCGGTTTACTGCGCGGGCGATACCAACGTATTTTCCGACATGCAATTGATCCAGCGGCTGTACCATCCCGAACTCGCGTTTCTTCCCATCGGCGACGTTTACACGATGAGTCCTCGCGAGGCCGCTCTTGCCTGCCGGATGTTAGGCGCGCGCAAAGTGATTCCGTTGCATTTCGGCACGTTCCCGGCGCTCATCGGACGGCCGGAGCAACTCGCCGACCTCATTCGCGATCTGCCCGGCACCGAAATTTGGCCGCTCGAGCCGGGTGTAGCGGTCCAGTGGTAGCGGACTCGCCCGCATCCGATCCCGGCATCCGGCTCTCCCATTCGCGATTGGTTCAGACCCGATTGGGCCAGACTCTGTTGATCGTCGCGGTTGTGCTGGCGCTTCGGCTTCCCTTTCTGAACCAGGCCATTCAGGGCGACGACGTCTACTATCTGGCGGGGGCGGAGTACGCGCAGACCAACCCCTTGCATCCGACCCACGCCCGTTACGTGTTCCAGGGAGAACTGCTCGACATGCGCGGGCATCCCCACCCACCGCTGAATGTATGGGTCCTTGCGGGACTGATTGCGGTAGTAGGGGATGTGAAGGAGATACCGTTTCATCTGGCCTACACCGCGTTTTCGCTGATCGCCGCCCTCTCGACGCTGTCGCTGGCCCGCCGTTTCTGTAGGCGGCCGCTTCTCGCTACGCTTCTGTTTCTTGCGGTGCCGGCCTTCGTCATCAACGGGAATTCGCTGGAGGCCGATCTTCCGTTCCTAGCGTTTTGGATGGCCTCCATCGCGCTTTTCGTGGAGGCGGTCGATCGCGAGTCGGGAACAATGCTCGCAGCCTCGGGATTTGCCGCGGTTCTGACCGCCATGGCCGCCTACCAGGCCATTCTGCTAACTCCGATCCTCGCGGTGTACTTGCTTCGGCAAACGAAGAGATCGATCGCCGCATGGAGCGTCGTGATTGCGGCCCCGGCCGCGCTGGTGGTGTGGCAAGCATACGAACGTATCAGCAGCGGCACCCTTCCGGCCGCGGTTCTCGCAGGCTACATGCAGACTTATGGACTAGAAACACTGACGCCGAAACTGCACAGCGCGGGCGCTTTGATCGCGCACTCCGGCTGGATCGTTTCGCCGTTGATTATTCTCGTCGCGTTCCTGCACGGGCCTAGCCCGCGTCCAAAGTGGAAATGGATCGTGGCGTCCATCGCCGGCGCGGCAGCCGCGCTCTACGATCCGAATCCGATATTCTGGGCGTCGTTCGGCTGCGGCGTGTTAATGCTGCTGTCGTTTGGGGAACTCGCGCAAAACGGAGTGCGGCGCGAAACGGTTCCTGCTGGCGGTGCGCGCCGCACCCTTTGCGCTAGTTGCGGACGGGATTTCCTGCGCGCCTGGATCACCATTTTCTTCACCGGGGCGTTGATCCTCTTTTTCGCCGGATCCGCCCGGTATTTGCTGCCCATCGCCGCGCCGGTGGCGATTCTGGCTGCGAACGCCGTCGACACCCGTATCGGCGCGATCGGTTTTGCGTTACAAATGGCACTGTCGCTGGCGCTCGCCGTGGTGAACTATCAGACCTGGGACGGCTATCGTCAATTCGCGGCCGCTCAAGCGACGGACGTCGCCGGGCACCGTACCTGGATCAATGGCGAGTGGGGGCTCCGTTACTATTTCGAGTCCGAAGGCGGCATCCCACTGGAAAGGAAACAACAGCTCCAGCCCGGCGATCGGCTCATTGCGAGCGCCTGGGCGATTCCCCTGCCGGTGACCGCTCCGCTCGCGCCATTGGCCCAGGTCGAGATTCGTCCCGCGATCCCATTGCGAATCTTCTCGCTCGACGGACATTCCGGGTATTCGTCAGCAAACCGCGGCCTGCGGCCGTTCGAGTTTTCGAGCGGCATCATCGACGTCGTTCGCGCAGGGACCGTGGTCGATCGAACTCCTCAGCTTTCGTTTGTCGACCCGCGCGACCCACAGGCCGCGTCGCAGATGATCAGCGGCCTGTATCCGGACGGATGGATGGACGGCCGCGCGACGGTCCTGCTGAAACGGCCGGACCCATCGGTCCCTTTACAGGCGACTTTCTACATTCCTCCCGCTTCGCCGGCGCGACACATCAGCCTCATGGTAGACGGCCAGGTGGTCACTGAACAAACCTTCGCGACTTCGGGCAGTTATACGATGACCGGGACGCCGGCTCCCAAGTCGCCGAGCGGCCCGGCGATCGTGACCGTCACCCTGGTGGCGGACAAAACCTTCTCGGCTCCACCGGACGTCCGGAAACTGGCGATGATCGTCACAGGGATTGGCTTCAAGCCCTGACCCCGCCCATACCATCGTCAAATCGAAGCGGGGACGCGTCGCTACTGGCTTGTCGTGAGGGTGCCGCCGCACCCTTCGCGGGCTTGCTAGAATTCCATCCCGTCGACCAGCGTATTCAGCTCGGATTCTAGAACGATCTTCTTCTTCCGCAGATCGCTCTCGGTGTCGCGCAAAGCCGCCAGCTTGGTTTCGCTCGCGGCGAGTTGACCGGCATACTTTTGGACCTGATCCTGCTGGCCGCTGACGCGGTTCAGGCTCGCGATGTTGTTGCGCACCCTCTCTTGATCCTGCGAGATTTCCTTGACCGCGTTCCCGGCGTCTCGTATCGCCGCGTCATTGCTCGCGATCGCGGCTTTCTTTTGGGCCATCTGCTCTAGCTGGCGCCGTCCGGAATCGCTCAATGCCTTGTTCTGAATCCAGCCTGTGATCACGTCCGGAGTCATGTTGCTGACGGCCGTGGATTGATCGTACACACGCTCCTCGCGAACTGGAAATGTCTCCGAGGCGGAAGGCCCCAATTTCAATTCGAAGCGGTACGCATCCGACGTAGTCTCGACCGGCTTCACATCCAGAAGCTTGTATCCGGACCGCTCCGGGTGCTCGATAATCAGGGTCTTCGCCTTGGCATCCACGTTCTTAATGGTGTAGGTCTTCACCTCCTCGGCGGCGGTTCGCGCTGTGAGCACTCCACGACGGAAGTGAATCTCACGAACCACCGTCTGTGCGGAGTTCCAGGCGGTGCTCACGCGGGTCCCCAGGTCCACTCCGTAACTGATCAAACGTTTGTCACCGGCCTTGACGGTCTCGACCAGCGCCTCTCCGGCATACGTATTGGCGTCGTAGACCGTGATCGGACCGCCGTCGAGCGTCTTGCCAGTGGAATTCGTGATTTCGGCCGCGTCCATCGGATGGAGACCGAATCTCTCCGAGTAGATCAGCAGCTTGCGGGCGTTCACCTTCTGCTGGAGAAAAGGCAGCATGGCGGATTCGCCCTTCTTCACCGTCACCGGCGATGCGAAGCTGTACTCGAAGAGTTCACCCGCTTCGCGGCCCTCGGCCGTGAATGCGATGGATGATTGCTGTACTTCGAAGGGGGCTGCCGCGGTCAGATTCTCGGCAGTCGAATCGGCTTTTGCCTGCGCCCGAAAGGACTTCATCATTCCGGCGGGGGCCGGGGCGTTCGGCGGAGCAGGAACCGCGCCGCCGCCGGCCAGCCCGCCCTGAAACACCACCGGCGCCGTGGAACGGTTCTCCGCGAGTTCCACCTCAGGCCGCTGGATGTAACGCGGGTCGTACAGCCGCGTAATGAAGGAGATTGGTTTTCCGGAAACCACCGACAACCGGACGTGGTTCCAATCATCGCCGGAAGTATTGTCCACGATCGCCCAGCCCTCGAGAGCAGGCTCGCCTTGCGCACCGAAGATCAGGCGATAACTCGACTTCCATATCGCGGCCGGCGTCATATAGCTCGCGGTCAGGTCGCGCGCTCCGGAGCCGGCGGAGTCGATGTAGACACTGCGCCGATCCTTGGATCGCGCTTGGCTCAGCACCGTCAGGTAGTCCTTGAGCAGGCCCTGGAGCTGCGGATCTGAGAACTTGATGGTGCTGGCCGCCGCTAAGTCAGACGTGCGCATCTCGCCCGAATCGAGGAAGAGAACCAGCGTCTCCCGCTCCACCGCCTTGTCCTTGTCGGTCAAGTTTACGAGCCGGGCGCTGACGATCGTGCCGGCGACCGTCTCCGCGCCGAGTTTCAGCTCCAGACGAGCGCCTTTCATCTGGTCGAGAAAAGCCGCCAGAGACGAGCCTTGTCCCACCGTAAACGGGAAATCTTCCAAACGTTTTTCAACCGGCTCGCTCGCGTCGTAACGGATGCCGTCGATCTTTCCGCCGTTGCGGTCGCTGATCGTCAATGACTTGAGGACGTCGTTCATGTCATCCGCCTTGAAATCGAGTCTCGCCGTCTCGCCCGGCTTCAGTTCTCCGGCGCGTTGGAAAAAACCCACGCCATGCTTGTACAGGACGACTTCATGAATCGGAAGATCGGCCGCGAGGGCCGTGGCCGAGAGAAGAATCTGCAACAGAAGAGAGTGCCTGAGCATTGTAAATGACCTCACATGGGGGAAATGCCGTCACGGAAACAATCCTTGCACGCGCTGGGGCGGCAGTCGTTTTCTTTTGAGGAACTCGCGCAAGACGGAGCGCGGCGCAGCGTTATTGGCTTGTAATGCGGGTGCCGCCGCACCCTTTGCGGGCTCCTAAGTAACAGCCGGACAACGAAGGCGGCCAGCAGTTTCTGAAGGGCAATGAGGCGGCCGCCCGCCTCTGTCCGGCTAGCTTGACGCGACGAACCGGCATGCGTCAGACTCGATGAAGACGGTCTCATCCTCTCACTTCACTTTCGCGAATCGGAGAAAACGATTGATAAATCGATGGATTGTGCTCACGTGCTTGGTTGCGGGAATTGCCGCGGCACAGGTCGGCGGCGGGTTTCAGGGGCCCGGCATTCTAAGCAATGGCGTGGGCGATATCGGGACCCGCAGCGGGCAGCAAGTCAACCTCCGGTTTTACGGAACTGTGACTGGCGTATATGACAACGGTATCCAGCCAGTACAGGTCGACTCGAAGGGCAACCTGGTGACCGTAAACGGCCTATACGGAGTGGAGGCAACGGGGGGCGTCTACGGTGTGCATCAGTGGCGAACCGCCCAGTTGGGCGTGGACTATCGCGGTACCTACCGGGATTTCACAAACGCCACCGCCTTCAACGGGAGCGACCAGCTCCTGACGCTGGGATACACTTACCAAAAGTCCAGGCGATTGATTTTTGACTTCCGGCAGATCGGCGGAACGTTGTCCTATGGAACCGGGGGGCTAAGCAACGGCGTGCCGACCTCCGTACAGGACAACGTCGTTGTCAACGCGACCTCCTTGCTGTTCGACAGTCGATATTATCTGGTCCAGTCCACCATGGATATGACCCTAGCCCAGACGGCAAGGACCAGCTATACGATGGGTGGCGACTGGTACGACGTCTTGCGGACCTCATCGGCCCTGGCCGGCGTGAACGGCTATAACCTTCGAGGATCGCTGCAGCACCGGCTCTCGCGGAGTACCACGATCGGCGCGATGTACGTGCACACCTACTTTGAGTTTCCGAAGTTCTTTGGCAATTCCACGATCGATTCGGGACAGGGGTTCCTCAACGCAACCCTCGGGCGGCGCTGGACACTTTCGGTCCGTGCTGGGGCCTTCGTGGCCCAGGTGGTGGGCACGCAATCCGTGTCGCTTGATCCGGCGGTAGCGGCTTTGCTCGGGGGGCAAACAACCAGCTATCAAGCGTATTCCCGGGTGAACGCTTATCCGAGCGGCATGGCTAGCCTCTCCCGCCAATTCAAGAACACCTCCTTGTCGATACATTACGGCAGAACGGTGAATCCCGGCAATGGCGTCTACTTGACCTCCCTTTCCGACGACGGAGCTGTCAGTCTCAGCTACACCGGAATCCGCAAGTGGAACTTCGGAATCCAGGGCGGATACAGCCGGCTGGAGTCCATAGGACTAAATCTCCAGCCGTATGCACAGTTCACAGGCGGAGCAGGCGTCACGTATGGATTGACCCGCAGTTTTCACGTGGTGGCCCGCTATGACGAACGCCATCAGGAGATCACTTTAGCGGGTTACCGCCAAACCAGCTATCGGGCCGCGTTCGGCCTTGCGTTTAGCCCGGGGAACGTTCCTCTCTCTCTCTGGTAGCAGCAATGGCCGCACGGTTGCTGCTGGTGGATGACGAGGCGGCCCTGGCGGACCTCTTGAAGAAATACCTGGAACGATTGGGGTATGAGGTCGATACCTGCGTTTCCCCGGAAGCGGCGCTGGCTTTGTTCGCGGCGAACCCGCAACGCTACGCGCTGGTCCTTACGGATTTGACGCTGCCGGGGATGACGGGCGCGGAAATGCTCGACCGGATGCGAGCGATCCATCCGTCTCTGGGCGCCGTTATCATGAGCGGATATCCGTATGAGCCGCAGGCCAAAAAAGTCCAGTTCCTGCAGAAGCCCTTTCCGCCGAAGATGCTCGCCGACGTCTTGGAGCGGATGGTGAATACGGCATCGCCTTAGACGCGCTTTACACTAGAATGTGACCTTGGACTCCAGGTTGGCTTCGATGTCCTTTCGCGTCCTCCAGGCAGTCCGAAGTTCCTTGCGGGCCAGATACGGAAGCTGGTCGGTGATATGCGGCGAACCTGGCTGCGACGAATTGCCGTAAGACATCAGCACCTTCATTTTCGGTTGATCGCCGAACTCCACCATGGAGACCCACGTTTCACCGTGGATCTGCGACCGGGTCCCGTTGTGCATGGGGCCAAACGTGATCACCCGGAAGACCCCTAGATTCCCGAAGCCTCCGTTCGCCGGGAGATCGGCGCCGCCCAACTGGTACCGCATCACCGTGCCCCACTCGACATCCAGGGAGCCGGATTCCCTTTCCGTCTGCGTGGCCGCTTCGTCAAGCTGCTGCGCAACCTTCTTCGGGTCCTTAAGACCGCGCGGTGTGGTCAAGGGTTCCTTGATGTTGTACGGGACGGCGAATCCGGCCTGTGACCCGAGAGCCGGGCCGCCCATGAATCGCGTGGCCCAGTTGAGGAATAGTACGCCGCCGCGGCTATCAGCCTCGTTGTTGCGGTCCCATTTCTCGAGTACGTCGGCCGCCCGCTTCGCAAGATCCGTGCCGTATTGCCGCGCGGCGGCGATCACGTCCGGCAGGATGCGATCGGCCATTTCCGAGTGCGTCGAGAGCTTGTTCGCCACGAACTGATCGTAGGTCAGCTTGTTGTTTTCCGAGAGCAGCCGCAGCGAACGCTCCGCCCGGAAGGAGATGTTGCGCAGCGCGGTGTAAGGCGGATATTTATCGGGATCGAGCTGCGTCGGCCAGCCCGCGTTCCATGGCGGATCGTTGGTATTGTGCACGTAGCCGTTCGGCGGGTCGATTACCTTCGGAAGCTCGTCGAAGGTGTGGTAACCGGTCCACAGCGTTTCCGAAGTGTCGCCCGGAACGATGCCGGCCCAGTAGGCTAAATCGCCCTTCGACCGCTTCGGCAGCGTACCGTTGTATAAGTATTCGATGTGGCCGTCGCGGTCGGCATAGATGATGTTGAAGGTGGGGACTTGAAGCCGGCTGACGGCCTTGGTGTACTCGGCAAAATTGTGGGCCGTCGCCATCTGCCAGTATTCTTCCGCCGCGAAGGGCCGATCGAGTCCCGCGACCTTTAGAGCGATGGGCGAGCCATTTTCGGTCTTGATGATGGGACCGTGAATGGTGCTGACGATCTCCAGCTTCTCCGTCTTGAAAGACCCGTCTTCCTGGCGGATTTTGATGTCGTGGGAATCCCGCTCGAACTGCTTTTCCTTGCCGTCGAACAGATAACCGTCGCCTTGGGTCTTGATGCGATACAGGTCCGCTCCATCGATGCTGTTGACCGTTTGGTTAAATCCCAGGTACCCGTTGTAAAGGAATCGAAGCACCGGAAAACCGACCTGACTCGCGCCATAGAGATCGATTCCCGGGGCCACCAGTTGGATCTCATAATAGGTCTGCCAATCTTCCCAGGCCAGGTGTGGATTGCCAAGCAAGAGCGTTTTGCCGGCGGCCGTGTGAGACGGAGCGATGGCCCAGGCGTTCGAGCCAACCGCTTCCGGAGTGTCCATCAGATTCACGGCTTCCATCGCGGGGGTGGTGGCGGCGAGTCTGGAAGGCGCAATGTAGGTGTATTGCAGAATGCGATGGAAGTGCTCGATGGGATCGACCGCCGTGATGGGGAGCACTCGCTTGGCCGCTTCGGACCACGCATTCGGATTCTTCGCGGCGTAGTCGTTGATGCCCTTGGCGAAGGCCGCCATGTAGGACTGGAACTCGGGCGTCTGCTCAGCCAGCCATTTTGCCGAGCGCTGCGGAACACTGTTGGTCCAGACCCACCGGTCGTTGGCCAACCCGGATGGCCCAAAATATTCGGCGGCGCGGCCGCGCGACTCGCCGTAGAGCTTCATCAGAAGGTTGCCGTGGCTCTGCGCGGTCGCCCATCCGTAGCCGTAGAACAGGTCTTCCGTATTCTTCGCGAATACGTGCGCCACGCCGAACTTGTCCCAAAGAATCTCCGTGCCCTTCTGGGGCGATCCCGCATGGGCCACCGAAGCCGCGGCGATGGCGAGAACTACGAACGAGCGTCTGATGTTCACGAGAATCCTCCTTGACATGGGGCGCCGGTGCGGCCCGAATCACGCTAAATAAGCATTGTACCCGTTGAGCGCGGCGGACTTCCGGCGTGTCAAGGGATCGAGCTTCCGCGTAAGCCAGCCCACGGAGGAGGTGTCGTCGCACTCCTAAGTAACAGCCCGCAAAACGGAGCGCGGCGGCAACGTTACTGGCTTGTAATGAGGGCGCCGCCGCACCCTTTGCGGGCTGCCAGGACGCTACTGCTTGTCGAAGAATTCCTCGTATTCGTGAGACGAACCGTCGACGCCCTTCGCGATGCCGCGGCGTACGAAGCGCTTCCCGCCGGGGAATACCTCCCAGATCGCCCCGACGATCACGTCGTTGTCCTTCCATTCCAGAACTTCAAGCTGGTTCTTGCCCAATCGCCGGACCGAGACCATGTTGTAACGGCTGGGACCCGCGAGCGGGTACTGCTTCCAATCCATCTTCGCCGTGTAGTCGACAAGCGACGGTTTTTTGTCCTTCGCGGTATCGTTTTCGGAGTGATAAACGATCTGGTCGGCGGTGACCTTCAGATCCATGGTGATGCTCATGTTCTTGGGAAACTTGCCGTCGCTCCAACTGGACTTCGGCGCATCGATTTTCCACTTACCCGTCAGTGGATCGTCGGCCGCGGCGGCGATCCCACCGGTCACCAGCAGCGCCATCACAAGGTATTGAAGTCGGATCATCACGTTCTCCTAAAACGAGAATTTTACACCCAGGCGAAACACGCGTGGGGGCAGCACAGCCGTTGGCGCCAGGAACTTCGCATAGGAGTACTTTACGGAATTGATGGTAACCGTGCTGACCCCAGTCGTTGCGCCCTCGGTCTGGTTCGCGTTGCTGTTAAACATGTTGAATACGTCGAAAAATGCGCCAATGTTGTACCGCTCATGGATCTTGAACTGTTTTTCGAGGCGCGTGTCGAAAAGGTAGATATTCTGGTTGTGATACTTGCCGTACGGATCCACGATGATCGTCTGGCTGCCATCCACGGGCAACTTGAAGCTCATGGTGCGATCCAGCGGCGAGCCTTGTTGCATCCGCAAAATCGGAGAAATGTTGATCCCCCAGCGGGCTTGATACGTACCGCTGAAGTGCGACGTCCAGTAGTGGTCCTTCACGTAATTGTTGATGGCCAACAGTGGGGTCGTGGCGACGCCGTTCGCCAGGTAGTGCTGGCCGGTCCAATAAAAGCTACCCAGCACGGAGAACCGACTGGACATGCGCTTGTTCACTTCCGCTTCGTAGTTGGTATATTGCGCGAAGTTACCAGCCGGAGTTTCAATTTCGGTCTGGCCGACCGGCACCTTGCTTCCTGTGGGCAAGTCAAGGAGGGTGATATTGCGGTCGTCCGCCGTACCGGTAACCCCATCGGGACCCGGATCGACGAAGGAGACTGGGTTTGTGAAAAGATTGGAAGTCAGTGCGGTGTTCACCACCTGCCAATCGTTGTGGAGGAAACGGTACACGAAACCGGCGCGAACCGAAAGAGTGTTCGTCAACTGATGCTCCAGGAAGATTCCGGCGTCGTCGAGAACCGGATCCTTGATCCCGGGAGCCACCGTGACTCCCTGCGCCGAGGAGCCGCCGACATTCGCGCCCAACTGGCTGAGGTTGAACGGAGCGTTGGTCGGATCGTTCCACTTAAATAAGAATCCTGTACCGACACCATAGGTCCCCGCGCTGAATGTCCCGCCAACGTATTGCACGCCGTTCACCGAGGACGATCCGAAGTCCGCTGCCATGTTCTGGTAGAACCGGCCCCAGTTCATTTTCAGGATGGTCTTGCCTTTGCCAGTGAGATCGTACGCCAAGCCAATGCGAGGCGAAATGTCGCCGGGATAATGCATTACGGTCCGCGCTGGAATGATCCCATTCGCCGCAGTGGCGGGAATCGAGAACCCGTTTGGTAGCGCGGCGCCCGCGTAATAGAAGGCAGAGAAAGCTCCGCTCATGTCCACGGTCTCTTGGGGTTCGTAGGCGTTCCAATAATCCCAGCGGACGCCCAGGTACAGAGTGAGGCGCTTGCCCACTTTGAACTGATCGGTGAGGTACAACCCGTCATGAGTAACGTAGTCTTTTTCACGCGTCGGACTGTTCAAGAGTCCGACTTCGCTCGGCACAGTGAAATCGGCTCCCGCCGGACTACTGTATATTTGAACCACTCCATTCAGCGGGCCGTATTCTTCGTGGCCGAAGAATTCACGCTCGTAGGTGAACCCGAACTTCAACTGGTGGTTGGTGCCCAGGAAGTTATCCAGAAAGTAGCTCCCGGAAGGCGTGAACTGTGCTCGCCGCCGATTCTCGCGGAACGGCGCGAAGCTACCGGCGACGTTCGTGTCCTGGAGTTCGTATTGGCGCGGCAGAATCTGTCCGTTCGGACCGCCGTACACGGACGTCAGCCAGTTATAACCCCAGCTGCCAATGCGAACCTGCGTGACAAACTTGGGCGAGATAATTCCGTCATAGGTAACCGCGCCAGCCCAGGGAAGCAGGGTCTGATCGTAGACCGCGTCCGCGTAGGTGGTCGCCGACTCATTGCGGTACGGAATATTCTTTCGGCCCCAGGTGATGAACTCGGTGATGCGGTGATTTCGATTGATCTGCCCGCTCAGCTTCTCGGTAATATTTTGCAGCAAAATCGTATTCGCGGGACCGGCACCGGGATTGTTTGCTGGAAATCCGGTGGTGGTGGTGCCCAACTGCTGATTGCGCATGGAGACGTAGTACCACAGGCGGTCTTTGATGATCTTGCCGCCGATGTCGCCATTGGCGTCGCGATACCGCGTGGTCCGCTGACCCGTTCCGGCACCTTCCTCCAACTGCGTGGTGCTGATGTTGTGCGCTTGGAAATTGGGATTCTCGTAGTCGAAATAGAATGTCCCATGAAGTTCGTTGCTGCCGCTCTTGAGAACGGATGCGACGTAAACCCCGGGAGTGGGCACCGAAGCATCGTTACCCTGCGTGCTCATCGTGAATTCCGCGAGCGATCCGTAGTCGCTGTACATGCCGGTGCCGTTGCGGGCTTCCGTCGTGTTTACGCCGTCGATGGTGATGTATTGATTCCCGTAGGTTGTCGCGGACCCCCCCGCTCCGGAAGTACCGTATCCATAGGCGCTGTACCCGGGCTGATTCCCAGCGTTCGAACCACCAACGTCGATAGTGGCGACGTTCATGCCGGGCGTGACGCCCATCAGCGACCATACGTCGCGCGAATTGGGCAGATTGCTCATCTGCAAGCGGCTGATACTGTTCTCCGTGTTCGAGTTCTCGGTGTCGACGAGGGGCGCTTCGCTGGTCACTTCGACCGACTGCTGCTGCGACGCGACGTTCATCGTGGGATTAATCTCAGCCGCGAAGCCAGCGTTGATGGTGATGTTCTCGCGAACCTGCGTGCCGAAGCCTTGCGCCTCATATTGCACTTTGTAAACGCCGGCTGGCAGCGTGGGGAAGCGATACAGCCCCTGCTCCGTGGTGGCCTGTGTTTCCTCGCCGATCAGGGTCGTGCCGGTCGCGGTCACTTTCGCGCCCGGGATCGGGGCGCCGGTGCTGTCAGTCACTTTCCCATTGATGCTGCCGGTAACTCCGACTTGTCCGAATGCGAGGGTCACGAGTGCTATACAGCACACGAGATACAACGAGAGCTTACGCACCATAGTTGAAACAGCCTCCCAGCCTAGAATGTGAAATCACGAACCAAAGCGTTACCTGATTTTAACCCAACTCTCTCTGTGATACAGGAACAAAGGCGCCCGAATCAATTAGGATCTCTTAAAGACTGCATTAGCTCCCGGTTAATTGCTTTCCACCATCCCCTAAACCATCCTCCGAATCCGCTGCCGGCTTTCCAAAGTCCTTGAGAATCAGCGGCACGGAAGACCCACAACCCGGCTGTCCGCCGGAGCCGGCCTGGCGTCACCCGTTTCGTCGGCTTAATTGGCTCCGCGCAGCGCGACGTGATTAGCGGTACAACCATCTCCACCATGAAACAGCCGGCAACGAGGAACAACTCGAGCCGCAGCCCGTTGGCTTCCGCCTCAGAAACGGTCTAAATCGGAGGACCCTGCGGCGCCGCGAGCTCCTTAGGCGCCTGGAACGTCCCGGGCGCACGCTCAAATCGGTTAATTTCCTCAATCCCTGCCGCCAGATGCGCCTGCAGGTCGCGATCGCTAGCGGCCTGCGCGGACTGATCCCCCAGCGCCTTCTTGAGACTGGAGATCTCAAGCATGGCGATGGCTCTCGCCTGGCTGCCGATCGTCGCGCTCGCGCCCAGAGACAGCAGATGATTCAGTACCACGTTTTCCACCACGAATTGCGTCTCGCGCTCCAAACCCTTGCGGCGCGGCGCATACCACGTGGCTTTCAGCGTCGAATCGATCACTTCCGTCAGCCCTGGAAGGCTGGCGTCGCGCGCATGATATTCCACGAGGCGCGACGCGCGATCCGGGTGGAACAGCGCGGTCATGGTGATGCTCGCTGCCGCTTCCGCTGCTCCTAAGGGATCGAATGTCGGTCCGGTGCGAGCCGCGATGGATTCGCGGGTTCGTCCATACTCCGGCGGACGCGGAGGAAACTTCTGCAGGATGCTTTCGGGAATCGTAAGCACATCGGGATCGAGCGTCTTGATAACTGCCGCGATCGCCCGGCGCTGCACGTCACCCGGCACCATCTTGGTTACGATCTGATTGTCGCCGCGTACGGCATAGCGGAAATCCAGACCCCCGATTTCCTTCGACGCTGCGTCGGTCTCATACCGGTGATAGAAATACAGCGGCGCGAACGTATCTTCGAGCAGCGCCATCGGCGTTCCGGGACGAATCGCCTGCTCCGAGAAATGCGACATCCCCAGTTTCCGCACCGCGAGAGTCCGCTCCAGTTCGACAGCCGGGTCGCCGCCGTTGTCCCATTGGTTCGAATAGGGATGAACGCTATTGACCGGGGCTGAATCTTCGGTGGTGATGTAGTACATGCCTTTCTTACGAGCGTCTTCGAGGATCTTTTCGAGCCCGGCCTTTTCCTGCTCCGCCGTCGTGCCCGGAGGAAATTGGGTATAGCCGTAGGCGATCGCGACCTTGTCCCACTCGCCGATTCCCTTGGTGTAGGCTTCGGAGAAATCGAAGCCGCCTTTACCGTCGAGCTTGATGAAAGGCGCGGGATAGTCGGTGACGGATCCGCCTAGGCCGATCGCACTCGCGGCGTGATTGTGACCGAGACCCAGCGTATGGCTGGTTTCATGCGCGGCAAGTTGCTGCATCCGTTGCAGCGCCAGCCGTTCCATGCGCGGATCCACGTCGCCGTTCTCGCGATACGGCGAAAGCAGCGACTCGGCGATCATGTAATCCTCCGTATTGCGCAGCGAACCGAGCGAGACCTCCGCGCGGATGATTTCGCCGGTTCGGGGATCCACCAGGCTCGCGCCGTTCGAAAATTGCCGGGTCGAGCGATGCACCCAGGCGATGAAGTTGTAGCGCACGTCCATGGGATCGGCGCCCTCGGGCATCACTTGCACCTGAAACGCGTTCTTGAAACCGGCCGCTTCAAAGGCATCGTTCCACCAGCGCGCGCCTTCCACCAGCGCCGTCCGGATGGGCTCCGGTGTGCCGCGATCGACGTAATAAATGATCGGCTTGACCGGCTCGCTGACCGCTGCGTTGGGATCCTTCTTCTCCAGGCGGTGCCGCATCAGATAGTGCGTATCAACCGGCGTGCCCATCGGATTGGAGTAATCGAAAAAGATGGTGCTGTTGAAATAGCCCGCGCGGATATCGTACATGCGCGGCTTGAATCCGGGACCCGGCAATTGAATGAAGGATTGATGCTCACGCAGCGTGACGAAGTGCGGGTCGGGAGTCACCGCCGACAGACCGTCGTGCCGTCCGCCGCCATCGAAGGTCGGCAGCATGCGCGCCGTGTCCGACGTGAATGTAATCAGGCCTTCCACTTCGGTGTTCTGCGGAAAGTTTTTGGTCTCGTCCATCTGAATCGCGGAGCGATTCGCATCCAACCGGTAGGTTCCCTCTCTCAATCCGGTGATTCGTTCCCCGGCGCCGTGTGCATCGCGCAGGAAGAAGTCCGTCGCGTCCACCAGGACGTGCGTGGAATCGTTTTCGGCCGCGGCCGGAAACGCCCAGATCACCGACTCCGCAAACGAATCGTGTTCCGATTTCTTCTCATATGGATTGGTCGCATTCGACCGCCATTCGTAGTTCGACGCGATCAGCATGATCTTGGGCCCGCTGCGCTCAAACCGCACCACCTCGGGATGTCCCATCTGGCCCCGGTCGAGGCCGGCTTGTCCGAGTCCGCCGACCAACTGGTCCAGATACATGACCTCGGTGGAGAAACGGTTGACCTCCAGATAGATTCGTCCTGCCCTAGCGTCCCAATACAACGGGAAAAAACCATCGAGTTTCTGCAACCCGCTCGTTCGCTGTTCGATCGTGGGCATGTTCGCCGGCGCGTTCGCGGCCGCAGGCGCGCGCTGACCCGTCCGGTCCTGAGCCGATAGAATCGCGGCAAAAGCTAAAGAGAGAGTGAGGTATCGCATAGTATTTGTCAGATCGACCTCGTCTTGAGGGCAAACTCCTAAGTAAACATCGCGCACAACGCAGCGGGCCCCGATTGTTTCACTCGCCAGCGAGCGCGCCCCGCGCGGCGCACTCCTAAGTATCGCCCGCAAAACTATCGCGCCGGCTGCTTACTTGGATGCTAATGAGTGCGCCCGCGCGCCCTTTGCGGGCTTGCTAATCATAATAACTCCAATGTCAACCATTTCAATCCTGCCAAAATGAGCGTTAACGCGCCGTTAACGCGCACCTGGTTTGCCGCCGCACCCGGGCCGCGATCTAGTCGATTTCGCCGAGACCAACGGGAGCGCGGATTCCGGGAAATGCGGCGTTAAGGCGACCTTAACGCAGCCGCGACGTTCATTTCTTTTCCCGAATCGACTTCAACATGGCCTGTGCTTCGGCATAGTATGGGTCGAGCTTGGGAATCTCGCTGAGCCGCGCTCGCGCCTCCGCAGTCTTTCCCTCCTGAGCCAACACGCAAGCCAGGAAATATCGGACGGCTGTCTGCGGGTCGAGCTTAGCGGCAGCCTGAAACGCGTCCATGGCTTTCGCGGAATTGGCGGTGAGGTAGTAGAACTTCCCCGCTTCAAACCGCGAGCTTGCATCGTCTTTTGAGATTTCGAACCGGGCTTCGACCTCCTGCTTGCCGCGCTCAAACGCTTCGCTCGAAGCGGGTTTCACCCCCAGGTTGACCAGCGAAAGAGTTGCTCCGACGCGAACCGTCCGAACCGGATCGTCCATGGCGCGGAGCAGCGCTGTCACGACTTCGCGCAGGTCATTCGCGCCCGGCTTGATACGAAGCGCGGCGACTGCACGCACCAGGGAATCCGGATCGGCCAACGCACGCATTAAGGCTCCTCGGACGCGGGCGTCATCTGAGAAACGGCTCAGATGTCCCGCCGCATTGGCTCGCATGAGCGGTCCTTCGGCGGAATTCTCAAGGATGTCCAACAGACTTCCAATGGACCTCCGGTCGCCCGCCCGCGCTTGCGCGAAAGCCGCGGCTTGCCGGATCGACTTCTGGCGCCGCGGCGAATTGCCATACCAGGCGTTCACCTGCTTGACCGCCCAATCTGGATTCCGATCCTTGTGGCACTCCGTGCAGGCGTTGGGGATCTGGAAGCGCAACGTGTTTTCAGGAATGGGAATGCCGATCGAATGATCTCGAATAGCCGTCCGGATGCTGAACACGGTGCGAGGCATGTGACACTCCACACAGGCGCTGCCGGCGCTGCCGGCCGCGTGGTGCGTGTGCGCGGAGATCGCCTGCCCAATCGAGCCATGGCAGCGCGTACACAGCGAGTCCGAATCATACCCGGATGGCGCGATCTTCGCTGTTTCCGGATTGTGGACGTCGGTGTGACAGTCAAGGCAGGTCGCGCCGCCTTTCAGGTAGCACTCGCTCTGCCAAAAGCCGATGGCATCGTTTGAAAAACGGCGGGGACGCCCGTCCTGCCAGTAAGCGGGATCGGCGTCCACTTTTTGCCCGTACTCGAGAATGGGTAGAAAATAGTCGTTATAATCGGCTCCGGCGCTGTATCCCTCCGACACCAGGTCTCGGAGGGAATGGCATTGCGCGCACACCATGGTGTTCCGTTGAGGGCCGAGCCGGGTTTGCAGAACGATGCCGGTGGCCGCCGAGCCGCGGGCGGAACGGGGTTGCTGGTACAACTCGACGTGCTGGCTACCCGGCCCGTGACAGCGCTCGCAGTTCGTCCCGAAATCCGTCCAGCGAGTGTGGTACATGGCTTGATCGCCGTCAAATCGCTTTTCTTCCCGGCTCACGTGGCAGGAATAACAGCTCTTATTCCACACCTGCAGCAAGACCCGATCGGTCTGCTCCGGGTTGACGATATCGAGATTGTGAAACCACTCCCTTCGGGCGACGTCCCAACTCGGCGGAAGAACGATGATGCGGCCGTCCGGAAGCGTCGTGAGGTAGTGTTGGATTCGCCGGCTGCCGAGCGTGTAGTCAACCCGATGCTCCTGTTCTTCGCCCGAGAGATAGGACTCGATCACATAAAAAGCCCCGTTCTTTTCACGCAGACGATAAGTCAAGCCGCGAAGGGTTACACGAGCTCGACTGAAGTCCCCTTTGACGCTGAGCGGGGTGGCCGGCTGCACCATCTTGCTGTGCCGCCCCTGGGTCCACACCTGATACTCGGAGGCGTGGCATTCCGCGCACTTGACCGCGCCTACGTACGTGGCGGTAGAGGCGGCATGGACCGACGCCGCGCCGGCGATGAGCACCGCCAAGATCGGCATTCTTGTAACGACTCGGTACGGGAACAGCAAGCCCTCAGCATAATCCCGCCGGTGGGAGCAGGACAATGGCTACAATTAGTAAACTCCTTGGACCCCTTTGGACCACCTGTGGACCTCCTGGACGAGATTGGGTGCCGATGTTATACTGTGCGCCAAGTTAGACTTCAACGACGCGATGGCTCCCGAAAGAAGGTATCCCATGCATGAAAGCTCGTGGATGAAACTGGTAAAACGTTGGTGCGGATATCTGGCGCTCGCCGGGATGGCTGCGACCTTCCCTGCTCCCGCTCCAGCCGCCGGTGCTTCGGAGACGTTGCGCATCTCAGGTTTAAAAGAATCTGTAGAGATCCTCAAGGATCGATGGGGCATCTCGCACATCTACGCGAAGAACGAATCCGATCTCTTCTTCGCGCAAGGCTACAACGTGGCGCGCGATCGATTATTCCAGCTCGAGCTGTGGCGCCGGCAGGCCACCGGGACCGTCGCCGAGATCCTAGGCAAGAAGGAACTCCGGCGCGACATGGGCAATCGTCTGTTCCTGTATCGCGGCGATCTAACGCAGGAACTGAACTGGTATCACCCGCGCGGCGCTTCGATCATGCAATCGTTCGTCAACGGGATAAACGCGTATATCGCCGAGACACAGCGCAATCCGGCGCTGCTGACGCCTGAATTCAAGATGCTCGGGATCAAGCCGGGCAACTGGACTCCGGCCGTGGTTATCACACGATTTAACGGGCTGCTGGGCAACGTCAGCCAGGAGCTGAACATGGCTCTGGCCATTCGCGCCATTGGCGTGGAGCGGACCAAGGACCTCGACTATTTCCAGCCGGACAATCCGAATTTGGACCTCGATCCGGCGATCGACGCGTCGCTGCTTTCGCGTGAGGTGCTCGGCCTGTATTCGGCGTTTCGGACGCCGCTGCGGTTCACGGCGGATGAACTGGCCGCGGAATACCGCAACACGTCGGCGGACAAAGAACAGCTCGTAGCGCAGCTCGACGAGTCGGCCGATTATCCGTCGGCGGTCGATCTGAGCCAGCGCCGAGAAGACATCGGCAGCAACAACTGGGTGGTGGGCGGGAAACTGACAGCCACCGGATATCCGCTGATGATGAACGACCCGCATCGGGCCCAGGGAGTCCCGTCATTGCGCTACTGGGTGCACCTGGTCGCACCAGGGTGGAACGTCTTGGGTGGAGGCGAGCCTTCCCTTCCCGGTGTCTCGATCGGACATAACGAACACGGCGCATGGGGGCTTACCATCTTCGGCACGGACAGCGAAGACCTGTACGTCTACGATACGAATCCCGATAATCCCTCGCAGTATAAGTATCAAGGCGGCTGGGAGCCGATGACCATCATCAAGGAATCGATCCCGGTGAAAGGGGAATCGCCCGCCGCAGTCGAGCTGAAGTACACGCGCCACGGACCGGTAGTGTTCGAAGATAAGACCCATCACAAAGCCTACGCCGTGCGCGCGGCGTGGCGTGAGGTCGGCGGAGCGCCGTATCTCGCGAGTCTACGCATGGACCAGGCCAAGACGTGGGAAGAGTTCCTGGATGCGTGCGCCTACAGCCGCATCCCGGCCGAAAACATGGTGTGGGCCGACAAGAATCGCAACATCGGCTATCAAGCGGTGGGCATCGCGCCTCAGCGCCCGAACTGGAGCGGACTGCTTCCGGTGCCCGGCGACGGCCGTTACGAGTGGGACGGCTTCCTCCCGATCAAGGCGCTTCCGCATGTGGTGAATCCTGAGAAAGGTTTCTTCAACTCGTCTAACAACTATTTGATTCCGCCGGATTGGCCCTACAAGGACGCGCTGCACTACCAATGGACCGACCCTTACCGGGCCGACACCGTCGAACAATTCCTGCGGTCCGGACGAATGTTCACCGTGGCCGACATGATGCAGCTCCAGAACAGCGATTTCTCCATCCCGGCTCGGGAGCTAGTCCCGCTGCTGCGTGAAATCACCGCTCCGAACCAGGTTTCCGAACAGGCCCGGCAACGGCTACTGCACTGGGATTCTGTTCTGGACAAAGATTCCGTGCAGGCCGGCATCTATGAGATGTGGCAGCGCCAGATTCAGGCCAACATCCGAGCCGCGTTCGTCCCGAAGGAAGCGCAGAGCTTTATCGGCGTTCCGCCCCTTTCGAAGATTATTCACTGGATGGAGGCTCCGGATGGACGGTTTGGCACGGACCCCATTGCCGGTCGCGACGCGATGCTTCTCAAGAGCCTGGACGAGGCGGTAGCCGACCTGACCAAGCGCCTGGGAGCGGACATGGATAAATGGAAGTTAGGCGCGTACCATCACGCGCTGATTCGCCATCCCATGACCAACGCCCTGAAGCCGGAAGAGCGCGCGAAGTTCGACGTCGGAGATCTGCCCCGCGGCGGCGACACCTACACCGTAGACGCTACCGGCGGGGCCGAGAACCAGCCGGCCGGCGGATCCTTCAAGATCATCGTGGACACGGAAGATTGGGACAACTCGGTTGGCTTGAACAATCCTGGGCAATCCGGCGACGTGAACGATCCTCATTATCGGGACTTGTATCAACTTTGGGCGCGTGGCCGGTACTTCCCGATCTTTTATTCGCGGAGAAGAATCGAGTCGGTAGTCGAAAAGTCCTTCGACCTGCAACCCGCGACCGGTAGCGCTATTCCGGCGCGGTGACGCACGGGTTCGTGAGTTTTCGGCAGGCATGCACCGGTGTTGCCGATGGCGCCACGATCAGTTCGAACTGACCGAAAGAAACGCGTTCGGTGCCGTCTGGAATCCACCGATGTTCGCTTGTACAGGCTGATCGCCAGCCGCAACACTGGGGATTTGGACGCTTAACTGGTAAAGTCCGGGGGATATAAGGCCGGCCGACTGTACGTCCGCGGTCATTCCTCCGATCGACACGGCTGCTGGCAGTACCACCTCGGCCGGTTGTGAAACCAGTTGCGAAATGGGCGTCGCCGGATTCGTCGGGCCGAAACCCGTGCCGTAGATCTCAATGAACTCGCCCGGAACGGCGGGCCGGGAAGACGGTCCGGCTGGACCAACGAGGGTCCCGTCCAGATGAACAGCCGCCGCATAGCTGGTCGTCCCTGACTGGTATGTGAAGAATGCCGGTGACAGCTTCTGCTTCAGCACCGTTCCCGCATAGCTTGCACCCTGCGGCGTCGTCACCTGCACCGGAACCTGCCCAATCGTATCGTCATCCGGCGCGATGACGTCGACCTGGGTAGGGCTGATGTACACGACGTAAGACGGGTTGCCGTTGATGGCAACGGAGACTCCACTGAGCGACGTCGGAAGATTCGTGCCCGAGAAATCCGACGAATTCCATGATCGCGATGAATTGCCGAATCCGGTTCCGACAATCGAGACAAATCCCCCCGACGCGATCGCTGGCTGATAACTCGCCGCATTCACAACCGAGTTCACCTGTGACACCGGAACAGGCACCGGCTGCTGCCGCTGGAGCAAAATACTGTCGAAACCGCCGAGCGTCACCTGCGGCGCGGGCGACCCGTCGTTGTAGAGCGCAGCCGAAGTGACGTACACCGCGTCCGCGATGAGCGATCCCGAGCCGCCATTGTGGACTCTCAGGAAAAACGCACCTGCCGCACTCAGGCTCACCGTTGCAACCGCGTGCCAGGCGTCCCCAGCGCTCGCCGTCGTCTGGTCTATCGTGGCCGTTGCCACGACGTTTCCGCCGGATACTACTTCGTAGACGGCGTTCTTCGTCCAGCTTGCCGCATTTGGCGCAGCCGGCAGCCAAATCTGGATCGTGTATTGGCCGTCGGCCGGAATGTTGAAATTCCATTGCGCCTGCCCGCTGCCCGAGTCCAGTTCGTGGCAGCTTCCCTGCCAGCAGTGATAATAAGGGCCATTCTGGTTTTGCGGCTCGGACGGAAGATTGCTCGATGCAGGACCCCAGGAACCCGTGTTATATGTAACGGTATTCCACGAGCCCGTGTCGCTGAAACCGCTATCCGAATCGTCGACAATATATTGGTAAAGTGGCGCTTGGGTGCCGGTGAACCGCTTGAAGCCGGGTCCCAGCGCAACCGTTTGCGGGGTCGCCTCGCCGTTCAGCAACACGGTCCCGTTCGTATAATCGCGGCGATAAACCTCAGGTGGCGCGGCAGACAGCGATACGTCGTCGAGCCAGACATTTCCTGCGATGTCGCCCACCCAAAACTGAATTCTTCCATCGTTCACAGTCATCGCGGCAATAAAGTATGCGCTATATCGCCTCCAGCTCGTATCAATTGAGATTGGAGCCGAGGGCCCTTCCTGCGGGAAGTTGGGAGGGCCCCCATCGAAGACCACAGTAATCACGCGTGGCGAGTCTGCTCGCGCCCAGAACTGAACCCGATACTGCGCTCCCGAGGTGAACGCAATATTATCCTGCAGCAATGCAATGTGCCAATTCGCGGTTCCTGGGGACGTAATTATGATATGAGCGGACGAGCTGCCATCCGCCACAATGGTCTGATCCGGGGCCACCGTGGCTTGTCCCTGCCCGTCGTTGGTGACGTTCAGCTGCCAGCCGCTCAGACCAGCCTCGAAGCCTCCGTTCACGAGCAGGTCTGCCGATTGCCCACTGCTGATCTGCACTGCGGGAGCGACCGGATTGCCCAGGTTGAAATTGTATTCGTCGTACCACCAGGTTATGTGCGGCGCCTCGTCGCCAAAATCGAACCCAAAGAATCCGTTGCCCATCAATGTAAGTCCCAATCCGAAACGCATATTCGGGTAGAAGCTTTGAGCGAACGCGATCGTCGTTGGAAGAAGCGCGTTGAGGGGATGATAACCGTAACCATAGGACAACTGATTCGGCGGGCACGCCTGAACCATGGTCATGGTTGGAGCGACAGCCTGCGACTCCCATGCCTGGTAGAGGTCCCATAGCTGACCGAACGGCGCCTGACCCTCCCGCACGCTCTGTGTGTTGAACTCAATGCTCGTGCCATTAAAGGCCGCCAGAGATGCCGGTTGTGCCGGTGCCGCGAGCACGTGTCCCGAGATATAGGCGTTCGGGGCGAAACTGCGAAAATCGCTCACTACCGCGTACACACCTGCGCTCCAGGCCGCGTTTAGCGTTGCCGGATCGTCGGCTACGCCGTCGCCATTGGAGTCGATCTGCACGGCGTTGCCGTAGCAATCGGCGTAGGGCTGCTGAATGGTGGTATTGAAGCTATCGAAGAATTGGCCGTCGAATGCAAAGTTAGATTGCGACAACTGCTGATAAGCGTACTGCGCCAGGAACTGCGATACCTCGGGCTTGGTTACGTTCAGCACATAGCGCAGCGGGCTGCACCAATCCGCAATCTTGTTTCCATGTGTATCTTTCAAGAAATAGTCATCCGGCGGATTGCCTTCGCCGCCACTATCCGATACGTTCACGGCAGGAATAACTAAGACGCCCGGATTCGTGGAGCGAATTTGTTCGGCCTGGGCGGCCGACAGGCCGTCCGGGCCCAGAAACAGTTGGTTCTGTTGCGCATTCTGAGGCGCGTTCGTGTAGAGGTAATAACCCAGCCAGATGTTTCCAATTCTTGGGTAAGTCCCTCCCGGGGTCGCTACCACGCGATAGGTTGCCGTCTGAAGGTAGTCCGGATTCGACGCGCAACCTACATAGACCTGGTTCAGTAGGCGCGGGTCGGAGGACAGGCCACTGACCAGCCCTTTGTGAGCCACTGCAGGCGGTCCAGTGTCCAACGGCTGCATGGAAGCGTAAGCGGCGGCGCCGACGGAATACCGGCAGGTCGTAGGTTGAATGGTATTAAATGAGACCGTGACGCTGGTTGCCCCAGGACTCAGCAGGCCGCTGGCAGGGGTGAGGTTGCCGATTGGGACGCCGGTAAAGCTATAGGTTGCCGATCCGCATCCGCTCACCGAATAATTCAACTGGCCTGGCGAAACTCCCGCCAGGGATAGAAACACTTCGTTGTCGGCGAAAGGAGTCGAACGAGCCGCATCATCAGCGATCGCGGAGTCGGGCAATGCTACATTTGAGATTCGCAGTTCATCGATCGTAAAGGCCGTTGTGCCGAGCTGGACCGACCCTCCGGAAGCCGAGGGCGGAACGTAATCATTGTTGTCCGCGATCTTGACGCCGTCAAGGTAAAAGCGGAGATGGCTTGCAGTCGCGGAAAACGTGACCGCGATATGATGCCACTCTCCAGCCTTCCAGCCGCTGATGTCGCCGGCTGTTCCGTTATACGCGATGTTGTGTTGGCCATTGACGGTTGCGCTAGCGTTGACTACGTGTGCCTGTCCTACCGCTGATTCTGAGACGGCTAGATAGTCGCCATTTGCGGCCACATACAGGAAGATCGTGTAGAAGGGGGTCGCAAATGCCGGGTCACTCCCATTGTACCGCGGCGAGATTCACATCTCGATCGTTCCTTCGGACACATCGAGGATATTGCCTGGGTACTTGATGCCGCTTCCGGATTGAAGATAGACTCCCTCTCCGAACTTGCCGGTGTCGTATGCCACGCCCGAACCGACGGAAGGCGCGACCCCTGATGTGCTAATGAGGGAGTTGTCGTAGTGGAATAGGGCCAGTTGCGTCATCGGACCCTGCGCCAGTGGCTGGCCGCCCAAGGTGAAACTGTAGGCGGTGCCGCCGCTTGAACTGCCGATGGCAAAGCTGTAATCCGGCGTGAGCTGTAGTTGCACGTTTCCACAGGCTGTTTGGGCGTAGATGAAGTTATTAACGAGGGCCGACAAGAGGCAAAGGACAAGGCTTTTCATCACCATAGGCCGTGTATAGAGGAGGATACGACACTGAAAAGCACTCTTCAAGCTGCCCGAGTGCCTGCATGCTTGCCTTTCCACTCGCCCGTTTTCATGTTTGAGGGTGGCCATCGGCCATGGGAGATTCATCGGCAGCCGTTCTTCATGCGGCGCGCTATGACAGAGCCACTCGGAGCGATGATTTGGTCCCCCTAAAACGATGATGAACTTGGATCTTGAACCGCGGCTACTGGCGGAGCTTCTTCACTTCCTCGGTCAGCGCGGGAACCAACTCGAATAGATCTCCGGCGATGCCGTAATCCGCGATTTCGAAGATCGGCGCATCCGCGTCTTTATTAATTGCGACGATCGTTTTCGCGCCCTTCATTCCCACCAGGTGTTGAATGGCGCCGGAGATTCCAATGGC
>Ga0209415_10002376_pt1 | contig 35229 bp, 27 predicted proteins | sample PeaSoiSIISIP2007_FD_187696 | JGI IMG/M metagenome (GOLD analysis project Ga0209415, IMG submission 187696) | Peat soil microbial communities from Weissenstadt, Germany - SII-SIP-2007 (SPAdes) (version 2) | ecosystem: Environmental > Terrestrial > Soil > Wetlands > Peat | place: Germany... | reverse complement strand
GGGGTGCGGGCGGTGATCGCCCAGTCCTTCGAGCGGATCCACCGCAGCAACCTGGTGGGGATGGGCATCCTCCCGCTGCAGTTCCGGGACGGCGAGAGCGCGGACTCGCTGGGACTGGACGGCCGGGAGAGCCTCACCGTCAGCGGGATCAGCGGGGCGCGGCCGGGAGGGACGCTCCTCGTGGTGGCGCGGCGCGAGACCGGCGAGGAGGTGCGCTTTGAGGTGACCGTCCGTCTCGACTCGGAGACCGACCTCGACTACTACCGCAACGGCGGCATCCTCCAGATGGTGCTCCGCCAGCTGGCGGCGGGACCGCCGGCCGCCGCCGGCTGACGGCTACTGGGCCTGCTCGATGAGCGTCTGCACGTCGTTGCCCGCCTGGTACGAGCCGACCGCCCAGCAGTCGTCCTCACTCGGGCAGGTCACACCGGAGAGCGCGATGCTCATGCCGCCGGCCGGATCGGGAGTGGAGGCGATGCTCCAGCCGCCGCCCGTCCATTGCTCGATCAACGTGAACTGGTTGGCGGAGCCGGACTCGGTGAGGCCGGACTCGAGCAGGCCCGCGGCCCAGCAGTCACCCGCGGTGACGCAGGTCACGGCCGAGAGCGCGTCGAGCCAGCCGCCGGTGCTGATGGACACGGTGGGGCTCGACACGACGCTCCAGCCGCCGCCCGTGTCCTGCTCGATCAGCGCATGCCAGGCGTTGTCAGCGCCATAGGTGCCGACGGCCCAGCAGTCGCCGGCGCCCGCGCAGCTCACCCCGTCGAGAGCAGAGGGTGCGTCGCTGTCGGGGCCGTTGGGGCTGGGCACGATGCTCCAGCCGCCGCCCGTGTCCTGCTCGATCAGGGTCAGCGGGTTGTTGCCGTTGATCCCCGAGTAGCCGGCGGCCCAGCAATCAGCGGCGCCGACGCAGGTGACGGCGTTGAGCTGGCTGCTGGTGTTGCCGGAGGGATGGGGACTGGGTACCACGCTCCACCCGCTGCCCGTGTCCTGCTCGATCAGGGTCTGTTCGTTGAGGTTCGTGTCGGTGGTGTACCCGACGGCCCAGCAGTCGCCGGCGCCGGCACAGCTCACGCCGTTGAGCTGGCCGCCGCCCGACGGGGTGGGGCTGGAGACGATGGTCCATCCGCTCCCCGCGTCCTGCTCGATCAGCGTGTAGTTGTCGAGGTCGGCGTCGGTGGAGTAGCCGACGGCCCAGCAGTCGTCCGCGCTGACGCAGGTCACGGCGAGGAGCCGGCTGTCCGTGTCGCCGGGGGGATTGGGGCTGGAGACGATGCTCCAGCCGGCCCCCGTGTCCTGCTCGATCAGGGTCGCGCCGTTGGTCACCGGCCCGCCGTCGGAGTCTCCGGCATTGCCGACCGCCCAGCAGTCGCCCGCTTCGACGCAGGTCACCGCATTGAGCTGGCTGTTGGCGCTGCCCGGCGCATTGGGACTGGAGACGAGGGTCCATGAGCTGGGCGCCGCCGGTGGGGGAGTGGTGGGAGCCTCCGGTGTCGGCGTCGGGGTCGCGGTCGGTGTGCCGCTCGTGACAGCGCGGGGCGAGCCGGTGGCGCCGCCAGGCGTTGGGACGGTGGCCAGGGGCTGCGATCCGGCACAGCCGGAGCCGATGGCTGCCAGCGCCACCCCGAGAGCCGCGGAGAGCCCCCATGCCATCCGGGGGGCGCGTCCTCGGCAGCTGCCGCTCCCCCGGCGTGTCTCCGTGGTCGGGCCGCCGCCGCGAGAGCTCACCCCACGGACTCTACGCAACTCCCGGGCGCCCGACCGCTCCGGCTGCGGGGCCCGCTCGATCAGCGTCTGGCCGCTGCCGTCGGCTTCGCACTACGAGCCGGCAGCCCAGCATCCACCGGCGCCTGCGCAGGCCGCACCGGAGAGCGCGTGGTCGGTCCCGTCGGGCGACGCCTCAGCGGGCGCGCGTCACGCCTCGTCGTCCGCCTCCGGCTGGGTGGTGAACGACTCCAGCCAGCGGGTGAACTGCTTGGTCGTCTTGGTCAGGCTGCCCGCCGTCCGCTCCAGGAACTCCCGGAAGCGCTCGGTGTAGTGGTCCACCGCCTGACGGAACTCGGCCGACGGGGGCGGTTCCTCGCCGCGATGCACGTAGTCGCCGGCGATGATGCGGTCGTACTCGCCACTCTTCACCCAGCGGGTCAGCTCGTAGACGCGACGGACCGGGAACGGGTGGGTGGATCCCAGCTCACGGCCGAGGCGCTGGTGGCGGTCGAAGAGGTCGTCCCACTGCACGTACTCGTCGGCCTGCTGGATGAAGGCGTCCAGGTTGAGCCCCTCCGGGCCGCCGCCGGCCAGCTTCATGAGCGCCCGGCAGGGCACCAGCGGATCGCGGAGGACGATCGCGGCGGCGCGGTCGCAGCTCAGCTCGGCGGCGCGATACCAGGCGAGGAGCGCGGCGATCAGGGCCTGGAGGGGGACGCGTCCCATCAGCGGCAGGCGGGGCACGGTGAAGCGCAGCAGCAGCTCCAGGGTGGTGCGGTAGCGCACATGCTCGGAGAGCACATGGCCGGCCTCGTGGGCGAGCACGGCCCTGAGCTCGGTCTCGTCGAGCATCGGGAGGATGCCCGATTGCAGCAGGACGGTGGGGCGGTGGGCGCCCAGGGTCAGCGCGTTGGCGAGCGGCGCCTGGATGACGTGCAGCGTCGGCACCGCGGTGATGTCGAGGGCCGTGTACGCCGCACGATGGGCGCCCCACACCTGGGGCAGCTGATTGTCACCGAGGCGGATGCTGTTGCCCAGCAGCAGCTGCATCATCCGGCGTTCGATGGTGAACTCGAGCATCCGCTTGACCAGGGGGTCGAAGAAGGGCAGGCGGTGCAGCATCGCGGTCGCGGCCCGGTCGGCGGGGTGCTCGTAGGCCTTGGCGCTGATGCCCGTGAACGGCGGCAGCGCGGGTGTGCTGGGAGGTGTCTTCGGGGTCACGGGGTGGCACGACCTCCTTCGGCGGGCTGACGCAGCCACGGGACGGGCATGGCCGACTCCACCTCCGTGAGCCTTCTGTCCCTCACGCGCGCCGCCTGCGAGCGCTCGCCTCCTGTGCCCAGCGCGCGGTGCGAAACCCGAGTATAGATGCGACTCCACGGGACTACTCGAACCCAGCCGCGGGGGACGGCCGGGTTGCCGTGGCGGTGCGGCGGAGGTAGACTGGACGCGAACATCCGTGCGAGTATCATCGAGCCCGTGAAGCCCGCGCCCCGTCGCTGGGACGTCAACGACGCCTTCCCCATACCCGGCCAGCCGCCCATCCTCGGACGGGTCCTGGCGGGCCGGGGGCTGGACGCCACCAGCGCCGTCAGCTTCCTGACCGGGGGGATGGGGCTGCTCGATCCCTTTGGCCTGGAGGGGATGGCCGACGCCGTGGTGACCCTCGGCGTGGCGGTCACCGAGGGCCGGTCGATCGCCGTCTACGGGGACTACGACGCCGACGGGGTGACCGCCTGCGCCATGCTCACCCGAGCGCTCCGGGCCGGCGGTGCCGACGTCGTCCCCTACATCCCCAACCGGATGACCGAGGGATACGGTCTGCACGCGGCGGCCCTCGAGGAGCTGGCCTCCCAGGGGGTCCAGTGCGTCATCACCGTCGACTGCGGCACCAGCTCGGTCGAGGTCGCCGCCGGCCGCCCCCCGGGGATGGCCCTGGTCGTGACCGACCACCACCTTCCGCTCGCCCCCGATGGCGGCCCGCCCCGGCTGGCGCCGGCTGATGCGCTGATCAACCCCAAGCAGCCGGCTGACGGCTACGGCTTCGACGGTCTGGCCGGCGCCGGCGTGGCCTGGAAGCTGCTCTGCGCGCTGGAGGCGGAGGGGATCGTTCCCCCCGGACAGGCGGAGGCGCTGATCGGCCTCGCCGCCCTGGGCACGATCGCCGACATGATGCCCCTCCGCGGGGAGAACCGGACCATCGTCCGCCGCGGGCTGGGGAGGATGCTCGACCTCACCGGGCTTCGGGCCCTGGCCCACGCCGCCGACGTCTCCGCGCCCCTCGCCGCCGCCGATATCGCCTTCGGTCTCGCCCCGCGGATCAACGCGGCCGGTCGGATGGAGGACGCCAAGCTCGCCCTGGACCTCTGCCTGAGCGACGACCCCGAGGAGTGCGGCGACCTGGCCCGTCGCCTCGACGAGCAGAACCGGAGCCGCCAGGCCGCGGTCGCGACCGCCCTGCAGCAGGCCGAGGAGCGGGTTGCCGAGATCCCTGAGGACGCCCCGGCGATCGTCATCGGCGACTCGGAGTGGCCGATGGGGATCGTGGGACTGGTCGCCGGCCGGCTGATGGAACGCTATGGGGTCCCCGCCTTCGTGGTCTGCCTCGACCCCCACGAGGCGAAGGGGTCGGGACGATCGGTGGCCGGCATCCACATCGTTCGCGCCCTCGACCATGCCGCTCCCACACTGCTCCGCTATGGCGGTCACGCCGCGGCGGCGGGCTTCAGCCTCCGGGCGGAGGACCTGGAGCGCTTCCGCGGGCTGGTCTTCGAGGCCTGCGCCGATCAGGCCGCCGGCCGGCCGCGCGAGCGCGTCTTCCACGTCGACTGCGAGGTCGGTTGCGCCGACGCCACCCTGGAGCTCTGCACGCAGCTGGGGGCGGTCGAGCCGTGCGGGGTCGGGAATCCCACTCCCCTGCTCGCCATGCGCGGCTGCGAGGTGGTCGCCGTTCAGACCTTCGGAAGCCAGGGCCAGCACGTCAAGGTGTCGCTGCGCGACGGGGGGCCGGGCATGGTCGAGGCGATCGCGTTCGGCAAGCCGGGCCTCGCCGCGCATCTGCCACGAGGGCGGCGTATCGATGTCTGCTTCGGCCTGGAGCTGGACAGCTGGCAGGGCCAGCTGCGGGTCCGGGCGCGGCTCCGCGACCTGAGGCCGGCACGAGCCGACCGGCCGGGGGTGGTCCCCGAGGCGCTGAGCGTGCCGGCCTGACGGCGCCGGCAACCTGACGGGTCAAACGATGGAGGGAGCGAGAGGAGCGAGACGACCGACGGCACGGCGGGTGCCCCCGCGACGGTCCAGCACCCCCAGGGAACCCCCTGCTGGGCGGACCTCCAGGCCGCCGACGTCACCGCCGCCCTGCACTTCTACCGCGGCCTCCTCGGATGGGATCCGGGTCCCGAGGGCCCGCCGGAGATCGGCGGCTATCGCATGCCCCGTCTCGGCGGCGCGGCCGTCTGCGGCATCGGCCCCCAGATGCAGCCGGGCACTCCCCCCGCATGGATCCTCCACCTCGCCGCCGACGACGTCGATGCGGTGGCCGCGCGAATCGCCGGGCGGGGTAAGACGGTTCTGGCCGGGCCGATGGATGTCCTGGACCTCGTCCGGATGGGGGTCTTCGCCGACCCGGCCGGCGCGGTCTTCGGGGTCACCCAGGAGCGCCGGCACCGCGGCTTCGAGGTGGTCCATGTGTCCGGGGCCTTCGCCTGGGCGGAGCTGGCCACCACCGACCTGGAGGGCGCTCGCGCCTTCTACCCGGCCATCCTGCCCGGGGTCACCGAGAAGCGCTGGGACGGGGAGTTCGAGTACCACCTGCTGTTGAGCGCAGGAGAGGAGGTCGCCGGGATGTTCGCCCTCCCCGGTTCGGAGATGGCCCCGGCGTGGACCGTCTCCTTCCAGAGCGCCGATGTCGAGGGGACGGCCGCCCGTGCGAAGGCGGCCGGGGCGGAGGTGACGATGGGCCCGACCACCACGCCGGGCGTGGGGACCTGGGCGGTCCTCCGCGACCCCCAGGGCGCCGCCTTCGGCCTGCTCCGGCCTCCGGCCTGACCTGGTTCCTGCTCAGCTCGCCTTGCGCTTGCGTGGCGGGAGCGCCGCCCGTGAGGAGGCCCCGGGGAGCCAGTCGGACCGGCGCCGCCGGTCGGCGGCCGCCAGGGGCAGCGGCGCCACCGACGTCTCGGGGACCCAGTCGGCGAGCCGGCGGCGGGGATGGTCGGGACCGGACGGGCGGTCGGGGGCGACGAAGATGTGCATGTCGAGGTCCTCGCCCGAGGCCAGGATGTCGGCGGTGCGGCGGGGCACCCGGCCGCAGGCGACGTGCTGGCCGAGCACCCGCCCGTCGGCGTCGACCCCGGTCTGCTCGAAGCGGAAGAGCTCCTGCATCTGAACCTCTCCGTTCTCGACCCCGATGATCTCGGAGATGCTCAGGATGCGGCGGCTGCCGTCGCGGAGCCGGCCCTGCTGGACGATGAGGTCGATGGCCGAGCCGATCTGACCGCGGATGGCGGCGGTGGGCAGCTCGGTGCCCGCCATCAGCACCATGGTCTCGAGACGCGAGATCGCCTCGCGGGTGGAGCTGGCGTGCAGGGTGGTGAGCGAGCCGTCGTGGCCCGTCGACATCGCCTGCAGCATGTCGAGGGCCTCGCCTCCGCGGCACTCGCCGACGACCAGCCGGTCGGGGCGCATCCGCAGGGAGCTGATGACCAGGTCGCGCACCACGATCTGGCCACGTCCCTCGACGTTGGCGGGCCGCGTCTCCAGGCTCAGCACGTGGCGCTGCCTCAGCTTGAGCTCGGCGGCATCCTCGATGGTGACGATCCGCTCGTCGTCGGGGATGAAGCTCGAGATGACGTTGAGCGTGGTGGTCTTGCCGACGCCGGTCCCCCCGCTCACCAGGACGTTCAGGCGCGCGCGGACGCAGGCGCGCAGGAAGCCCATCATCTCGGCCGTGGCGGTGCCGTGGTCGACCAGGTCCTTGACCTCGAGCCCGGTGGTGGTGAAGCGGCGGACGGTGAGCGTGGGGCCCTTCAGGGAGACGGGCGGGATGACGACGTGGATGCGGGAGCCGTCCTCGAGCCGGGCGTCGACCATCGGCGAGCTCTCGTCGATGCGCCGGCCGACCCGGCTGACCATGCGGTCGATGACCTGCATCAGCTGATCCACGGTCTCGAACCGATATGGGGTCAGTGAGAGACGGCCGCCGCGCTCGATCCAGATCTCGTGCGGCCCGTTCACCATGATCTCGGTGATGCTGGGGTCGACGAGCAGCCGTTCCAGGGGGCCGAAGCCGAGCAGCTCATGATGGATCCGGGCGACGGTCTCCATCCCCTCCTGAAGTCCGAGGGGCTCGCCCAGCTCGCAGGCGGTCTGGTTGATGAGCTCGGCGAGCCGCTCGCGCACCGCGCTGTCGTTGGTCTCCGCCAGGTAGGCGGTCTCCTCGACCAGCCGGGCGTGGACCTGGTGGCGGAGCATCTGGTATGCGGGCTCGACCGTGTCGTCGGCCGCGACCTCCTCCGCCGTCTGGCGTGCGCCGAGAAGACGGCTGCTGAGCTGCATGGCGGCGAGCGCGGTGAGGGGCTGCTCGAGGGCCATCTGCGGCAGCGCCGTGGCGAGCACGTCCTGGGTGTCTCGGGTGGCGGTGCGCCAGCGTGGCATCTTGGGTCTCCCCCTGCGGCGAACTCGTTCGCGAACGAGAGCTGCTTCCCCCCGCACCTCTCGATGTGTGGGCGGATAGCGCTCCGCACGCGATCCGCATCGTTAGACGCGCCTGATCGTATCACTGTCCAGCCTGACCCTGCAAACACCCCAATTGGGGGATGCTCAGCTGGCGCAGGCCGCGCCCGCGGCAGGAAGCGTCAGGTCCGCCAGGTAGGCGTTCACCGCGGTCTGGATGCAGGTGCTGAACGCGTATGAGGTGTGGCCGTACCCGTCGCGGGTCAGCAGCACCGAGCCGGCGATCTGCTTCCGCAGGGAGAGGGACCAGGCGTACGGGGTCGCAGGGTCGTGGGTGGCCCCGACCAGGAGGATCGGCGGGGCGCCGGTGACGTCGAGCGGCGCCGGCGCGGGGCCGTGGACCGGCCAGTAGGCGCAGGTCAGCACCGAGTAGACCTCGTCCTGGCCGAAGTGCGGCTCGGACGCCTGCACCGACGCGGCCAAGGAGTCGTAGTCGGAAAGTTCCTCGGGCACGCTGTGGTCGGCGCAGTTGATCGCCGCGTTCGCCGCGGTGCTGGAGTCGTAGCCCTGGGGCCCCCTTCCCGTGTAGCTGTCCACCAGGCTCTGGAGCGAGGCCACGTCCCCCTGGGCGGCCTCGGCGAGGGCCGTGTAGAAGCTGCTCCAGGAGCTCGGGTCGTACATGGCGGCGATCAGGCCGTCGATGGCCATGCCGCGTCCCACCGTCCGTCCGTCGGGCTCCTGGACCGGGTCGGCGGCGAGCTGGTTGAGAAGGCTGGTGATCGCCGCCCCGGGGTCGGCCCCCAGCGCGCAGCCGGTGGCCTCCTGCTGGCACCGGCTCACGAACTCGTCGTAGCTGGCCTCGAAGCTCGCCCCCTGCTGGACCGACTGCTCCATGAAGCTGAGCGACGGGTCGATGTCACCGTCCAGGACCATGGCCCGGATGCGGGTCGGGAAGAGGCTGGCGTAGGTGGCGCCGAGCGCTGTCCCATACGAGAAGCCGAGGTAGTTGAGCTGGGGGTCCCCGAGCGCCGCTCGCAGCGCGTCCATGTCCCGGGCGGCGCTGGCGGTGCCGACGTAGGGGAGGAGCCAGCCGCTGCGGAGGCGGCAGGCGTCATCGAACGCCAGGGTGCTGGTCACCAGGTCGGCCTCCGCCGTCGGCGAGCTGGCGGCCAGCGGATCGAGCCCGACGTCATGGTCCAGGGCGTCGGTGCCCTCGCACGAGACGGCATCCGGTCCGGTGGTCCCCCGGGGGTCGAAGCCGACGATGTCGAAACGCTGGTTGAGGGTGGCGAAGATCGAGTACGCGTCCTCGACGAACTGGACGCCGGACTCCCCGGGGCCGCCGGGGTTCACCAGCAGGGCGCCGATCCGCGCTGAGGGGTCCTTGGCGGGTACCACGATGACCGAGGTGGGAATCGTGCCCAGCGACGGGTCCGCGTAGTCGAGCGGCACCCAGAGGGTGTCGCAGCGCGCCCCCGTGGGCACCACCCCGCCGCAGGCCGCGGCCCGCAACCCGGGTGGGGTCGCCGACGGCCCGGAGACGGTGCTCGGTGACGCCGTGGGGCTCGCGGTGGCGCCCGAGGCGGCCGGGCCCGGCGCGCCGGCGAGCAGCAGGACGCCGGCGAGGCCAAGGGGGGCGAGCGTCCGGCGGGGCTCGATCCGCATGCGGGGAACAGTATTCGCTGAGCGTGGCGGCGGGCGCCGCGGGGCACGGGGTGTACGCTGGAAGCGCCGTGACCGTAGCCCACACCATCGGCGATCTTCGCCGTGCCGAGTACCGCGTCCAGCCGATCAAATCGGAGCTTCGGCGCAACCTGATCCGCAAGCTCCAGAGCGGGGAGCGGCTCTTCCCCGGGATCGTCGGATACGACGACTCCGTCATCCCGCAGCTGGAGAACGCGCTCCTGGCCGGTCAGGACGTCGTCCTGCTCGGCGAGCGCGGCCAGGCCAAGTCCCGGCTGATCCGCTCCCTCACCTCGCTCCTCGACGAGGCCGTGCCCGCCATCGCCGGCTGCGAGATCAACGACGACCCCTACTCGCCCATCTGCCGCCGCTGCCGTGACCTGGTGGCGGAGAGAGGCGACGAGACCCCCATCACGTGGCTCGGAGCCGAGGACCGCTACGGGGAGAAGCTGGCCACCCCCGACACCTCCATCGCCGACCTGATCGGCGAGGTGGATCCGATCCGGGTGGCGGAGGGCCGCTACCTCTCCGACGAGCTGGTCATCCACTACGGGCTGATCCCCCGGACCCACCGGGGGATCTTCGCGATCAACGAGCTGCCCGACCTCGCCGAGCGCATCCAGGTGGGGCTGCTCAACATCATCGAGGAGCGGGACGTCCAGATCCGCGGCTTCCGGATCCGGCTCCCGCTCGACGTCTTCGTGGTCGCCACCGCCAACCCCGAGGACTACACCAACCGCGGCCGCATCATCACGCCGCTCAAGGACCGCTTCGGCGCCCAGGTGCGCACCCACTACCCCCGCACGGTCGAACACGAGATCGCGATCGTCGAGCAGGAGCGGGTGGTCTTCGACGACATGCCGGTCCCGGTCCACGTGCCCCAGCACATGAAGGAGATCGCGGTCGAGATCACCCACCTGGCACGGCGACATCCCCAGATCAACCAGCGCAGCGGGGTATCCGTCCGGGTCACCACCGCCAACTACGAGAGCCTGACCAGCAGCGCCCTGCGCCGCGCCCTCATCCGGGGGGAGAAGGAGGCGGTGGTGCGGGTGAGTGACCTGGTCGCGGTGACCCCCTCGACCGCCGGCAAGGTCGAGCTGGACACGTGGGACGGCACCGACGACGACCAGGTGCTCGACAAGGTCGTCCGCAGCGCCTGCAGCAACGTCTTCCGGCGCCACTTCAGCGCCCAGGAGCTCTCCGACCTGGTCCAGCGGTTCGATCGGGGCGGATTCACCGTCGAGGTCGGACCGCTGATGACGGCGGAGAGCTACCGCTCGGCGATCGAGGAGCTGCCCGGGCTGGACCGTGCGCGCCAGAAGCTCGATGAGCCGGACACGCCGCAGTCGATGGCGGCGGTGCTGGAGTTCGTCCTCGAGGGACTGCACCTGAGCAAGCGGCTGAACAAGACCGCGCTCGAGGGCACCTCGGTGTACGGCGGCTGAGGTCGCGGAGGATGGCCGTGCCCGGGCACCGCTTCTCCGCCTGGGACGGCACCCAGGACCCCCTCGGACCGGACGTCGAGGAGCTCTTCGGCCGCCTCAGCGAGGACGTCTTCCACGGCTGGGACTTCGAGGCGGCGCTGCGCCGGCTGCTCGAGCAGGGATGGCGGGACGGGCAGGGCAGACGACTGGTCGGCATGGAGGAGATGCTCGAGCAGCTGCGCCGCCGCCGGCAGGCTCAGCTCGAGCGATTCAACCTCGATTCGGTGTTCGAGGATATGCGCGAGAAGCTGGATCGGGTGATCTCCCAGGAGCGCAGGGGGATCCAGGAGCGGCTCGACCAGGCGCCGGACGGCGGCCGTCGCGTGCTCGAGCGGGTCGCCGCGGAGCGGCGCCGGCAGCTCGACGAGCTCCCCCCCGACCCCGGGGGCGCCATCCGGGGGCTGCGCGACTACGAGTTCATGGACAACCGGGCCGAGGCTGCCTACCAGCGCCTCCTCGACGAGATCCGGCGCAACGTCCTCGATTCGTACTTCAAGCAGATGACCCAGTCGATGCAGGCCATGTCCGGCGAGGACATGGCCGAGCTCCGGGAGATGGCGCGCGACCTCAACCGGCTGCTGCGCCAGAAGCTCGACGGTGTGCCCGGGCCCGAGCTTCAGCGCGGCTATGAGGCGTTCCTGCAGCGCTGGGGGCGGATGTTCCCCGACGCTCCCGCCGGCTTCGAGGAGTTCGTCGAGCAGCTGATGCGGCAGATGGCGCGCATGGACTCGCTGCTCCAGTCCCTCTCCCCGGAGATGCGCCGCGAGCTGGAGTCGGTGATCGAGTCCGTCTTCGACGACCCCCAGCTCCAGCAGACCCTCTCCGAGCTCGCGGGAACCCTCGACCAGCTCTCCCCCCAGGGGCGTCTGGGCAGCCGCTACAACTTCTTCGGCGACCAGGAGGTCTCCCTCGAGGAGGCGATGGGTTTGATGGACCGGCTCCAATCCATGGAGGAGGTGGAGCGCGAGCTCCGCGGCGTCTTCCGCGGCGACCCCCTCGGCGACGAGACGCTCGAGCGGCTGCATCAGCTCCTCGGCGACGACGCGTCGCGCAGCCTGGACGAGATGCAGCGGCTGGTTCGGGAGCTGGAGGGGCGCGGCCTCGTCGAACGCAGCGCCGAGGGGATGCAGCTCACCGCGCGCGGAATGCGCAAGATCGGCCAGAAGGCGCTTGGCGACCTCTTCGCGCGGCTGAGCCGGGATCGCTTCGGCGAGCACGACCTCACCCGGCTGGGACACGGCGGCGAGCGGGGCGACGACAGCAAGAGCTATGAGTACGGCGACCCGTTCGACCTCGACGTGCAGACGACGGTGATGAACGCGGTCAGCCGTGAGGCCGAGGGGGCGCGCCGCGGACGAGGCGATGGCGCGCACCACAGAGCCTCGAGCCGCGCCGCCGCCGGCGCCGGCTCACGGCGGGTGCCGCGCCTCGACCCCGAGGACTTCGCGGTCCACCGCACCGAGTCGCAGACCCGCTGCGCCACCGTGCTGATGCTCGACATGAGCCGGTCAATGCCGCTGCGCGGCTACTTCTATGCCGCCAAGAAGGTGGCCCTGGCCCTCGACTCGCTGATCCGCAGCCAGTACCCGCGCGACTCGCTCACCGTGGTCGGCTTCAGCGACCTGGCGCGGGAGATTCCGCCCCGGGCCCTGCCTCAGCTCTCGGTCAACGAGTACGTCTACGGGACCAACCTCCAGCACGCGCTGATGCTGGCCCGGCGGATCCTTTCCCGGAGCCATGCCGAGAACAAGCAGGTGATCATCGTGAGCGACGGCGAGCCCACCGCCCACATCGAGAACGGGCGCCCGGTGTTCTCCTATCCCCCGCTTCCCGAGACCTTCGCCAAGACGCTGGCCGAGGTGCGCCGCTGCACGCTGGAGAACATCGTCATCAACACCTTCATGCTGGAGTCCAACCACCACCTGGTGCGCTTCGTCAACCAGATGACGCGGCTCAACCGCGGGCGCGCCTTCTTCATCAGCCCTGATCGCCTCGGCGATTACGTGCTGGTCGACTACGTCCGATCCCGGCCGCGTGCCGCCGCCTGACGCCCGGCCGGGAGCGGCCATCCCGCCAACTTGACGGTGGGCCCCTTGGTAAGGTACCTTGACACGCCATGAGCGTCAGCCAGACCGCGCCCGTCCCCCCGCCGCCGCCCCCCCCTCCGATTCCGGACCTGGTCCCCATCGCCGCGCGCGCGGTCGACGCCGTCAAGGTCTACGGCCGCGGTGATGCCGCGGTCCGGGCCCTCGACGGGATCACGGCCGACTTCGTCTCGCGCCAGTTCAGCGCCATCATGGGTGCCTCGGGATCGGGGAAGTCGACCCTCCTCCACTGCCTCGCCGGGCTCGACCGGCTCACCTCCGGCCAGGCCTTCATCGCCGGCTACGAGCTGGGCTCGCTGACGGATCACCAGCTGACCATGCTCCGGCGGGAGAAGGTCGGGTTCATCTTCCAATCCCTCAACCTGGTGCCGACCCTCAATGCGCTCGAGAACATCCTGCTGCCCCTCACCATCGCCGGGCGCAAGCCGGACCAGGGCCTGGTCGACGGGGTGGTGCAGATGACCGGGCTCGCCGACCGGCTGCGTCACCATCCGAGCGAGCTGTCCGGGGGCCAGCAGCAGCGCGTGGCGGCCGCACGCGCGCTGGTGAGCCGTCCCGAGATCATCTTCGCCGACGAGCCCACCGGGAACCTGGACTCCAAGGCCGGGGGCGAGCTGCTCGCCTTCCTGCGCAGGGCCGTCGACCAGCTCGGCCAGACCATCGTCATGGTCACCCACGACCCCCTCGCCGCCTCCCATACTGATCGCGTGGTCTTCCTGGCCGACGGCCGGGTGGTCCAGGACATGCGCTCCCCCACCACCGACTCGATCCTCGCGGCCGTGCGCCACCTGGGCGACTGAGCTCGTGGACGGGAGCTCAGGTGACCAGATCGCGGGCGTGATCTGATGTTCAAGGTCAGCCTGCGGAGCCTGCTGAGCCACAAGCTCCGGCTCGCCCTCACCGCTCTCGCCATCATCCTGGGGGTCACCTTCGTCGCCGGCACCCTGGTCCTGACCGACACCATCCGCAACACCTTCGAGGGTGTGCTGGCCAACGTCGACAAGGGCGTGGCCGTCCAGGTGAAGGGCGCGCCGCCCGCCACCGGGTCCGGTGTCCTTGGCAACCAGGCGCTGCCGATGCCGGCGTCGGTGCTGGCTCGGGTGCGCCAGGTGTCCGGGGTCGCCGACGCCGTCGGCGTGGTGGAGCGCTCGGGGGTCTCCCTGCTGAGCGACGGACGGGTGGTGGGGACCGGCGCTCGCGCGGCGATGCTCGGCGTCAACTGGGTCTCCGACCGCCAGCTCTCCTCCTTCGAGCTCACCTCCGGGACCGCCCCGACGGCCCCCGACGACGTGGTCATCAACGCCCGGACGGCGACCAACGGGCATCTCGCGGTGGGCCAGGAGGTCCAGGTGAGCTTCGAGGCCTCCGCCGCCCAGACCTTCCGCATCACCGGCATCGCCACCTTTGCGGGCCAGACCAGCATCGCCACCGAGGGTTTCGCCCTCTTCACCCTGCCCACCGCCGAGAGCCTGCTCGAGGCCAACGACACCTACGACACCATCGACGTGAGCGCCCAGTCCGGGGTCACCGACCTCCAGCTCCGCGACCGGATCGCCAGCGCCCTCAGCGGGACCGCGGTGCAGGTCCAGACCGGGGCGCAGGCGGCCTCCGAGGTCGAGCAGAACGCGGTCACCGAGATCAATGAGTTCATCGGCACCCCGCTGCTCGTCTTCGCCCTGATCGCGGTCTTCGTCGGGAGCTTCCTGATCGCCAACACCTTCAGCATCCTGGTGGCCCAAAGGACCCAGGAGCTCGCCCTGCTGCGCGCCCTGGGGGCGACCCGCGGCCAGGTGTTCACCGAGGTCATCACCGAGGCTGCGCTCACGGGGGTGGTCGCCTCGCTGGCCGGCTTCCTGCTCGGCATCCTGGTCGCCGCCGCCCTGCTCCACGTTGTCGGTTCCTCGGCCAAGCTGAGCGTCCAGCTCAACGCCCTCATCGTCTCCCTCCTGGTCGGCACCATCATCACCGTGATCGCGGCGGCGCTCCCGGCCCGGCGAGCCACGCACGTCGCGCCCGTTGCCGCTCTCAGCCAGGCCCAGCCGGAGATCCACGGGCTACCCCGGACCCGGATCGCCGCCGGTCTTCTCCTCTTCCTCGGAGGGGTGGCGGCGCTGCTCGACAGCCTCTTCACCGCCAGCGCCACCTCGGGCCCGAACCTCGAGGTGCTGGGGCTGTCGGTGCTCGCCATCTTCCTGGGCACGGCCCTGCTCGCGCCGATCCTGGTCCGCCCCGTCGCCTACGTGCTGGGGTGGCCGGCCCGCTTCCGCGGCGCCCCCGGGCGGCTGGCCGGCGAGAACGCGCGGCGCAACCCCCGCCGCACCGCCCTGACCGCAGCGGCGCTGATGATCGGCCTCGCCCTGGTGACCGCGGTGGCGGTCATCACCGATTCCGTGGAGGCCAGCATCAATCAGGCGATCGACGGCACCGTCAAGGCCCAGCTCGTGGTCATCGAAGAGGGTGGCGGCGGGTTCAGCCCGCAGGTCGCCTCCACGTTGCGCAACGACCCCCGGCTTGCCGACGTGTCGGAGATCCGGGGCAGCGACGTGCTGGTGGGCGATATCGGGACTGGTGTGATCGGTCTCGACACCAGCAACGTCAGCCGGATCTTCAGCTTCAGCATGACCGCCGGATCAGCCGGCAGCATCGCCACCACCGATACCACCATCGTGGACTCCACCGAGGCGGCCAGCGAGAACATCCACACCGGCAGCGTGGTCACCATGACCTTCCCCAACGGGGACAGGGTCAAGATGCGAGTCGGGGGAATCTACACGCCGGACGCCCTCATCAGCGGTTTCCTGGTTTCGCTGAGCACCCTGAACCCGCACGTCACCACGGTGCGCGACTCGGACGTCGCCCTCAACGCCGCCCCGGGCGTCTCCGTGTCCGCCGCGCAGGCTTCGCTGCTCAACGACCTCCGAGCGTATCCGCAGCTGAGCGGCCTGACCAAGACGCAGTACAAGAACCTGATCAGCGCGGGTCTCAACGCCTTCCTCAACCTGATCTACGTCCTCCTGGGGCTGGCCATCATCATCGCCGTGGTCGGCATCGTCAACACCCTGGCGCTCAGCGTCCTGGAGCGGACCCGGGAGCTGGGGCTGCTCCGCGCGCTGGGGATGACCCGCGGCCAGACCCGCGAGATGGTGGCCTGGGAGTCGGTCATCATCGCCCTGCTCGGCGCCGTCCTCGGCCTGGCGGTGGGCTCCGGCCTGGGCATCGCCCTGGTCAGCGCGCTGCACAGCGACGGCATCAGCCAGACCGCCGTCCCCGGCAACAACCTGATCCTCTACGCGGTGGCCGCCGGCCTCTTCGGGATCGTCGCCTCCATCTTCCCGGCGATCCGGGCCTCGCGGGTCGACATCCTCCGCGCCGTCACCACGGAGTAGCGGCCGGCATCCACCTCTCCCGCCTTCGGGAGCGGGGCCGGAGGTCAGTGCGGCAGACTGGTCGAGTGCCCGAGCCGGCCGACCGGCAGGCGTTCGCCGAGAGGATGCGACTGCAGCTGGAGTCGCGCTACCGCGGCTTCCAGGTCGCGGTCGACGGCGCGGCGTTCGCCCTGCGGCTGGTCGGCGCCGGCGTCGACGTCACCCTCCCGCTCGGCCCGCTGCACCAGGCCTGTGAGCGCGAGCCCGCGCGCAGCGCGAGCCTCATCGCCGACTACGTGCGCCGGGCCGAGCGCCAGCTCACCCCGCGCTCCGGCACCGAGGTCAGCCCGAGCCGGCTTCTCTGGTGCGTTCGCGGGGCGAGCTACCTCGAGACCCTGAGCCGGGCGACCGAGCTGGTCACGCTCCCGCTCGGCGGGGCGATGGTCGCCTTCATCGCGGCGGCTCTGCCCGGTTCGCTGATGCGCGGCGTCCCGGCCGCCGACCTCGCCGCGGCCGGGCTCACCGAGGCCGCTGCGCGCGCTCACGCGGACACCAACACGCGGGCGCGGTTCGCCTCTCTGCCGGAGCGGATCCGTGGTGCGGAACGCATTCCCGCGGACGGCTGGCGGCTGAGCAGCGACACCCTCTTCCAGGGGAGCGTCCTGCTCGTGGGCGAGGTCCTGGCCGCCTTCGTGGAGAGGTCCGGGGGCGAGGTGCTGCTCGGGGTGCCGGACCGTTCCGAGGTGCTCGCCCTCCCGGCCGGCCTCCCCGGCGCGGAGCGCTTCCGGATGCGCGTGGTGCGCGCCTGGCGGGAGTCGATGAACCCCGTCTCTCGCGCCGTCCTGGTCACCGACGGCACCTCCCTTCTCGAGCTGCGACGGCCACCCCGGCGGCCCGGCTTCGAGCTGCTGGGCTGGCTCCGCGGCTGACCCGGGCGATCAGCCGGCGGCCGGCCGCGGGCCCTCTTGGGGCCCCGCGAGCGCCTCGACGGGCCGCGCCGCCGCCAGCCTCCGCTGCTGCTCCCGTTGCGCCGCGAGGGTGGAGGCGGCCGCGACCGCGGCGGCACCCACCAGGGTCATGCCCACCCCCGCGGCGACCCTCCAGGGCGAGCGGGAGAGCCCGGGAACGGGAAGGCTCGGCCCCTCGCCCAGCCAGACCGTGATCGCGGTCTGGTCGGCCGTCTCGGCGCCGCGACGGGCGCTGGTCCTCTCCACCCGAACCGCAGCGGGGGCCAGGGGGTGACGGTCCGGCCGTGTCAGGCCGGCGCCCCGGACCACGGCCCTCAGGAGTGGCGAGCCCGCGTCGCGGAGCTGGTCCAACGCTGCCATGGCTCGACAGGATACCGTTCGCGCATGGGCGGCGAGGAGGAGCTCCGGGAGGCGGCGGGCCCCCCCGAGCTCCCCGCCGGCCCGGGGACCGCGCACGGCGCGCGGATCGAGGCCGCCTTCCTCGGCGCCCTGGCCGGAGAACGGGCTGCCCAGGCTCCCGCGGCGGCGGGAGACCTCCTCGAGGTCGCCGACTCGATCGCCACCGTCGGCGGCTTCGACGCCGAGGATCTTCGCCGCCGGGGGCTCGCCGGCTCCTCGCAGGCGGGCCCGGCCGGGCTGCTGCTGCGGGCCGTCCCCTTTGGCCTGCTGGCGCCGCTCGACCGCCCGCGGATACGCAGGGACGCCTACCGGGTGGCCGCGCTCGCCGGCGCCGACGAGGGGACCGCGGTCGCGGCCATCGCCGCCGCGCTGCTCACCGCGGACCTCACCCGGTTCGACCTGCCCGCCGCGGTGGTGCGGGTGTATCAATCGCTCCTCGAGGACGCCCCCTTCGCCCTTCTCGAACGCCTCCGGCTGGACGGGGCGGCTCCGCCGGCAGAGGGGGACGATGACCCGGGTGCCGCGCTTCAGCTGGCGATTGCCGGGGTGCTGGGCGCCGACCGGATCGAGGCGGCCATCTCGGGCGCCGCGGGGCCGGGCCGCAGGGCGGCGGTCAGCCTGGCGGGGGCACTGGCCGGGGCCCACCTGGGCGGTGCCGGCCTGGACGGCGCATGGCGGGCCGCCGTCCCGCACGCGCACCGGGCCGCAACCCTGGCGGCCGCCGTGGCGGCCAGGGCGGCGGAGCAGGTCTCGACCCCTCCCGCCTAGACCCGGCGGCGGTGCCGTCCGGGTGCCGCGGGGGACACCGCAGCGGTCTGACCCGCTAGAGTCCAGGCCTCGTGGCAGATCTGACTCTCACCGCGCGCTCCCGATCCGAGCGGGGACGTCACGTCCAGGCGATGCGCCGGCATGGCCAGGTACCGGCCGTCCTCTATGGCCGCGACCTGCCCGCGCAGGCGATCACCGCCGAGACCGGGGCGCTGATCCGGGTGTGGCAGCGGGCCGGGCGCACCCACCTCATCGATCTCAGCATCGATGGGGCGGGACCCCGCAAGGTCCTCTTCCACGACTTCCAGATCGACCCCCGCACGGCGAGGCCCCTGCACGCCGACTTCTTCGCCGTCAACCTCCGCGAGCGGCTCGCGGTCGACGTCCCGGTCCGGACGGTCGGGGAGTCTCCGGCGGTGACCCAGCTCAAGATTGGATCGCTGCAGCAGGTCCTGGTCACCCTCCGGGTCGAGGCGCTTCCCGGCAACCTGCCCGACCACCTGGCCGTGGACGTGAGCGGGCTGACCGAGGTGGACGCCGCGGTGCGCGTCCGCGACGTGGTGCTGCCCGACGGCGTGACCCTGGCGGCCCACATCGACCCCGATGAGGTGGTCGTCAAGGTCGCCCCGCTGCGGGCCGTCGCCGTGGAGGAGGTCGCTCCCGCCGCCGCTGCTGCAGAGGCCGAGCCCGCCGCCGCCGAGGCGGAGGCGCCCGAGCAGGGCTGACCGGCGCACCTCTTCACGCTCCGGCCACGTCCGGATCACGGTTCTGCAGCAGGCGCCACAATCGGGGGTCGAAGCCGGATGGCGCTTCACGGTGTCACGACGCACACCTTCGACGCGTTCGGCTCGCAGCTATCATGTGGAGTGCTGGACCGCCCCACCGGGGGCGACCGAGCCCGGATGACGCCCCGTGGGGGGGGCCCTGGCCGGCCGATCGGGCCTGGCGCATGGGGGGTGGCGCCACGGTGGTGGCGCGCCACCCCAACGGGCTCCACCCCTGAGCGGTGAAGCTTCCCGCGCCGGTCGCCGTCCCCCGGGGGTCAGTGCGCCGGCGCCTCCGGCTTCGATTCCGCCTGGCCGGCGACCGCTCCGCCGGAGGCCCCCCAGATCCGGGCGAGGAGGTCGGCGCTGACGGCGTCGGGATCGTGGGTGCGGTAGTCGAGCCAGTAGCTGACCACGACCAGGCGCCGGCCGTCGGCGCCGATCGCGGGCTGCACGGACGGCCGGGGGTCGGCCGAGATCGCGGTGGTGGCGCTCAGGGCGCCACGCGCCGCCTCGATCAGCTCCGAGGGCTCAGTGCCGGGCAGGACGGTGACGCTGAGGCTGTACCGGCGCTGGTCGAGGGCGGTGGAGTTGAGGATGACGCTCGAGAACACGGTGAGATTGGGCAGCACTGCGAGACGGCCGTCGCCGGTCCGGAGTGCCGTGGTGCGCAGGGCGATGGTCTGAACCACCCCCTCCTGGTCGGCGATGGTCACCTGGTCGCCGATCCGGAAGGGCTTCTCCAGGAGGATGAAGATGCCGGCGAGCACGTTGCGGAGCAGGTCCTGGAAGGCCAGGCCGATGGCCAGGCTGAAGATGCCCCCAAAGGTGAAGACGTAGACGGCGTCGAGGCCCCCCGCCACCAAGCCGCCGACCACCGCGAGAACCCAGGTCAGGACGGTCATCACGTTGCGGGTGAGGGTGCGGACCTGCTCGTCCGCGCGACGCTCCACGGCGCTGACCGCGACCCGGCGCAGCACCCAGCCGGCGATGAGCACCAGCAGGAACACGAGGATCCCGTCCAGGACGTCCTGCACCACCGGTCCCAGGACGCTGCCGTTGCCGGTCCGCGCCTGGATCTCGTCGCACACCCATTTGAGCGGGTTGCTCTGGCAGGTGGACGCCGCGGCGGCGAGCAGGAGGGGCATCAGCCGGGCATCGTAGCCCGGCGGGCGCACTTGTCGGGGCTCGCGGGGGAGCTGACCGGCCGGCCCGGCGCGGTCACTCCCCGGCGGGGTACGGTATGGGTGTGCCCGGACTGATCCTCGTCGCCGCCCTGGTGGTGATCGCGCTGGCGGTGTGGGCGGGGGTGGTGGCCGTCCACCACCTCTTCACCTGGCTGGTGATCGGGCTGATCGCCGGAGCCCTGGCCGGGCGCCTGGTCCGGGGGCGGGGCCTGGGTTGCCTCCTGGATATCATCGTCGGCCTCGCCGGCGCCGTCATCGGGGGGCTGATCATCCACCAGCTCGATCCCTCGCTGATCGCCGGCGGGGGCTTCCTCGGGCTCGTCGAGGACGTCGTGGTCGCCTTCCTCGGGTCGGTGATCCTGCTCTGCGTGGTCCTCCTCGTCAGCCCGAGACGGGGACGCCGGCGCAAGAGCGTGCGCGTCTGACCGGCCGGTGACCGGCGCTCCGCTCCCCCCGACCGCGGATCGCTCGGCCCAGCGGGTGGTGCTGGTCCGGCACGGCGAGACCGCATGGAGCCGGGCCGGCCGTCACACCGGTCGCACCGACATCCCCCTCGATGCCGAGGGAGAGCAGCAGGCCCGCCGGCTTCGCCGCCGGTTGGGCGCGTGGAGCTTCGCCGCGGTGCTGTGCAGCCCCCTCCAGCGTGCCCGGCGCACCTGTGAGCTCGCCGGTTACGCGGCCGTGGCGCGGCCCGACCCCGATCTCCAGGAGTGGTACTACGGGGCCTACGAGGGGCGCACCGCCGACGCTATCCGGGCCGAGCGCCCGGGCTGGGTGATCTGGAAAGACGGGGTGGTCGGCGGTGAGACCGCCGCCGACGTGGGCCGGCGCGCCGAATCCGTGATCGAGCGCGTGCGTGGGGTGCCCGGGGACGTCGCCCTCTTCGCCCACGGCCACCTGCTGCGCATCCTGGCCGCGCGATGGTGCGAGCTCGCCGTCCTGGCGGGGGAGCGCCTGGCGCTCTCGCCGGCCGCGGTCTCGGTGCTCGGGTACGAGCGCGAGGCTGCGGTCGTCTGGCTCTGGAACGACACCTCCCACCTCACCGCCGGGGAGCCACGCTGAAGCTGCGCTCGCAGTCGACGCCGAGGGTCGCGAGCAGCTCACCGGCGAAGTAGACGGGGCCGAGGGCGAGCACCCGCGGACCGAGAGCGTCGAGGTCGACCGCCTCGAGCCGCAGCGCCGTCCCACGGCCGGGCCCGACGCGGGAGGGGCCTGCCGCGGGGACCGGAACCACCGGCTGGCCGCGGAGGGCGTCGAGGAGGGGTGCGGGGTCCCGATGGCGGGGGACGAAGGTGAGCACCGAGGTGGGGGGCCCCACCGTCGCCGTGGTGTGGGCGACGGCGGTGGCGATCGCCGCCGGGTTGGTGGCGCAATCGATGATCCAGTCCTGGTCGCCGCGCCGGTGCCGGCTGAGCCGGCCGGGAAGCCGGACGCTCCGGACGGCTGCCTCCAGCGCGTCGGTAGGCGGCGCCGGCCGGCCCGCCAGGTCGAGCAGCAGCGTGGCTGCCGCCATGCCGAGGCGGGCGTTGCCGGAGCCCAGCCCGGGGGCCGCCTGCGCCGCAGCCGCCCGCGCGGCGCCGGCCGTGTCCGCGACGGCGGCCCGGTGATGCCGGCACCCGTGGGCGGCCGCTGCCGCTGCGATCGCCGCCGCTGCGGCCGGGTCGTCCTGGTCCGCCACCACGACGTCGCGGGTGGCGTTGGTGATGACCCCCGCCTTCTCCCTGGCGATGGCCGCCACGCTCTCCCCGAGGAGCCCCAGATGCTCGGCGAGCACTCCGGTGACGGCCACCACCCCGGGGGAGACCAGCGCGACCTCGTCGGACGCCCCGCCCATGCCGGCCTCGAGGACCACCACGTCGCATCCCCGGCCGGCGAAGTGGCGGAGCGCGCTGAGCGTGAAGAGGCCGCTCGGGGAGAGATAGCCGTCGTCGGGGAGCTGCTCCGCCATCCGGACGGCGATCGCCGCCACCTCCGCGACCAGGGCCTCATAGTCGCGACGGGAGATGGCCGCGCCGTCCACCCGGATCCGCTCCCGGTTGCTGCGCAGGCCCGGACTGGTCAGAGTCCCCACCCGGAGCCCGGCGGCGGCGAGCGCGGCCGAGGCGAAGGTAGCGGCGGTGCCCTTGCCCTTGGACCCGACCACGGTGACGACCCGTTCGGGGTGAGCCCGCCAGTCGTCGAAGTCGACACCCAGGTGGGGCGCGAGAGCCCTGGCTCGGCCCAGGCTGCGCCGGCCGCCGGCGGCGCGCCGCGCGTTCCGCTCGGCGAAGAACGCCTGGTCCGTCTCGATGCGCTCCCGGCTCATCTCGGTCCGACCGTACACGGAACCACGCCCGAGGCTCCGTCCCGGTCCGCGGAATTGCGATCGACGACTGTCTCCTCGTTCCGGGTATCATCGGCCGCGTTGAGGCCCGCCCGGCGGGGAGCGGGCAGACCTCAACGCGGGGGTCGCTGCAGGGCTGACTCTCGCGTCGCAGCCGGTTGCGACCGTGCCGGCTGCGTGGATGCCCCGAGACGGAGGTCGAACGGAGATGACCCAGGGTGGCTCCCCAGGGGACCCGCGGCAGCCGCGCGGCTCCCGCCGCTACCCGCGCGTGCCCCGCGTGCGCATGATCCTTCTCGTCCTGCTCGGATTCGTCCTCTCCGGGGTGGGCGGAGCGGTGAGCTTCTTCTGGCCGACGATCACCGCCGCGATCGGCGCCACCGGGCACAGCATTCAGGTGCCCACGCCCAGCGCCATTCCGGGCACTCCCAGCCCCACGCCGGTCCCAGCGACGGGATCCGACCCCCCCTTCACCGTGCTGCTCATGGGTTCCGACAACGACGGCAAGTTCACCGCCGCCGGGAGCACCTCCGGCTTCTGCTGCACCCAGTCGATGATCCTGATCCGGGTCGATCCCGCCGCGGGCAGCGTCACCATGCTCTCGATCCCCCGCGACCTCTGGGTCAAGCTCTCGACGGGTGGGGAGGGCAAGGTCTCCCAGGCGTTCGGCAACGCCGGCGGCGGCACCACGGGGATCGATGCCGAGATCGCCACCGTCGAGCAGGATTTCCAGGTCCAGGTCGACCACTACGTCTGGATCGGGCTGCAGGGGCTGATCAACCTCATCGATGAGGTGGGCGGCATCGACATCGTGGCCAGCCACCCGGTGATGGACGACAACTACCCCTACGACGTCGCCGGCAGCACCAACCCGAACGCCGCCGACCGGGTGGCGGTACTCCCCGGCGCGCAGCACATGGACGGCCTGGAGGCATTGGAGTACGTGCGCTCCCGGCACGACGACCTCTCCTCGGACCTCGGCCGCAACGTGCGCCAGCAGCAGGTGCTGGTCGCCCTGCGCCAGAAGCTCTCTCAGCTGAGCGTCGGGGACATCGACAACGTCGCCTCCGCGCTGAACGGCGAGCTGCTCACCGACGTCCCGCTCACCCAGTTTCCCACCCTGCTGGGCCTGGCCAAGGACGTCGGGTCGGGGAACATCCAGCACGTTTTCATCACCCAGTACAGCGACGGCACCGAGGACGGCCAGGACGTCCTGGTGCCGGACATGAGCGCCATCCTCGCGGTGGTGCACCAGTACTTCCCGGCGCCATGAGCCGCTCGCGCAAGCTGCTCACCGCGCTCCTGCTGCTGGCATTGATGGCCGGGTTCGGAGCCGGCGTCAACCGCTACCTGGCGAGCCGTGAGAGCTCGGCCTTCGCCGCGCCCAAGAATCCGACCCAGACCTTCGTCAAGCTGACGGTTCCGGGGACCGTCTACTTCGCCGACGACGGAGGCCTCTTCGCTCTCACGGGGACGAAGATCACCCAGCTCCAGGCCGAGGGCGGGGGCTGGACCCAGCCGGTGGCCATCCCCAGCGGCGCCGGGCTGCTCGCCGTCAAGGTCACCGCCAACTACTACTCCGACCTCTACCAGCTGAGCCTGAACGGGAGCGTGGAGCAGCAGCTCAGCGACGACGCGGGCCAGGTCACCGTGACCCAGCTGGGCGCCGACGACTGGCTCTACTACCCCGCGATCGGGCCCGACGGCAACCTCTACTTCAGCTACGACTGGCCCAAGGGTGGTGTGGAGGACCCCGGCAACGGCTACCAGGTGGACCTCTCGATCTGGGAGACGACCCTGGGCACCCACATCGACCGGACCAGCATCGAGCAGGGCGAGGGCACGGCCCAGGTGAGCTGGGCCAACTACTACACCGGGGGGGACGTCAGCCCGGTCCCGCTCGCCGGCGGCGGCCTGATCTACGTCGACTACGAGCTGGCCTACGGTGACACCGGCCAGCTGAGCACGCCGCTCGCGGGTGCCGGCCCGGGCACCGAGGTCAGCCAGATCCGGATGGACCCCAAGCCCCTCTACAACACCGCCGGCTCCGATGGGCCCGCGCTGACCCAGCCCCAGGACGACTGCGCCCAGCCGGCGCTCAACCCCGCTCAGACCGAGATCGCGATGATCTGCACCCCGGTCGTCGACGGGGCGCCGAGCAGCACCGAATCCGACCTGGTGGTGGCGACCTTCGACGCCGCGACCGGCACCCTCGGGCCCCTCGACCGCCTCGTCACCGGCACCCTGGCGGCGTCGCCCGCCTGGTCGCCGGACGGCACCGACCTGCTCTACCTGGCCCCCGAGGCCGGGGACGGCTACTTCGAGCTCTGGTACCTCCAGGGAGCCGCCACCGCGACGCCATCGCAGTCGAAGCAGGTGACCACCGACCTGGACCTGGACGGCTCGGCCCCGGCCTGGACCAGCTGAGGCACCCCCTCGAACCCGGGGGACGCGAGAGGCCCGACCCCTATGGGACGGGCCTCCGGCGAAGGAGAAGGCGTCCAGCCGGGTGCAAGATGTAGTGGGTCTGACCGGCTGTTGGCACAATATCTTGATAACTTCGGCGTGACGTTGTCAAGGCCCGGGCTGTGTCCGTCCCCCTGCGCCGGGTCACCGGCTATCCCGAGAGTCCGCCGGGCCGGGGCCGTCCGCCCAGGGCACCGGCCGCGGCCCGGAGCAGCGTGCGCAGCCACGGCGGCGGGCCCGAGGTGACCGGCGTGCCACCCCGGGCGGCGCGGGCCGCCGGCCGCGGCGCTCGGGTGGTCGCCTGCTGCAGTGCGCCGGCCAGCACCGGCTCCGTCACCGGCCGCGGTGGGTGCGGGGCGACCACCCCGCGCAACTCGAGGGTCGCGTGGGAGGAGACGATCTCGGTGAGCTCGGCCCCGCTCATGATCTCCACCTCGAGCAGCCGCGAGGCGAGCTCGTCGAGAAGCCCGCGCCGCGCCGCCAGGATCGTCCGGGCCCGGCGCAGCGCCTCGTCGAGGAAGCCATCGACCTCGGCGTCCACCCGGCGGCCCAATTCGTCCGAATGGGCATGGGACAGGCCTGTGTCGCCCCCCTCCACCACGCGCACGCCCAGCCCCGACATCCCCAGCTCGGTGACCATCTGGCGGGCGAGCTGGGTCGCCTTGAGCAGGTCGTCGGCGCCCCCGGTGGTGATGTCGTCGTCACCGAGGACGATCTCCTCCGCGACCCGCCCCCCGAGCAGGCCGGCGAGCCGGTTCCTGAGCTGGGACTTCGAGCCCAGGGCCCGGTCGCCGTCGGGCACGGTGAGGGTCCAGCCCAGCGAGCGGCCCCGGCCCACGATGCTGACGCGGCGGACCGGGTCGGTCCCCGGCAGGGAGGCGAGGACCAGGGCGTGGCCCATCTCGTGATAGGCGATGGTGCGCTTCTCCTCCGGGCTGAGCAGCCGTCCCCTGCGCTCGGGGCCGGCGAGCACCCGGTCGACCGCCGCCTCCAGGTGCCCCATGCCGATCTCCGGCTGCCGCTCCCGGGCCGCCAGGAGTGCCGCCTCGTTGATCAGGTTGGCCAGGTCGGCGCCGGTGAAGCCCGCGGTCCGGCGGGCCACCAGGCCGAGGTCGGCGTCGGCGGCGAGGGGCTTTCCCCGCGCGTGCACCGCGAGGATCGCCGCCCGGCCGGTCACGTCCGGCGGCTCGACCGTCACCTGGCGGTCGAACCTCCCCGGTCGCAGCAGCGCCTCGTCGAGCACGTCGGCGCGGTTGGTGGCGCCGATGACCACGATCCGCGCCCCCTGGTCGAAACCGTCCAGCTCGACCAGGAGCTGGTTGAGGGTCTGCTCGCGCTCCTCGTGCCCGGCGTTGACCCCCGCAGCGCCCCGGCGCCGGCCCACGGCGTCGATCTCGTCCACGAAGACGATGCAGGGGGCCGACTTCCGGGCCCTCTTGAAGAGGTCGCGCACCCTGGCCGCGCCGACCCCCACGAACATCTCCACGAACTCCGAACCGGAGACCGAGAGGAAGGCGCAGTCCGCCTCGCCGGCCACCGCGCGCGCCAGCAGGGTCTTGCCCGTGCCCGGTGGCCCCACCAGGAGAACTCCCTTGGGGACCCGGGCCCCCAGCTCGCGATAGCGGTCGGGATCGCGGAGGAAGGCGACCAGCTCGCCCATCTCGAGCTTGGCGTCGTCGCAGCCGGCGACGTCGGCGAAGCCGCAGAGCGGCTGGTCGCCGGCGATCGGCTTCGAGCGCGAGCGCAGCAGCCCCACCGGGCCGCCGCCCTGGCGCCAGTAGAGGATGACGATGACCATCACGATGATCAGCGTCGGCACCAGCACCAGCAGCAGAGTGGTGAGGGGCACTCCGCCCTCGGTGTCGAAGTTGTGGAATTGGTCGGTGTTGAAGATGCCGACGACGAGGTCCTGGTCCGCGTTCGACGTCTGGTGCTCGCCGCCGGCGGCGTCCCACCAGGTGACCGAGTCGGGAGAGACGATCGCCGGGTGGGCCGTCTCGAGGGAGATCTGGTCCTGGGGAGCGCCGGCTCCGCTCTCGGCGTTGAGCACAGCCTGCGTCAGCGTCCCCAGGCTCGCCGGGGGCGGTGGTGGTGGCTGGTCGCGGACGTAGACGAACACCGCCACCACCAATGCCAGGAATGCCGCCCACAGGGTGAGCAGGATCACCTGTCGGCGCGTGGACATCAGACCCGCGCCGTCCCAGAGGTCAGGCCGGACACCGCCCTTCGCGCCCTCACTTCCCTTCCCACCTGCCGCGCCATCTCCAGGGGCGGCAAGATGAGGAGCGAGGACCGCGGGTCACCGCCCCCTGGCGCGGTAGCCCCTGGTTCCGTCCACCGAGTATAGGCGCGCGTGCCTCAACGCGCCAGGCGCAGCGAAGTGCATGCGATGTGCCCGCGCGCCTGTCGCACCACTGTGGGGAAGAGGGGGCCCGATGTCACCCTGGCGGCGCAGCGGCGCGCACCAGGAAGGACTCCATCCCCGCCGTCCACAGCGTGCGCCGGTCCCTGGTGATCGCCAGCGCCTGGTAGCCGTCGATCCCCGCCACCCAGCCCAGCCCCTCCTCCCCCATGACGAAGGCGGCAGTGGCGAAGGCGTCCGCATAGGTGAGGCTGGGACCGGCGACGGTCATGCTGAGCAGGCCGTCGGGTGCCCGGAGTGTTCGCGGATCGACGATGTGCTCGCCACGCTCATAGGCACCGCTGGTGGCGACGGCGAGGCTGCCGGTCGCCAGCACCGCGGCGACCTGGTCGGTGAGCTCGGGGTGGCGGATCCCCACCCGCCAGCGGCGCCCGGGCGCCGGCGCCCCCCTGGTCACGACGTCGCCTCCGGCCCCGATGAAGAAGTTGCGGGCCCCCGCGGCCTGCAGCATCTTTGCCGCGCGCTCCACCGACCAGCCCTTGACCAGCCCCGACGGGTCGAGTTGGCCGCCGCGGTGGATGTCGAAGCATCCCCCGCTCCTCCGGGTGACCTCAGCGCAGAGACCGAGCACCTCGCGCACATCGACGGAGCACTCGCTCTCCCGCAGCTCGCCGCGCGAGAGGCGGCTGATCTCGCTCGCCTCGTGGTAGGTGCTGAAGGTGGCATCCACCTCGTGAAACCACGCGACGGCCGCGTCGACGGCCTGCGCGGGCAGGTCGGGGTCACGCACGTCGACGGTGATCACGGTCCCCATCACCGGCTCCGCGCGCAGCGTCCCCCGGGGCGTGCCGTCGACGTCAGGCACGCGCCAGGTCCAGGGCCGACTGCACCGACGCGGCGTAATTCTCACTGGTGAAGGTCGCGCCGCTGATGACGTCGATCTTCGCGCTCTGCGCCTGGAGCACCTCCTCGCGGAGCAGTGGCAGAGCCTGAGAGCTGATGAACGACGACTGCGGCTCGTTCTCCGGGTACTGGAGGACCTTGACGTCGGTGATCCTGGCGCCGGAGATCACCACCTGGACCTGGAGATTCCCGTACTGGTCGGAGTACGTCTGACCGGTGAAGGTTCCCGACCTCAGACCGCTGGCCGCCGGGGCGGGCGTCGCGGTGGGGGTCGGCGAGGCGCCTCCGGAAGGAGGCGCGCCGGAGGGGGTGGCGGTGGCCGTGGGGCTGGCGGAGGTCGACGTCGACGACGGCGCCACCGCGGCGCTGGGCAGCGCGGACGGTGGGGTTCGGAAGCTGACCAGGAGGATCACCCCGACGGCGGTGGCGACCAGGGTGACGGCGGCGCGGACTGGCATGACGGATGACCTCAGCTGAGGAAGGCGAACCGCTCGCAGTGGACCTGGGTCGCGGGAACCCTCAGCGCGCGCAGGCTGCTCAGGACCGCGTCGACCATCGCGCGCGGGCCGCAGACGAAGACGTCGCGCTCCTTGATGTCGGGGACCGACGCGCTCAGGAAGCGGGGGGCGAAGGGCTGGGGGTGCACCTCACGCCCGCGCGCGCCGACGATGTAGTGGACGAAGCCGCCCCGCGACGCGACCAGCCGGTCCAGCTCCGCCTTGAAGACCACGTCAGTCCAGGAATGGGCGCGGTAGAGGAGGGCGATCGAATTCTTGCGCTGCGGCATCTCCTCGATCAGGGCCCGGAGCGGAGTGATGCCGATCCCTCCGGCGATCAGCAGTGCCCGCGGCCGGCGGCGCCGGACCGAGGTGAAGATCCCGTACGGGCCCTCCAGGATCACCGGGGCACCGGGGCCCAGGCGGCTCAGCGAGCGCGTGAAGTCCCCGACCTGCTTGACGGTGATGCGGAGGTAGTCACCGTTCGGTGCCGCCGAGAGCGAGAACGGATGCACCTGCCACCAGAGGCCGCGGGTCAGGAAGCGGAACTTGAAGAACTGGCCGGCGCGCACCGGCAGCTCGCCGAGGTCGCGGCCGGTGATGTAGATGGAGAGCACGTCCGGCGACTCGGCCACCAGGCTGCCCACCCGAAGGCGGTGCCGCACGGCCATCCGCGCCGGCATCACCAGCCGGAAGGTGACGACCAGGGCGGCCGCGACCGCATACAGCGCCACCCAGTATCCGACCGCCACCGGGTCGCCCACGAAGTCGGTACCGGCGGTGAGCTGATGGGCGAAGGCGAGCGCGATCGCCAGGTAGACGTAGAGGTGGATGAAGTGCCAGGTCTGATGCGAGACGTGCCGCCGAGCCGCCCGGATCGACGTGATCGCGACCAGGAGGAGGAGGCCGAAGCCCACGTACGCCATCAGCATGTAGGGGTAGGTGGTGAGGAACACCCAGGTCTGGGCGAAGAAGGAGCGGCCGTCGGTCATGGCGTAACCGGCGGTGGTGAGGACGACATGAGCGCTGATCAGGTAGACGGTCGCAAAGCCCAGCCATCGGTGCCACCCGGCGAGCCGGTCGATCCCGAAGAGGTCGTCGAGCCACGGGCTGCGCGACATCAGCACCACCTGGACCAGCGCGCTGTAGGTGCCCAGCAGGGCGGCGATCTGGCCGGCGCCGGTGAGCAGCGCCGCCGGGTGGGTCACGTTGGGGAACTGCCCGTGACGGACCCACATGGCGACGATCAGCACGGCGTTGCCGAGGACGATGAGGACGGCGTCGCGGGGAAGCAGCCCCCAGCGCCGGGGCACCCGCAGCGATCGCCGGACCTCGGCGGTGGCGGGGGTGCCGAGGTCGGTGGGCGCGGTCACGGCGATGTCGGGGAGGGGGGAGGCATCGGCATACAGCTTCCGGCATCCCCTCTTGCGAATGCCTGACGGGCCGGGTTCAGGGACGGGCGACGGCTCACCCGACGTCGAGAAGCACCTTGCCCACCGCCCCGGCCTGGACCGCCTCCTGCGCGGCAGCGCACTCCTCGAGCCGGAACCGGTGGACCGGCAGCTCGGTGAGGGCTCCCGCCTCGAGCGCGGCGGCGACCTCCCGAACGCCCAGGAGCAGCTCGGCGACCGGCACGCCGTACAGGAGCACGAAGCGAAGCACCACGTTGGCGCTCATGCAGGCGCGCACCGGCAGCTCCGGATCGGCGGTGTCGGCCGCGTACACCGCCACCACCGTGCCCGGGCCGGAGAGGCCCAGGTCGAGGGCGAGGTTGACTGCCAGGTTCACCTCCACCACCCGGTCCACCCATTCCGTGTAGGCGCGGATCCGCTCCAGGACATCCGGCTCCCGGTAGTTGACCACCAGGTCGGCGCCTGCGGCCCGGGCCAGATCGGCCTTCTCGGCGCCGCTCACGGTGGTGACCACCCGGGCTTCCCGATACTTGGCCAGCTCGATGGCGAAGTGCCCGACCGCACCGGCCCCGCCCGCCACCAGGACGGTGCGCCCGGCCAGGTCGCCGTCGGCGAAGAGGCAGCGATGGGCGGTCAACGCCGGCACCCCGAGGCTGGCCCCCAGCTCCAGGGACGCCCCCTTCGGCAGCTCCACCGCCTGCTGCTCGGAGACCACGGTCCACTCGGCGGCGGTGCCCCACCGGCTGGTGGCGGCGGCCATCCAGAGCCACACCCGCTGTCCGATCCGGCCCTCGTCAACCCCCGGCCCGACCGCGTCGATCACCCCCGACCCGTCGTGGTGGGGAACCTGGAACTCGTCGACCGGGCGCGGCGTGGCCCCGCCCCGCGACTTCCAATCCGTGGGGTTGATCCCCGAGAAGCTCACCCGCACCCGGACCTCGCCGGGCCCCGGCTCGGGGCGGGGGAGGTCGACGACCTTCAGGACCTCCTTGGCCGGGCCCTGACGCTCGTACACCACGGCCTTCATCTGCGATCCCTCCGTCGAGGCCCTCTCCGGCAGGCCCCGTGACGCTAGGCGGGCGCGAACCCGATGCGTCTCAGCATGATCGCATTGCGGTCGAGAGCGGTCCCCTCGCCGCCGCCGAAGCCGGCCCAGCGGACGTTGGCGGCGAGCTGGCGGTGGAGGGCGGCCATCTCCAGGGAGCTCTCCGCGCGACCGGGATCAGCCGGGCCGTCGTGGTCGATGAGGGTGCTCGCGATGCCCAGCAACCCGGGGCCGGCCTCGAAGAGCTCGATCAGCCGGGCCTGGCACGGCCAGTCCACCAGCGATCCGGTGGTGACCTCCCAGAGCCCGTAGCCCTGACCGCTCGGGTCGTGGCGCGCCCGGATCGCATGGGTGTGGGTGTGGCCGTTGAGCCAGAGGGCGACGTTGTCGAAGCGGAGAAGCGTGGAGAGCAACCGGCCGTCGGCCTCGGGCGTCGCGCCGTGCGGATGAGGGCTCTTGCTCGCCGGCACCTCCGATCCGTGGTGCGAGATCACGACCACGATCCGGTCCTCCGCCTGCGTCCGCACCACCTTCCCGTCGGGGGAGCGGAACGTCGAGTGCACCTCCTCGAGTCGCTCCTCGAGCCAGAGGAGCTGGGCATCGCCCATGCAGAGGTCGGCGGACCCGGCGGGACAGGCCGTGTCCAGCACGACGTAGCGAACGGCGGGCGTGTCATGGACATGGAAGGCGTTCCGATCCCGGCGGTTGCGCGCGTCGAATCCGTGCCCCCGCGGTCCTCCCGCCACACCGTGGGCGCACACGAACTCTCCGAGGGTGCAGTGCCGCCGCTCGAGGTCGCGCGTGACATCGATGCTCGGGCCGGCGAGGAACGCCTCCGGGCGCGACACGAAGGTCGCGTGGGCCGCCTCGCGGTCGAATCCCTCGGGCAGCGCGACCGGCTTGCGCCCTTCGACGAGCGCCGCCAGGAGATCCGCGGTCATCACCCCGACGCCCTGGCAGAGGCTGTCGTGATTGCCGTGGCAGCCGAGCCATGGCAGGTGCAGACCGGTTGACTCGAAGGGTGCCAGGGCGCGATCGAGCAGTCCCGGCACCAGCGGGAAGCCGTGCTCGCGACGGAAGAGGTCGGGCGCCCCCGGCTTCCCGTCGGGCACCCAGAAGATGTCGTCCGGCCAGTCCGCCGACTGTACGCCCTCGTACCCGGGGCCGCCGGAGTTGGGCTCGACGCGACCCCCGTCCAGCAGGCGCATCAGGGCGCGCACCTCATTGTGCTGGCCGTTGTCGATCGCGTCTCCCCCGGTGAGGACGAGCTCGAGCGGGGCGCCGCTGACCGGCCCGGCGAGACCGCTGTTCAGGGTGCGCACGAGCGCGTCGAGCGCGTGCGGTGTGAGCGCCTCCTGCGGGCGCTGCACCGGAACGAGCTCGGCGAAGCGAGGATCACCGAACTCGCGGTTGAGGAACTCGAAGCGGGCCGGCGACTGGACGTCGCCCACGTGCAGGTCGGTCATGTGGGCCAGGCAGGCGATCGGTCGCCGGTCTCCACCCGGCAGCGCGCCGTCCGTCGCACCCGGCAGCTCGGAGCGGACCTGGTGATCCTCGCCTCCGCCCCGCGCCAGCGCGCGGTAGGGTGAGCGGCCCCCCGCGCTCAGAGCGTCGCCGGCGATGAGCGTCTGACGGTGGGTGAGCGGCATCGCCCGACCTCTAGCGGCGTACCGGGTCGCCGTCCCGGGTGATCAGGACCGGGTCCTGGCGCAGCGCGATGCGGACCCGCGATCCGCCGGGATGGGCGGCAGCCTCGGCGGTGGGGACCTGCACCAGCACGGTGGTGTCGCCGAGGTCGACCGTGAGCCGGCTCACCGCGCCCAGGAAGGAGACGGCGATCACCGTCCCGGACAGGGGTCCGTTGGAGCTCTCTGCCGCCGCCGCCAGGGACACCGCCTCTGGTCGCACCAGGGCGACGGCGGGGCCGTCCGGCGTGTCCCTCGAGATGAGAGGCAGACGCACGCCGCGGACGTCCACCCACCCCCCCGACACCACCCCGGAGAGCCGGTTGGTGAGACCGACGAACTCGGCCACGAAGGGCGTGGCCGGCTGAGCGTAGATGGTGGTGGGCGGCCCCAGCTGCTCCAGCTGGCCGGCGCGCATGACCCCCACCCGGTCGGCGATGGCGAGCGCCTCCTCCTGGTCGTGGGTGACGAAGAGGGTGGTGATGCCGACCTCCCGCTGCACCCTCCGGATCTCGTCGCGGAGCTGACTCCGCACCCGCGCGTCGAGCGCGGAGAGCGGTTCGTCGAGGAGCAGCACCGAGGGCCGGATGGCGAGCGCGCGGGCCAGCGCGACCCGCTGCTGCTGGCCCCCGGAGAGCTGATGCGCGTAGCGATCCGCCTGGGCGCTCAGACCCACCAGCTCGAGCATCTCCCCGGCGCGCTGCCGCCGTTCCTGTGACCCGACCCTCCGCATGCGCAGCCCGAAGGCGACGTTCTCCCGGGCCGTCATGTGGGGAAAGAGCGAGTAGGCCTGGAAGACCATCCCGGTGTCGCGCCGGCTGGCCGGCAGGCTGGTCACGTCCCTGCCATCGATCACAACCCGCCCGCCGTCGGCGTCCTCCAGACCGGCGACCAGGCGCAGCGCCGTCGTCTTGCCGCACCCCGACGGGCCCAGCAGGGCGACCAGCTCCCCGGCGTCGATGGTGAGGCTGAGGCCGTCCAGCGCGGTCGTCGCACCGTACTGCCTGCGCAGGTCCTCGAGCCGCACCTCGGCGGCCGGCCGCGAGCCGTGGTTCGAGGGGTCCATCGGCCGTGCCCCCGCCGCACTCATCTCAGGCCCTCACCGCGCTGCGGCGGCGGGAGAGGAACCGGCCGAGAAAGGTCAGGGCAAAGAGGAAGAAGAACACGAACACCAGCGACAGCACCGCCAGGGCGATCGAGACGCTGGCGTCACCGGTGCCCAGGATGGAGATGGCCACCTGCAGGTTCTCGAAGTTGAGCAGGTTGGCGATCGTGAACTCGCCGAGCACGACGGCCACGCAGAGCAGGCAGGCGTTGAAGACCGCGCTCGACATGTTGGGCACGATGATCCGCCACAGCACCGTGCCCCAGCCCGCGCCCAGGCTGCGCGCCGCCTCCGAGAGGGTGCGGATGTCCACCGCGGAGAGGCCCGCGTCGAGGGCTCGGTAGGTGTAGGGCAGCACCAGGATCAGGTAGGCGAAGGTGAGCATCAGGATCGAATCGCTGATGTTGATCTCGATCCACCGGTAGATCGGCGCGAAACCGACCACCAGCACGATCGCCGGGATGGTGAGGGGGGTGAGGCAGGCCAGCTCCATGGGACGGACCATCCGCGGCAGGCGCAGCCGGATCCAGATCATGGTGGGGAGGAGCAGGGCCAGCATCCCGGCCGAGGTGAGCACGGCCAGCTCGAGCGACGCCGTGATGGCGTCGACCAGCTCCGGATCAGCGCCGATGCTGGTGAAGGCGCTGAGGGTGCGGGGGCTGGCGATGCCCACCCCGCGGGTGGCGAACTCCACCATGGCCGCGATCGGCAGCAGGAAGAAGAGGCCGAGCACGACGTAGACGACCGCCTTGAACGCCGCCAGGCGGCGGTGGCGGCGGCGGATCATGACCGGCGGCCCAGCGTGACCGTCATCGCGGCAGCCAGCGGGCTGAGCGGCGCTGCAACCGTGCGTAGAGCACGGTGATGATAGCGACCACCACCACCATGCCGAGGGCGAGGGCGGCGGCGAAGTTGGTCTGGTCGAGGCCGACCTCGCTGCTCAATGCCCGGCTGATCTGCAGCGGCACGATGACCCCGCCGATGTCGAGCAGCGCGGCCGCGGTCGCGTACGCGGAGAAGGCGTTGGCGAAGAGCAGCAGCCAGCATCCGAGGAAGGCGGGGAGCAGCAGCGGTCCGGCCACGTGCCTCCAGTAATGCCAGGTGCCGCCGCCCAGGGTCTCGGTGGCCTCGCGCCACTGGGGGCGGATGCCGTCGAGCGCCGGCATGAAGACGATCACCATCAGGGGGATCTGGAAGTAGACGTAGATCAGGGTGAGGCCGGTCAGCGAGAAGAGCCAGACGCCGTTGGGGTAGAAGTCGATGCCGTGCTGGCGGAGCCAGATGACGATGAAGCCCTCGGTGCCGATGGTGGCGATGAAGGCGAAGGC
>Ga0209415_10002375_pt1 | contig 35233 bp, 26 predicted proteins | sample PeaSoiSIISIP2007_FD_187696 | JGI IMG/M metagenome (GOLD analysis project Ga0209415, IMG submission 187696) | Peat soil microbial communities from Weissenstadt, Germany - SII-SIP-2007 (SPAdes) (version 2) | ecosystem: Environmental > Terrestrial > Soil > Wetlands > Peat | place: Germany... | reverse complement strand
GTCGTGGCCCCGCCGAGACAGATGCAACGCCGTCGGCCACCCCAGGTACCCGTCGCCCCCCAGCACGAGGATCCTCACCCGTGCCACCTCCTTTTTCGTCCCTGTGCACGTGCATCAGGCACCCCAAGGATCCCCGATGAAGCTGGGAGGAAGCTGGGATGACCTGCAGAAAGATCTGTGAAGTCGTGAAGAGTGGGTGAGGTTACCGGTCCCGGCTTCCCTTCGACGACACCCAGGTGGCGGTACGATCACTGCCGTGCCCGGCCCCGGTCGTGTGCTCATGGCCGCCCCCGTGCACCTGCACCTGTCGTGGTTCCAGACGGTGGTGCTCGGCGTCCTGCAGGGGGTGAGCGAGCTGTTCCCGGTCTCGAGCCTGGGCCACGTCGTGCTCCTGCCCTCGCTCTTCGGCTGGCACCAGGTCGTGGCGGCGCAGTCCGACCCCGAGTCGTCGTGGCTGGCCTTCGTGGTCATGCTCCACGTCGGCAGCGCGCTGGGCCTACTCGTCTACTTCTGGCGGGACTGGGTGGCGATCGTCACCGCCTGGCTCCGCACCCTCGTGACCAGGCGGATCGAGACCCCGAACGAGCGCCTGGCCTGGTTGATCATCGTGGGCACGATCCCCGCCGGCGTCATCGGCCTGGTCTTCGAGCACCCGCTCCGCGTGGCGCTGGCCAAGCCCGAGGCCGCCGCCCTGTTCCTCATCCTGAACGGGGGCATCCTGCTGGGGGCCGAGCGCCTGAGACGCCGCTCGGAGGGGGCGGCGCCAGGGCGGCGCGACACCAAGGCCGACGGCGGCCGTCGCCTCGAGTCGCTGCAGTACCGCGAAGCCGGCATCGTGGGCGTGGCCCAGTCGACCGCCTTGATCGCCGGCATCAGCCGGGAGGGGGTGTGCATGACGGCGGGCCTGGCGAGGGGGCTCGACCACGAAGACTCCGCCCGCTTCGCCTTCCTCCTTGCCACCCCCGTCATCCTGGCGGCGGGCGTGCTCAAGATCTCGGACCTGACCGGCCCTCTCGGCAACGGCCTCCGGCCCCAGGCGCTCGTGGCCATGGTCATCACCGGGGTTACCGCATTGCTCTCGGTCCGCTTCCTCATGCGCTATTTCAAGACGAGGACACTCACCCCGTTCGGGATCTACTGCGTGGCCTTCGGGGCCTTCATGGCCATCTACATCGCGCTGCGATGAGCCCCCACCGGTGCCGAGCAGATGCCGTTGCAAGGGACGCGGAACGGGCCGCGCCAAAGTTGGCCCGGGCTCCCCGGTAAAATGCCAAGTGCCGACACCTGGCTGGTGAGTGGGGGTGTCAGGGCGTGGGAGGGGGGGCAGTGGGGCGACAGCATCCCGGAGCCGGGCTCCGTGACTCGCGCACGCCTGCGGTGCCGTTGAGCCTCGTGGAACCCGTCACCTTCCCGCCCCCGGTTCTCGACCTCACCGTCGTCGTGCCCTACTACAACCCGGGCCCGGCGCTGCGGGCAACGGTGGAGCGCGCCGTGGAGGTCCTGCGTGGGACCGGGATCTCTTTCGAGATCGTGACCGTGTCCGACGGATCGACCGACGGCAGCGACGCCTCGCTCGAGGGACTCCCCACCGACGTCGTGGTCCAGGTCGTGCTCCCCCACGCCGGCAAGGGCAAAGCGGTCCGGGCCGGGCTGGCCCGGGGACGGGGTCGTTACCTGGGGTTCATCGACGGGGACGGCGACGTGCCCCCCGAGCTCCTGGCCGAGTTCGTCGAGGTCGTCCAGCAGCGTCATCCCGACGTGGTCCTCGGCAGCAAGCGACACCCCGACTCGCAGGTCGTCTACCCCGTCGCCCGGCGCCTGTACTCGTGGGGGTACCAACAGCTCGTGCGCACACTGTTCCATCTCGACGTGCGCGACACCCAGGCGGGCATCAAACTCGTGCGACGAGAGGTGCTGGCCGACGTCCTGCCCCTCATGGTCGAGCAGGGCTATGCCTTCGACCTCGAGATGCTCGTGATCGCCCGACGACTCGGCCACCGTGACCTGGTGGAAGCCCCGGTCCGCATCGGCATCCGTTTCTCGAGCACGGTGTCCCGTCGCGTCGTGGTGGGGATGCTGCGCGACACGTTCGCCATCTGGTGGCGACTTCGCTCGGGCGACTACGGAGCGAAGCGCCCGGCCTGAGCTCCCCCGGGAGCGCTGAGACAACGGGGTCGTAGCATGCCGCGATGACGCGCGCGCCGGTCCCCGATCAACGCGCCGCGCTCTGCGCAGACCCCGTCGTGAGCGCCCTGGGCGCGGCGGTGCACGTCGCCAAGGGGTCGGATCCCCTCGCGCCGGTGACGGTGGTGGCACCCTCGGCCTACGCGGCCCTGTTCGCGCGCCGGGCCCTCGGGGGCGGCGACGGGCCGGGGGGGCGACGGGGTGTCGCCAACGTCAATTGCACGACGGTCGACAAGCTGCTCCGCCAGCTGGGAATCCCCGTGCTGTCGGCACGCGGACAGCGCCTGGTACCACCGCACGTCGACCTCGAGGCCATCCGCACCACGGCGCTGGCGTCGCGGCGATGGCTGGCCGACCTCGTCGGGCACCCCCGGGGATTGGCGGCGATCCGGGATGCGGTGGGAGAGCTCCGACGCTGCCCCCCTCCCGCCCTCGCCGCCCTGCGAGGGCGCCGGGACCGCGTGGGCGACCTGTGTCGCCTGTCGGAAGAGGTACGGGCCCACCTCCACGGAAGGGGTTTCGCTGACACCGTCGATCTCGCCGAGGCCGCACAGAATTCGGCGCAGCGCGGGGCCCTCGAATCCCTGGGCCCGGTGCTCGTGCTCGATCCCGGCGTGCTGGCGCCCTTCGAGCGGAGCGTGCTCGATGCCGTGGTGGCCCGGACCGCCACCGCGCCCGTCGGCACCGAACCACCTGTCGGCACCGGCGCTCCGGGCGGCACCGGCACCCCCGGCGGCCGGCCGGCGCTGACCGAGGTGCGCGCCTGTGCCGACCCCGACGAAGAGGTTCGGGCCGCGGTCCGGGACGTCGTCGCCTCCGTCGACGCCGGCGTCCCCTCGTGGGCGCAGGCCGTCTTCCATCCGACGGGACCCCGCTACGCCCGAGCCCTGCACCAGGAGCTCGCCGCCGCCGGTGTCGCCGCCAACGGGCCCGAGACACGGCGCCTGGACCGGTCGGTGGCGGGGACGGCCCTGCTCGGCCTGCTCGAGCTGGCCGCGTCGGACTGGGCGCGCGATGCGGTGATGGCCTGGCTCTCCACGGCGCCGATCGTGTCGGGCCCGGACCGTCGCCGCGTGCCCACGAGCCGGTGGGACGCGCTGTCGTCGGAGGCCGGCGTGGTCAGCGGGAGCGCGCAGTGGGCGGAGCGCCTGAAGAACCTGGGGGGACGCCACCCCGAACAGGCACAGCAGGCCGATGCCCTGGCCGCCTTCGTCGCCGGCCTCGTGACGAGCGCGGTCGTACCCAGAGGGACGTGGCAGGCCCACGCCACCTGGGCCGTCGCCCTCATCGACCGGTACCTCGACGCCGACCCGGCGTTGTGGCCCGCCCACGAGCTCGCCGCGACCGAACAGGTACGCGGTGCGGTGCTCGCGCTCGGCGAGCTCGACGCGGTATCGGACCGCACCGATCACGGGGCGTTCCTGCGGGCGGTACGGACCGTGCTCGAAGAGACGGGTCTCGACACCTCGGACCTGCCCGACGGTGGTTTCGGCGACGGCGTGTTCGTGGCCCCCTTCGGCCGCGCCCGCGGCCTGCGGTTCGAATCGGTCGTGCTCGTCGGCATGGCCGACGCCGTGGTCCCCGGAGGCGTCGGCGACGACGCCCTGCTGCCCGAGGATGTCCGCCGACTCGACACCTCAGGCGGCCTGCGCACGCGTGCGGCGCGCCTCGACGAGCAGCGCGACGACGTCGTCGGCGCCATCGGTGCGGGGACGGCCCGGCGGGTGGCCACCTACCCGCGCGTCGACCCCAGGACCGGACGCGAGCAGGTGGCGTCGCGCTGGATGGCCACCCTCACCGGCATCGGGACGAGGCAGCGACCGGTGGACTCCTTCGCGGCCGGGATCCTGTCGGCGCGCCCGCCCCTGTCGGTGCGCGAGCTCGAGCTCCACGACTCGGCGCACTGGGCGGCGGAGGGACGCGACCCGACGCGGTCCCCTCTGGCGCTGTCCTCGAGCCGGTTGCGCATCGGAGTCGGCGCGGCTCGCGCCCGGTTGGGACAGGACTTCACCCGGTTCGACGGGAACGTCGGGGTGGGCCTCGTGTCCCCGTTTCTGGCGGAGGCCCCGATGTCCGCCACGCGTCTCGAGACCTATGCCAAGTGCCCGCGCCGCTTCCTCTACGACCGGGTGTTGCAGGTCTCCAAGCGCACCCTTCCCGAAGAGATCTGGCAGATGGAGCCGCCCGAGCGCGGCACCCTGGTGCATTCGATCCTCGAGGAGTACCTCCTCGAGCGCCTGGCGGGCGCACCCCGCGCCCTGCCCCGCCTCCTCGCCATCGCCGAGACGCAATTCTCGAACGCCGAGGGGCGCGGACTGGTAGGACGGCCGCTGCTGTGGCGGATGGACAAGGCGGCCATCCGCCGTGACCTCGAGCGCTTCCATGAGGAGGAGGGCGACCTCGAGCCGCTGGCCGCCGAGCTCGAGTTCGGTTCCGGGGTCGAGGGCGCAGACCCCGCTGTCACCGTCACCCTCGAAAGCGGGCTCGAGGTCCGCTTCAAGGGCAAGGCCGACCGCGTCGACCGGGCCCGGTCGGGCGAGCTCGTGGTGTCGGACTACAAGACGGGCAGGCAGACCATGCTGTCGGCGCTGAAGAAGGACCCCGTGGCCGGGGGCAGGCTCCTCCAGCTCCCGATCTACGCCATGGCGGCGCAGGCGCGGTTCGGCGATTCGGGCCGAAGCGTGCGGGCTCGGTATTGGCTCCTGTCGCAAAGGCGCGTGGCCCCGTGTTTCAGCCTCGCCATCACCGACGAGGTGCGCGCCCGCTTCCTCACCGTCCTCACGCTGATCGCCGGCGCCGTCGAGGCCGGTGCCTTCCCCGGAGCACCAACCGAGAAGCCCGGGGACCGCCAGTTCGACGCCTGTCGGACCTGCGACTTCGACACCCTGTGTCCGGTGACGCGCGAGCGGCAATGGGCCCGAAAGAGCGGGGCCCCGGCGCTCGCCCCTGTGCTGGCGCTCATGAACGCCGAGGTCCCCGACGGGCTCGTAGGGGCGGTCGTCGACGGATTCGGGGACGCCGCCGGGATGGAGGCGTGACCGTGGGGCGCGTCGACGACGGAGCCCGCGACAGCATCGGGTTCGAACTCGACGCCACCCTGGTGGTAGTGGCCGGGGCGGGCACCGGGAAGACCACCGCGCTCGTGAACCGGATCGTGGAGCTCGTGAGAAGCGGACGCGCCTCGCTGCGAGCAGTCGCGGCGATCACGTTCACCGAAGCCGCCGCCGCCGAGCTGCGCCAGCGCATCCGTGACCAGATCGACGAAGCCGCCCTCGACCACCCCGACGACGCCCGCCTCATCGCGGCGCGCCACGAGGTCGACGAGGCCGCCATTTGCACGTTGCATGCCTTCGCGCAGCGCATCCTCGTCGAGCACTGCGTGGCAGCGGGCATCCCGCCCGGGTTCGAGGTGCTCGACGAGACCGCGGAACGGGCCGACTTCGAGGCGCGTTTCGAGCGTTTCGCCGACACCCTGCTGGCCGATCCCGACGCCGAGCCTGCCCTCGTCCAGGGGTTCTCGATCGGGTTGAGCCACGACGACCTCGTCGAGATCGCCCGGGCCCTCCACCGGCACTGGGACCGGCTCGAAGACGGCGGCCGGGCCGCGCTCGAGCTGATGCGGCCCGCTCCCGGCGCATGGCCTGCCATCGAGCGCGGACCGGTGCTCGACGCCATCGACGCCGCACTGGCCATGGACGTGTGGTGCAGCGACGGCAGCGACAAGTTGTACGAGCATCTCGGTGCGCTGCGAGTCACCGGCGCGGCGTTGGCGGCCTGCGAGGACGAGCCGTCGATCCTTCGGTTCCTCGACGGTCTCAAGTCCCTGCGCTGCAGCCACGGCCAACAGGGGAATTGGAACGGACACGTCGACGACGTGCGGGCCGCCTGCGCGGCCGCCGAGCAGGCGCGCCTCGATCTCCAGCGGGCCAGCTTTCACGCCATTCTCGGCGACCTGGGCGCACGGCTGGCGACGTTCGTCATGGACGTCGCCGACGAACGCCGGGCCGAGGGCCGGCTCGGCTTCCACGACCTGTTGGTCCATGCCCGCAGGCTGCTGCGGGACGACCCCGGCACGGCGCGGTCCCTCCATCGCCGGTACCAGCGGTTGCTCATCGACGAGTTCCAGGACACCGATCCCATCCAGGTCGAGCTCGCCGCCCGCATCGCCGCCGCGGTGGACGGCTCGGCGGATCTGCACGACGCCGAGCCGGGCGGGCTCTTCGTGGTGGGAGACCCCAAGCAGTCGATCTACCGGTTCCGGCGCGCCGACATCGAACTGTTCTCACGGGTGGGGCGCGAACTCGGCGAACAGATCGTGCTCGTCACCAACTTCCGATCGGTGCCGGGCATCCTCGAGTTCGTCAACACCGTCTTCGCCGAGCTCTTCGGGATCGATCCTGTCGAGGGCCAGGCCGCGCATCACGAGCTCGTCGGCGAGCGCGCCGCGGGACCACTTCGATACCGGGGCACCTCGACGAGCCGGGGCACGCGGTCGGAGCCCGCGACTCCGAAGCCCGGGGCCGGGGCCGTCCAGCTGTCGCTCGACGGGTTGGGGTCCACCCCGGACGAAGCGGCGGTCGCAGTGACGTCGTCGCCGCGGCGGACGGGGAGCACGATGCCCCCCGTCGTCTTGCTGGGCGGCCCCATGAACACGAGCATCGCCCAGGTCCGCCGGTCCGCCGCCCACGACGTTGCGCTCACCATCGACGACATCGTCGACGACCGCTGGGCCGTCGTCGACGAGGAAGACGGTGCGCTCCGGCCGGCGCGCTGGCGCGACGTGGCCGTGCTACTCCCGGCCCGTACCGCGCTGGCGGCCCTCGAGGAAGCTCTGGAGAAGGCCCGCATCCCCTACCGGCTCGAAGGCGTCGCCCTGTTGTGGGGAGCCGACGAGGTGCGCGACGTCCTCTGTGTCCTGCACGCCGCCGATGATCCCGTCGACCGCGTGGCCGTGCTCGGCGCGCTGCGGAGTCCCGGGCTCGCCTGCGGCGACGACGACCTCGTCACCTGGCACCAGGCGCAGGGGAGCTGGGATCCCCGCCAGCCCCCGCCCGAGGGCCTCGAGGCACATCCCGTTGCCGGCGCCATGGCCGTGCTGGCGCGGTTGCACGAGGAGCGCTGGTGGCGCGAGCCCTCGGCCATGGTGGGGCGCGCCTTCGAAGAGCTGCGCAGCTTCGAGCTCTGCCTCGCCTACCACCGGCCCCGCGACCACTGGCAGCGGCTGCGCTGGCTCATGGACCAGGCTCGGCTCTTCGACGAGACGGTGGGCGGCCCTCTCCGTTCCTTCCTGCGCTGGGCCGACCTCCAGGCCGAGGACGACCGCCGCAGCGGTGGTGTGGGGCCGCCCGACCCCGATGACGACGCCGTGCGCGTCTTGACCATCCACGGCTCCAAGGGCCTCGAGTTCCCGATCGTGGTCCTGGCCGGGCTCGAGCGCGACGTGGCGTCCGGGCAGCGACCGCCGGCGGTGCTGTGGCGCGAGGACGGAACGCCCGAGCTCCGGGCCGGCGGCCTGCGCTCGCTGGGTTTCGACGAGGCCAACACGCGCGAGCGTGAGCTCGAGGCGCTCGAGCGGCACCGGGTGCTGTACGTGGGCATGACCAGGGCGCGTGACCACCTGCTCGTATGCCTGCATCACAAAGAGCTGAGAGAGGCTGCCACCGCCACACCTTCGGAAGCGGCCCGTCTCCTCGACATCTGCCTGCGCTCGCCCCAGCTGTGGCGGCGCCTGCCCATCGCCGCACTCACCGGGGACGGCGTCTCCGACGAAGTCGCCCCGAGCGAGGCGGTGTCGAAGGTGCTGGCGGGTTTCGGACTGGACGGAGGCGCCACGGCGGAATCGAGGGGCGAGTCCCGATCCGACGACGCCGACGTCGTGGCATGGCGCGAGGGTGTCGACGCCTTCGCGACCCGGCGCGCCGCGGCGCTGGCCTCGGCCCGACGCGCCCGGGTCACCACGGCCACGGCGGTCTCTTCGGCGGTCGCCGTGAGCGATGCACCGCGCCCCGGTGCCACCGGGGACCGGCGCGTCGCGCCACCGGCGCCTGACCCGGGGTCGCCCGACGCCGTCGGGGCGCTGTGGCGCGACGCCGACACGGCGCTACAGATCGGGCGGGCCGTGCACTCGGCGTTGGCCGTCATCGACCTGGCCACGGGCACCGACGACGCCGGGCACCCCGCACCCGAGGTGGCCCGGGCCCGGGCCGCGGCGCACGGCATCGGCGCGCACGCCGATGCCGTCGTCTCCATGGTGAGTGCCGCGCTTCTCTCGCCCACCGTGGCCGCGGGTGCGACGCGCCGGCACTGGCGGGAGCTCTTCGTGGCCGTCCCCGTCGGCGACGGTGTCCTCGAGGGCTACGTCGACCTCGTCGTCGAGGATGACGACGGGTTGGTGGTGGTGGACTACAAGACCGACCGCACCAACAGCGGGCACGCCGGGCTCGACGCCGTCGCAGCCCGATACCGGCCCCAGGTGGCGAGTTACGCGCTGGCGCTCGAGGAGGCGACGGGGCGCACGGTTCGTCGCGCTGTGCTCGTGTTCGTGGGTGACGGTGCGCCCATCGAGGTCGTCCTGGAAGGGACCGAGCTGGCCGAGGCGTGTGGCACGGCCCGGCGGGCCGCCGACGAACTTCTCGCCGTCGGCGCCGTGGACCCCGACCTCAGGTGACAGCAGCCCCGGGAAGGTCGAGGTCGTCGCGGCGTGATCCCTCGATGAGCTCGAGCCCCGATTCTCCGGGCAAGGGGCGCGGCGCGGCGACGAACTCGGGTGCCTCGAGGCCACGCGCGGTGGCGTCGATGTGCTCGAGCTCGGGCATCTCCTTGTCGGCACCACCCACCACACCGAGCTCGTGGAAGCGCCGAGCCTGGGGGAAGACGCTGCGCTCGAGCGAACCCACGGCCTTGTTGTAGGCGTCGACGGCTCCGCCCAGGCTGCGGCCGGTGCGCGCCATGTGCTCGCCGAAGGTGGAGAGCCGCTTGTAGAGCTCGCGGCCCATGTCCTGCACCTCGCGGGCGTTGTCGGCCAGGGCCTCCTGCTGCCATCCGTTGGCGACCGTGAGCAGCAGGGCGATCAACGTCGTCGGCGTCGCCAACAGCACCCGGTGGGACACGGCGTGTTCGAGGAGCGAGGAGTCGTGCTCGAGCGCCGCCGCCAACAGCGCGTCGCCGGGCACGAAGGCGACCACGTACTCGGGCGAGTCGCCGAACTGCTCCCAGTACGCCTTCTTCGCCAGCGAGTCGACATGCGTCCGCAACTGACGGGCATGGGCGACGAGGTGGTCCCGTCGAGCAGCCTCGTCGGTGGCGTCGTTGGCGTCGAGGAACGCCTGGAGCGGGACCTTGGCGTCGACCACCACGTTCCTGGCCCCCGACAGATGTACGACCATGTCGGGCCGCAACCGGCCGTCAACCCCGTCGGTGGTCACCTGCTGGTCGAAGTCGCAGTGCTCGACCATCCCCGCCATCTCGACGACGCGCCGGAGCTGCATTTCGCCCCAACGACCGCGCGTGGCGGGCGATCGCAGCGCGGTCACCAGGTTGCGGGTCTCGGACTGCAGCTTGTCCTGGGACTCGGTGAGCGTCCGCACCTGCTCGCTGAGCCCGGTGTAGGCCTTCTGGCGCTCGAGCTCGAGGAGCCGCAGCCCCTGCTCGTACCGGCCCAGCTGCTCGCGCAACGGATTGAGCAGCTGCTCGAAGGCCTGGGTGCGCTGTTCGAGGTCGCCGCGCGCCGCCTGCTGGGCATGGCCCATACGGACATCGGCCAGCTCAAGAAATTGCGTGTTGTTGTGCTCGAGTGCCTGACGCGACAGCGCGGCGAACTCGCCGACGAGCTGCCGCCGCACCTCCTCGGTCGCCGCCTGTCGCTCTTCGGCCGCCGTGCGCTCGTGCTCGAGCAGGGTCTGCAACGACAGCACCTCGGCGCGCGCCGAGCCCAACACCTCGGCGTGGCGCTCACGCTCGGTGCCGGCCCGAGCCGACGCATGGGCCGAGGCCAGCGTCCAGGCGATGGCGGCACCACCCCCGCCGCCGATCACGATGCCGATCACGATGCCAACGATCATGGGGTCTCCCTGATCCGAGGGTGCACGTGGCCGAGCGTAACGCCGGGGTGTAACGGCGCCTGGGAACCTGCCGAGGCCACCGGTTGGAGCCGGCAGGCAGGTAGCGTCGATCGTGGTGCGCAAGGGCACAGAGGGACCAAGTGCCGGCGTGAAGGCCCAGGCCCGCTCCACGGGCAGGGGCGGACGCCCGGGGAACGGCAACGGCGCCACGCAGGTTTCGCGGGGGGCACTCCGGAGCTTCCCGGCGACGGAACTGGTCGAGGACTTCCGCCTGGCCTGTCTCTCCCGGGCCCTCGACGACCGGGAGATCCTGCTGCAGAAGCAGAGCCGGGTGTTCTTCCAGATCTCCGGGGCCGGCCACGAGATCCTGCTCCTGGCCTTGGCCCGGTCGCTGCGACCTGCCTACGACTGGTTCTTTCCGTACTACCGCGACCGGGCCCTCGTGCTGGCCCTGGGCGTGACGCCACTCGACATCATGCTCCAGGCCGTGGGCTCGTCCCTCGACCCCGCCTCCGGTGGGCGGCAGATGCCGTGTCACTGGGGCGCGGTGGCCTACAACATCGTGACCCAGTCGAGCCCGACGGGTAGCCAGTGCCTCCCTGCGGTGGGGTGCGCGGAGGCGGGGCGCTACATCGCCCGGCGACCGGGCCTGGCGGGATGTCGGGCCCACGGTGACGAGATCACCTATGTCTCGTTGGGAGAGGGTGCGACCTCCGAAGGAGAGTTCTGGGAGAGCCTCAACACGGCGTGTCGCCTGCACCTGCCGACGCTGTTCGTGGTGGCCGACAACGGATACGCCATCTCGGTGCGCGCCGCCGACCAGTCGCCGGCGCCGGTCGCCGAGCTGGTGCGGGGGTTCCGCGGTCTGGCCGTGACCCAGATGGACGGCTGGGACTACGCGTCGTGCCGCAACAAGGGCGGTCGCGCCATCGCCCGGGTGCGCGCCGGTGAGGGACCGGGATTGATCCACGCCCACGTGACGCGCCCGTACTCACATTCGTCGGCGGACTCGCAGTCCAAGTACCGCGACGCCGGAGAGCTCGCCGAGGAGCAGGCCCACGACCCCATCGACACCTTCGAACGGCAACTGGTCGGCGTGGGGGTCCTCACCGAGGACGAGGCGGCCGAAGTGCGCGCCGAGGCTCGCGCCATCGCCGCCGCCGCCGCCGAAGAAGCCCTGGCCGCGGCGCGTCCTGATCCCTCGACCGTCACCGACAACGTGGTGTGTCTGCCGGCTCTCGCCGACCCCGAGCCCGACCCCACGCCGGCGTCCGCCGACGCCGAACCGGTGGTCATGGCCGAAGCGATCCGACTCACCCTCCACGAGCTCCTGGGCGCGGACGAGCGCATCCGGGTGTTCGGCGAGGACGTCGCCGACGCCGACGACGAAGTGCTCGACCATGTCGAGGGCAAAGGTGGGGTGTTCGGTGTGACGCGCGGGCTCCAGCGCAACTTCGGGTCGTCCCGTTGTTACAACACGCCCCTGGCGGAATCGAACATCATCGGCCGGGGCGTTGGACAGGCCCTGCGGGGCCTTCGACCGTGCGCCGAGATCCAGTTCTTCGACTACATCTGGCCCGCCATGCAGCAACTGCGCAGCGAGGCCGCCACCATCCGGTGGCGCTCCAACGGCGACTTCACCTGTCCGCTGGTGGTGCGCGTCGCCATCGGGGGCTACCTGACGGGTGGGGCGCTGTGGCATTCGCAGAGCGGCGAGTCGATCTTCGCCCACATCCCAGGCCTGCTCATCGCGTTCCCGTCCCGGGCCCGCGATGCCGTCGGACTGCTGCGGGGCGCCTTCGCGACCGAGGACCCGGTCCTCTTCCTGGAGCACAAGCACCTCTATCGCCAGCGCTACGCGGCCGACCCCATCCCGCGGCCGGGATGGGTGTTGCCCTTCGGGCGCGGCACCGTCGCACGACAGGGGCGCGACCTGACCATCGCCACCTGGGGCGCCACCGTGCAGAAGTCGCTCGTCGCAGCCGAGGAGCTCTCAGCCGAAGGGTGCTCGGTGGAGGTCGTCGACCTGCGAACCATTTCGCCGTGGGACCACGACATCGTGCGCGAGTCGGTGCAGCGGACGGGCCGCCTCGTCGTCGTCCACGAGGACACCCTCACGGCGGGATTCGGAGCCGAGGTGGCGTCCTGGGTGGCACAGCACTGCTTTTGGGACCTCGATGCGCCCGTCGTCCGCGTGGCGGCACAGAACACGTTCGTGGGGTACGAGCCGTCCCTGGAGCGCGCCATCCTCCCCCAGGTCGAGGACATCGTCACTGCGGTACGCACGCTGGCCCGGACCTGACCCCCGGGGACACCGGGCCCTCCCCAGAGGGCGAGGCGCAACGTCGGGCCGTCCGAGATCGGCGATGACGGCGCCGGCGGGGCGTGCCATCCTGAGAACGTGGACCGAGTGGTGGTGATCGGGGCCGGATTCGCCGGGCTCAGCGCCGTCCGGCATCTGCGGGACCGACCCGTGGAGGTGACCATCGTCGACCGCCACAACTTCCACACCTTCCAACCTCTGCTCTACCAGGTGGCCACGGCCGGGCTCGACCCCGCCGACATCGCCTATCCCGTTCGCACCATCTTCGGCCGCGAGCCCAACGTGGTGTTCCGCCACGGCCGGGCCGCGTCGGTCGACGTCGACGCGCGGCGGGTGGGATTCGCCGACGGCACGTCCCTCGACTACGACCGGCTCGTCGTCGCCACCGGCGCCACCACGGGGTTCCTGTCCGTGCCGGGTGCCCCGCAACACGCGCTTCCTCTCTACACCCTGGCCGACGCCCGCCATCTGCGGAATCACGTCCTCAGTTGTCTCGAGGCGGCGGACGCCCGTCCCGAGGACTTCGACGGCGGGGCTCCCACCTTCGTGGTGGTCGGCGGCGGTGCCACCGGGGTGGAGATCTCGGGGGCGCTGTTGGAGCTGCTCGACGTGGCGGTTCGCCGCGACCGGCTCCGCATCGACCCCGAACGTTCCAAGGTCGTCCTGCTCGAGGCGGGCAACCGGCTCCTCCCCGGGTTCGAAGAAGAGGCGAGCCGCTACGCGCTGGAGACGCTGCGCTCCCGGGGCGTCGACGTCCGGCTCGGGACTCCAGTCGCCGAGGTGACCGGCGACGCGGTCCGGCTCGGTGACGGCGGTTGGCTCAAGGCGGCCGCGGTCATCTGGGCCGGGGGCGTGACCGTCGACGGCACCCTGGCGGCCTCGCTCCCCACCGCGCACGGACGGGGCGGACGGGTGACGCTCGAGCCCGACCTGTCGGTGACCGGGCATCCCGAGGTCTTCGTTGTCGGCGACGCCGGCGCAGTGCCGTGGGGACCGGCACGCCCCGAGGCCTGTCCCCAGCTCGCGCAGGTGGCGATCCAGTCCGGAAAGCACGCCGCGCTCCAGATCTGGCGGCAACTGCAGAACGAGCCCACGACCCCGTTCCGTTACCACGACAAAGGGATGATGGCCACGATCGGGCGCCACGCCGCGGTCGCCCAGCTCCGGCACGGCCCCATCTTGCGGGGGACCCTGGGCTGGTTGGCGTGGCTCGGTCTCCACCTGGTCTACCTGGTGGGATTTCGCAACCGGGTCGTGGTCCTCGTCAACTGGTGGTGGCGCTATCTGGACTGGCCGTCGGGGCCGAGGCTCATCGTCGCCGACGTCGACGCCGACCTGTGAACCGCCGACGTCGACGCCGACCTTGTGCGTCCGCGCAGGTCGGCTCGGACGGCGGGGGCGGATCAAGGTCGTCGTCGCTGCTGAGAGCGGCTGCTCCGGGTCCGGGGGAGATTCGACCGGGATGGCGCTACGGTGACCGGTGTGGCGAAGCGCGTCGTGGTCGAGTTGGGCAACACCGACCAGGTCATCGAAAGCCTGGAGCACATCAACCGCGAGGTGATCAAGCTCTTCGCGCTGGTCGGTGAGGGGGTGGCCGGCGCGACGCACTGTCTGCTCGACGGTGATCGCGAGGCGGCTCGCGTGCTCGCCGAGAGCGACGACACCATCGACGCGCTGTACCGCGAGGTCGAGCAGCTGGCCACGAGCCAGCTCCTCGAGCGCGACACCGGTCCCGACGAGCTGCGCTACCTCGTGGCCGTGTTGCGCATGCTCCCCGAGCTCGAGCGCAGTGGCGATCTCGCTGAGCACGTGTCGCGCCGGGCCGTGCGTGGCCTCGGGGTGGAGCTGTCCCCCCGAGCACGCGGTCTCGTCGAGCAGATGGGAGAGGTGGCGTCGGAGATGTGGCGTGCCACCGCCGACGCCTACGCCGATCGCGCTCCGGTCGCCGACGAGGTAGAGGAGCTCGACGACGAGCTCGACGAGCTCCACGTGACGCTCACGGCCGAGATCGCCAGCGGGTCCATGGCGCTGCCGGTGGCCATCGAGGCGGCACTCGTGGCCCGCTTCTACGAGCGTTTCGGCGACCACGCCGTCAACCTGGCGCGTCGCATCGCCGTCATGGTGGGCCGAGCCCCCACGGGTGCGACCGAGCGCTTCAGGCCCACGCCGAGGTAGCGGTCAGGGAGCCCGGCGGGCGAGGAGCACTTCGGCGATCTGGACGGCGTTGAGCGCCGCACCCTTGCGGAGGTTGTCGCCGGAGAGAAACAGCACGAGCCCATGGGCGACGGTGTCGTCATGACGCAGTCGGCCCACGAGGACGGGATCGGTGCCGGTGGCAGCGAGCGGTGTGGGCACGTCGACATAGCGCACGCCCGGGGCCTGCTCCAACAGGGCACGGGCCCGCTCCACGGTGATGGCCCGCTCGAACTCGGCATTGACCGACATGCTGTGACCGGTGAACACCGGCACGCGCACGCAGGTGCCCGACACGGCGAGATCGGGGATACCGAGAATCTTGCGGCTCTCGTCGCGCAGCTTCTGCTCCTCGTTGGTCTCCCCTGTCCCGTCGTCGACGAAGCGGCCGGCGTGGGGCAAGACGTTGTAGGCGACAGGTCCGGGGAACACTTCCGGTGTCGGGAAGTCGACACCTGAACCGTCGAAGGTGAGCCCCGCCGCCGTCTCGACGGTCTTCACCAACTGCTCCTCCAGCTCGCGTGCCCCGGCGAGCCCTGCGCCCGACACGGCCTGATAGGTCGAGAGCACGAGACGGCGCAGTCCCGCCTCGCGGTGCAACGGAGCCAGCACCGGCATGGCCACCATGGTGGTGCAGTTGGGGTTGGCGACGATGCCCCGCTCCATATGGTCCAGCGCGTCGGGGTTGACCTCGGCGACCACGAGTGGCACGGCGGGGTCCATCCTCCACGCCGAGGAGTTGTCGATCACCAGCGCGCCGGCCGCGGCGATCCGAGGTGCGATCTCCCGGGAAGCGTCGGCCCCCACCGACATGAGCGCAATGTCGACACCGCCATAGTCGGCACTCTCGGCGACCTCGACCTCCACCTCGCCGTCCCGCCAGGGAAGGCGGGACCCGGCCGAACGCGCCGAGGCGAGGAGGCGGATGTCGTCGACGGGGAACGAGCGCTCGGCGAGCACCGTTCGCATGACCGTGCCCACCTGGCCGGTGGCACCGACGACGGCGACGCGCATGCCCCGATGCTACTGCCCCGTAGTCATCCGCCTGACAGTTCGAAGGCCTGGTGCAAGAGGCGTACCGCCTCTTCGACCCGGTCCTCGCGCACCACGCACGACAGACGGATCGACGACGTCGAGATCATCTCGATGTTGATGGCCGCCGTGGCGAGGACCTCGAACATGGTGGCCGACACACCGGGGTGGCTGCGCATCCCCGCCCCCACGAGCGAGACCTTGGCGATGCCGTCGTCGGCCATGACCTCGCCCGCACCGATGTCGGGGGCGAGCTCCCGGGCCACCTCGAGGCTGACGGCGAGATCGGTCTTGGGGACCGTAAAGGAGATGTCGGTCGTCCCGTGCAACGAGGTGTTCTGTACGATGGTGTCCACGTTGACCGCACGGTCGGCCAGCGCCCGGAACAAGCGCGCCGCGATGCCGGGTTTGTCGGGAACACCGGTGACGGTCACCTTTGCCTCGGACGTGTCGTGGGTCACGGCGGTGACGACGGCCTGCTCCATGGACGGATCCTCCTCGACCACCCAGGTACCCGGCTCCCAGGTGAAGCTCGAACGGACGTGCAACGGCACGTGATGGTTGCGGGCGAATTCGACCGATCGCAGGGCCAGGACGCGCCCGCCACTGGCGGCGATGTCGAGCATCTCCTCGAAGCTCATCCGCGCCAGGCGGCGCGCCTCGGGGACGATACGGGGATCGGCGCTGAAGACCCCCGACACGTCGGTGTAGATCTCGCACACTTCGGCGCCCAGTGCCGCCGCCAGCGCCACGGCGGTGGTGTCAGAGCCGCCCCGACCGAGCGTCGTCACGTCGCGCTCGAGCGAGACCCCCTGGAATCCGGCCACCACGGGGACACGTCCTGCCTCGAGCGCCGAGCGCAGCCGGTCGCCCTTGACCTCGACGATCTTGGCCTTGAGGTGCGTGGTGTCGGTGATGATGCCCGCCTGGCTCCCGGTGAAGGACACGGCGTCGACGCCGAGCTCGGCGAGTGCCATGCACAGCAGCGCCATCGACACCCGCTCACCCGACGTCAACAGCATGTCGAGCTCACGGGGCGGCCGCACGGTGCTCACGTCGCCCGCCAGCCGCAGCAGGTCGTCGGTGGTCTTGCCCATGGCACTCACCACCACCACCACGTCGGTACCCTGGCGCCGGGTCCGGGCCACGTGGTCGGCGACGGCGCGCACCCGTTCGGCGTCACTCACCGAGGTCCCACCGTATTTCTGCACCACCAGAGCCACGACGTCGAAGCTACCGGGCGTGCGGACCCCCCACCGGCACGGCACCGTCAGCCCTCCCGGGGTGGTGCCCGGACAGACGGGCGAGCGATCTGCCACGGCGGCGGCCGGTAGGGTGGCGGGCCGTGCCTACCGAGAAACGAGCCCGCAAGCGCTCGGCGCGCGAAGCGAAGATGGCGGCCTTGGAGCGCCAGCGACGCCGGCGTGCCCGGGTCCGGCGCGTCATCACCATCGTGGTGGTCGCCGCGGTGGTCATCGGCGTCTACTTCCTCCTCAAGCCAGGCAAGACGGTCCTGACCGCCCAGGACAAGGCCGACAACGCCGCCGTGGCGGGGGGCTGCGCGTCGAGCCCCAAGACCGGGTTGCACAAACCCTCGTGGAAAGGCCCCCCGGCCATGACCATCGACACGGCCAAGACCTACACGGCGGCGGTGAAAACCGACGTCGGCACCTTCGTCATCACCCTTGACGCCAAGCAGGCACCGATCACGGTGAACAACTTCGTGTTCCTGGCCGAGAAGAAGTTCTTCAACTGCGTGACCTTCCACCGGGTGGTGCCGGGTTTCATGGACCAGACCGGTGACCCCACCGGGACCGGCACCGGCGGCCCCGGCTACGCGTTCAAAGACGAGCTCCCGGCCAAGGCGAGCCCGCAGTACCCCGTCGGCGCCGTGGCCATGGCCAACTCGGGCCCGAACACCAACGGGAGCCAGTTCTTCGTCGTCACCGGATCCGAGGGAGCCACCCTGGCACCGAGCTACTCGCTCTTCGGGCACGTGACGTCGGGCATCGACGTGGCCATGAAGATCAACGAGGACGGCAACGCCAACCCGTCGGCCAGCGGCGTCCCTCCCAAGGTGATCCACCGCATGCTGTCGGTGACGATCTCGTCTTCGTAGACCGGCCCCTCCCCACAGAACGGCAGGTCGGCACGGCTCGGTTCGGGGGCTTCGCGTTCCCGGGTACCGTTCCCGAACAACCCCCGACAGGAGGACCACCATGTCCGTCGAACTGCCCGCCGCCGACGGCTCGAGCCCCCAGCGCCGATCCTTCAAGGGCGAGCCGCCGATGGTCATCGACCCGGCCAAGCGCTACACCGCCACCATGGTCACCTCGAAGGGGTCCATGACCATCGCCCTCGATCCCCAGGCCGCACCCCGGACGGTGAACAGCTTCGTGTTCCTCGCCCGCTACCACTACTTCGACGGCATCGTCTTCCACCGTGTCATCCCGGGCTTCGTGCTCCAGGGCGGCGACCCCACCGGCACCGGCACCGGGGGCCCCGGTTACAAGTTCGCCGACGAGCTCCCCGCGGCGGGACGCTACGGGCTGGGATCCCTGGCGATGGCCAACGCCGGGCCCGACACCAACGGGAGCCAGTTCTTCGTCATCTCGGGCCCCGACGGCATGCGCCTGCCACCCAGCTACTCGCTATTCGGCAAGGTGGTGGCCGGCCTCGACGTCGTGGCCGCCATCGACGCCGTCGGATCGAGCTCGGGCAAGCCCAAGGAGAAGGTCGCCATCGAGTCGGTGACGATCACCGAGGCGGACTGACCCGGCCGCCTCCGTGTGGCAGGGCGTCGAGCCCGGCGGGCTGGCCGCTCACGAACACCTGCGCTTCGCCCTGCCCCGCCTGGCTCCACCCGCCGTCGGGGTCACGGATGAGCGCGGTGCGCTCGGGGAGGCCCACGACGGGCAGTCCCGGTGCCGCCAGGGCGATCGACCGATGGACCTTCTCGGCGTTTTCGTCCCCGAAGTGTGGGATCACGGCCAGCTCCTGCACCATGCCCAGCCCGACGGTCAACGCCCCGCCGCGGGGGTCGACCATAGGATCGGTGAGCACCATGGCGCCCGCCGAGGAGCCGGCCACCACCGCGCCGTGGCGCCACGCGTCGAGCAACGCCTCCCACACCGGCGACGCTTTCAGCACCGACCGCAGGTGCATGGGTGATCCCCCGCCGAGATAGACGAAACGGCTGGACCGGACCTGCGCGGCGTTGGCCTCGTCCTCGGCGTCGGCGCGGCCGAGCACCATGAGGCCCCGGGCCCGACCCCCGAGCCGGGCGAACCACGCCTGGGCCGTCGCCACCGCCTTGTCGGGGTGTTCATAGGCGGCCGCCGTCGGCAACACGAGCACCTCGTCTCCGCCCGACGCGGCCAGGAGGCCAACGTCGAAATCGCACCCGTCGCTCCATTCGCCCCCACCCACGAGGGCCAACGGACCGCACCGCCCCGTCGTCGCAACCATGGGCGTCACTGTAGGGGTGGGCGACGCTGCACCCAGGACCGGACCGGCACCGACCCGTGGCCCGACGCGCGTGCCGGGCCTAGGCTCGTCCCGTGGCGGTCGGCACCCATTTCCAAGGGCGTGTGGCCATCGTCACCGGGGCGGCCTCGGGGATCGGCAAAGCGGTGTCGGGCGCGCTGGCGCGGCGCGGCGCCACCGTGATCCTGGCCGATATCGACGAAGCCGGCGTCAAGGACGCTGCCGATGCATTGGCGGCAGGACCGCCGGGCCGGGTGTCGGGTGTCGCCCTCGACGTGACCGACCCCGAGGCCGTCGCCGCCCTCGTGACGCGCACCGCGCACGACCACGGTCATCTCGACTTCATGTTCAACAACGCCGGGGTCGCGGTCGTCGGTCCCGTGAGCGAGCTCACCCTCGCCCACTGGAACCGCGCCATCGACGTCAACCTGCGCGGCGTGGTGCACGGCGTGGTGGCCGCCTACCCCGTCATGGTCGGCCAGGGTCGTGGCCACATCGTCAACACGGCATCGCTGGCGGGCCTGCTCCCGTCACCGATGCTGACGCCCTACGGTATGACCAAGCACGGCGTGGTGGGCCTCAGCGTGAGCCTGCGCATGGAGGGGGCGGAGCACGGCGTCCGGGTCAGCGTCGTCTGCCCCGGGGTGATCGACACACCCCTGCTCGACAAGGGCAACCCTCCCGATCTCCCCGCCGTCGTCCACGCCCCCAACGCCCGGACGCTGCTCACGAAGATGATCGGGGGTGCCTATCCCGCCTCGTCGCTGGCCGAGGACGTCGTCGATGGGGTGGCGCGCAACCGGCCCATCGTCGTGGCCCCGCGCCACGCCCGCATCCCGTGGCGGCTGTACCGAGTGTCGCCCCGCCTCATGATCGAGACCGGGCCCCGTTTCATGCGCCGGGCGCTGCGCATCTCGGGCGGCTGAGCGCCCGCCGTCAGGCCCGGGCCGTCGGACGGGCCGTACAGGTAACCGACCGGTAACATACGGTCCATGTCGATCAAACGAGTGGGAATCGTCGGCTCGGGGATCATGGGCTCGGGCATCGCCGAGACCATCGCCGTGCACGGCGTCGAGGTCGTCCTGCGCTCCCGGGCCCAGAGCACGGCCGATGCCATGGTCGCCGCCATGGAGAAGTCCCTGGCGCGCCAGGTGGAGAAGGGCAAGCTGCCCGAGGCCGACCGGGACGGGGCGCTGTCGCGGGTCACGGCCGTGTCCGACCTGGGCGAGCTGGCCGGCTGCGACCTCGTCATTGAGTCCGTCGTCGAAGATCTCGGGGTGAAGAAGCACCTCTTCTCCGAGCTCGACCGCATCTGCCCGGAGCACACGATCCTGGCCACCAACACCTCCACCCTCCCCGTGGTGGAGATGGCGATGGAGACGGGGCGCCCCGACCAGGTGTGCGGCATCCACTTCTTCAACCCCGCGCCGGTGATGAGCCTCGTCGAGGTGGTCCGGCCCATCACCGCCTCCGACGCCACCGTGGCGGCGGCCAAGGCGCTGGCCGAAGCATGCGGCAAGACACCGGTGGAGGTGAAGGACCAGGCGGGCTTCATCGTGAACGCCCTCCTGTTCCCCTACCTCAACAATGCCGTCCGGTTGCTCGAGAACGGCGTGGCGAGCCGCGACGACATCGACACCGCCATGAAGGGAGGGTGCGGGTTCCCCATGGGCCCCTTCGCCCTGCTCGACCTGGTGGGCCTGGACACGAGCCTCGCCATCCTCGACGCCCTCTACGGCGAGTTCCGTGACCCCAACTACGCGGCCATGCCGCTGCTGCGGCGCATGGTGGCAGCCGAGCTCTTCGGGCGGAAGTCGGGTCGGGGCTTTTTCGACTACCGCAAGTAATCGTCCCTGCTCGAGGTGGTTCCCGTCGCGCTCCGGGCCGGCCCACGGGGGCGGAGGGCGTGTACGGGCGGGACCGGGGGGAGAATGGAGAGGTGAGCGACGTGGCGCCTCGGGATCGTGGCCGGGACAAACCCTGGATGATGCGCACCTACTCGGGCCACACCTCGGCCCGGGCGTCGAATCAGCTTTACCGCACCAACCTCACCAAGGGCCAGACCGGGCTGTCGATCGCCTTCGACCTGCCCACCCAGACCGGGTACGACCCCGACGCGCCCGAGGCCACCGGCGAGGTGGGCAAGGTGGGCGTCCCCGTCGTCCACCGGGGACATATGGCCGAGCTCTTCGAGGGCATCCCCCTCGGGGACATGAACACCTCGATGACGATCAACGCCACCGCCGCGTGGCTGCTCGGCCTGTACATCGCCTACGCCGAGGACACCGGCGTGGACCACCGTCAGCTGCAAGGCACCACCCAGAACGACATCGTCAAGGAGTACCTGTCGCGCGGTACCTACATCTTCCCTCCGGGGCCCAGTCGCCGCTTGATCGTGGACATGATCGCGTACACGGTGCGCGAGGTCCCGAAGTGGAACCCGATCAACGTCTGCAGCTACCACCTGCAAGAGGCGGGCGCCACGCCCATCCAGGAGGTCGCCTACGCGCTGGCGACGGCGATCGGCGTGCTCGACGCGGTACGCGACTCGGGGAAGATCGAGCCCTCGGAGCTCCCCGCCGTGGTGGGGCGCATCTCGTTCTTCGTCAACGCCGGCATCCGCTTCGTCGAAGAGACGTGCAAGGTGCGGGCCCTCACGCGCATGTGGGACCGCATCTGCCTGGAGCGCTACGGGGTCGGGGACCCCAAACTGCGCCGGTTCCGCTACGGCGTGCAGGTCAACTCGCTCGGCCTCACCGAGGCCCAGCCCGAGAACAATGTCCCCCGCATCGTGCTCGAAGCCCTCGGCGTCACCTTGTCGCGTGACGCGCGGGCCCGAGCGATCCAGCTGCCGGCGTGGAACGAGGCCCTCGGCCTTCCCCGGCCGTGGGACCAGCAATGGTCACTGCGGATCCAGCAGATCCTGGCCTATGAGACCGACCTGCTCGAGTACGACGACATCTTCGAGGGCTCCACCGTGATCGAAGCGAAGACGGCCGAGCTCGCCGAGGCGGCGGGCGTGGAGCTCGAGGAGGTGCTCGAGCTCGGTGGCGCCTTCGAGGCGGTCGAGGAGTTGAAGCGCCGCCTGGTGCGCAGCCAGGCCGAGCGGGTGCGCCGTATCGAGACGGGAGAACTCGTGGTGGTGGGGGTCAACTCCTTCACCGAGACAGAGCCCTCACCGCTCGAAACCGCCGACGACGGCCTGACCACGATCTTGAAGGTGGACCCCGCCGAAGAGGCACAACAACGCGCCGACGTGGCGGCGTGGCGGGCGCAGCGGGACGACGCCACGGTGCGAACGGCGCTCAACGAGCTGCGTCGGGTGGCGGCCGACGAGAGCGAGAACCTCATGCCGGCCACCATCGCCCTCGCCCACGCCGGGGGCACCACCGGGGAATGGGCAGGGGCGCTGCGCGAAGTGTTCGGCGAGTACCGGGCCCCCACCGGTGTCAGTGGTGGGGTCGGACACCGCGGGGCCGAGCTCGCCGAAGCCCGTCAGCGCGCCCGGCTCCTGGCCCAGCGCGCAGGGGGGCCTCCTCGCCTGCTCGTGGCCAAGCCCGGCCTCGACGGGCACTCCAACGGGGCCGAGCAGATCGCGGTGGCGGCCCGCGACGCCGGCTTCGAGGTGATCTATCAGGGCATCCGCCTCAGTCCCCAGCAGATCGCGGTGGCGGCGCGCGACGAGGACGTCGACGTCGTGGGAATCTCGATCCTGTCGGGGAGCCACCTCGAGTTGGTCCCCGAGGTGCTCGACCGCCTCCGAGGAGCGGGCGTCGACGCCCCGGTCGTGGTGGGGGGCATCATCCCCCCCGAGGACGCCGAGGTCCTGCGGGGCAAAGGCGTCGCCGCGGTCTTCACACCCAAGGACTTCCAGCTCGGTCGCATCGTCGACGACCTGCTCACGCTCGTTGAGCGCCATCGCGACGGGGCCCGTGCCCCGGCTCGCTGAGCAACGCGTTCCGATCTCTCCCGAACGAGTGCCTACCGGGCGGTGAGCTCCACCGACGCGTCGGCCAGGCGATCGGGGTCCACGGTCTTTTTGGCTCGGTCCCGTTCGGCGATGTTATCGGCGACGTCCCACACGTTGACGGTCATCCCCGCCACCACCAGCGCTGCTGCGTACGACTCAGCGACCGGATCGAGGCCGTTGGCGGCGCGACGCCGCCGGCTGTGTCCACCACCGACCGCTGAAGCGCCAGTCGGAGTGTTCCGAGCCGGCGGCGTCGTCATCACCGGGACGGGGGCGGGGCCAGGCTTCTTCGACGGCGGCGACGATGGCGGCCAGCACGGCGGGCTCGGGCTCGGGGCGCACCGAGACGACAACCGGTCGCCCGGCCTTGGTGGCCTCGCTCACAAAGGCACGTTCCCGTGCTTGCGGCGGGGAAGCTCCTCGCGCTTCGATGCCAGCAGCCGCAGGCTACGCACGAGGACCCGCCGGGTCTCGGTGGGGTCGATGACGTCGTCGACGTAGCCGCGTTCGGCCGCCACGTACGGGTTGGCGTACCGCTCGGTGTACTCCTCGACCAGCTCCGCTCGTCGCGCCCCGGGATCGGCGGCCTCGGCGAGCTCGCGCCGGTAGACGATCTCGACCGCTCCCTGGGGCCCCATGACCGCCAGCTCCGCCGACGGCCACGCGAAGGCGAGATCGGCTCCGATCGACTTGGAGTTCATGACGACGTAGGCACCCCCGTAGGCCTTGCGGGTGATGACCTGGATGCGCGGGACGGTCGCCTCGCAGTACGCGTAGAGCAGCTTGGCGCCGTGGCGGATGATGCCCCCGTACTCCTGGTCGGTCCCCGGCATGAATCCCGGTACGTCGACGAAGGTGACCAACGGGATGTTGAAGGCGTCGCACGTGCGTACGAAGCGGGCCGCCTTCTCCGACGAGTCGATGTCGAGCACACCGGCGAGGACCGCGGGCTGGTTGCCCACGATCCCCACCACCCGCCGGTCGATACGGGCGAAGCCGCACGTGATGTTCATGGCCCAATGGGGATGGACCTCGAAGTAGTCACCTTCGTCGACGACCGAGGTGATGACGCGCTTCATGTCGTAGGGCTGGGTGGGAAGGTTGGGCATCAGGTCGACGAGCTCGGGCGTGCCCCGGTCCGGATCGTCGTCGGTGTCGACGAGGGGTGGTTCCTCGAGGTTGTTCGCCGGGAGGAAGGAGAGGAGATACCGCACCTCGTCCAGGCACGTCTTCTCGTCGGGAGCGACGAATGTCGCCACGCCCGACTTGGTGGCGTGGCTCATGGCCCCGCCGAGCTCCTCGAGCGTGACGTCTTCCCCCGTGACGGTCTTCACGACATCGGGCCCGGTGATGAACATGTGGCTCGACTGGTTGACCATGAAGATGAAGTCGGTCATGGCGGGTGAGTACACCGCGCCCCCCGCACACGGGCCCATGATCACGCTGATCTGCGGAATGACCCCCGAGGCGCGGACGTTGCGATGGAAGATCCCACCATAGGAGTGCAGCGACACGACGCCTTCTTGGATGCGGGCGCCGGCGCCGTCGTTGAGCCCGATCATGGGCACGCCGATGGACTCGGCGAGGTCCATGACCTTGTGGATCTTCTCGGCGAACACCTCTCCGAGGGCGCCCCCGAAGACCGTGAAGTCCTGACTGAACACGCACACCCGCCGGCCGTCGATCGTGCCGAAGCCCGTGATGACGCCGTCGGTGTACGGGCGCTTCTCCTCGAGGCCCATGCCGTGGGCCCGGTGCCGGGCCAGCATGTCGAGCTCCTGGAAGGATCCCTCGTCGAGGAGGTGCTCGATCCGCTCGCGGGCGGTCATCTTCCCCTTGGCGTGCTGACGCTCCACGGCGTGGGGCGATCCCGCGTGCAGGGCCTCCTCCTTGCGGGCCTTGAGCTCGGCCAGCCGCTGTGTCATGGGGTGGTCCATGGGACCCGAGGCTATCTGAGGTCCATCGACGGGTGACACGTCGCTCCGAGCCGTCGACGCGGCCGGCGGGACGCGACGATCACCCCGCGCGGCACGCGGCGAGACCAGGATGGAGTGGTGACCCCGACGGGGAATCAGCTCCAACGCCAGCCCCAACGAGCCGATCGACCGGCACCCGACACGTCCCCACTCCTGGACAAACGCCCACCGGTGCGGGCCCGCTCGCCCCAGGACACGCTCCGAACGCTCGGGGACGAGAGGCCTGGTCTCGGCAGACCCCGGGCGCCCGGCCCACGACCACCGTCCCACATGAAGCTGTCGCGGCGCGGCCGCGGTGTCGTGCTCACCCTCGGCCTGGCACTGGTCATCGGGATCGCGACGTCGGTCCACGTCCTCACGTCGCCGTCGTCGGCCGGAGCGAACGGCCCGCCCCCGGCCGTCGCGCAGCTGGTGGTTCACAGCGAGGCGGCGTCGGTGGCATTCGACTCGGCCGGGGGATGGCTCGTCGACGACCACGCCGCGACCCTCCGGCACTTCAATGCGGCCACGGGGGCCACCATCGGGCGTCCCCTGGCGCTCGGGGGGAGGCCGATCTCGGTGGTCTCGGGCTTCGGTCGGATCTGGGTGGCCGACATCTCCGGGAGCGTGGTGTGGGAGATCAACCCGAAGACGGCGAGCGTGGTCGGCTCCCCGATCCCGGTGGCCGAAGGGCCGGTGTCGCTGGCCGCGGGCGACGGCGGGGTCTGGGTGGCGAGCCTGGTGGCAGGGAGCGTGAGCCTCATCGATCCCCGCACCCGCAATGTGGTGGCGACGGCGACGCTGCCCGACGGCGCCGTACGCCTCACCATCGGCCCCGACGGCGTGTGGGTGAGCGGCCAGACCGACTCGCTCACCCGCGTCGACGCCCGACCCGTCAACGGCTCGTTGCAGTGGCGCACCGTCGAGGTCGGGCAGGGCCCCTTCGGCGTCGCCGTGGGCGACGGGTCGGTGTGGGTGGCCAACGTGAAGTCCGGATCGGTGTCACGCGTCGACCCCGTGTCGATGCACGTCACCGCCACTTACGCCGTGGGGGGTGCCGGGGGTGGGGTTCCGGCCAATCCCGAGATGGTGGCGTTGTGGCACAACCGCTTGTGGGTGGCCGACGGGCAACAGGGCGTCGTGGTGGCGCTGGAACCCACCACCGGACAGCAGACGGGGATGCCCGTCGCGGTGCCGGGGGTGATCCGTCAGCTGGTCATCGACGACGGTGCGCTGTGGGGGACGACGGCCAATCCCGGCACCGTGGTGCGATTCGGCACCTGAGCCCCGTCGGCGGCGGCTCGGTCAGGCAGGTTCCTCGACGAGCTCGATGAGGGTGCCGAAGGAGCCCTTGGGGTGGACGAAGGCCACCGACGTCCCGCGTGAGCCCGGTCTCGGCGCGTCGTCGATGAGTGTCCCGCCCCCGTCACGAACCGCGGCGAGTGCGACGGCGCAGTCCTCGACGCGGTAGCCGACGTGGTGCAGCCCCTCGCCCCGCCGCTCGAGGAACCGAGCGACCGGGGAGTCCGGCCGCGTCGGGCACAGGAGCTGGATGTAGGAGTCGGCCACGGCGATGAGCGCCTCCTCCACCCCGTCGAGGTCGATGTGCTCGCGGTGGCTCACGGTGGCCCCGAAGATGTCGCGGTAATACCCGATGGCCGCATCGAGGTCGCGCACGGCGATCCCGACGTGGTCGATCTCGGTGAGCAGGGGGCGTGCCCCGACGGGTCCGGCGTCGGCGGTCATGCCCCGTGCCTCCGGAACAGGGTGATCCGGTCCTCGCCGACCCGGGCCCGCAGCTCGGGGTCCTCGATGCCGAGACCTTCCTCGGGGGCCAGGCACAGCACCCCGATCTTCCCCTCGTGCAGGTTGTGGTGCACCTGGTAAGCGGCGTCCCCGACGTCGTCGAGGGGGTAGAGCGCGGAGAGCGGGGGGACCACCTTGCCGTCGCACACGAGCTGGTTGGCATCCCAGGCCTCGCGGTAGTTGGCGAAATGCGAGCCTTTGATGGTCTTGAGCTTCATCCACAGGTGGCGGTTGTCGTACTCGATCATGTAGCCCGATGTGGCCGCGCACGTGACGATCGTCCCCGCCCGTTTGCATACGAACACCGATGCCCCCATGGTCTGACGACCGGGATGCTCGAACACGATGTCGGGTTCCGCCCCCACGAGCGCCCGCACATCCTTGCCGAAGCGCCGCCACTCTGACTCGTCCTGGGTGTGCTCGTCCTTCCAGAACCGGTAGCCGGCAGCGGCCCGGTCGATCACCGCCTCGACACCCAACTGATGGAGGAGGTCCACCTTGTCCGGCGACGACACCACCGCCACCGGGGTGCCGCCCCCGTTCATGACGTGCTGGACGGCGTAGCTCCCGAGCCCGCCGCTGCCGCCCCATACGAGCACCCGGTCGCCCTGCTTCATGGTCGCCCCGTTGTGCGACACGAGCATCCGGTAGGCCGTCGAGTTGCACAACGCGTTGACGGCGGCCTCCTCCCAACTCAGGTGGCGCGCCTTGGGCATGAGCTGGTTGGCCTTCACCACCGCCAGATCCGCCAGGCCCCCGAAGTTGGACTCGAAGCCCCAGATGCGCTGATTGGCGGCCAGCATGGAGTCGTCGTGGGCCGAGGGGTCCTGATCGTCGACGTAATTGCAGTGCACCGCGACCTTGTCACCGGGCCGCCAGTTCCGCACCGCGGAGCCGACCCGGAGCACGACGCCCGACGCGTCGGATCCCACCACGTGATAGTCGAGGGCGTGGCGCGCCCCCCAGGCGCTCTCCTTGCCCAGGCGGTCCAGGAACCCGAAGGTGGGGAGGGGCTCGAAGATCGAGGTCCACACGGTGTTGAAGTTGATGGAGGACGCCATGACCGCCACGTAGGCCTCGTCGGGCGCCAATTCCGGGACCGGGACCTCCGAGACGTGGAGGGACTTGCGGGGATCCTTGTCGTCTGAGTCCACGCCGGCGAACATCTCGACCTCGTCGCGCCGGACGTGGGCGGCACGGTAGGACGCGGGCAGCGGGATCCCGGCCAGCTCCTCGCCGGTCGCTCCCGCCACAATGGCATCAAGGATTGCCTGCATGGGCACGCACCCTACCCGCCTCCCCGGGCCGGTTCCCAGGCTGCGCGGCAACCCCCTTCGACTCGGCGGAGGACCTTGTTCCTCCCGTAGAATGCGGGTACGCCCACCGTCCGGCCCGTCCGGCTGACACGGTTCAATCGGAGGTCACGTCCATGCCCGGTTCCGTCATCCTCGCAGGGGCCCGTACCCCCATCGGCAAGCTGTCGGGTGCCCTGGCCGGGTTCAGCGGCATGGACCTCGGTGGACTGGCCATCGCGGCGGCCCTCGAACGGGCGGGGGTGTCCGCCGAGGACGTCGACTACGTCTTCATGGGCCAGGTGCTCCTGGCCGGGCAGGGCCAGATCACGGCCCGCCAGGCCGCCACCAAGGGAGGGATCCCCATGTCGGTCCCCGCCACCACCATCAACAAGGTGTGCCTGTCGGGGCTCAACAGCATCTACCTGGCCGACATGCTCATCGCCGCGGGCGAGGCGGACGTGGTGGTGGCCGGAGGCATGGAGTCGATGACCCAGGCTCCGTACCTGCTCCCCGGCGCCCGGGCGGGCTACCGGGCCGGCGACGCGACGCTCGTCGACTCCATGATGTACGACGGCCTCTACTGCCAGTTCGACCACTGCGCCATGGGACTCGGGACCGAGCAGTACAGCCGGGCCGCCAAGATCTCCCGTGACGCCCAGGACGGCTTCGCCGCGCTCAGCCACGAACGTGCCGCCACCGCCATCAAAGACGGTCGATTCGCCGACGAGATCGTCCCCGTGTCGGTGCCCCAGCGCAAGGGCGACCCGATCGTCGTCGATACCGACGAGGGTGTGCGACCGGGCACCACGGCGCAGTCCCTCGGCGCCTTGAAGCCCGCCTTCGACAAGGAGGGCACCATCACCGCCGGCAACGCCAGCCAGATCTCCGACGGTGGTGCGGCCGTGGTCGTGACATCGAAGGCCCGGGCCGAGGCCCTCGGGGTGACGCCTCTCGGGGAGGTCCTGAGCTACGGACAGGTGGCGGGGCCCGACGCCTCGCTGCTGCTCCAGCCGGCCAACGCCACGGTCCAGGCCCTCGCCAAGATCGGGAAGTCGCCCTCGGACGTCGCCCTGTTCGAGATCAACGAGGCCTTCGCGGTCGTCGGCCTGGCCTCGATGGCCCAACTCGGCATCACCGACGAGGTCACCAACGTCAACGGCGGGGCCATCGCCTTGGGCCACCCCATCGGCATGTCCGGTACCCGCCTGGCGTTGACGATGCTCCACGAGCTCCGGCGGCGCGGCGGCGGCCTCGGGGCGGCGAGCCTGTGCGGTGGTGGTGGGCAGGGCGACGCCCTCGTGGTGCGTTCGATCGCCTGACCGGGCACCCACCGAGCTCCTGGCGCTGCTTCGCGCCGTCCGCTGCCGGGCCGTCACACCTCGGTACTATCAATGCATCGCATGAGGGGTCGTCGCGTCTCCGCCTGCGCATATCGGGAGCCATGCCAGTGAGCCGTCGCCGCAGGCCCACATCCACCTCCTCTTTCGGCGTGGGCCGCCGCGAGAGCCACGACGCCAGCGGCTTCTACGACCGGTTCACCGCCCCGGTGCTTTCACAGCACGACACCGTCAACAGCTCCCCCATCAAGGACAAGATCGTGACCGGGGACGCGCGTCACATGGGCGAGGTCGAGGACGCGTCGGTGGCGCTGGTGGTGACTTCGCCCCCGTACTTCGCCGGCAAGGAATACGAAGAGGCGCTCGGTGAGGGCCACATCCCGGCCAGCTATCTCGACTATCTGGACATGCTCACCGAGGTGTTCGCCGAGTGCGTACGCACGCTCGAGCCCGGTGGTCGGATCGCCGTGAACGTCGCCAACCTGGGACGCAAGCCGTACCGGTCGCTGTCCGCAGACGTGATCACCATCCTCCAGGACCGCCTCGGCCTGCTGCTGCGGGGCGAGGTCATCTGGCACAAGGCCCGCGGCGCCAGCGGCTCGTGCGCATGGGGCTCGTTCCGCAGTCCGGCCAACCCCGTCCTTCGTGACCTCACCGAGCGAGTGGTCATCGCCAGCAAGGGCCGCTTCGACAGGGCGATGTCGCGCCCTGATCGCCAGGAGCGCGGCCTGCCGTCGGTGATCTCGCTCACCAAGGAGGAGTTCATCGAGGCCACCACCGACGTGTGGGAGCTCCCCAGTGAGCGCGCCACGCGCGTCGGCCACCCGGCGCCGTTCCCGGTCGAGCTGCCGTTGCGGCTGATCGAGCTCTACACCTACGAAGGTGACCTCGTCCTCGACCCGTTCATCGGCTCGGGCACCACGGCCGCCGCCGCGTTGCGTTGCCGCCGTCACTACGTCGGCTACGACACCGAGTCGGAGTACGTCCGCATCGCCGAACAGCGGGTGAGCGAGGAGCGCGACCGGCTCATCGAAGGCGGCGATGACTCGCTCGACCAGGCCCGGCGCGACGGCGCCGGCGCGCGCGAGGTGGCCGGAGCCATGCTCGATCGGTGCGGGTTCTTCGACGTCGCCCCGGCCAAGCGGCCCGTCGCCGGGGTCGACGTCGCCTACACGGCCCGGGACCGTACGGGACGGCAGTGGCTCTTCGACTTCGCCGGCGCGTTCACCACCACGAGTACGGGACTGCGGCGGGCGGACACACTGTGGAAGACGCTCGGCAAGGCTGCCGTCATCCATGCCGCCTGGCCCGAGGTCCCGTTCGTGGTCCTCACCACGGCCGCTCCGATGCGCGGCAGCGCCGGGGAACGAGCCTGGCGCTCGCTCGGCGAGGCGGCGGCGCCGGGTGAGATCGGAGCCGTGTACGACGTGATCGAGCTCGGATCCGCGGAGGACGAGGCCCGGCTGTGCCGGCACGCCTCGCAGGGACTGGCGGCGGCGCATCAACCCCCCCGACGGCGTCCCGACACCGCCGCCAAGAGTCGGCGCGGCGCTCCCCGTGCCCGATGACCGCACGACGGTCACCGAGCTCGCCACCGCCCTCGGCACCCTCGGCCTAGGAGACCTGCCCTCCACCCTGGCCCGGCGTCCACCACAGCTCGACATCGCCGACACCATCTGGGCGCACCTCGACGATCTCCACGCATCGGGGAAGTTCGACAGCGAATTCGCCACCGCCTTCGCCAACGGTCGCGCCTTCCTCGACGCCGAGGACGCGCTGCGGGGCCGGCGCCCACGACTGATCGAATGGACGGGGGGCCGCCGCCCACCGGGCGACGAGGTAGCGCCGGTCGACCTCCGGATCGACCACGTCTACCTCGTCAGTTGCAAGTACTTGTCGCGCAACATCGCCAATCCGTCTCCGGGCCGCCTTTTCGACGGGCTCCTCGCAACATCGGGCACGTGGGAGCAGACCGACTGGTACGAAGTGGTCGCCCCCGACGAACTACGCGCCCTGTACGACGCGTGCCGGCGCGCCACCGGGCTCACCGATCTCCCCGAGGACCTCGGCGCGCTCGCCTCGGAGGACCGCCAGCGCCTCCGGCATGCCCTCCCGGGCCGGTCGTATCCTCCCGCCGCGCGTCAGGCCTACCGACGGCTCTGCGAGCGGGTGAGTGAGGCGTCTGCGCAACGATGGCGCGCCAACGTGGACCGGGGTGGTGCGGCGGAGAAGCTCGTGTGGCGGCTGCTGCGCGTGGGCAACGCCGCCTACTTCCTGCTCGGCGCCGACCCCCGCCGGTCGCTTCGCCTGCGCGTGGCGAGCTCGTGGGACTGGCGCCGGGCCTACCGCTTCGTCGGCCTCGACATCGTCGCCGCCACGTCGGGTCAGCCCCAGGTGAACTGGTCCATCACGTATGTCGAGCGGGCCACCTTGCGCCGGCGGTCGGTACAGGGACACGTGGAGGTGCGTTGGAGCCACGGCCGCTTCGCGCAGCCACCCGAGGCCAAGGTGTACCTCGACACGCCGTCGAACGAGCTCCCCGGCTACTTCCCACTCGAGCGGGGCACCGACCAGCCCGAGTTGTGGGAGTGACGCGAGGCGTCGGTCAGGCGTCGACTTCGCGCCGACCCTCGAGGGCTCGACCGAGCGTGAGCTCGTCCGCGTACTCGAGGTCTCCCCCGACAGGGAGCCCACTGGCGATGCGGGTGATGCTGAGCCCCATCGGCTTCAGGAGCCGGGCCAGGTACATGGCGGTGGCCTCACCCTCGAGGTTGGGGTTGGTGCACAGGATGATCTCGGTGATCGCTTCGTCGTCGAGGCGCCCGAGCAGCTCCTTGACGCGCAGCTGCTCCGGCCCGATCCCCTCGATCGGGTTGAGGGCGCCGTGCAGGACGTGGTACCGGCCTCGGAATTCCTGGGTCTTCTCCACGGCCACGATGTCGCGGGGATCCTCCACGACGCACAAGACCGTGCCGTCGCGTCGCACGTCGCTGCAGATCGCACACAGATCGCCCTCGGCGACGTTGAAACACCGGGGGCACAAGGTGATGCGTTCCTTCACAGCCACGATCGACTCAGCGAGGCGCATGGCGTCCTCGGGGGCCACTTTCAAGAGATGGAAGGCGATGCGCTGCGCGGACTTGGGCCCGATGCCGGGGAGGCGGCCGAGCTCGTCCACCAGGGCCTGCAGCGGGCCGGCGAACACGCCTACACCTCCTGAGCGCCGGGAAATGCCTGCTTCAGCCGTTCTTCGGGACTGAGCCCGGCGCCGGCGGGCTCGGTCTCGGCTGCCAGTACGGCGGGATCGAGGAGATCGGGGCCGTCGTCGGTGTCGGGGGCGTCGTCGTTGTCGGTGGCTACGGACCGCGGCGCCGGCGCCGGCGCGTGGGCAGCCGGACGGGGCGTTGCCCCGCTTCGGGGTGCGGCCGGGCCCGCCGACGACGGTGGCTCAGTGGGCACGCGTGCGGGACGGGGGGCGCTGGGCTCGCCGGGGTCTTCCACATCGACGACGAGGCGGATGGGAACCGCGGTCCCGAAGCGTGACGCCAACGCGGCCTCCACGTCGAGACGGACCTCCTCGCAGTACGAACGGTGTGTCTCGTTGGGCAACGCGAAGACCGCTTCGGACCCGTCGACGGTGAGGAACCTTCCCACCCGGAACCGCGCCCTCGCCCGGTTCGGCAGCTGGGCGAGCAGCCCGTCGCCCCAGACCTGGACGAGCTCGTCGCGTGACGGCAGGGTGGCAACGGCGCCGGTAGGAGCCGGGCGCGCCGCCGAAGCCGCGTCGGGGCCCGGGCGCGCCACGACGGCGTCGGCCCCACCGGGCTGGCCCGAAGGCCGGTCGCCCGCTCCGTCGGGGCGGGGGGTGCGCCGGCTCGAACCGCTCTGGCGCCGGACGGCCCCGAGCGTCTGCCGAGCCAGGTCGGGGCCGCTCTGGGGACCGGCATCGGTGGTCTCGTGTGCCCCGGGCGGCGGAGTGGAGCCTCCGGTGTCGGCGACGCTCTCTTCGGGAATGGTGTCCCGCTCCGTCGGCGTGGTCGTGGCCGCCCGCGTCGGCGGCGGTCCACCGGGTGGGGCGGGAGGAGCCTCGAGGGTGCGCGCCGGCGAGGACGGGGTCGGAGGCGGAGGACCGCCGGTGCCCGTGTCTCGTTCGGCCAGGGCGCGTTCGAGTCGCTCGACGCGCTCCAACAACGCGATGGTGGAGTCGTCGGCCTGCGGGTGGGTCAGCTTGATCAGCGCGACCTCGAGATGCACCCTCTGGTCGGGGATGTCGCGCATGTCCACCTGGGCCCGTCCCAGCTCCTCCAGGGCGCGCACCAAGGCGGGGAGCCCGAGGCGACGAGCGGTGTCTTCGACCCGGGAGCGGTCGGCGCCGGACAAGCTCACGAGCTCGGCCGCCACGATGGCCAGGAACCCCTGTCGGAGGTACTCGGCGAGGTCGGCGGCGAGGCGCTGCGGGTCGCGTCCTGCTTCGGACGCGTGCGCCACGGCGACGAGAGCCCGGGCAGGATCACGCTCGGCCAGGGACTCGGCGAGCTCGGCCAGCACCTCGATGTCGTCGTCGACGATGCCGCCCGCGGCGACCTGGTCCAGAGCCGACAGCGCGTCGCGGGCCGATCCCCGGCCCCGGCGCACAGCGGCGTCGAGTGCCTCGTCGGGGAGGGCCAGACCACTGGCGGTGCGAACCTGGTGGAGCAGCGCCGACAGCGTCTCGGACCCGAGCAGTCGGAACTCGAAGTGTTGGGTCCGGCTCCGGATGGTGGGAAGCACCTTCTGGGCGTCGGTGGTGGCCAGCACGAACACGACATGGCCGGGTGGCTCTTCGAGGGTCTTCAGCAATGCGTTCGACGCCGCCGTCGAGAGCATGTGCACCTCGTCGACGATGTAGACCTTCCATCGACCGGGCGTGCCGAGGGCGGCGTGCGACACCAGATCGCGCATGGCGTCCACACCGTTGTTCGACGCCGCGTCGAGCTCGTGCACGTCGAGCGAAGCGCCTCGGGCGATCTCCACACAGGAGTCGCAACGACCGCACGGCTCGCCGTCCTCGAGGGCGGCGCAATTCAACGCCTTGGCGAGGATGCGGGCCGTTGACGTCTTACCGGTCCCGCGCGGGCCGCTGAAGAGATATGCATGCCCGACGCGGCCGTCGCGCACCGCGTTTCTCAAGGCCAGGCTCACGTGTTCCTGTCCGAGCACCTCCTCGAAGCGCTGCGGGCGGAAACGACGGTAGAGAGACTGGTAGGGAACGGGATCCTTGTCGCCGGCGTCGGCCACGGGCGCAGCCTATCGGGGGGACCGGGCGCTCCCGGCGGCCTGGTCAGGGCGCCCATTCGACGCCGACGCGGGCGTCGGGCACACGTGAGAGGGGGCCGGTGATCGGTGCGACGGCCAGGTTTGCTACGGCACACGACCTGACCCGCTGAGAGCTGCTGCCTTCCGGCCCTGACTCGGTTCACGGGAGACCGTTGCGCAGGACCCGGCCGTCGCACGGAGCACCGGACAATGCACCGCGAGACGATAGCCTCCCTGCTGCTGCGCACCGGCAGCTCCGGAGGAGTGCGAGAGCGGCCGAATCGGCACGACTGGAAA